>Ga0193742_1002572_pt1 | contig 10421 bp, 9 predicted proteins | sample L2c1metaG_FD_165511 | JGI IMG/M metagenome (GOLD analysis project Ga0193742, IMG submission 165511) | Soil microbial communities from a riparian zone of the East river system, Colorado, United States - L2c1 | ecosystem: Environmental > Terrestrial > Soil > Riparian zone | place: USA: East River... | reverse complement strand
CGTTGGTCTCCGCGCACCTCCTGCTTGGGCTCGCGGGTGGAGAGTTCATCTCGCTCCTGGAACCTCCCCACGCTTACCGCGCCAACGCTCAAGCCTGTACCAACATCGGCGTCTTCCCTGTCCTCGCTGGCGATGAACCCGACCGCTCTATCCTGCTTCTCTCGCCCATCATCTTGTACGACTATCCCAAAACATCGCCCGAGAGTACTGGCGACTTCTTCGACGGTACGGAAATGGATGAGATGCTCACCCTTCGCGTCCTAACTCTTACCGACACCGAGAAAGACGAGATACGCCAAGGCGATCCTCGGGCTCGCCGTATCCTGGAACGTACCGAAGCTCTCACCCGCAAGGAAATGCTGAAGGCCCACGGTATCGTGCGTCCGACACGTGAAATCCAAGGGGATGCCTCATGAATCACAACGCACCCGACGGCCTTATAGCCAATTGGAATCCATTCGCCGAAGAGAAAGCTCCACCTGAATTTGTTCACGTTCTCGGCGTCGAACTCCGTGTTGGCGACCGGATCCGCATCCGGCCTCAGAAAACTGCCGACATTATGGACATGGCCCTCACTGGCAAGACCGCCATCATCGAGGCCATCGAGCAGGACTTTGAAGACCAGATTCAATTTGCGGTAGTTGTCGACGACGACCCGGGACGCGAGTTCGGCATGATGCGCCAGTCCGGGCATCGTTTCTTCTTCGGTATCGAAGAGGTTGAACCATTTCAAGAAAGTGTCTCGGAATGATCAAGGCGATTCTCGTCGCAGGCATCGGCAACATCTTCCTCGGAGATGACGCGTTTGGTGTCGAAGTAGCAAAATCGCTTTCGCAGCGCATGCTCCCCACTGAAGTCCAAGTGAAAGACTTTGGAATTCGTGGCTTCGACCTCGCTTACACGCTGCTCGACCAGTGGCACACCATCATTCTTGTGGATGCCCTTCCCCGCAATGAAGCACCCGGTACGTTGTTCGTGCTCGAACCGGATCTCGCCGAACTTTGCAAACCTGGCACGGTCGGTATGGATCTTAACCCTCACGGCATGGACCCAATGCACGTTCTCAATCTCTCCAGCTCACTCGGTCCTATCACTGCGCGAATCCTTATCGCCGGCTGTGAACCGAAGGACTTCGGCGATGAACTAGAAGGCCGCATGGGACTATCGCCAGAAGTGCAAGCTGCGGTTGCTGAAGCAGCAAATATGATCGAGGAATTGATCGGAAGGATCCTCTCGGAAATCAAGGATTCTACGGTGCAGGTGCAAACTCCCGTCTTGACTACGGGATAGAGGTGACATCATGGGAAAAATTATCTTCGGAACATTGGGATTGGCCGCAATCGTACTCGCAATCATGGTTGTGCCCGACATCAAGCGGTACATCAAAATCAGCACAATGTAATCGCCAGAACCTCAAACAAGACGCGTGAAAGGCAGTTCATGCACGAACTATCCATTGTTCTCAGCATCATCGACGAGATCGGCGAAGAATCAGAAGTGCGCGGTCTCAACAAGGTGGAAGTCGTGCACCTGAAGATCGGTGTCTTTTCTGGTGTAGACCGCAAAGCACTCATCTTTGCATGGGAACTCGCTTGTGAGGGCACCTCACTCGACCACACGCGTCTTGATATCGAAACTGTGCCATTGATCATCCATTGTGCCGTGTGTCGCCAGGACCGTACGCCGCCGTCGCTCTATCAGCTCTGTTGCCCGGAGTGCGATACGCCAAGCGAAACCATCGTTAGCGGCCGTGAGCTCGAAGTCGTCTCCTTGGAGGTCGCCGCGTGAGCACACGCATCGTAGAACTACGAGCCAAGGTGATGAAGCAGAACGACCTCCTCGCTCGCGCTCTCCGAGAGCGCTTTGAGACCGCTGGCATCATCGTCGTAAGCTTGGTCTCGAGCCCCGGTTCAGGAAAAACGGCGTTCCTTGAAAAAATACTTGGCGGTCTTGCCCCCGATTTCCGGGTCGCTGCATTGGTCGGAGATCTAGCTACCGAAAACGATGCAGCACGCCTCAAGCGCGCTACGGCAAACGTTCGCCAGATCACTACCGGAACCATCTGCCACCTCGACGCCCAAATGATTGAAGCGGCACTCGAAGGATGGCAGCTCGACTCTCTCGATTTTCTCTTTATCGAGAACGTAGGCAATCTCGTCTGTCCTTCCAGTTACGACCTCGGCGAAGAGCTCCGCTTCGTACTGCTCTCAGCCACCGAAGGCGAAGACAAGCCTCTCAAGTATCCAACCATCTTCAACAGCTCCGATGTCGCGGTCATTACCAAGATGGATATGGCCGAAGCTGCCGAGTTTGATGTCGCCGCGGCTCGCCGAAACATCGAGAGCGTACGCCCTCGAATGCAAATCTACGAAGTCTCTGCCAAAACCGGATCGGGCATGCAGGACGTCTTCCAACTCCTGCGTAATAAACTAGCTCATTCTCCTGAAGACCGTCTCGCTTCCTCCAACTGAAGCGAGCCTGCCACTCGACAGCAGGAACAGCTCATTGGGGCGCCTCGATAAAACGGAGATTACGTACGTTTAGGCCGCTGGAAGACGCACGGAGTCGCGAATCGTTGCCATACGCAGGGGGTCTGTAACCAGTCAAGCTGGTATGTTTGGGAACGACACCCCATTAAAAGTAGAAGAATGGAAAGTACATACTTTCAATTACTTACCATCGATTAGTGTTTTCTGCCAGACTTCAGGGATAAGTTATGGTTCAAGGACACTTTGGCTTTTCTCGGCCACTGCTCTTGTGCCTAGCCGCGGGAAAAGACTATTTTCTGCAGCTTGGCGTCGAAGCGGGTTCTGAGACTCATAGTTGAGTTTGGGAGCCTTCGTCTGCACACACGCAGACGAAGGCCGACGTCCGGGGAGCCCGCCTGCTGTTCCGGCGGAACGGCGGCAGGCGGTCTCTGACAGGAATAGGGGAAGGATCCCGTCCATAAGGATTCATTCCCGGTATGTAGCCTGTTGTTTCGCAAGCGGTATATCCAGGAATGTTAAGCGATGGCGAATATCCGCAGTTGCTCTGTCTGATTCCTCTGCGAGCAGGGGTTGTTGTGTATAGAGCCACAAAACTATGTCCTTTTTTCACTCCAAACCCGACCAGAGGACGAACGAAGATGTGTTCTTCGCCTACTACTCCCGTCTTCTGGCTTGGGCGCTTCAAATAACCCGCAATGACCGCTCGGAAGCGGAGGACCTAGTCCACGACTTCTACCTGCGTGTCACACGAATTTCCAAGTCCATCGACCAGATGGAGCAGCTAGAACATTATCTCTTCAAGGTCTTGCGCAATCTCTACTATTCGCGCCTGCGCCGTGCCGGGCGTGTTCCACTCAATAACCTGACCATCGTGGATTACGACTCCGTGGAACAGGGATTGGCTGTTGCGGATCGCCGCGAACAGCTCTTCTCCCGTACCTATCTGAGGCAGATTTGCGGCCATGCTTGCCAGCGAAAGAGCACGGCTCGTTCGGCCAGCATTTTGATCCTGCGTTTCTTCCACGGCTACTACCCCATCGAAGTGATGAAGATTCTCCAGGCCAGCCGGTCTTCGGTGGATCGATCGCTCCAGGTGGCGAGGAATGAGGCACGGCTATGTCTCGAACGGCCAGATGTCTTGCGGTCTATTTCGCCAAGCACGAAACCTCCAATGTCCTTCTCTATGAAGGGAGAAGATACGCAGCAGCTCTTCCTTGAGTTACAGGAAGCAATCTTTAGCGCTGTCGAAGGGGAATGCTTCGATCCCGCGGCGCTCGAACAGCGGTATGCCTCTGAGAGTGAGCCATCGGGTATGACCACTCAAGAGCTGAGCCATTTGGTGAGTTGCCGGATCTGTCTTGACCGGGTGAATGTGATCCTGCACTTGCCGCTTCTGGCGGATCGCTCCCCCGATGGCAGCATTGATCGTGACAACACTGCCGGGCCTGGTGGTGAGAGCGGTTCACACGTAATTCCAATCAGCAAGAGGCTGTCAAAGAAACGGCCGTCTTTCCGCACCTTGGAGCGCCGCGCCAGAGAGCTCTTTGAGCACCGTCCTAGCAGTTTGGAAATCGTCGTGGATGGGGACGTGCGGTCCTCACAAAAGGTTACAGCGGAGATTAACGAGCTGCGTCTGAAGTTGGGTCACAAGGAGGAGCCGTCGTTCATCGAGGTACTGAGCGAGCAGGGATTCTGCATGGCGTTTCTCCAGGTCGACGAGCCGGTCTCGGCGGACAAGCTGGAACAGATTGAAACCGTTATATTCAGCGATGATCGTTCGCTTGCTCTAGCGTTGAGTTTCACAGCGGAAGGCCCGATCGTTCATGTGCTCTATCGTGACCCGGTCGTGATGGAAGCAGTAGCAATCGGCGTAGGCACGGAGAGCGCGAGCGGCACGGTGGTATCCGACGCGAAGCCCATGCCCGTTCAGACGCTGCCCCAGTTTGTCCAGCGTTATGAACGGTGGATTCCCCGCGGAACAAGCAGCTTGTCTGCGTGGTTGCAGTGGCAATTCCGGAGACTTTTCATACGCAATATGAATCCTTTTCTTGCGAGTGCTGCGCTTCTCACTCTCGGCGCGCTTGTTTGTCTCTGGTTGTGGCACAAGCCCCCCCCCCCGATGTCCGCAAACATGCTGTTGCAGCGCGCGGAGGCTGCGGACCAGGCCGCTGTCTCCTCAATCAATCCGAAGGTTATTTCTCAGAAGGTTCGTATTCGGACGGCCCCGCAGACGTTCGAGCGAACTATTCACCGCGATGCAAGCGGTCGCCGGAAACCAAAGCAACAACCGCTCGACCAGCACACTGCCGTCCTCTCGGCGAAGCTGGAAGGTGCGGGGGTGAACTGGGATGAGCCTCTGTCTGCCGTCACCTATAAGGATTGGCGTGAGCACTCCCATGTTACGGGAGAAACCGTGCGGAAGACGGAAGACAACCTGCTGACACTGACCACGACGATTGCCGGAGCCAACGTGACGGAAGAGTCGCTTACCGTCCGGGTAACCGACTTCCATCCTATTATGCGGACGATCTCTTTCCGCGACACCGGCAACGTGGAGATTGCCGAGTTGGATTACGATGTGATGCCTTGGGGGGCAGCCAACTCGGACTGGTTTGAACCGGCAATGCGGGCCGCGATCAGCGATGCTCCAACCATGCACGCTGTCGTCCACCTGCCCCATATGCTCTCTGATCTCGAACTGGACGAAGCTGAGCTTGCGGCTCGGACCACCTTGAATCAGTTGCATGCCGATACAGGTGAGCCGATCAGTCTTGTGCGCAGCACGAACGGCATTGATGTCAAGGGGGTCGTCGATACGAATGCCCGCAAGAGAGAGCTCTTGTTTCATCTGTCGCATATTCCAAATGTTCACATTTTGATTTTGAGCGCGGAAGAAATTGGACCTCGCCTGCCATCGAGAGTGGTGATTGTAGGCGGACAACCCAGACAGGAGGATTCCACCCAGGAGCATCCTTCCCCACTTGAGCAATATCTTCACGAAAAGAACCTACCGATGGATCAACTGGTGCCTGCTTCGGACAACCTGCTGGATGGAAGTCTCCGGATCCTCCAATTAGGAGTCCACCTTTCTGAACTTCAGTCACGCTTTCGAGAAACAGACCAGCTTCCGACGGACAAAAAAAATCAACTGGAAACGCTATCCCGCAACTACATAGCAACGATCACGGCGAATATTTATGCCAATCAGCAAATTTTGTTGTCGCTGGGGTTCTTCAGCGCGAGATCAGTTCCTGGGACTCGAAGGCTCGATGATCCCGGCAGAGGCATCGAGGAACAGTTTCGTCGATACAGGCAACTTTGTCTGGAGATGGTAAGCAGCGAAACAGGGCAAGCCCGGCCCGCACCGGTAATTACTGGCGAAATTCTTGATGTCGGTGAGCAAATACACCTTTATTTAGCCAACATGTCTGTAACCGCCCAAAAAGATAACCACTAACAGCAATCACCTAAATCTCAGGAGCAAACGGAAATGTTGCGCAACATCTATGCCATTCTTGTATTCTCTGTCTTCGCCAGTCTCGCCACGCTTGGCTATGGACAGAGCGCGCAGATTCAGGGGCGGGTTTCCGACAGCACTGGAGGCGTAGTTCCTAAGGCAGCCGTTCGTGTTATAGACCTGCGAACAAATACCCAGCGCAAAACGCAGACGAACAGCGTGGGCGAATACGTTGTGACTGGGCTCAACCCAAGTCTCTATAAGATATTCGTCGACGCAGCGGGCTTCAGCAGCGCCGTCAGCCGTTCCACTACCTTGAATGTGGACCAGAATGCAGTGTTGGATTTTGAACTGCATGTTGGAAGCATGTCCGAAACAGTAACCGTCAACGGCAATAACGCCGCGATCAACACAACGGACGGCACGGTAAGCACAGTGGTCGATCGCCAGTTCGTCGAGAGCATGCCGCTGAACGGGAGGAGCTTTCAGTCGCTGATTTTGCTGTCGCCCGGCACTGTCACGGCAACCCCTCAGGGATCGGATACCAGCGGCGAGTTCAGCGTCAACGGTCAGCGCACGGACTCCAACAGCTTCAACATGGATGGCGCCAGCGCCATGAATTCGCCGAACAGCGGTCAGGGGTCAACGTCAGCCAGCACCGGGTCGACATCAAGCGCTACTACGCTCGGAACGACACAGGCCATTGTTTCCGTGGATGCGTTGCAGGAATTTCGTATTTCGACCTCAACGTACTCTGCAGAGTTTGGGCGAGGAGCAGGAGCCCAGGTCAGCTTCACCTCCCGCTCCGGGACGAACGACTATCACGGCACTGCCTTTGACTATCTGCGGAATTACGCCTTTGACGCTAACAACTGGTTCAATACTTATGCCGTGACGCCGCTCCCAAAACCTCAGGAACGGCAAAATGATTTCGGCGGGACGCTGGGCGGTCCATTGGGCGTTCCCAAGCTATATTCGGGTAAGGACCGGGCGTTCTTCTTCTTCTCGTATGAAGGGCTCCGCCTGAATCAGCCTTCGGCCGCCACCATAAAATACGTGCCAACCAACGGCACCTTCAACACGGCGACGTACTCGAATCCCGCCTGGAAGAACCTGCGGGCCAATGCTCCGGACGTACTCAAGCCCGTGTTGAATGCATTCCCCCTGCCGAATTGCTCAGTCCAGCAGGATGCGCAGTGCATCGACTACGGAGACGGCTTGTCGCCGGCTCTTATCACCACCACTACGCCAAGTACGATCGACGCCCTCAGCGCGCGTATCGACTTTCAGCCTTGGACCTGGATGCGTGTGTTTGCCCGCTACAGCGACTCGGAGAGCAGCAGCGCAGGAGTCAACTACGGCACAAGCACGGACATAACAACCCAGCGCACCAGAACCTATCTTCTGGGCGTTGACAGCACTTTTCGCGGCTCCATAAGCAACGAGTTGCGGCTACAGTACTCGCCATCGTATTACGCTTTTACCTCGACAGGGCAGCCGGTCGAAGGGTCGGTTCCCATAACAGGGCAACAAACGCCGAATATTCAGACAATACAGGGATTACCGCCCTCGGGTGGGCTGACTGAATTTCAACTGTACTTCCCCAAAGAAACGTCGATTACGATCAGGCCGCTCTTGTACTACGCCAACGATGGCACCCGCCAATTTCAGCCGAATGCCGTTGATACGGTCACATGGACGCATGGGAGACATCTTTTCAAGGCCGGCGTGAATTACCGGCAGACCACGACCTATTTCGGAGACGGCTCCCTGTCGGCGAGCCCGGAGATTTTCAACTATATCGACAGTGCGACCAATGTCCTCAGCGGTACTGCGAATTCTGTCTCTGTCATTACTTATTCGAGAGAGGACCCGATAGCCAAGAATCTGGGACTCTTCTTTCAGGACGAGTGGCGTGTCACTCCAAGAGTAAGTCTTTCTTTGGGCCTTCGCTGGGACCTGAATCCACCAGTCAAGCTCTCCGGCGCACAGCAATATACGTACACTGGGCACGTCACGGACCCATCTTCGGTGGCACTTGCTCCTCTGGGCACGCCGTTGTACAGGACAACCTATACGGATTTAGGGCCAAGGTTCGGTATAGCCGTAACGCCCTATAATCGACCCGGCCATGAAACCGTGCTGCGCGGCGGCGTCGGACTCTTTTACGATACCGGCCAGTCTGCTTTCAATGGCACACTCGCAGGTCTGGGAACGGGCAACCACCTGGCGTTGAGTAATACAAAGTTTCCGACTCCATCAAGCGTGATCCTGCAACCTGTCATCACGCCGACTCCGCCTTATACGTTGTCCTGGGTCATCGATCCCCATTTTGTGCCTCCCTACACCATGCAGTGGAGCGCTGCCCTCGAACAGGCGCTTGGATCAGCACAAACTCTGACCATTGGATACGTTGGAACGGAAGGGCGCAATCTTACTGAGTATCTGGAGTATGACTTGGCGCCTGCTAATCACAATTTTACCTACATCGAGCAGTACCAAAATGGAGGGGACTCCAACTACAACGCGCTTCAGGTTCAATATAACCGACAAATGGCACACGGTCTCCAGGTTCTGGCTAGCTACACCTGGGCGCATGCGATCGATATTGCCAGCACGGCCCAAAACGGAATTGGCCCGGGTTATTTAGACGAAGTCCAAAGGGGCAATTCTGACCATGATGTTCGCCATAACTTTACCGCGGCTCTGGTCTACAATCTTCCAACACACTACGCAAACCTTTGGCAAAAAGCGATTCTAGGCAACTGGAGCACGGACCTCTGGTTTGTTGCACGAACCGCCTTTCCTGTTCAATTGCTTGGGACGACATTCTTTGATCCTGGTACCGGTGATGTACTTTCGACCCGGCTTAACTGGAACGGCCAAAACCCCTATGTCCATGAGGCCGGAATTCCCGGTGGTAGGCAATTCAATCCCGCGGTGTTCACCGCACCCACGGCGGCCCAGCTTGGAATTGGAAACTCCCCGCGCAATTTTCTTCGCGGGTTTGGAGAAAACGAGACAGACCTGGCGATTCAGCGTGTGTTTCCTGTCTACGAGCAGTCCCATCTTCAATTCCGCGCAGAGGCATTCAACGTCTTCAACCATCCGAACTTTGGCGCGCTCAATGCCACCTGTGGCGCAACTGCCGCCGGAGCAGCATGCAATAACCCGATTATGGGACAGGCAACAGGCACTCTTTCCAGCGCGTCGCTTGGAGGCCTGTCGTCGCTATACCAGCATGGCGGCCCACGCTCCTTGCAGTTTGAGCTGAAACTTCAGTTTTGAAAACAGACGGGAACAACCAGATCTCGGTGTATCAACACCATGCTTCAAGACTGGAGGAGATAAAAAATGTATTCACGTCTTCTGTTACCCTCTGGCCGAAACAGCATGCTTGTCCTGCTGCTCGCCGGTTTCGATAACGATCTCCCTTCGTCCTGCAAAAGCCCAGACACCTTGCGGCTGCTGGATTGCAACAACAGATGACACGTCACAGTCGATTATGGTTTTCGATCCTACCGTTACAGACTGGACCAGCAGTTCCGCGTTAAAGCATTCTTGGGCTCCCAGCGCATCCAACGGCTTTACGACACCGACAGATGGCTGGGGACTCCCAGCAGACGTAAAGCTTCGAAATCTTAAGGGCTCGCAATATATTGTTGTGGGCGATACCGATGGTTTCGCGGGCGTCATACCTTATCCTGCTCTGACAGGAAAGCTTTGGGCGACCAACATAGGCTCCGCTGCCGGAGTTCATGGCATCGAGTTAATGCCCGATGGCAATGTTGCTGTAGCTGCGGCTACTCCGGCTGGGTCCGTATCTACGCTGCCTCGCAGGGAACCTACGACAGTGTTCAACAGAGTCATCCTCATCGGCCGCCTCGGACAGATCCCAGAAGTCAAAATCGCTCAGAACAGCTATGACGTCATGCCGCGCCCGCCGGTCAATTTCGAACGTCATCTCAGCAGAAAAGCTTCGATATACTGCAGCAAACCCAGAACTCCCACCTTCAGAAGCCAGACCGCCCCAAATCGGACGGGCAAGCGTATGAAACGTCACTTGGCGCAAAGCAGCAGGATGGAATGACGCTCCTCGGGCACAGAAGTTAGTTCACCTCCTCCAAAGGAGAGAAGCGCACAAGCGAGCTGTGGGACTCTGGCTTCGGAAATCGTAGTTAGCAACAAGACCGTCTGGCCGTCGGGAGGGCAAGGAAACCGTAACCACCGTCACGCATATTCGTCGCGTTGAACCTGAAACGAAGCTCTTCGAAATTCCTGAAGGCTATCGAGAGCGGGCGTCTCATCAATGACCCAGTCCTTGAATGAGCAAGCAGAAATCGATGGTTTCCGAATGCGTGATAATCGTGAGCGCTACGTGAAGCCCAAGTTCTATATGTTGGCGAGAGGTTGAGCCTGCCTCTGCTTCCATTGATCGGGGAGCCAAGCGTGTAGTTGGCGGATGGTGGCGGAGG
>Ga0193742_1002571_pt1 | contig 10421 bp, 10 predicted proteins | sample L2c1metaG_FD_165511 | JGI IMG/M metagenome (GOLD analysis project Ga0193742, IMG submission 165511) | Soil microbial communities from a riparian zone of the East river system, Colorado, United States - L2c1 | ecosystem: Environmental > Terrestrial > Soil > Riparian zone | place: USA: East River... | reverse complement strand
ACCCAAAGCGCCAATCTCTTGCGAGAAGAACTCTTCGCGTTAGCAGTTTGGGAGGTTGACTTAGAACGTGTCTGCTCGCGAGAAAGAATATCTCGTGCCGTGCTGATCGTGCTGCTTCCATCTAGCACGTCGATTCCTGAACAGTAAACTCCGGCCCTCGCTCCCGCGCTTTCCACGGCGTCGATCCATGAAAAAGATATGCGACCTGTTCAGGGAGAAAGGCGGCCACCCTCTTCCTGATCCAGAAAGATAAGGACGTTAGGATGGAAACCTTCTTTCTTGGCCGCCATCACCGCTGCGTTACCATCCATTTTTCCAGCAGCTGCTGCATCGCTCCCTTTTAATTGTCCGTCCAAACGACCATTGAACAGTACAAGAAAGCCGAAACCCTGACTCTTGAGAAGCGCTCGCTTGCCCACCCAGCCATTCTGCTTTTCTCCTGGAGGAGTGTTGAGCCAGTAGCTTGTATAGCGAAAGCTTTTGCGAAGAGCCGGAAGGGCGTCGTCTCCGGGATAGTTATTTCGATCAAAACCCAAATACGTCTGCTTCGGAGCTGCAAAGCAAGAGGTATCGAGTAGCGCAACGCCTAAGACAATGTGCGCAAATTTTCGCATTCTAGACCTCTCACACTATAAAGTTAATTGGCTCTCAAGTTGAGAGCCAATGGTAGCCATATTAATCCAGAGTTAGGTTATCTGCGAGTCTGCAATATGCTCAGCTTCTTGCAAGCTGTCGAGAGCGCACAGGGACGGATACCCGCAACGCCCACTCCAAGACCAACAGCAAAAGCATCTTTCTTCGCTCCGCGCAAAGCAACATAACCAATCCTTCCTGAGGGATGAGAGCACCGGGAGATCATTTACGTTTTGTACCGGGTAGAGAGTTTACAAGCCCCTTGCGGTAGCGATGGGTTCGAATTGAGGGGGCAAGAAAAGACATAAATCCAGTCGTCGAGGCCGTGGGAATCCCGAAGGGATTTCCAAAGAGTGTGGGAAGGGTGGGAAGCCGGCTTCATGGCTTTTCCATGCTCTTTCCATGGTCTGCTTTTCACCGGCAATGTCGGACGTGACTACGCCACTAGCACAACGCCGCACCGCGGTACGCTTTTCGTGATTGGGGGTCGATAAGCGCATTGGCGATTTAGCATAAAGGGACGGTATTTTTCTTTATTACAAGGTATAGCGTGAACGCGGTATCAGCCGGTTGGACCTCACGGTCAGATCACTGAGGAAAGGAATTCATCTCTTATGAGCATCCATTGTCGCAAGCTCATTTGCAGCGCTTCTGCATTGTTCATTTGCTCATTCCTTGGGATCGCGTTGCCATGCGGCATGGCTGGGCAAACAGTGAAGCCGATTCAATCGCATGAGGTTCATTCCGATGGCACTATCAGCTTCCGCTATCTTGATACGGGCGCGAAGCATGTTGAGGTTTCCGTCGGTGGGTTGAAGGCTCCCGTCCCCATGACAAACATCGGCGGAATCTGGACCGCAACTACCCCACAGCTCCCTCCTGAGATTTACTGGTACTACTTCATCGTCGATGGCCAACCGCAAATGGACCCACTGAACGGCGTAGTCCTCCCCAACTACGTCTATCTGAACAATGTCGTCGTTGTTCCCGGAGCGGCTCCGCAGCTATGGGAGGCCGCAGACGTTCCTCATGGGGAACTGCATCACCAATTCTACAAGTCGCGCTATAGCAATGAAGTTCCGGGAGAGCGCCGCGAGGACTATCGGTATTCAGCGCCAAACCACAGCATGGAATATCGCGATTACTACGTTTACACACCGCCCAGTTACGACCCAAAGAACAGCCACCGATATCCGATTCTCTATCTGCTGCACGGTTACGCTCAGACGGCCGCGGACTGGACCGTTCCGGGCGGAGCCAATTTCATCCTCGACAACCTTATCGCAGAGAACAAAACCAAGCCGATGATTTTGGTCATGCCGGTTTGTTACGGATGGGCCATCGATAATTGCTCCGACGCAATCCTGAACGAGGTTCTGCCACAGGTGGAATCGGAGTACAGAGTTCTGAATGACAGAAATCACCGAGCGATTGCCGGACTCTCGCTGGGGGCGATGGATAGCCTCTACATCGCCTTCAATCATCCCGAACTTTTCGCATGGGTCGGAAGTTTCAGCGCAGGCGACATGCACAATTTGCCCCACCCGCTGCCTATGGATCACACGCGAATTAGTTTCCGGCAGCTATGGATTTCCTGCGGTGTGAACGACGCGCTTCTTCCCAAGAACCAGAACCTCATCGCTGAGCTGAAAGAAAAGGGCTTCTCACTCACCGCGGTCGAAACGCCCGGAACACATGATTGGACCGCCTGGCACTACAGCCTGATTCACTTTGTGCCGCTGCTCTTCCAGAAGGATTGATACATAATAGTCACGTCTTCCTCTGAGTCAGTCGAATAGCTTCCCGATGAGAAACTCCGCCCGAAGGTCATTGCCAGCCTTATACGGATGACCGGAGGAATTTCAGGCTCCTAACTCGACTTCTTACCCAAATCGAACGGGTTCTTCAAGTTAACGACCTTCATCTCATCTCCAATGAAGTAGTTGAAGCGGCTGTCACGCTGCACTAAATTCCCGGAATTGCGCTCGTTTATTATCAACCTATTTCCGGGATTTGACTGCAGATTCATTGCACTGAAATCCCGGAATGTTGCACTAAAAGCCCGGACGAAGTTCAGATGAAAGTCATTCCGGGATTTTGATGCAAAAGTGGCGAAACTGGGAAGCTGCGGGGGAGGCAGATTGGCTCGGCACTCGATCAACATGAACGCGGTTCCTCACGATCTTCGCCGTTCCGCAGCACGTTCTTTCGTCCGGGATTAAAGTACATCAACCGCTTCGAATTCCGGGATTTTAGTGCAGCAAATGAGGCCGAATAGCGTAATTGAAGCCGCAGAGCTACCAGCCTGGGAGAACGAATCCAACTTTCAACAATTGCTTCTAAGTTTTGAGTCTATTCTTCCACTTCGATTGCCCTCGGAGTTTCGCGACCCGAAGGTGCACCAGCGCATTCTGAGTTTGACTGAAGGTGTGCTCGTGCGCATCTGCCGACTCATCGAAACGGCTGCGACGGAGGCGATACACAGCGGGCAGGAACACATCAGTCTCCCACTCCTCAAAGACGATTTGGTCACGGGCTCTCTGGTCTCCATCGTCGATCGTAGGAATCGGCGCGTCTCCGCCCGATGAAAACTGCGCATGCCCCTTCGGAATTGCCTTTCGTCCCAAAACCGTACCACAACGAACTCTACTCTTCATGGATGCTGCGCATTGCCCATGCAAATTGCGTCTCGCTACAGGAATTAGTACTTGGCTTTCAGTGTCGGCACCCGGATCTCTCGATTCCCGACCCTCTCGACTGGGACTTCTCCCCTGCATACCTGAAGGCCATGGCGCGGTTTTCGAGAACCCCGGTCAGCAAACTACACTTGCTCGATCTTCGAACGCGCCTGCTGCGAGCTGAGCACGCACTGCTTCTGAGCTTCAGAGATATTTCTCATCAACGCGAAAGACTTCGAAGCCGGCGATTAGGCTATGCCTTCTGTCCAACCTGCATTGCGCATCAGCCCCGTGTCTACGTTCGCTGGGAATGGGCCTTCCCTGCCCTGCTAAGTTGCCACACTCACAAGAGCTTGCTAATACACGGCTGCGCCGCTTGCGGCGAAGACGACCCGCTCCCTGTCGGTGCAATTCCCTCAGGAGCAGTAGTGCAGTGCCGAAGCTGTGGAGCACGTTTGGCTAGCACCATTCCGGACTCCAGCATCCGGCCGATTGACGATACACACATCATCATCCAACACGCCTACCGCGCCGCTTTGCGTGGGGCTTTTTCTGATGAGGCCTGGCGGCTGGGCGAGATCACGGGCGCGCAGTTTCTCCACTTCGTAGACGACATGTTCCAACTGCTGGCTTGGTATCCAAGCAATGAGTTATCACCGCGGGCTACAGACCCGCGGAATCTTCATTTTGCGTTTAGACAAGAGATCCTTGCTAATATCGGCGCACTCGTTGTGAATGCAACTGTAGGCTCAGACGCGGCCAGTAGACGAGTCAACGTTCGAGAAGGACTCAAGCTCTGGCGGCAGGTTTTGGCGCTTCTGTCTCATCGCGAGGCAAGTTGGATCGAGAATGCGATGGGATGCTGGCCACCAGCTCTGCGCCGCCGTCTCAATGCGGCGCTCAACGAACATGAACGAGTTTACTCGCGATTTTCGCCGTTTCGCAGCAGGTACTTTCGTCCGGGATTAAAGTACATGAACTTCTTAAATTTCCGGGATTTAAGTGCAGTAAACGACGTCAAAAAGCAAATTTCCGGCATTTAAGTGCAGTCCGACACCGGCACTCCGTAACGGAGGTTTTCGGTTGGATGTGGCTACTACCCCTAGACCGCGTTCCCAGCTTGAATCTAGATGAGCAACGCGCCCGAAGCGTAGCTGCCGCAGATCGTAAAGCGTCCGAGGTCCATCTGCGCTCACGTCCTGCCGTGCAGCAACTGCAGGGGCGAGCCACTTGTAGTCGTCATCCTCATCGAGGACAAACGCGGAATGCTTAAATGGCTGGCCATACTTCGGCGGTCTAGACGGTTGCGACGGGGATTGATTTGCCGGGTTGCAGGAGGCCGAGCAGGTCCTGGTCGTAGATGGATTTCTTGAGGTCGGCGAGTTCGGTGAAGCGGGCGTAGACTTCGTCGACCTGGTTGCGATCGAGCGGGTGGCCGAGTTTTTCGAGACGGTCAGCTAGGGCGCGACGGCCGGAGTGTTTGCCGAGGACGAGCTTGGTGTGGCCCGCGCCAACGGATTCGGGAGTCATGATCTCGTAGGCGAGGGGATTGACCATCATGCCGTGCTGGTGGATGCCCGACTCGTGGGCGAAGGCGTTGGCTCCAACGACGGCCTTGTTGGGCGAGCAGCCAAAGGCTATACACTCGGCGAGCACCTGGCTGGCGGGGTAGAGCTGGCTCAGGACGATGCTATTGGTATAGGGGAACTTGTCACGGCGAACCATGAGGGCGGCGGCGATCTCTTCAAGTGCGGCGTTGCCGGCGCGTTCGCCGATGCCATTGATGGTGCACTCGACCTGGCGGGCGCCGCCTTCGATGCCGGCCAGGGAGTTGGCGACGGCCATACCGAGGTCGTTGTGGCAGTGTGCGGAGAGGATTATGTCGTCGATTCCCGGGACGCGGGCTTTGACCAGGCGGAAGATCGCGGCATACTCCTCGGGGGTGGTGTAGCCGACGGTGTCAGGGATGTTGATGGTGGTGGCCCCGGCCTGGACGGCGACGGTGATCATCTTGAGGAGGAACTCGGGATCGGAGCGGGTGCCGTCCTCGGTGGAGAACTCTACGTCTTCGGCAAAGGAGCGGGCGAGGCGGACCGACTCGGCGGCTTGGTCGAGGGCCTGGTCGCGAGTGATGCGCAGCTTGCACTCGAGATGGAGGTCGGAGGAGGCGAGGACGATGTGGATGCGGTTGCAGGGGGCGGCCTCGACGGCGCGGGCGGCGGCCTCGATGTCTTCGCGTTTACAGCGGGAGAGCGAGGCGATGCGGGGGCCGCGGACCTCGCGGGCGACCGCTCGGATGGCCGCGAAGTCGCCGTCGGAGGCGATGGCGAATCCAGCCTCGAGGACATCGACGCCGAGGGCCGCGATCTGGTGGGCTAGGCGGAGTTTTTCATCGTGGTGCATGGTGCAGCCGGGGGACTGTTCGCCGTCGCGCAGAGTGGTGTCGAAGAAGACGATGTGGTTCGGGTTAAGCATAGGATTCGGACCCTCGGTCGGACACTATCATAATGGAGACTTATGACTGCCTGAGCTAGTATCAGGATTTCTAATCGGGCTATACATCTTCTATCCGTATATTGCAGACGAAGGTCCGATTCAATCCCCATCCATAACAAATCAGCACTTTTTTGAAGCTACGCACCGTATCGTAGCATCTATAGTTACGAGTAATTGATCCCTACGATTTGCGGGGAGCCCAGGAGTGGGGGATGTCGAAACGTATCGAGAAGGATAGAAGGTCTGTGAAACGCCTTCGTCCTGAAGAAATTGAAGCTGTGATCATCGACACCGTCTTCGAAAACCTCCTGGAGCACGGCTTTCGCGCAGTCACCGTTGAATCCATCTCTGCCAAAACGGGTATAGCGAAGACATCCATTTACCGCCGCTGGCCCAACAAGGCCGCCATGGTCATGGAGGCTTTCCTCTTCAAAATCGAACCGGGAATCGAATTTCCCAGGAAGTCCAGTTATGTAGAAAGCATTCGCCTCCAGATGTTGGCTTTGGCCAAGGCATTCCGAGGACCCTTCGGCTCGATGATCAAGGCGCTCCTTGGCGAAGCCCAGTTCGATGCGGAATTGGCTGAGGCCTTTCGTACTCGATGGATCGCTCCCCGCCGAGAGGCTGCGAAAGAGGTTCTTCAATCTGCCATAGGGAATAAGGAGCTACGCCCTGACGTCGATCTTGACCAGGCGCTCGATGCGCTCTACGGAGGGCTTTACTACCGGCTCATGATCGGATCAGGACCCATCTCCAACGCCTGTGTGCGAGGAATATTTTCCGCTGTAATGGATGGTTTGCGCGTTCGGAAGGATTAGGAGCCCCAAGATCATGCCTCTCCAGTTATCTCAAAAAGGACTGTTATCTCAGATGAAAGCAATTCAGATTACACAAACCGGCGGCCCTGAAGTGATGAGCATTCGGAAAGTTCCAACGCCTGTTCCGGGTCCTGGCGAGGTGTTGATTCGGGTCGCGGCCAGCGGCGTGAACTTCATCGACCTTTATGTTCGGGAAGGCCGTTATGCCAATCCGGTCCCCTTCATTCCTGGACAGGAGGGCTCCGGCACGATCGCAGTCGTTGGCAAAGGGGTGAGATCCATTAAAGAAGGAGATCGCGTCGCATGGTGCAGCATCCTTGGAACGTACGCGGAGTTTGCATTGGCTCCTGCCGACCGTGTCGTACCCATTCCCGCGGACATCAGCTTCGAACAAGCAGCGGCGGTGATGCTGCAGGGGATGACTGCGCACTATTTGTCCCACTCTGCGTACCCCATCCGGAAAGGCGATGAGATTCTGATTCACGCAGGCGCAGGTGGCGTGGGTTTGTTGTTGACACAAATGGCGAAGACACTCGGAGCACGTGTCACGGCTACAGTGTCTACGCGGGAAAAGGCTTCGCTCTCACTTGAAGCAGGTGCAGACGAAGTTCTTCAGTACACGGAAGTGGATTTTGCGGAAAGCATCAACGCTGCTGGCCGGCGGATGAAGGCAGTCTACGATTCCGTGGGAAAGACCACTTTTTTGAAATCGCTCCTATGTCTGGAGGAACGTGGAACCGTTGTTCTCTATGGCACGGCGGGTGGCAAGGTGCCGCCGTTTGATCTGGAGATGCTCGCAAGCGGTTCGTTCCATGTTACCCGGCCGATTTTGAAGCACTACACAACAACTCGTTCCGACCTTGTAGAGAGAGCAATAGCAGTATTTGCACTCGTATCCACTGGCGAACTCAAGCTGCGGATTGAACGCACCTATTCCTTAGCAGATGCGGGACAGGCTCATTGTGATTTGAATGGTCGGAAGACGACCGGCAAACTACTCCTGCTTCCGTGGGGCACATAGGCGGCATAAACCAGCACAAATTTGACAACCCAATAGTCTGCGCCGGGAATAACTCTCGACATGCGGGTTTTTTAACAACTGGCCAATTTTTATATTTCCAAGGACACCCTAAATGACTACCTTCACTCCTGCGGCTGGCAACCATACTGCGACCTCCCTTGAATTTCGGCCTCTCGAACTCCTGCCCGGCGATCTTCTCCTCCGTCCGGTCGGCGCCTTTGAAGAGCTCTTCTGTAACCGCGTCCCTCACTTTCGCCGCTTTTTTTGGTCTCTTGTCCGGATGCTTACCGGGATCATTTCTCTGTCTATTGCTGTCGTTTCAGCTGTTCCACTTTTGGCTCAGACATCTACCCCGGCAAATACGGTTTCTGAACCCACTCGTACTGCTGTGCGCGAACTTATTGGGAGCATTTTGGTTGACGGTAAGGCGTACGACTATGATCGCGAACTCGCCGATGGAATCGGCCCTCGTCTTACTGGGTCTGCCAATTACGACCGTGCCGTCGCATGGTCGATGGAACAATTTCGATCCCTGGGCCTTAGCAATGTTCATACAGAATCGTTTACTTCTCCTGCTTCATGGGAGCCAGAGGTAGCAGCGACAGGGACCATTCTTCAGCCTCGCAAGCAGACGCTCCATATCTATTCTGCAGGTTGGAGCCCGTCCACTCCGGATGGAGGCGTCGAGGGTAATGTGGTTTATCTGCCACGGGTCTTTCCTACAAGTGAACTTGATGCAGAGAAAGACAAAATTGCCGGTAGCATCGTACTCTTCGACAACCAGAGCTTTGGAGGCCCGCCCACGTTTGACGCTATCGTTCAGGCAACGCTACGGGTTCATGCATTACACCCCCGAGCTATTATTTTTACGTTTGGCCTCAACGGCAACGGCACGCAAAATGCCCTGATGTTGACCACGGGTGGTCAGATCTCCGATATGCCGGTGGCCCAACTGGGTCTTGAGGATGACTTACTCATCAAACGTATGCTCGACAAAGGGCCTGTGACTGTACAGTTTTCTTTCAAGAACCGCATCCGGCGCAATGTCGAGGTTCAGAATGTCGTAGCTGAGATACCTGGTCGCGATGTGTCGCCCGGCTCGCCCAGTTCAGTCGTGGTCGTCGGTGCTCATCTTGATTCATGGCATCCCGGCACAGGAGCACAGGACAACGGAACCGGCATTGCTTCTATTCTGGAGATAGCTCGTGCGGTCCAATCGCTAGGGCGCCCACCTCGTCGCACTCTCCGCTTTGTTCTCTTCGGTGGTGAGGAGGAAGGCCTGATGGGATCCCATGCCTATGTGGAGCGACATAAAGCGGAGATGCCTTCGCTTGATGCCGTTCTTATCTCTGATACAGGCAGTCAACGAGCAACGGGGTGGTACGTCATGGGCCGAGATGACGAAAAAGATGCGCTCGCCGCAATAGAGCCTCTCCTGACTGGTCTGGGTGCCGATCAGACGTCCTCCAATACAGAGTTTCTATTTCGGAGCGATCATGCCGGCTTCAATGTTCTTGGCGTCCCCACCTTGATGCTTTGGAATAGCATGGATCGATATGAGACTTTGGTTCATCAGGCCTCCGATACGTTCGACTCTGTCGTTAGGAGTGACCTAGACCAGACTGTCGCGGTTACAGGCTCAACGGCGTACGCGATAGCAGATGCGCCCCAGCTTTTTGCTGCCCACTTATCTCATGCCGAGGTCGCGGAGATGTTCAGGAAGTGCAATGCGGCTGCTGATTTTAACAGCGCTAAAGTTATCGGCTGGGTCCCATCCAATTAGGGATTACCACGCTTGTATCGTCAGATCATGTGTTACGTATCTCGCTGCATGAAATGTTCGGTTCCTTCCAGACTGTTGGTTTCTACGGCTTCGCCAACTGGGTTCGACCCTGCTCATTATTAAAGTATTGGAGTGAATCGTTAAAAATGCATTTTCATCTTGAGAAATTAGCGGTCGTGGCCGCTTTCGCAATTGGCGGGATGGGCACGGCCTACGCGCAAAGTGCAGTAGAGCAGCTTCAACCGCTGGTGGAAACGACGGCGCACCGACTCATGATTGGGGAACAGGTAGCGCTGGCGAAGTGGGATAGTGGCAAGATCGTGGAAGATACGCCACGAGAGGCACAGTTGATTCTAGGTGCAATGAAGGATGGCGTGGCGAAGGGGCTGGACGAAGCATCGGTATCGAACTTTTTCAAGGCACAGATCGAAGCCAATAAGTTTGTGCAGTACGCGCTGCTGGCGGACTGGTATCGCGCAGGCAAAGCACCGGAGCATGCGCCGGTCGATTTGTTGAAGGTGATCCGGCCGCAGTTGGATGAGGTGCAGAAATCCCTGATAGCGGAACTGGTGGATACAGCAGCGGTTCGTACGAGCAAGACGTGCCGCGCGGATGTTGCTAAGGCGGTTGGGAAGTACGTATCCACACATGCGCAGGGTGGTGGCCCGATTAATGCGGCAACGCTTGATCGTTCCTTGGCTGGCGCGTGCATATTGTGAATCACTTAGGCGGAAGCCGCAATCGCACAAGCATCCCACATCTTCCTCAAATGGCTCTGTTGCATTAGCTGGGCACACGCAACTCGCTCTCCGGGAGCGACATGCGCGGAACATAGAAGTGTTAGGAGATATCAATTCCAGTCATGCTTTCGCTCCCGAAATCATCCGCGACTAGTCTCACTTCGAGCTTCGTTTGATCGTCAAGTTCGGCTCACGTGTTCGGCCGCTCGCTCAATCGACGCGATAACGCGATGCACGCCTACGGCATCTTCA
>Ga0193742_1002570_pt1 | contig 10421 bp, 10 predicted proteins | sample L2c1metaG_FD_165511 | JGI IMG/M metagenome (GOLD analysis project Ga0193742, IMG submission 165511) | Soil microbial communities from a riparian zone of the East river system, Colorado, United States - L2c1 | ecosystem: Environmental > Terrestrial > Soil > Riparian zone | place: USA: East River... | reverse complement strand
GCTGCGAGCGTGGACCCTGGCGCTCCCGACAAGGTACTCGTGCGATGCATGAAGACCGATCTAGTCGATGAATCTGGCTTCCTTCATCGCTTCCTCCTCAATTGTGAGAAATATTGTGAACGGAACTTTTCGGTCAAGATGCTGTTCGATCTGCGCGAGTTGGTCTGTGCGAAGCAGTTTTTCAAGTCTCAAGGAGTAGCGAAGGGCACGCACCGTAATCTCTCCGCCACCAACGGTGGTTATTTCTGTTGTGGTCCTGTCAGTGGTGACGAATTCTACAGTCGGATATTTAGCATCCTTCAAAACCGGGTTCACATCGATTGCATAGTCACGCTGCATGGGATCTCTCCATCAAATTTTCGATCTAACTTGGAAAATGGCCGCAACTTGGTCAGACATCAAGCGGTTCGATATCAACCTCGACATTGAGGGCGTTTCTGCCTCCGCCCAAGATCAGACCCCGCAGAGGGCTAATGTCTCCATAGTCCCTACCCCACGCCAGAGTGACATGGCCATCCGTTGGAGCGACATTGTTGGTGGGGTCCATATCAAGCCATCCTTCGTCACGACTATAGGCGGAGATCCATGCATGGGATACGTCTGCGCCCACCATGCGTGGTTTGCCCGGTGGCGGATAAGTCCGCAGATAGCCGCTCACATAACGGGCTGCCACGTTAATTGAGCGCAGACAGGCAATCTCCACGTGCGCGAAATCCTGACAGACGCCTTGGCGCTTTTTGAAGACTTCCTCGGGCGAAGTCCGAACGTTCGTTACTTTTGAGTCGAAGCGGAAGTCTGAGTGGATTCGCGCGGTCAGCTCCATTAGTGCTTCCCGCATAGGCCGTCGAGGCGTAAAGGACTCGAGCGCATACCCTGCGAATTCCTGGTTAAGACGGACCCGTGGCGATGCAAACTGGAACTGATACGCGGCTAGGCCCTCGTCACTAAGATCCTTCGCGAGAGGCCTGGCGGACTCTTCCCACGGACGCGAAAAACTTCCCTGCGAGATCGGCGGCCTATCGATCTTAACGTGGCTCTTTGCCTCGACGATGAGCTCTGTATGCGGCTCCTCTACCGTGAAGAAGGAAAGGATGTTGCCGAAGTAATCAACGCGCTCGGTCAAAGTCGACGGCGCAGGGTGAATGTTTAGCGTGTTTTGTACCAGCCTATTCTGCGAGAAGGATCGAGGCTTTAGGCACGCTACATGTTCCCCGACAGAGACGGGGTACGAGTAGCGATAGGTGGTCCGATGGCTGACGTTGTAGACCATTTCAGTCATTCCCCATCCTGATCGGCAAAGTACGTGCATGACTGAAATAGTGGTTGGAAAGATTGTTCGACCAGGACGGAAGCAGATTCTCCAGCCGAGCCAGAAATTGGTCGACTTCCTCATACCCATCCAAGGGGTGAGAGCCTCTCTTGTTGATACGCTGTGTCATAGCCTGTAGGTCAATGCGTCTTAAGGTGCTGACGGCATCCTGTATGGCCTGCAGATCGGCCGGTAGATTTCGCGGCAGCTTCGCGTAAAGTTCGGCTAAATGATCTAGCTGGAAGTCCAAAGAACGAGGGTTATGCTCATCTGCCATGAGAATGTCAAGTACAGCAAGTGGTTGCAAGTTCGTGTAATAACGCGTGCGATAGGTCACAGTGCTGTCGGCAACCTCTAATAATCGCTCCAGATAAGCCCAATTTTCGACGGGCAATGGCTTGGACACGTGGCGCAGTTCGTGTGTCAGGTAAATTGCGCGCTCGAGGCGACGTCCAAGACTCAGAAAGAGCCAGCCGGAACCGCGATTGATATTCTCCCGCTCCATCCCCGAAAACGCTGAAAGAAGCTCAAGGCACTTTGTAAGCATCGGAGTATAACTCGTCAAGAACGTGCCTTTTTGGGCTTGGACCGAACTGCGCAGCTGGCTCAGCAGTAACATCATGTCTCCTGAGAGGCGCTCTCTCACGCTGTCGCCGATCCGCGACACCTCAGCCAGCGTTGCGCCCAAGCTGTCGGCTCGCTTCTGATCCGTCAGTAAGGCAAGCAACTCTCTCCGCAGCGCATTGAAGCTAGACCGTCCGCGCTTGCCTTCAGCAAGTCGAGCAGAGCGAGTTCCGAGACAAGCAGCCAGACAAATAAGGCTTCCCAACTCTGCATCATCGGCAAGGTGGACCCTGGGGATAATGGAGCGAAGGATTCGTGCCTGGTTTTCAGCGCGCTCCACGTAGCGGCCCAGCCAGAAAGTATTGTCGGCCACGCTGCTGGGTACTACCAGCGACGCGCGGCGCAACGGCACAAGTTCGTTGCGAGGCGGTAGCATACTGAAGGTATCGACCGGCCCGTCGGAAAGCACCCATACGTCCTTGCTGTGGCCTCCCCTTTGCATCGAAACTACTGAACCGCTAGCTTCGGCGACGCGCACCAGACCCCCCGGAAACGCTAACCAGCCGCCCCCGGTGTTCACGACATACGTACGCAAGACGACGCTGCGGGACTGCAGGGCATCGTTCTCCCACACAGGTGCGGTTGAGAGTTGAACCTGTTCTTGCGCGACATATTCATGTGGGCTGCTGCGCAGGCGCTCTATGAGCCTCTCCCGCTCCGCGGCCACCAGTTCTGAACCGAAGGCTGGCTCCATCCCGAGCGAAGAGAACGCCGGCTTGACGACAACTGATTGCAAATTGTCGACAACCCAGTTTAGAGCGCTTTCCTGTCCGCACCACCACGTCGCGACCGACGGCAGTTTAAGTTCGTCGCCGAGAATGTGTCTCGCAAGGCCGGGAAGAAACGGCATTATTGCGGCTGATTCAACGACACCGCTGCCGAGTGCATTTGCCACCTTGACGTTGCCAGCGACAATCGCTTCTACGAGACCGGAAACTCCCAGCAGCGAATCACCACGCAACTCCAGCGGGTCACAGAAATCATCGTCCACTCGCCGCAAGATGACATCGACCTGTTCAAGGCCGCTGACAGTCTTTATGAAGACACAACGGTCTCGGACCGTGAGGTCTGCTCCTTCCACGAGCGTAAAGCCGAGGTATTTCGCAAGGTAGGAGTGCTCGAAGTAGGTCTCGTTGTGGGGACCGGGCGTCAGCAGAATAATCCGAGGGTTATTCCGTTCGGAGAGTTGCGCGAGCGCATCGCGTTGTGCGCGAAAGAACGGCGCAAGCCGTTGTACGTTGGAGTTGCGAAAGAGTTCGGGGAGAAGTTCGGATACGATCATCCGATTTTCCAGCGCGTAACCGCTCCCAGAAGGGGCTTGGGTACGGTTGGCCAGTACCCACCAGGTCCCATCAGGGGATCGCGCAAGATCAATGGCCAACATGTGCAGATAACTCGCGCGAGGAACTTTGACGCCAACCAACGGACGAAGAAATGCGGGATTGGCATAGAGCAGCGCGGCAGGTAGGAGGCCATCCTTCAGCAAGCTCTGCGAATGGTAAACGTCTTCGAGAACGCGGTTTAGAAGTTGAGCCCGCTGGATGATACCGGCTTCGATGAACCGCCACTCCGCGTCGGGAATCAACAGCGGAACAAGATCTATCTTCCACGGCCGGTGAGCACCTAACGGATCGCCATAGATGTTGTACGTGATTCCATTTTCGCGGATCCGCTGTTCCGCTTGAGTCCAGCGGAAAGCCAACTCAGCGGGACCGATAGATTGAAGGGATTCCATCAGCCCCGCCCAATGAGGGCGGGGCGTGATGCCGTCCACGGATGACTCCTCGTAGGCCCCGCCATAACGCAGCGGCGACTGGTAAAGATCTCCAATCATGGATTCCCCGCCTCTGAGGAACGCAGAGCACCGACGTGGCGCTGATCCAAGGGCGCAGGCCAGCGGAGGTCGAGCGTCATCGGGAAGATTGGATTGTTCTCCGGCGGTGGTGTTGCGATGACACCCTCGGGCGGAGCCGTAATGACGAAGCGCCGCAAGCGCCGCTCTCTAGCCTCGGCTACATCGGCAGGGCGAGTGACATGCACGGTCCCATCAGGCTGGCTTGCATAGTAGGTGCATCGGCCTACGGAGCATTCTTTCCACGTATCGATTAGGTCAAACGTTAGAGGGGTATGCACCGGAACCGTCGGGTGCAGCGCGGCGGACAATCTTCGCGCGCGATAGCGGATGCCGGCGAGCGCCTCATGGGGTGCTCCCGATGGATGGAGAGGCACTCTTCGGTCATTGCACGAGACGGCATACCGCGACGCTACGGTGAGGCCGGTGACTTTCACCTGTATCCGTTCGAGCGAAGAATCCACGCTCCGGCCTGCACCGCCGGAGATAGTCTCCTCTGCCAGCACATTCCACGGCTCCAGCGCCTGCCGCAGTTCGAGCCGCACACCATCGGCTTCGATCTCGCCTATCTTCGGAAAACGGAACTCAAGGTGCGACGCGAACCATTTGTCAACGAACGGATAACCAGCACTACGAAGTATGTTGAGTACCTCAATGAAGTCATGCTCTACAGAGTGCGGCAACATAAATCGATCATGGAGCGCACTCTCCCAACGCAGCAGACCACCGGTGAAGGGTTCCTTCCAGAAGAGCGCAACCAGTGCGCGCACGAGTAGTGCCTGAAGAAGCCCCATGCGATAGTGCGGAGGCATTTCAAAGGCGCGCAGCTCCAGCAATCCCAACCGTAGGCCTTGACCTGCCGGTGGGTAGAGCTTGTCGATACAGAACTCAGCCCTGTGACTATTGCCGGTCACGTCCACGAGAAGATTGCGGAATAGACCGTCAACAATGCCGGGCGGACATTCGCCTGGGGGGAGATGGCTAAACGCCACCTCAAGCTCGTATAGCGCATCGACCCGTGCTTCATCCACACGAGGGTATTGGCTTGTAGGCCCCACGTACATGCCTGCAAACAGGTAGGAAAGCGAAGGATGGTTCTGCCAAAAGGACACCAGGCTGCGGAGCACGTCCGGGCGGCGCAGAATGGGACTGTCCGCAAGGGTCGAGCCGCCTAGCGTGATGTGGCTACCCCCTCCGGTTGCTAGATGAGTGCCGTCATAGCCAAACTTAGATGCAATCAGACGACACCGCTTGGCTTCCTCCGCGAGCATTTCGTGAAGCGCTTCGAACTCATCCCATTCCGACGTGGGTGGCATGTTGACCTCGAGCACGCCCGGATCCGGAGTCAGACTGAAGACCTGTATCCTCGAGTCCGGTGGCGCTGAATAGCCCTCGATCCAAACTGGCTTTCGCAGATGCTGGCTCGTCTCTTCCACGGCCGCTACCAGATCGAAATAGTCTGCGAGTACGGCGACATAGGGCAGAAAAACGTGCAGGCGACCCTCACGCGCCTGAACGCAGAGCGATGGACGAATAAGCTCCTGCGCCGAGACCGCATCCTCGGAAATCGACGGCAGTGGGTCAGGTTTAGGATCCTGACTGAACATCTCCGGTCGCCTCGCCACCGCTAACGGCAACTTCACCTGCCCACCCTCATCGATCTCGTAGGAGAGAGTATCCGGCGCAACCCAGGGCATCATTTCCAAAGGAATCCGATAGCCAATCGGCGAGTCGCCAACCGACAAGGTGAACTTCTCCGGCCGCGCAAACCATAGCTGACTCGACCAGGTGAGGTGACCCTCAAGCTGACGCCGTCGCAATGGCAGAATGAATCCAGTCGGTCCTTCCCGCTCTGTGAGGGGCTCTATCGCCGGCAAAATGTTCTCCGGCTCAGCTCCAAGCCGCCGACTCAACGCCTGCAAAAATGCGTACGCCTCCGTATTACCGTAGGCATCGTTCTTGCTTTCCAAAGCGAACAGATCGCCGTTTTCCCAGACCGGGACACCGTCCTTGCGCGAGATGCAATGAAATGCCCAACGTGGCACCGGTTCGCCCGGATACCATTTGCCTTGGCCAAAATGAAGTAGCCCACCCGGCGCTGTACGCTGCCGGATGCAACGGATAAGTCTCAACCCTGCGCTGCGCTTTTGCGGGCCGAGCGCCTCAAGATTCCACTGGGCGCTCTCCGTCTTATCGAGGCCGACAAATGTCGGCTCGCCACCCATCGTAAGTCGCACGTCCTGCGCTTTCAGGTCACGGTCGAGATTATGTGCCAGTCCTCGTATCTTGTTCCAATCGTGTTGGCTGAAGGGTGATGTCAGGCTTGGCGCCTCATCTAGCCTGCGGACTGTTATCCCGTAAGTAAACTCGACGCCGGCCGGTTCAACAGTACCGCGGATCGGCGCCGCATCGCCGGGCTTGGTGCCGCAGGCGAGCGGAATATGCCCCTCTGTCGTCAACAGACCCGATGTCGGGTCCATCCCAACCCAGCCCACTCCTGGAAGATAGACTTCCGCCCAAGCATGGAGATCCGCCGAGTCCGTCTTGCGGTTATCTTCCCCAGCGGGTCTTTCATCATCCACCAGCTGAATGAGATATCCGGAGATAAAGCGGGCGGCGAATCCCAGTTGACGGCATACTTGTACGAGTAGCCAACTTGAGTCTCGACAAGACCCCGTACCCATTAACAGGGTCTGTTCACAGCTTTGCACGCCATCCTCCAGCCGGGTCGTGTATGCGATCTGGCTGCGTATCCGCTCGTTCAGACCGAGCAGGAAAGCTATGGTCGGCTTCGGGCAACGAACACTGTCGATGAACGCTCTGAGATGCCGCCCTGCAGGTTCTACGGACAGAAAAGGCTCGAGGTCCCTCGCCACTTCAGGTTTATAAGTGAACGGCACCATCTCGGCTTCAGGCTCTAGAAGAAAAGCGAAAGGGTTCACCGGAATCATGTCCGCGACCAGATCCACGGTGACGGAGAATTCCGATGTCTTACTGGGAAAGGCGACCCGAGCTACATGATTTGCCAACGGATCAAACTGCCACGAGCTAATGCTATCCGTCGGGTTGATATCCAATGAGTAGCTGAGAATGGGCGTGCGGCAGTGGGGGGCGGGGCGCAGACGAATCGTCTGCGGTCCCAGCGACACTGGCCTATCGTAGCGGTACCGAGATTCGTGGTGCACTGCTACTTTCGTCCCCATCCGCCCCTCATACGGTTCTGATGTCACTCGTCTTGTTTGAGTTAGGCCGCCTTAAGCGGTCCCGGCTTGGGTCTGAATAGGACTGGCTCGGCTGGCGTTGGTTTGCGTCGGCATAATTGATTCGGTATGGGAAATTGGGATGGTGACTGCTGAACTGCCGTCGGGAAGTGGGATTCTGTTTCCTTCCGCGTCTACCTCCCAGGAATCAACGTAAAAGTAGGTCAGGTTAGTCGCGCCAAAGCTGGTTGTAATGGCCACGTCGGCGGCATCTCTCCCCGTCGCCATCAGAACTCGTCCCAGTCGCGGATAGTTATGGCGAGCATCCAGACTAATCCATTGCCCGTCGAGAAAGACCTGATACCAGGCGCTGAAGTCGCCCGTGCCGCTACTCGGCTGTCGAATGTCGCCGATGTAGCCTGTCACGTAGCGGGCGGGGATATTCTGGCAGCGGGAAAGCGCTATCGCAAGATGCTGGAAATCGCGGCAGACACCCACTCGTTCAGTAAAGACGTCCATTGCCGTCTTGGTTGGCCGCGCTGCGTTGTAGTTAAAGCTTACCTTTTCGTGAACCCAATCGCGAATCGCCGTGGCCCGTGCCCAACCGGCTGGGATGAACCCGAACAGTTCATTAGCGATACCGCCGAACCGATCCACCTCGCAGTAGCGACTGGGGAGCAGGAACTGCAGCACCTCAGGCGGGAGGTCCTCGATCGAGGCTTGTTTAGCATCGGGATAACTATTGTCCGGCTCATCCGCCGACTCAATCAGGTTTGTACCCGAGAGACGCAGGTGGCCAGTTGGAGCAACAAAACGTGAGCAGATGTTTCCGAAGGAATCGATATAGTCGCCCGGATAAATTGCTACGCGTGGCTCCTGGCCGGCTAAGGGGCTCGCGCCTAAGCATTCAACAAGCAGTTCGTCGGCGGACCGCAGTTGTTTATTGAGCGACGGGTGCAGGTGCAGAAGAGCAACCACCACAGCGGAGCTGGGCAAATGGAATTGAATATCGAACGTGGATCGGATAAGCATAAACGCTGGACCTAATCTCCAAGTCGAAATTCTGCGGCGAGTTTTTAGTCTACTGCATGTACTGCGAATGTTTCTGGAAGCGATTACGGTTTGCAGCCCAATTCTGCTTGCGTTTATGAGAAATCTATGCCGCGGATGACTCCCAATCGCGGCTCAAGCTTCGAACGTACCTCGGCGCGGAGAACCGCGACGTTCTAGGCACCCCTGGGAGCGTCGGTCCGCGGGTTTATCACCATGCTTTGAATACGCGAAAGCAGGTACGCGATATTTCCATGTTCCCCTCCAGTCGGCTGTACTTATAAACGGCCAACACAATTTCTCTTGGTGAGACGAGATGTTGCTTCTAAATACACAGCCTGCCGCTCAAGGAATCCCAGCGCAGCCATGATCGAATACTCCTCGGAACCTTCGCCGCGCAGACATTGGCCAAGCGATACGACGCTGACCCCAGCGCGGCGGACTGGAGGAGGTTTGGACGACTTCCCGGCTTTACGAACTGCAAACCTAAATACAGAAAGTCGGACGGCTCTTCCCTTTCGTGCGCCTGCACAGCCACAGTGGACAACAGTACCCGATGGCGGAGGCCTTCGAGCAGGAGATAACAACGCTCTACGAAGCTCGGGAGCAGGAACACGAGGCGAGGCGTCTGCAAAGTTCTCTTTCTCCCCAAAGGGGACCGAGGTTATCGAACCTATCTCTTGAGCGATTCCGAAACGCAACCAAGTACCAGGACCGTCCCGCCACCGCCGACATCGCTCCCTGTGTCGCTGCTTTTGCCAATGGCATGACCGAGGACCGGATTGAACGTGCCCTTCTGGGTGGCAGATTAACGAAGAGCTACATCATCGACAGGCGAAGAATCGGTCAACAAACCCTCAATAACAGTTGTAGTAAATCAGGCGACGCTTACCAAGCTTATGCTGCAACCCACTTCGGCGATTTTTCCCCAAACACGGTTAGTACTCCCGCCGATTCTCAATTAGCGTCTTCAGGGCAATGCACTCGTCCAGGAGCCTTTGGATCGTTACGAAACCATCGTTCCATTCGTAAGCCAGGGGTTCGAATCGCCTTGCAGGGCATTCGCAGCACTCCACTGAGCCGCTTCTAAATAGGACTCTTCCTTCCGTGCGCTAATCGTCGTCGTTGTCCGCCCTATAGCGCTTGGTCATTGCCTCCTGAATGCCGTCTGTGTGCCGGCATGAGATGGCTAACAAACGAAAGCCCCCGAAGAGAGCCGAGCCAGTAAACATCGGCAAGAGCCTGTTCAATGCGTTCGCCCAGAACCGGAGCCAGAGAACCATGAGCATCACGACGGACCGGCTGTCGGCGACATGGTCACCGTAGGCAAAGGCGAGAGTGTCCTTAGAGTTTCCAAAGTCTATGACGGCGGTCAGGAGGTCAATCTTGAACTCCCCGGCACCAATCTCGAAAGGTTCCGCGTTAGCGTGAATGACCTCAACTTCATAGAACAGCAGCCGAGGAGCAAGCCCAAAGAGCCTAAGAATAAGAAACCGAAGATCGACAAGGACGACATACACGAGCGCCTGATATCTACCCAACACAGCAGCATGCACCATTCGAGGGAGACATCGCTGTACTCAAGAAATATTGAAGAGCGATACCGCCGACGAGCTGGACGAACTGCGCATGGACATCGAAGACAGATGGGGCGGCGCTATCGAATCGATCATGGACAAACTGGGAAATAGGATCATGCAGCCCTCCGGAGTGGTAGGCTGTTGGCACCATGAAGATCCGCGCCAAGCTCACCAGCGATTCGACTACATTTTGCCCGGATTGCAGTCAAGCGCTTAGCGGTACTCAACCCAACGGCTTCACCGAGGCATCGAAGCATCTTGAGGAACATAGCTATCACTGCCTGCATATTGGGCAAGAGTCGAAATGTGCTCCGGGAAAATGCCTACGCCTGTATCCTCGATAGTCATGCGGACCCCCGGTTTATCGTCACATACGGAATCTTCCGTGGTGGGGAGACAATCCATGGGGACTTCTTCGGGCATATACGTAGAGATCGAGATCCAGGATGACTTGGAGTAGGCCTAGATCCAACATAACTAGGTTAGAGACACGAACCGCCCAGAGCCTTCATCAGTCACCAAGGGAAATTTGTGATCTTAGATCCATCCTTTTCCAGAGCTGATCGCTGAGGAGATAATCCCATCGCGGGATTGGCGCAATCGATTTATGCTTGGGTTTGCTCGGATCATACTGAAGATAAAGGACGCCCAAATGCGCTGGCTTTATACAGCAATCATCGCCTCGTCGGCTATACTCATGCGCGGGGAGGCGATTGGCCAAGCTGTTGAGGTATCGCTCTATGGAGCGACACCTAACTCCGGTCAGAACAGCAGTCCAAGCGTTGCGAGAGCGATCGATTTTGCAT
>Ga0193742_1002568_pt1 | contig 10422 bp, 8 predicted proteins | sample L2c1metaG_FD_165511 | JGI IMG/M metagenome (GOLD analysis project Ga0193742, IMG submission 165511) | Soil microbial communities from a riparian zone of the East river system, Colorado, United States - L2c1 | ecosystem: Environmental > Terrestrial > Soil > Riparian zone | place: USA: East River... | reverse complement strand
CGCCACGACCGGTCGTGCTGAACACGTGGGAGGCCGTTTACTTCGACCACGACCTCGACCGGCTGCGCGCCCTGGCGGACGTCGCCGCGCGGGTCGGGGTCGAGCGGTTCGTGCTGGACGACGGCTGGTTCCGGCACCGCCGCGACGACACCACGGGGCTCGGCGACTGGTACGTCGACGAGTGGGTATGGCCGGCCGGGCTCACCCCGCTGATCGAGCACGTGACAGGGCTCGGCATGGCGTTCGGCCTCTGGGTCGAACCCGAGATGATCAACCCGGACTCCGACCTGTACCGCGCGCACCCGGACTGGGTGCTGCGACCAGTCGACGACGAGCTGCCGCCGATCGCGCGCCACCAGCAGGTGCTCGACCTCGCGGTGCCCGAGGCGTACGCCCACATCCTTGGCCGGCTCGACGAGTTGTTGCGCGACAACGACATCCGGTTTCTCAAGTGGGATCACAATCGCGACCTGGTCGGCGCCGGGCACGCCGGCCGAGCGGGCGTGCACGGTCAGACCGCCGCGGTCTACCGGCTGCTCGCCGAGGTGCGAGCCCGGCATCCCGGCGTGGAGATCGAGAGCTGCTCGTCCGGCGGCGCGCGGGTGGACCTGGGGATCCTGGCGTACACCGACCGGGTGTGGGCGAGCGACTGCAACGACGCGCTGGAGCGGCAGACGATCCAGCGCTGGACGGCGCTGCTGCTGCCGCCGGAGCTGATCGGCGCGCACGTCGGCCCGCCGGAGTCGAACACCACCGGGCGCACGCACGACCTGTCGTTCCGTGCCGCCACCGCGCTGTTCGGCCACTTCGGCATCGAGTGGGACATCGCGGCCGCGTCGGAGTCCGAACTGGACGGTCTGGCCGAGGTGATCGCGCTCTACCGGCAGCTGCGCGGGCTGCTGCACACCGGCGAGGTGGTCCGCGCCGACCACCCGGACCCGGCGGTGCTGGTGCACGGCGTGGTGGCGGCCGACCGCGCCGAGGCGCTGTTCTGCCTCGTCCAGCTGACCACGTCGGAGCGCGCCGTCCCGGCCAGAATGCGGTTGCCCGGCCTGGATCCGGACACCCGGTACCGAGTCGAGCTCCGCACCCCGGCCGGCGAACCGACCGCCATCCAGTTCCAGGGTCCACTGTGGACCGCCGACCGAATCGAGCTACCCGGCCGAATCCTCACCGACATCGGCCTACAGCCCCCAATCCTAGCCCCAGAACAAGCGTTCCTGATCCACCTGACAGCCACCTGACAGCCATGCCGTGAAGGTGCCCTTCGCGGCACTCAACGCCGCGAGGGGCACCTTCACGGCGTTGGGGCGCGGAGGTCGGCGATGCGAGCAAGGAGGGTCGCGCCGGCGAGGCCGAGGCGGACGGCGAGTCCCGTCGCGTCGTCGAGCATTCGGGTGGCGGTCGCGTCGTTGCGCAGGCGCTGCTGGATCTCCGCGCTGAGGAGCAGGGAGTCGGCCAGTTCCCAGTCGGCGACCGTGATCGCGGTCGAGGCGCCGGACAGCCGGGTGCGCAGTGCCACGGTCCGTTCGGCGACCGTCGCCGCGCCGGCCAGCCGGCCCATGGCCAGCAGTACCACGGTCACGTTGTGCCGGGCGGTGCCCAGCTCGGTGCTGCCCTGGGGGTGCCCGTCCGCTTCGAGCACCTCGGCGAGGGTGACGGCGCGCTGGCTGTACTCCAGCGCTTCGGTGGTCCTTCCGGCGTGCAGTTCCGCCTGCCCGAGGTCGGTGTAGCAGCGGGCAAGGTCCCTGGTGATCGCCAGCTCGTCGGCGCCGGTGAGCTCCATCGCCTCCTCCCAGAGCAGCGTCGCGCGTCGACCGTCCGCCACGGCCTGTTCGGCGTGGCCCATCGCGTCGCGGACGAGCAGCAGCCGCCACGACGCCCGCGCGGTGCCGCCGACCGTCCGCAGGTCCCGCACGCTCGCGCCATACGCCTCGATCGCGCGCAGGAACGCGCGTTCGGCCGCCGGGTGGTCACCGGATCGGCTCAGCGTGACGCCGAGCTCGTACAGGTGCCCAGGGGCATCGCGCCTGACCCGTCTCCGATGCCACGGCACTGTCTCGGTCTTTCCGCTCATGGTGACTGGGTACCAGCGAGTTCCGGGACCGGTCCCCGTGGTAGGGCTGGCCCCACCACGGATCCGGGGGTCTGGCCCATCGCCGCGCCGGGGCGCCGCCGATTGACTGGTTTCGTTGCCATGGCGAGCAAAGGAGTGGACCAGTGGGTGCGGAACGACTGGTGCGACCGGCCGACGGCGTCATCCGGCTCGAGGGCGTGACCAAGGTGTACGGCACGGTGGACAATCCGGTGCGGGCCCTTTCCGGCGTCACGCTGCGCCTGCCGGCCGGCACCTTCACGGCCGTGATGGGCCCGTCGGGCTCCGGCAAGAGCACGCTGCTGTCGTGCGCCGCCGGGCTGGAGACGCCAACCGACGGGCGGGTGTTCATCGACGGCGTCGCGCTCGCCGGAAGCAGCGAGACCGCGTTGACGAAACTCCGCCGCCAGCGCGTCGGGTTCGTCTTCCAGCAGTTCAACCTGCTGCCGACGCTGACCGTGCTGCAGAACGTCACGCTGCCGCTGCGGCTGGCCGGCCGACGGGTGGACCGGGCGAAGTGCGTCGAGGTGCTCACCGCCGTCGGGCTCGGCGACCGCCTCGACCACCGGCCGGCCGAGCTGTCCGGCGGCCAGCAGCAGCGGGTGGCGATCGCCAGGGCGCTGGCGACGAGCCCGAAGGTGATCTTCGCCGACGAGCCGACCGGCGCGCTGGACAGCCGCAGCGCACGGGAGGTCCTCGGCCTGCTCCGGCACGCCGTCGCGGCGATGGGACAGACCGTGGTGATGGTGACCCACGACCCGCTCGCCGCGGCCGCCGCCGGCACGGTGCTGTTGCTGTCCGACGGCCGGATCGTGGACCGGCTGACGAACGCGAGCGCCGAGCAGATCGCCGAACGCATGACACACCTCGGCGCGGTGGACATGCCGGGGGTGCGGTGATGTTCGGGCTCACCATCGGCTCGCTGCGTTACCGGGCCGGTGCCTACGCGGCCAGCTTCGTCACCCTGTTCCTCGGCGCGATCATCCTGATGACGTTCGCCGCGCTGCTGGACACCCGCACCGCCGGCCTCGACGAAGCCACCGACCTGGCCCTGATCATCATGCCCAGCGTGGTCGGTGGCTGGGGTCTGCTCATCGTGACCTTCGCCGTCACGTCGACGCTCACCATGATGGTTCGCCAGCGCGCCACGGAGATGGCACTGCTGAAGAGCGTCGGCGCCACCCCGGTGCAGCTCGGCCGGCTCGTCGTCGGCGAGGCCGCGGCGGTCGCCGTGCTGGCCGTCGCGCTCGCCGTCGTGCCGGCGGTGTTCACCAGCGGCTGGCTCGTGTCGATCCTCAAGGACTCCGGCCAGGTCGCCGGCGACGTGCCGGCCCGGTTCGGTCCGATCGCGCTCGGCGTGGGCTTCGGCGTCACGCTGCTCGCCGCGACGCTCGCCGCCGGGTTCGCCGCGCGGCGCACGGTGCGGATCCGCGCGGGGGAGGCGCTGCTCGCCGCGTCCGTCGAACGGCCGGGGCTGGGCTGGGGGCGGGGGATCGCCGGCACGCTGCTGCTGATCGGCGCGCTGAACTGCGCGATCCTCACCCTGGCGGTGCTCGACCCGACGAAGCCGGAGTCGATGGCGGTCGCCGGCGAGGGCGCGATCCTGTCGTCCATCGGTCTCGCGCTGCTCGCCCCGGCGCTGCTGCGCGGCGTGCTCGCGGTACTCGGCGCGCCGCTGCGTCGGCTGGCCGGCGCGAGCGGCTACCTGACGGCGCACAACCTGCGGGAGCGCGCGCGGGAGATGAGTGGTGCGCTGGCGCCGATCATCCTGTTCACCGGCATGGCCACCGGAACCCTGTACCTGCAGGCGATCGAGAACCAGGTCGTGGCCGGTGGGGCGACCTACGCGGAAGCCGACATCATCCAGACACTCAACCTCGTCGTGGTCGGCATGATCGCGGTGTTCACGGCGGTGCTGGTGGTGAACACGCTCATCGCGTCGACCACGCACCGCAGGCGCGAGTTCGGCCAGCAGCGCCTCGCCGGCTCCACCCCACCCCAGGTGCTGCGGATGGTCGGGTTGGAGAGCGCGATCATCGCCGCGACGGCCGTGCTGTTCGGCTCGGTCGCGTCGGTGCTGACGATCGTGCCGTACAGCCTGTTCAAGACCGACGAGGTGCTGCCGGACGTCTCGATCGGCATCTACCTCGGTGTCGTCGGGGTCGCCGTGCTGCTCACGTTCGGCGCCAGCCTGGGCAGCGCACGACGCGCGATCCGGGTGCCGGCCGTCCGCGCCGCGGTCGCCGTCTGACAGGAACCTGCAACACCGGTCGGTGCCTTCTGGTGACCGTGCGGGTACTCCCTATCATCCAGAGGTGCGCAGTGGTGACATGGTCGCTGGCCGTTACCGCCTGCTGGAGCTCATCGGCTCCGGCGGGATGGGCATCGTGTGGCTGGCGTTCGACACGGTCGAGCCGCGGCAGGTCGCGCTGAAGCGACCGCACGCCGGCGGCCCAGGCACGCGCGAGCAGCTCCTCCGCGAGGCGGAGGTGGCCGCGCGGGTCGCGCATCCGAACGCGATCAAGGTCTTCGACGTGATCGTCGACGGCGACGCGTGCTGGCTGGTGATGGAGTACTTCAACGCGGCCAGCCTCGCCGACCTGCTGAACCGCGGGACCGCGCTGCCCCCGCTGCGGGTCGCAGGTATCGGCACGCAGATCGCCGCGGCGCTGACCGCGGCGCACGCGGTGGAGGTGGTGCACCGCGACGTCACCCCGGCGAACATCCTGGTCGCCGAGGGCGGTACGGCGAAGGTGACCGACTACGGCATCTCCGCCTGGCGTGCGGCGACGGTGACCAGCAGCGGGAAGATCAGCGGCACGGCGGCGTACGTGTCGCCGGAGGTGGCCAACGGCAGCGGCGCGAAGGCGCCGTCGGACGTCTACTCGCTCGGCGCCACGCTGTTCGCGGCGGTGGAGGGCGAGCCGCCGTGCGGCACCGGCGACCCGGAGGTCGTGCTTGCCCGGCTGCGGGCCGGCACGATCAGCCCGGTTCGTCGGGCCGGCCCGCTCGAACCGGTGCTGGCCGCGCTGCTGCAGTCGGACCCGCGGTGCCGGCCGACGGCGGAGCAGGCGACCGACATGCTCGGCACGATCGCGCAGGGCCGCGCGGTGCCGAGGTGGGTTCCGCCGGTGGTCACCGAGCCGCGGACCACCCCGCTGTCCCGAGGCTCGTTCCTGCGCCGCCGGGCCACGCTGGTCAGCCTGGCCGCCGCGGTCGTCGTCATCGCGCTGGTGGCGATCGTGTTCCAGCCGTGGCGGGGCGATCCGTCAACCGGGGCGGGCAGCGGCTCGCCGAAGCCGAACACGGACATCGCGCCGGTGCTCGGCGACCCGCGGTCGGCGGACCCGTGCGCGCTCGTGGACGCGAAGGAGCTCACCCGGTTCGGCGACACCGAGGTGGACAAGGAGTACGGCGGGTTCAACCGCTGCGACGTCCTCGTCGACCTCCATGGCGACGGTTCGGACGAGCAGATCGACGTGGAGCTGCAGTTCCTCGGCGGGGTGGCCGAGGAACCGAAACATCCGAAGCTGACGATGACCGACCCGACGATGAAGGACGGTGACTGCGGCTCGATGCTCATCCTCACCGACGGCAACCGGGTCGACATCGTGGCGAAGGGCGACGACGAGCTGACGGCCGACCTGTGTGCCATGGTCACGGCCGCGGCCAACGCCGCCACCGCCAGGATGAGCGACGGCGAGCTGCCCCGGCGCGCGGCGCCGCTCCCGACGGAGTCGCTGGCCCAGGTCGACGCGTGCACGCTCGGGGACGCTCCGGCGCTGCCGGAGCTCGCCGGCGCGGCTCCGGAACCCGGCTACGCCAACTGGTCCTGCGAATGGAACGGCGAAGACGCCGGCGTGGAGGTGATCCTCGAGCACTCCTCGCCGCTGACCGCCGAGCAGGACGGTGAGGCACGGGACATCGCCGGCCGGCAGGCGCTCGTCGTGGAGGACGGCGATGGCCGGTGCATGACGAGCCTGGTGTACCGGGAGTACCTCAACGACCGTGGCGACCCGCGCGTCGACGTGGCGCAGGTGGCGGCGATGGGGGACTTCCCGAATGAGCGCCTCTGCGAGATGTCCGTCCAGCTCGCCGGCACCGTCGCGGCGACGCTACCGACCTAGCTCGGGACGGGTCCCGAGCACTGCTCCTATGTTCCGATTCATGGTCAAAAAACTACTCATCGGCCTGGCCGCGACGCTCGTCGCGGTCGGCGCCTTTCAGTTCTCCACAGCTGGTGCCGCCACGCCGTCCGCGGCGGGCTGCACGCTCCAGCCGGCCTCCCCGGCGGAGCTCGACGCGGTGAGTCCCGGTGACGTCGTCTGCTTCACGGGCAACCTGGCCGCCGACCGCCTGCAGATCACCGAGGGCGGCACGGCCGAAGAGCCGGTGACCTACTCCGGCAACGGCGAGGCCGTCGGCGGGATCGACATCGAGGCGGACAACGTCATCGTCGAGGGTTACACCATGGACGGCCCTGAGGCGCCCGGCGTCCTCATCGAGGGCAAGGGCGTCACCCTCCAGGACGTCACGATCGCCAACCCGACCGGCGGCGACGGTGACGGGCTCCGGTTCTTCGGCGACGACATCAAGATCCTGAAGAACACGATCAGCGGCACGTCGAACGAGAACGGCCACGCCGACTGCATGCAGACCTTCGCCGACGACACCCCGCCGAGCAACAACGTGCTCATCGAGGGCAACCGCTGCGAGAAGATCGACAACATGTGTCTGATGGCCGAGGGCCCGAACGACGGCGAGGGCGACGGCGAGGGGCACACCACGAAGTTCACGCTGAAGGGCAACTACTGCGAGACCCTCGAGGCCGGTCAGCAGATCATGATCGAGGACATCCAGGACGCCGTGATCGCGGACAACGAGTTCGTCGGTTCCACCGACCGGGCCATCGGCCTGGCGATCAACTCGACCGGCGCGCACGTGTCCGGCTCGAAGCTGGACGAGGCGATCGAGTGCGAGGTCGGCATCGACGACTCGTCGCGCGAGGGCTACGAGGGCCCCGAGCCCGAATGTGAGCCGTGATCTCGTTTTTCCCTGCTAATTCTCGGGGCACGCGGGCCGACGGCTCGCGTGCCCTTTCCTTTCAGCTCGACTCCGCGCCCAGCTCGACCTGGTGGACGTATCCGATGACGTCCCGGACGAGCTCGCGCCACAACACGGAGAACCGCTCCGCCGCTCGGGCGGTGAGCTCGGCCCGAAACCGGTTCGCCGGGACGGTGTAACCGCAGACCGTGCTCAGCGTGTCGAGGTCGACCAGGTGCCCGCGCCAGTTCCGGTCCCGCACGGTGCGCACGACGAGGTCGATCAGCCGCGCCATGGCGTCCGCGCCGGCTCGGTCCTCGACCTCGCGGACCCGTTCGGCGAGCGCGCGGTCGGCGTCCGCGCGGACCGCGGACGCGAGGTTGGCCGGTGGTCGCGGTGGCAGCTCCGTCGGGTACAGGTCGCTGACGGCGTCGCGCAGGTCCGCATAGCGGCCGCGGTGCTCCTTGACGAGAGTGTCGAGATACCCGCGCAGAACGCGCTGGAGCCCACTGACCGTCTGCTCGTCGAACAGGGCCGCGCAGTATTCGGTCAACTCGTCCAGCTGCGCCGCACGGAGGTCCGCCAGGACGCGCCGTGCCTCGTCCTGGTAGAAGCGGCTCAGCTCGAGGTGGTTCTGCCGGTCGGCCACGAAGGTGGTCACCGCGGCGCTGCTCATCGGCTGCGCGATCTCGGCACGGAGCTTCGCGAGGGTGTGCGCCGCGTCGTCGCCCGCCATCGCGGTCAGCTCGGCCATGGTGAGGTAGTGGCGGGCGCTCTCGGTCGCCAGCGCCAGCCGGACGTCGGCGGGTGCGGGCCCTACCGACGCCGATCAGCACCGCGTCGCGCCGCCCGGTCGGCACGGGGTCGTCCGGGCCGACCACGACGACCTGGTCGTGGCCGGTCAGGTCGGCGGGGAGCGCACTGAGGTGTTCGTCGGTCGCGGCCGCGAGGATCACCGTGCGACCGCTGTCGCGCGCCGTCCGGGTCGCGGCGCGGACGGCACGCAGTCTGGCCTCGTCGTCGCCGACGACCACGTCGTCCTCGCCGGGACTGTCGACGGTCCCCGCGCGTACGCGTAGCCCGGTCGACTCCCGCAGCCGCCGGGCGGCGGTCGGGTCGATCAGCCCGATGCCGGTGACGAAGGGGTAGCGCAGTACGTTGCGGCGCACCGTGGTCACGGCGAGCACCGTGTTGACGGTGGTCAGCGGAAGTCCTTCGTGGACGGTCAGCGCCTCGGTGAGGCGCGCCGGGACGCCGCGCGCGGTCGTCATCACCAGATCGCCGACGATCTCGTAGTCCACGCCACGACGAAATCCCAGCCGGGCCACGAGTGCCGCTCGCACCAGGCGGAACACCGGCGCGTGGTCGCGATACGCGTCCGACAGGTCGAGCTGGTCCATGACCTCGGTGAAGCCGGCCGGCGACAACGAGGCGGCGTACCCGGACAGCGTGAAGTGCTCGTCGCGCCGTAGCCGCGACGCCGCGTCCGCCGCCCACTGGTGCCAGGCGGGGGAGACGTTGACCGGTCCGCTGATCGTCGGTTCGTGGTCGCCTCGATCGAGCAGGACGACGTCGAGCTGGTCGACCACGGCGGCGCGGGAACCGGCGTGCACCCGGTCGGCCGGGTTGTCGGTGAGCCAGTCGCGCAGCACGTCGTAGGCGAACTCGGTCACCTCGCCGCAGACGATCTCGGCCCGATGCAGCCGACGCCTGGTCTGCTGGTCGTCGCCCGGCGCCAGCAGGCTGACGCCCAGCCCGAGCAACTCGGCGACGGGCCGCAGCCACGCGGCGTGCCGAGCGGCGTCCTGCTGGGTCGGCGCAAGCAGATGGACGCCCCCGGCAACGGCCCGCAGCACGGTGGGCAGTGCCAGCACCAGTGCCGGATCGGTGAGCTGCCGGTCGTCCAGCGCCACCCCGGAGCACAGCTCCGCGCCGGCCGCGAGGTCCACCTCGGACGGACGGACGCCGGTCACCCGGCTGGCGGCTTCCGCCGTGAGGGCAAGACAGTCGGGTAGCAGCGCGGTTGCCTCGGCGCCCCGCGCCGCGTCCGTGCGCAGCGCCTGAACGCGCTCGGCCAGTTGGCTGGTATCGATGCCGCGCAGACCCTCGGCGATCTGGTCGATCGCCCGGCGCTGCCGGTCGGGTCCACGTCGGAACATGACGAACACTAACCCGCTCCGGCGAGCGGAAGCGGGGCATTAGGGTGCCCGTGGTGAGGATTCGTGGGTTCGAGCCGGCTGACACGGCCGCGATGTACGAGATCTGTCTGCGGACGGGCAACAGCGGGCAGGACGCCACCGGGCTGTTCCGGGACCCGAACCTGATCGGCGAGGTGTATGTCGGTGCCTACCTCGCGTTGGAGCCGGACCTCGCGTTCGTCGGGGTCGACGGCGGAGTAGCCGGGTACGTGATCGGGGCGCGGGACACCGAGCGCTTCGAGGCGCGGTGTGAGCGCGAGTGGTGGCCGGCCCTGCGCGAGCGGTACCCGCTGCGGTCCTTCCCGGACGGGACGTCCGACGCACGGCTCGTCGGGCTCATCCACAAGCCGCCGATCCGGCGGGCGGACGTCGCCGAGCGGTACCCGGCGCACCTGCACATCGACCTGCTGCCGAAGGTGCAGGGCGGCGGCAACGGGCGGCGGCTGATGGCCACCCTGCTCGACGCGCTCGCCGACGCCGGCGTGCCTGGCGTGCACCTCGGGGTCGCGATGGCCAACGAGCGGGCCATCGGCTTCTACCGGCATCTGGGCTTCACCGAGGTCGTCCGGTACACCGATTCCCTTGTGATGGCGCGGAAACTCTAGGTCGGTGTTCGAGGTCCGCGTCCAGGTGATCTCAACAAGGCAGGTACAGCGGGTGGCGGACGTGGCATCGTCGGCCTCATGTCTGTGGAATTGATCCGTGCCGGCCGCCTGACCGATGCTGTCCCGTATGCCTTGTCGAGGTCGACGCCGTTGCCGTAACGAAGTGATCTTACCGAGGTAGCTATCCGTGCTCGAATCGAGTGAGCACGAGCTCCGGTTGCGCCTGCACCGCCTCGGCATCCCCAACCTCAACGGCCGCACCCGCGCCAGCAGACAACCCTCGCTAACGTGCGGTTGATGTGTTTGGCGACGGCCGCACCGCTGATGAGTGCTTCTCGGTGGATCCAGGCTGAGGGTTGAGTCTGTCGGCGGGCACTCGCTCGATGCGGGTCCAGCCCTTCCAGCCCCGCTCCTCCAGGATCGCCACGACCCGCTCGCCACCCGGTGTGGACTTGACCATGGCGTCCAGCAGCTCGACGAC
>Ga0193742_1002567_pt1 | contig 10422 bp, 6 predicted proteins | sample L2c1metaG_FD_165511 | JGI IMG/M metagenome (GOLD analysis project Ga0193742, IMG submission 165511) | Soil microbial communities from a riparian zone of the East river system, Colorado, United States - L2c1 | ecosystem: Environmental > Terrestrial > Soil > Riparian zone | place: USA: East River... | reverse complement strand
TTGGGCGCGTTCGGCGGGCGGTTGAAGCCGCCGATGCCGCCACTCTGGCGGCTGTGGAGAACCGGCACGGCGTTGCGCTCGCGGCGGTCGCCGAACTGGCGCAAAGCTACATGCAATTGCGCGGAACCCAGAACCGTCTTGGGATCGCTAAACGCAATCTCCGCCTCGCCGAAGAGAATGTGGAGCTCGTGAACAAGCGTTTCGGCGACGGCGTCGCCACCACGCTCGACTTGGCGCAAGCCAGGGCTCAACGGGCCACCATCGCCGCAACCCTGCCGCCGCTGCGTATCCAGGAGGCGGAGCTCATCAACGCCATAGGACTGCTGTTGGGTGATGTTCCCCGCGCACTCGAGGCTGAGTTACGCCGTTCTCAGATACTGCCACGCATGCCGCAGAGGGTTCCAGTGGGCCTGCCCGGAACGCTTGTACGTCGTCGCCCGGACATACGCGAGGCCGAAGCAAAACTGCACGAAGCAACGGCGCAAACGGGCGTGGCGGTAGCGAGCTTCTACCCCGACGTAACATTGAACGGCGCCGTCAACGTGGAAAGCTTGCGCCTGAGCAATCTGTTTTCCCCGACCTCGGCCGCATTCGCCGTGGGGCCGTCGATTTCCATTCCGATCTTCGAAGGAGGGCGGTTGCGGGGTGTCCTGGCGCTGCGCGAATCACAACAGCGGGAGGCGGCCATCTCGTTTCAGAAAACGGTCTTGCGGGCCTGGAAGGAGGTCGACAACACCCTGACGGCCTATCGCGAAGCGCAACGACGGCGTGCCGATGTCGCCCGGTCCGTCACAGAAAACCAGGCCGCTCTGCGAGCTGCCAGGCAGCGTTATTCGGAGGGTGCGATCGACTTCCTGAACATAATCGCGACACAAGCCCAGTTGCTGCAGAGCGAAAATGATCTTGCCGACAGCGACACGCAGATCGCGATATATCTCGTCAGTCTTTATCGCGCCCTTGGGGGAGGATGGGAGGTTGCAGACGCGGCCTATGATGCAACTTCCCGACCATAAGGTCTCAAGCAATGTAGCGACGGGGGCATATGGGTCATAGCACCTGCACCGCTTCATCGAAATCGAGGCGCGGGCCGCGCGGGAACAGCTTGGATGGATCACCTGTGCCGATGTTCATCAGCCTGTTGGAGCCGCAGTCGATAGGTAAGTCTGCGGTGTACTGCCTCAGCTGCCGTCACACCAGGGCGATGCCAGCTGGTTATCCCGATACAAACGTGATCCATGCCGTCGCGATGTACCTGCAGACTCATCGATGAAGGCTTGAAGGACCTTTTCATTTGCGCCGGTTGATTCCGAGCTCCCTTCGCTTTTTTGTCATAAACTGGCTGATTTAGTACCAACCATCAGGATACGAACCGTCAGTCGATTCAAGTTCTCCGACCCACGTTTCAAGTTCTGCTGTTCGCCGTGTATCGAAATATCGATGCAGGAACTTACTCGACTCTAACCTTTTGCGCCGTCAAAGAGGCCGGCGAACCCAGACGGTTCATAGGGACCGAGACAGATCTGCTCCAGCACGCCGACGCCGGTGCGCTCTCCATCGCTGGCGCGGACAACCTGCTGGACATGAAGATGCTCCGGCGCGAGCGGGTCAAGCTGTTGCGGATCGAATGATTCCCCGCCGGTCTCCAACTCGCCCTTCCACATGCCCTGCCCCCATTGGGGATGGCCGTAGCCGAGGCCCTTCATCTGGAACTTCAGGATTGGTTCGAGGGCGATCGTGCGCGTCTTGCCGTCGTGATCGACCAGGTCGATCTCGGCGGACCGCGCCAGCCGCGTGCCGGGAATATAATTCACCCGATGACGCGCGGTCGCCATGCGCTGATCCTTTCCGTCCTCAACGCCGGGCACGGCGGCTTCCGTCGGGTAGAGCGGCGCGACAATGCCTTCCCTGACCAGGGCCTCACCGCGCGGACCATCGAAGAAGATGGCGTGGGAAATGTGGTCGTCCCACACCAGCGGCGCCCAGAGGAAGAACACGTGCGGCGGTGCAGCCGGCGCACCGCCGATCTCGCGCTCGCCGACGTTGCGTACTCCCCAGGAGCGGTCCTTGGTCCCGTGGCAGACCGCTTCATCGACCTGGATCTCCCCGTCTGGGTGACGCACCACGCCGCTCCAGCGGCCGAACTGGTCGAAGCGAGTGGCGTCCATCACGCGCCGCGCGCCCCTCCAGAGGGTCTGGCGCGCTTCCTGGATCGCCGCCGTCCGGGCCGAGAAGGTCAGGTCGCAGGAGACGCCGCTGGCGTTGTCCTCCAGCACCACCCGAGCTCGGCGCATTGGCTCGATCACCTCTACGCGGAAGGGCCCGACCTGCATGTCAGTGCGCTCCAGCGGGGCACGGCGTGAGCCGAAGAAGCAGTGCTGGCGACCGCCCGGCTGCACGACGCTGAAGGCGCAGTCCAGGATCCCGCGATGCGGGTAGATTGCCATCCCGATACCGAAATAGTAGGAGCCGTCGCCGGCGTAGCCGTTGAACCATGTCCGATCATAGACATTGCGGTCGCTGGTCACCGGAACAGCAATCGGCTCTGGTGTCTGGTGGATTGGGAAGTCGTCGAGTTTGTTGAGCATCTGTCTTCCGTTCAGGCCTGCCAGAGGTCAAAGCTTCGGTGGTCGAGCGCCTGTTCGCAGGCGCCTCGGGTCATCTTCAGGAACAACGCATCGCCCCGTTCGGTCCGCTGGACGCTGAGGGCGGAGAACACGCCCATCAGGATGCCGTGCAAGGTCTGGCGCCGATAGTCACGCCAGCAATGGTCCCAGTCATAATTTCGCACGCCACGCCGGGTCAGCTCGGCGTGATAGAAACGAACCAGATCGGCTTCGTGCTGCCGCCGCTCGACCGGGTCGAGGCCAGCGGACAGGAAGTAGGCCACGTCCATCGCACCCGGTCCGACGCTCACGGTCTGCCAATCGAGGGTCGCCATCGGCCGCGCCCCGCCGCCGATGTCGAAGAGCACATTGTCGAGGCGGAAGTCGGCATGCTGCACCGTGCGCGGCGACGATCGATCGTCTCGGATGCGCGCCAGCCCCTCAGGGAGCTTTTCCACGAGCACCATGAACTCCGGTTCGAGCGCGTCCCGGTAACGATCTTCGAAAAGTCGGATGATGGGGGGCAGCGTCTCACGTAGCGTGGCGGCGGCGCGAGCCGGGCGGACCACCAGCCAGTCCAGCGATTGCAGTGCGGGGTCATCCCAGCGCGAGGCGTGCAACGCCGCAGCCTCCACCATCACGATCCCAGCGTCTTCGAGCGAACAGCCGGTGAGCTGATCGACTTGGCGGAAGGGCGCCAGGTCTTCCAGGATCAGGATGAAGTCGTCGGTTTCCGGATCGATCTCGGCGACGAAGGGGCGGGGCGTATTGATAGCGAGGGTGTGGGCGAGCTCGCGATAGAACGACACCTCGCGCAGGTAGAGCAGGTGCGCAGAACCCGCGCGGCGGCTGTCCGGATCGGCCGCCGGAAATTTGCCGATCACGCTGGCTGGCGCTTCGGGCTCCGCCGCTTCATAAGCCAGCCCGAAACGATAGCTGTCGCCAACAAGCCCGTTGCCTACCGGCTTGCAGGTCATGTCCACAACCTTGGCCCCACGTATGGCGCCGGCTCGCCGCAACGCACCCGTCATCCAATCCGGGTTGATCTGGAGCGGGCCCGGGGTCAGAGAATTCATCGTCGTACTCCTCCCAATTCTTCCGAGCAGCCGGCTTCTTTATTCGCCGGGAGAACGTCTGGCGACTTGAGCTCGGCATCGCAACGCTGCGGGCCTACGAGAATTCGAAGCGGATCGGCAAGCTCTTCAGCCCGTTGACGAACAGGGCCTGGGACATCTTCGGCTCGCCTGCGAGTTCGACCGATTTCAGCCGCGGCAGAAGCTCCTCGTAGAGGATGCGCATTTCCATCTTGGCGAGGTGCTGGCCGAGGCAGAGGTGCGCGCCATAGCCGAACGCAAGCTGCTTGTTCGGCTTGCGGTCCGCGCGGAAGCGATCCGGCTCATCGAACACTGCCTCGTCGCGATTGCCGGAGGCATAACAAAGCATCAGCCAATCGCCCTTGGCGACCGCCTGACCACCAACCTTTGCGTCCGCCGTCGCCGAGCGCATGAAGGTCTTGACCGGCGTCGTCCAGCGAATGGCCTCGTCGATGAAGCCCGGCACGCGCGCGAGATCTTCCTTCACATAGGCGAACTGGTCGGCGTTCTCGCACAAGGCCCGCATCGCCCCGGCGATGGTCGACGAGGTGGTGTCGTGCCCGGCGGTGGCGACGATGACATAGTAGCTCATCGCCTCGAATTCCGAGATGGCTCGCCCATCGATCTGGCTGGTCGCAACGACGGTCGCCAGGTCGTCGCGGGGATTGGCGCGGCGGTCCGCGCTGATCTTCGCGAAGTATTGATAGAAGTCGGCCAGTACCGCCTGGATAGCGCTGATATCACCAGCGACGGGGGCAGCGCCGGGGGCGCGACCGAGTTCAGGATCCGTCGCGCCGAACAATTCTTGGGTCAACATCAACATCCGCGGCTCGTCCTCCTCCGGGACGCCTAGAATCTCCATGACGACGTGCAGCGGATAGTGGAGGGCGACCTCGCGGACGAAATCGCATTCGCCGCCCTTCGCGGCCATGCGCTCGACCGAGGCGCGGGCGATGTTGCGGATTCGCTGGTCGAGGCTGGCGATGTTGCGCGGCATGAACCAGGCCTGAGTCAGAGCGCGGTACTTCGGATGGTCCGGCGCATCCATCTGTACCAGGCTGCGCACAAGGTGCGGGCTGCCGCCGGTTTGCTTGCGGATGTGATCGTCAGCCGCCTTGTTGGTGATGGTTGTCGCCCGATCGCCGCTATGAAAGAGCTCGTTCTGACGGCTGATCTCGAGAATATCGGCGTGCCGGGTGACGACCCAGAACGGATCGTAACCTGCCGGTTGCGCGACACCCAGCGGATCGTTGGCGCGAAGCCAGGCGTAGCTCTCGTAAATTCTCCCGTCCGCGTAGGCCTTGGGATCGACGATGGTGTCCGCCACCTCCTGGGGAATGGTCATCTCAAGTCTCTCCCTTGCGGTATTCTTGGCCGTCGGCTGCGGCGTCTGCGACGGCAAGCTAACATTAAGATAGTAGTTATCCAACTACTAAGTTATAAGGGGGTATGCTTCAGATGATCGACCGATCAGCCACGCGCGCTCGTCGTACCCAGGCCGAACGTCGCGAAGATTCCGAACGAGGCCTCGTCAGGGCTGCAATCTCCGTTACCGCCGAACACGGTGTCAGCGCGGCTACGTTCGAAGCGATCGGCCAACGAGGAGGCTATAGCCGCAGCCTGGTCACACGCCGGTTTGGCTCAAAACAAATGCTGATCGACGCCGTGGTCAGCTACCTCCATGACCGCCGGGCGGAATTGGCCGCAGAGCTCGGCATCGATCAGATGCCCGGGCTTGATGCGCTGCTCGCCGATACGGATCTCTATCTGCGCAGCCTGTCTGAGAAGGGCGAGCTGAAGGCCTACTTCATGTGGTTGTCGGCCGCAGTCGCCGATGCGAGTTCATTGCGTACGGCCTTCGCCGCATCGCATGAGCAAGTAAGGACGCGACTTCGGGGCTATGTCCAAAAAGGGCAGGCCGAGGGCTGCATCCGATCCGATCTGGACGCCGACGCCGCGGCGCTGATGGTGGGCAGCCTGCAACTGGGCCTCTCCATGCAACTGCTCGTCGATCCGACGATGAACCTTGATCCGATCCGCAAAACCAGTCTCGCCACGCTGCGTCTCAGTTTTGAGGCCAGACGATAGAGCCATGCCAGGAGAAACCGGACTCATGCGTCGCAGCAAGAACGGCCACCTCCGGCTGGCAGACCGGCCCGCGGATTACAATAGACTTGGCATCGCCCCCGTTGAAATAGCGCAGTTTGAGGACGGCCAACGCATCGGCACCGAAAAAGGCCAATACGAATGGTGGTACTTCGACGCCCATCTCGACGATGGTGCGACTGTCGTCGTGGTTTTCTATACCAAACCCAATGTCAGCCCGAATGGTCCACTTGCACCAAGGGTCACCATCAACATAACCCTGCCTGACGGCCGCATCTACGACAAGCTTCTCGACACCACCCCGGAGAAGTTCACCGCATCGAAATCTACCTGCAACGTTAAGATCGGAGCGAACCACTTCGTCGGAGATCTCAATCGCTACCACATCACGGCAACCATCGAGGAAATATCGATCGACATCGAACTGACGGGAGACGTGCCCGCCTGGCGTCCCAAGTCCGGTCATCTCTATTTCGGTGCCGAAGGGCGAGAAAAACTCTTTGCCTGGCTGCCCTCGGTGCCCCACGGGCAGGCAAGCGTTCGCTTCACCATCGGCGCTGAGGAACACCGCGCCTCCGGCAGCGGATACCACGATCACAATTGGGGCGACGTCCCCATGCAGACGCTCATGCATAACTGGTACTGGGCGCGTGGCAGCGTCGGTCCCTACACGGTCATCGCATCCTACATCACAGCCACCGCCGCCTACGGCTACGAAACGCAGATCGTCTACATGCTGGCCAGGGACGGCAAGATCATCGCTGACGATAGCGCCAAAGTATCCTTTGAGAGGGATAGCGTCGCGATCGACGGCAAGACCGGCAAGCCGGTGGCGGATGTCACGCGCTATACTTACCGTGATGCCGACACGCGCTATGTCGTGTCATTCGAGCGGGAGAAGACGACCCTGCAAGCCATCTTCACCAGCCGCATGCCGCTTCTGAAGCGGATCGTTGCCCGGCTGATTGGCTTTGACGGTGCCTATCACCGCTTCACCGGCAAGGTCACGATCGAGAAGTTCGAGGCGGGCGTGCGCGTGGAGCGTTTCGAGGATCGTGCGATCTGGGAACTGATGTATTTCGGCAAGGCGCGAGCCGGCGCGTAGATATCTGAAATTTCGTGCAGGGGATCGAGGCCGAGTGCGACGAGAGAGGAACACCTAATGAGAATTCTTCGCGTGTGCATTTCCATGGGGGCGTTGGCGGCAGCTTTGGTTGTGACCCACGGGGCGCAGGCGCGCGTCACCCGAATCGTCGTGGATCAAACGATCGCGCTTCCTGGCGGACACAATGAAAGTCTCTCTGGGCGCGCTTACGGTGAACTCGATCCCAAAGATCCCCTCAACGCTATCATCACCGATATTCAGTACGCGCCCCTAAACTCGCGTGGTCAGGTCGAATACGTCTCGCGTTTCACGCTGACCAAGCCTGTCGATATGACCAAGGCGAGCGGGGTGCTCTGGTATGACCTGGTCAATCGCGGTCGACCGGTTGCCATGAACAACAGCCCGAGTTCGATCGGCCCGTCCGCAACCAAACCACAGGACTTCGGTCACGTTGCGCTGATCAGTGGTTGGCAGGGCGATATCGAGCAGACGACGGACAATTGGACGGTTCAGGTTCCAGTGGCGCGTAATCCTGACGGGTCCTCGATCACAGGAGTCGTGCTGGCCCGCATCGCGAATGCACCCAATGGCTCCAACACCCGTCCACTGGGGGTGATCGCGACGCTGATTCCCTACGATGCTGCGTCCTCCGATACGACCAAAGCTCGCTTAATCGCCAAAAGCTCCGAGACACGCTCTGGCGAAACTGGCGTTTCAAAAGAAATCCCCGGCAGCGATTGGGCCTTTGCTGACTGCACGAAGCTTCCATTTCCCGGCAGCGCCAACCCCCGCTCGTTGTGCCTGAAGAATGGGTTTGATCCGGGTCTGCTGTACGAACTTGTCTACGAGGCAAAGGATCCAAAGGTACTGGGCATAGGCCTCGCGGCGATGCGCGATGCCGCATCGTTCTTCCGTTTCGAAGCCGCTGACGATCAGGGCTCACCAAATCCGATCGCGGGCAAGATCCATCATGCCGTGGTGCAAGGCATTTCTCAGTCGGGCAATGCCTTGAAGACTTTCATCCTGCTGGGCTTCAATCAGGACGAAAAAAGACGCCGCGTGTTCGACGGGGCTAATCCTCACATTGCTGGGCGACTGACCTCTATCAATGTCCGCTTTGGATTGCCGAGTGGGTCTGGAACCCTTTACGAGCCTGGAGGAGAAGGAGTTTTGTGGTGGGCCTCCTACATCGATATCAAGCGTGGTCGAGGCGAGGCGAGTCTTCTGGACAAATGCACCGCGACCGGGACTTGCCCAAAAATCTTCGAAACCTTTGGCGCCAGTGAGTATAATGCCAGACTGATGACGATCGCGGAGACGGGTACAGACGGGAAGGCTGATCTTCCCTTGCCGCCAAACGTGAGGCGTTACTATTTTCCGGGTACCACGCATGGCGGAGGGGCAGGCGGTTTCGGCCTGATATCACGCCTGGTCGCTGGTTGCGTTCTTGCTCAGAACCCCAATCCCGAAGACGAAGCGATGAACGCGCTGCAGGTTGCGTTGGTTGACTGGGTCGTGCAGCGGGCAGAACCGCCGCCCAGTGTCTATCCGACGCTCGGCGGTGGCGATCTAGTACCCAACACGATGGAAGCCATGCATTTCCCGCTAATCCCGGGAGTGCCTCCGCCAACTGGCCTGGCGGTTGGGCTGTTCGACTATGACTTCGGAAGCAAGTTGAACTACGCGGATTTCTCTGGGATCATCACACGACAACCCCCTGCCATCAAACAGATCATCCCAGCTCTTATGCCGCGAGTTAATCAGGACGGGAACGAACGGGTGGGAGTGGCGTCCGTGCTGCATCAGGCGCCGCTCGGCACTTATACCGGATGGAACGTTACGGCAGCCGGGTTTTTCAAGGGGCAACCCTGCGGTGGCGGTCTGATCGGTGGATACATCCCGTTCGCCAAGTCGAAAGCCGAGCGTGATGCTATCGGTGATCCACGGCCCTCGCTGGAGGAACGATATGGCACCCAAGCGGGGTACATCTGCGCGGTGAAGAAAGTCGCCAAGCAAGAAGTCGCGCGCAGGTTTCTAAGACCGGAAGATGCCGATCGTCTGGTCGCAGAGGTCTCGATGGTCGACAATCTCTCGGACATTCCGCCAAACCCAGAGAGAGACAGGGTGGCCAGGGCTCTTTGTGAGTTCTAGTCTAGGGCAACAATCTCAGATCGAGAAGTTCGAGGGGCGCGTGCGTGTGGAGCATTTCGAGGATCGTGCGATCTGGGAACTGATGTATTTCGGCAAGGCGCGATGCCATGGGCAGGCCCGCCAACCCGGCAGAGGCGGCTGGCACCAGCGCGGGCCTTCAGCGTGAGAGTGTGCGCCTCGTGAGCAACGAACCTCTCCGCCCTTTGACCAGGCCCTTCGGGGACGCCGACCCGCGAATTTTAAGGACGATCGCTGACCGCGACTTCCACGTTCGCTGGCAAATCCGGAAAGGTCAATTCCCAACCGCCGCCGAGCGCCTTGTAGAGCTGAACGAGATTGAGCGAAACGTTCGTCGTGCTGGTCGCATGTTGCTGTTCCGCCTGTAGTAGGGATCGTTGCGCATCGAGTACGGAGAGAAATTCCGTCACGCCATCACTATAGCGGCTGCGCGCAAGCACCAGCGCCTGGCGTGAGTGGTCGGCTTGTGCCTTCAGTCTGGCGCGGCGGTTTTGTTCAAGGCGATGTGCAACGAGCGCGTTGACGACGTCATGCCAGGCCTGCAGCACCGTCTTGTGATAGGTTATCGCCGCTTCTTGCTGCTGGGCCTCGCGCAGTTCGAGCGTGCTCTTCAGCCTGCCGCCGGCAAATATGGGCAGCGTGACGCTCGGGCCGACCATGTATTGCAGCGAACTGCCTTTCCAGAGGTTCTTGATGTCCAGCGCGTCGAAACCAACCGTGCCGTTCAACTGAACGCTCGGATAGAACGCTCCGACAGCAACGCCGATATTGGCCGTGGCCGCATGCAGCTGGGCCTCAGCAGCACGAATGTCCGGGCGGCGACGCGCCAGGTCCGAAGGAATGCCGAGAGGAACGCGTGGCGGTGCCGGAGGCACCAACCTTGGCCGGCGGAGTTCAGCCTGCAATGCTCCGGGCGGCTCGTCCAGCAGCAGACTGAGGGCGTTGATGTACTGGGATTCCTGTTGTTGCAGCGTCGGCAGCTGCGCGCGAATGCTTTCGACCTGCGCCGCTGCATTCTCGACGTCGAGGCTGTTTTGCAAACCGCGTTGTTGCCGTTCCTGCACGAGCTGAAGGATGTCGCGGCCAACCTTCAGATTGTCATTCGCGATCTTGATCTGCGTCTGGACGCCGCGCAACTGGATGTAGTCGCGCGCGAGTTCGGCGAGACTCGAGACAAGCGCATCACGGCGCTGGTCGGCCGCCTGATCAACCTGCGCGTCGGCGGCTTCGACCTGCCTGCGGACCTTGCCCCAGAGATCGAGTTCCCATGACGCATCGAATCCCACGTTGTACTCGTTCAGCGCCCCAGGATTGAAGCTGCTTGCCGACGGCCCAAGAAGACCGC
>Ga0193742_1002566_pt1 | contig 10422 bp, 11 predicted proteins | sample L2c1metaG_FD_165511 | JGI IMG/M metagenome (GOLD analysis project Ga0193742, IMG submission 165511) | Soil microbial communities from a riparian zone of the East river system, Colorado, United States - L2c1 | ecosystem: Environmental > Terrestrial > Soil > Riparian zone | place: USA: East River... | reverse complement strand
TCCGGGGTCGGTGAAATCCGGAGGTTCGTCGTGCACGTGTTGCTGGACAACGGGATCCCGTTCCTCGGCCAGACGATGTCCTACGCCGAGGTGATCGGCCAGGTGTTCGCGATCGCGGTGGTGTTCCTCGCTCGCGCCCGAACTCTGTGGACGTGGCCGGTGCAGCTGGTGTCGGTGGCGCTGTTGTTCGGCGTCTACACCTCCGCGCACCTCGGCGGGCTCGCGGTGCGGCAGGTGATCGTCGGCGTGATCGCGGTCTACGGCTGGTGGGCGTGGACTCGCAGGCGCGACCCGGTCTTCGGGCTCACGGTGCGCACCGGCACCACCCGCGAGCGGCTCGCCATCGTGGCCGCGTTCGTGGCCGGCACCGTCGTCTTCGCGGTGGCGCTGGACGCGCTGGACGCGTCGTGGGCGCCGTGGCCGGACGCCGCGATCTTCGTCGGCACCGCGCTCGCGTTTCTCCTGCAGAGCCTGGGTCTGGTCGAGTTCTGGGTCGTGTGGCTGGTCGTCGACGCGATCGGCGTGCCGCTGCAGATCTCCTCGCACCTGTATTTCAGCGCGCTGGTGTACGTGGTGTTCGGCGCGCTGGTGCTCAACGGGCTCTGGACGTGGCACCAGGCCGCGCAGCGGATGCCCCGCCCGGGTCGCGGCCTGACGCACTCGCAAGACCTGCGTTTACACCAACACGTCAGCCCGCGACGCCGCTGTCGGCCAACAGCTTGTGCGGGCGACCGGCGAGCATGGGCTGCCCGGCGCCGGTGGTGATCAGGTCGTGCAGGCTCTCGTTGACGAAGAAGCTCCACGCGTTGGAGCAGACCTCGTAGCACTCGTACTCGGGCACCAGGCCGTGCTGGGTGAAGCGCAGCTCGGTCCGGCCGTCCCGCTCGGCGACCTCGAACGTGATCGTGTTGTCCGCCCATTCGGTCTTGTCCTCGGTGAAGTCGAAGTGGTTCGCCACCACGAACCAGGAGACCTTCCGGTCCAGGACGACCTCGGTCACCCGGATCGTGGCGCGATGCGAGTCGCCGCCGCGGTAGTCGAACTGGTCCCCCGGTTCCGTGGTGCCGCCGTCGACGCGGTTCGACCACCACCCGCGGACGTTCCGGACGGCGTCGATGACCTCCCTCGGGGTCTGGTCCACCGTGAAGCTGGTCGTGTAGCTGTGGTCGCTCATGATCTCTCCTCGTACGTGGTTTCCTTGCTGAGGTGGTGGCGCAACGCGTCGAGCGGGCCGTCCCAGTCGCGGGCGAGTGCCGCGAGGAACTGCTGCGCCACCTGCATCGGGCCGGACCGGAGCCGGTAGCGCACCCGGCGCCGCTCTCCCGGCTCGGCCGTCACCAGGCCCGTGTCGGCGAGCAGGGCCAGGTGTTTCGCGATCGCCTGCCGGGTGATCGGCAGGCGATCGGCCAGGTCCGTGGCCGTCGCGGGGCCGCCCGCCGCCAGCGCGGCCAGGATGGCGCGCCGGGTCGGGTCGGCCAGTGCGACGAAGACCTGTTCGGCGATCGCCTCGACGTCAGGCGGCATCGAGGTAGTCGACCAGTTCGCCGAGCTCGCTCGCCCAGCCCTTGGTGTTGCCGTCGTAGGCGGTGCGGAAGGCGGCTTCGGACAGCTGGGCGAAGCCGGTCTCGACCACGGTCAGCCGCGTGCCGGCACCGACCGGCTCGAGCGTGAACTCGACGTACGTGCGGCGCGGATCGCCCTCCGGCAGGCCGTAGATGTGCCAGGTGAAGGCGAACACCGACGGCTCCTCGACCCGTTCGACCCGCATGTCGGCGGTGTTGCCGTCGGTCCACGCCATCTTGGCCGCTCCGCCGGGGCGGAGGTCGATCGTCGCCTCGTTGCCGAACCAGGTGCCCAACCCCTCGGCCGTGGTGAGCGCGTCCCACACCTTCGTCGGCGGGTGCGCGATCTCGACGACCCGCTCGATCCGATCAGGGAATCCCATGACTTCCTCCAATGTGTAGCAACTGAACGGTTGCAACACTATAGCAACCAATCAGTTGCGTCAACTGCCCGTCCGACTCAGCCGTCGAGGCGTGCCGGCAGGTGCTCGTACCCGCGGAGGATGCGGGTGTCGCGGTGGGTGGCGCCGGGCAGGAGTCGCAGTCGGGGGAACCGGTCGAACAGGGTGCGCAGACCGACCTCGCCTTCCAGGCGGGCGAGGGCGGCGCCGAGGCAGTAGTGGCGGCCGGAGGAGAACGCGATGTGCTCACGGGCGTTGTGCCGCCGCACATCGAAGCGACCTGGGTCGTCGAACACGGCGGGGTCGCGGTTGGCGGCGGCGAGGATCGTGGTCACCAGCGCCCCCTTCGCCACCGGCACGCCGGCGACCTCGGTGTCGCGCCGGCAGGTCCGGCCGGTCAGCAGCACCGGCGGATCGACGCGGAGGATCTCGTCGACCGCGTTGGGCCACAACGCCGGCTCCTGCGTGAGCGCGGCCAACTGGTCGTGGTGGTCGTGGAGCTGGACCGCCCCGTTGCCGAGCAGGTTCACGGTCGTCTCGAAGCCGGCCGCGAGCACGAGGCCCGCGGTGGCCCGCAGCTCGACGTCGGTGAGCCCGACGCCGTCCTCGCGAGCGGCGACGAGCTGGCTCAGCAGGTCGTCGCCCGGGCGGGTCCGCAGGTTGTCCAGGTGGTCGGTGAGCCATGCGTCGAACGCCGTGAGCGCCGACTCCACCGCGCGGAACTGCCGCCAGGTCAGGCCCATGTCCAGGCTGGGCGCCGCGGCCGCGCCCAACCGCAGGACGCGTTCCCGCTGTTCTGGTGGCACACCGAGGATCTCGGCGATGACGGTGACCGGCAGCCGGGCGCAGTAGGTCTCGACGAGGTCGACCGGCGCGGCCGACTCGATGGCGTCGAGCAGCTCGTTGGCGATCTGTTCGACGCGCCCGCGCAGGTCCTCCACCGCGCGCACACTGAACACGCGCGTCACGAGCTTGCGGTAGCGGGTGTGGTCCGGCGGTTCGGTGACCAGCAGCGACGGCGGCGCCATCGGATGGATGAACTCGGCCGCCGACCACTCGGCGAGCCGACCGAGCGCCCGGCTCGGGTCCGGCCCGATGCCGCTGCGAAAGTCGTTGCCGCTCAACACTTCCTTGACGGCGGCGTGGCTCGCGGTGATGTGGGAGAAGGCGCCCTTGAGGAGGGGGCCGCGCTCGCGGATCTCGTCGAACAACTCGCTCAACCCGGCCGTGGACCGTGCCCCGGCGTCGACGAACAGTCGCGCCTGCGGGTCGCCCCGACGCGCGGCCACCCACAGCGCGGTGCGCGGGAGCCCGTGCATCAAACCCCACCGCACCACCGGCTTGACGACGTGTCCGACCCGCCTGGCAGGGACCGACGTGATCGTCATCCTGCCTCCCCGGCTAGCTGCTGACGACCTGATCGGTCACGCGCGGCAGGATCGACTCGATCGCGGACACGATCGCCGGGTCCTCCGGCGTGGTCGCCGGCCGGAACCGGGCGACCACCGTGCCGGCCGGGTCGAGCAGGAACTTCTCGAAGTTCCACTGCACGTCGCCCGCGGCGCCGTCGGCGTCCGGGACGGTCACCAGCTCGGCGTACAGGGGGTGCCGGTCCGGCCCGTTCACGTCCAGTTTCGCCATCATCGGGAACGTCACGCCGTAGGTGGTCGAGCAGAACGTGCTGATCTCCTCCGCGGTCCCCGGCTCCTGGCCGCCGAACTGGTTGCACGGGAAGCCGACGACCGAGAACCCGCGGTCGGCGTACCGCTCGTGGAGTGCCTCGAGCCCCTGGTACTGCGGGGTCAGCCCACACTTCGAGGCCACGTTGACGAGCAGTACGGCCCGGCCACGCAGCTCGGCCAACGTGGTCGGCTCACCGGCGAGTGTGTGGAGCGGAATCTCGTACAGCGACACAATGCGGTCCTTCGCGCTCGATGACGTCGGTCGTGCCGACCATATGTCATGTCGCCGCGCGGCGAAGGGCCGACGGGGCGGGGTCGCCGCTAACCTGACTGCCCGTGACGCTATCGAAGCCCGAGTTCCGGCAACGGGTCCGTGTGCTGGCCGAGAGCCAGTGGCGCGAGCCGGCGGTCGTGCTCTTCCTGGACGACGTCCGGCCCACGTTCGAGGTGCCCGGCCGGCGCACGGACGGCACGGTCAAGGGCACCCGGCTGGTTCTCCGGTTCTTCTGGAACATCCTCCGCGGCACGGTCGGCGGGGTGGTCAGCGCCGTCCTGTCGATCATGGGCGGCGGTGTGGCCAACATGTTCGAGCGCCCCGGCAAGGTGACCGGTCCGGAGCACGCGCAGGCGCTCGGCCTCGTCGACGCGGCGAGGTCGGCCAAGAGCCCATGGCTGGTCTACTCGCCGTCGCACCTCGCCGTGGTCGACTCGGGCCATACCTTCTACGACCCGGCGGACAGCCCGCCGCCGACGGTCCTCTGGCACGCGGCCGCGCCGGACGCGCCGCTGCACTCCCCCGCCAAACAGCGCCTCACCTGGCCCGACGGCTCCGTGTTCGAGTACCACCTCAGTCACACGGAGATCGACTTCCGCAAGAAGTCCGAACGGCACTGACCGCGGTTCAGCGCGGTCTGGTCTTCGGGGTTGGCCCGGCCGGGCGCGGCCGTGAAGGGCGGGGCCGCCTCCGGGATTCATCTCGGCGAGGCCGATCCGTTGGGCGGGGCCTGTGGTCCGTAGGCGGCGAGGAACTTGTCGCGGAAGGCGTCCATGGGCCAGACGGGGGCCGTCGGCTTCGGGTTCAGGCCGTCCTGCCAGCCCCAGGTGGCGACGCGGTCCATGACGGCCGGGTCGCGGGCGACGATCGTGATCGGCACGTCGCGGGTGCCGTCCTGGCTGGCGATGATCGGTTGCGGCTGGTGGTCGCCGAGGAAGACGACCACGAGGTCGTCGTCGCCGTAGGTTTCCACGTAGGAGATGAGGGACTTCAACGCGTAGGCGATGGAGGCCGTGTACGCGGCGCGGACGCGGGTGGGATCGGGCCACACCTCGCTCGGCTGCGGGCCGGCCGCGGGCATCGGGTCGTAGACCGAGCCGTCGCCGACGTCGTCCCAGTCGAGCATGCGGGGCAGCGGCGTGTACGGGGTGTGGCTGGAGACGAGGTCGATCTCGGCCATGACCGGGCCGGGGTTGGCCGCGCGCTCGGTGAGTTCGAACTGCTGCAGGGTGTACTGGTCGGGCACGGTGGCGTAGGCGAACCGCGGACCGCGGTAGCCGACGTTGCGGGAGTCGTAGACCTTGTCGAAGTGGTAGATGTCGCCGTCCGGCCAGTCCTCGGTGTTCGCCGGCACGACGCCGAGCGTCCGCCAGCCGGCACGGTTGAAGGCGATGCTGAGCGTCATCCGGTCGAGGGTGGCGAGGCTCGTGCGGCGGTGCGGGTTGTCGATCCACAGCCCGGTCTGGAACGTGGCGTGCGCGAGCCAGCTGCCGCCGCCGTAGGTCGGCGAGGTGAGAAAAGCGCTCCTGGAGTCGAACCCGGCCGCCTTCAGCCGGGTCGTGCCGGCGTCGAGGATCGGATCGATCTCCGGTGCGCTGTCGGAGTTCTCGATGGCCACCCGCCCGTAGCTCTCGACGAAGACGAACAGGACGTCCTTGCCGCGCAAGGCGGTCAGCAGCTCCCTGCCCGGTGTGTAGCGGTAGTCGTCGACGGCGGACTCGGCGGCGAACGTCTCCCCGTCCAGTAGGCCCTGGCGCACCTGCCGCACGTTGTCGTAGACGTGGTCGGCGGCGCTGCGGGACGCGACCGGCTCCTGCGGAGCGAGCTGCGCGCCGGAGACGGCGAGGACGAGCCAGACGACCCCGAGCGCCACCAGGAGATGGGCCGAGGCGGTGTGGTGCCCGACCGCGAGACGGGTCAGTCGCCGTACTGCCAGCGTCATGGCGACCAGCAGCGCGAGGATCCCGAGCCCGACGCCGATCACCGCGAGGACCGCGCCGAGGTGACCGTACGACGTCCCGAGGAAGTCGACGGCGGGGCCGAGGAAGCTCCAGTCGAACACGGGATGGAAGGGCCGGTCGAACACCTCGTAGAAACCCATGTCGAGCAGCTTCACGATGGTGAGCAGGCCGAGGCCGGCGCCGATCAGGCCGACCGCGACCCGCCGCGCCAGCGCCGGCAGGACGAGCACGAGCGCGGCGCCGACGAGTCCCTCCACCGGGATCCGCGCGAACGCCTCGACGGAGAGTTGGCTGAGCCGGTTCGGTCCGACGAGCGCGACCAGCACGAGCAGACCGGCGAGGCCGGTGAGCACCCGCCCGGCCACCCGCCGGCCCCGGTCCGGCTCGGCCGCCGCGGTGTCGTCGTCCGACGACGCGACCCCGGCGACACGGTTCCGGTACAACCAAAGGACATCACGACCGAACGACCCGGCGAGCGCCGCCAGTGCCAGCCCGGTCAGGACGACCGCGACCGGCTGCGGAAGCACGCCGGCGGCGGCCGCCGTGAGGACGGTCCCCTGCGCCGCCCCGACGGTCCGGCGGACCGTGCTCGCCGGCAGCGGGACGCGCAGCCACGGCAGCACCCGCGTGGCCGCGACGAACGCGTACCGCAGCACGCCGATCAGCAGGACCCACCCGCCGAGCCGGGTCGCGACGAAAGCGCTCAGCGCCAACACGAAGAAGGTGTCGACCTCGACGGCGAACCGCGCGTCGAACTCGGCGGGCGACCCGGCACGGCGGGTGACCCAACCGCCGACCGCGGTCACCGCCAACACCAGCACGGCGAGGACGACGATCGCCAGCACCGGGTCCGGCCGCGGGTCGGTGGTCTCCACGACCAGCGCCGTGACACCACCGACCAGCACAGCCCTGGCCAGCGCGAACCGGCCGACCACCCCGAACGACCGCACGTCGGACCGACGCAACCCGTCGGCCAGCGCGGCCCACCCGATCGCGCCGAACGCGACCCCGGCCAACCATCCGGCCGGCCCGAGCCGAGCGGCCACGGTCAACACGACCAGCAGGACCACCAGCACATCCACCGCCGTGATCATCACCCGTAACGTGGATCGCTGTCGTCCAGCCACTCGGCCTCCCAATGTCGGACCCCGGCAACAACACGAGCCGACGCCCCACCGGGTTCACTCAGCTCATGCGGTGACACCTGCCTCGCTCCGCTCCGCGTGCAACGCATTCGCACGAAGCAAGGTGGTCGCGCAGGTCACGCAGCTCATGCGACTGCCTCCAGCGGGTTGTAGTAGCCGCCGCGCTGTCCGGTGGCGTTCGGGTGGTAGGACTCGTCCACCGGCCAGGTGACGCTGTTCAGCCACCGGGTGCCCGATGCGCAGATCTCGTGTCCCGCGAACGAGTTCCGCGCGTCGACGAACGTGAACCCGTACGCGGCGGCGCGGCCGGAGGTCACCGAGGCCAGTACGTCGGAGGACTGGTTGATGGCGGCCCGCTTGGTCTCGCTCAGGCCGACCCAGCAGGACCCGTTGAGCTGGTAGATGTGCGGGTAGCCGAGCACGACCACCCGTGCGCTTGGCGCCCGGTTGCGGATCTGGGTGTACACGTTGTTCAGCCGGCCGGGCAGTGTGGTGCGGGCGAAGTCCTGCGCCTGCTGGTTGCGGCTGACGCACGTGGCGTCCGAGCTCGTGTTGCACGCCGTCATGACGTCGGCGAAGCCCGCGTCGTTGCCGCCGATGGAGATGGTGACGAGCGCGGTGTCCGAGGTGATCGCGGAGACCTGGTTGTTGAGCACGTCGTTGGTGACCGCGCCGGAGCAGGCGACGAACGAGAACGAGGACGGCGCGTTCGCGTTGGCCCAGAGCTGCGGGTAGGAGTTCGCACTGCGCTTGCAGCCACCGCTGTTGCCGTAGCTGCCGGCGCCGGTGCCGGACGCGTAGGAGTCGCCGAGCGCGACGTACTTGCCGGCCGCGGCCGAGGCCGGCACGGCCACGCCGATGAGGGTCAGTGCCGCCAACGCGGCGACGATGGCGGGACGGGTGAACAGCATTGTTGCCTCCCGGGCAGGGTTTCCCGACCTACCGATGATCGGTCGGAAAAGAACCGTCGGGAAGCCGCCCGTCAGCCCTTACCGTTGCCAGTTTCGGCGGTGAACGGACCAGCGCGCCCCACCCGGGTCCTCCGTGCGGGGGAGGCGGAGGTCGATCTGCCAGGGGATGTGCCGGCGCGCCCGACGCGGCAAGCTCGCACCTGGTGCCGGGGAACGCGCCCCGGCCGAAGACGAAAGGATCGCCGATGGGGGCGAGCATCAGAAGGCTCGGTGGCGTGGTTCTGGCGGGGGCACTGGTCGCCGGGCTGAGCAGTGGGACGGCGAGCGCGGCGCCTGGCCGCGACGACCTGCGTCAGGCCATGACCGAACTGGCCGGCTCCGGCGCGGCCGGCGTGCAACTGCGGATCACGACGAGCAGGGCGACTGGGCCGGCGCGGCGGGTGTGCGCGAGCTGACGGGCGGGAAGGTCCCGACCAACGGCCGGTTCCGGGCCGGCAGCATCACCAAGACGTTCGTGTCGACCGTGGTCCTACAGCTGGTCGACGAGGGCGAGGTGGTACTCGACGACCCGATCGACGAGTACCTGCCGGAGTACGGCATCGACCAGCGGATCACCGTGCGCATGTTGTTGCAGCACACCAGCGGTCTGTTCAACTACACCGGCGAGGCCCGGCCGGACGGCACGATCGAGCCCGGGATCCCGTTGTCCGGCAAGGATTTCGAGGACAACCAGTTCCGGACCTACGCGCCGGAGGAGCTGGTCGCCGTCGCCCTGTCCAAGCCGGCCAGGTTCGAGCCGGGCGCCGGCTGGTCCTACTCCAACACCAACTACGTGCTCGCCGGGCAGCTGATCGAACGGCTGACCGGCAAGTCGTACGACTCCCAGATACGGCAACGCATCCTGCGGCCGCTCGGACTGCGCGACACGGTCCTGCCCGGCACCAGGACGACCATTCCCGGTCCGCACGCCCACGGCTACTACACCTACCACGCCGAGGACGGGCTGCGGGTGCTCGACGTGTCCCGGGTGAACCCGACGTGGGCGAGCTCGGCCGGGGAGCTCATCTCCACCACCCGCGACCTGGACACGTTCATCACCGCGCTGCTCGGCGGGGAGCTGCTGCCCGCCGACCTGCTCGCCGAGATGCGGGAGGCTCTGCCGATCGGCCCGGCCGACGGGTACGGCCTCGGGTTGCAGACCATCGACGCCGGCGCGGACTGCGGCGGGGTCTACGAGGGACACACCGGCGGCATGCACGGCTACCAGTCGTTCCTGTTCAGCAATGGGGCCAAGCGACTGGAGATCTCGGTGACGACCGACGACATGGACACCGAGGACCCCGCAGCCGCGGAACGGTTCGCCGTGGCGCTCAACAACGTGCTGGTCGTCGCGCTGTGCGGTTCGGTGCGGCCGGCCAACCGGCCGATGGTCCTCGACGGACTCGCCGCCGCATGACAACGGGCCGGGTGTGTCGGTGCTTGGCCGCACCGGCACACCCGGCCCGGTCGTCACATCAGGCAGTCACGGCCTGGATGGCCGGCGTGCGGATCGCCCGGCCGGCCGCGCCGAGGCTGGCCGCGAACGTCAGCATCGTGGCGGCCGCCACGATGCCGAGGTAGAGGCCGATCGTCGTGTCCGGCAGCACCTTGCCCGTCCGCGCCATGCTGTACGGGACGATCGCGATCACCGCGGCGATCGAGCCGAACAGCACGCCCGTCACGCTGAGGACGGCGCCCTCGACGCTCACCATGCCGAGCACCTGGGGCGGGGTCGAGCCGACCAGCCGGTGCTGGCCGAACTCCCGCCGCCGGTGGATCGTCGCCGCGACCAGGGTGTTGATCAGCATGATGGCCGCGAACACCGCGATCATGCTGACGACGACGAAGTTGAGCGTCTCGACGTTGCGGTGGTCGGCGTTCTTCACCAGCCCCGACGCGGCGACCGCGGAGTTCTCGATGCTCTGCAGGTACAGCGTCCCGGTGGCGATGCCGGTGAACAGGATGATCGGCACGAGCGCGCCGGCCACCTGCTGCCCACGCTGCCGCACGTTCAGCACCGTCAGGTAGCCGCTGACCCCGGTGACCAGCCGCAGCGGCGCGGCGAGCACGGCGATCGCGGCCCTGGCCAGCGCCGGCGCGAGCACCGCGAACCCGATGGCCGAGAGGATCACGGCCTGGCCGGCGACGGCCATCACCTCGATGTTGTCCGTGTCGCTCAGCACGGTCGCGGTGACCACGCCGCAGTTCGTGCCGAGCGCGAGCAGCACGAGACCGGCCGCGATCCGCTTCTTCGACAGCCGAGGGGTGTCGATCGCCGCGGCGAGCATCGCGTCCCGCGCGCCGACCCTGCTGACCCGGCGCGCGGTGACCGCGGCGCCGGCCGTCGCGGCGACGAACGTGATGCCGAGACCGATGCCGACGGCGAACGGACCGAACCGGTGGACGAGGTCGGGGGTCGCCTGGCCGGTCTCCTTGAGGATCGACAC
>Ga0193742_1002565_pt1 | contig 10429 bp, 12 predicted proteins | sample L2c1metaG_FD_165511 | JGI IMG/M metagenome (GOLD analysis project Ga0193742, IMG submission 165511) | Soil microbial communities from a riparian zone of the East river system, Colorado, United States - L2c1 | ecosystem: Environmental > Terrestrial > Soil > Riparian zone | place: USA: East River... | reverse complement strand
AAGGGATGATTAGGCCGTGAACTCATTAATTGTGGAACGTGCCCACCTTCGAGTGAGGGCATGCAATGTGATCCAACATAGGGCGGTGATTAGGCCGTAGAAGCTGCCGATTGCAGTATTCTTGCCGTCTCCACTGGAGATGAAGCTGAGCATCAGACCGCCGCCGATGACGCCGATGGCGATCAGCGCGGCATATCGCCAGCCTACCGATTTGCCTTGCTCCGCGAGTGCCGCATACGCGGTCGCCAGGAGAAGGAGCGATCCCGGCAATGCGAACATCAGGGGTATAAAGCTCGCTCGCTCGATATTTCCGAAGAGGATCAGCGACGCCACCGCGCAGGCTGCAACAGCAGCGAGAACGCTTACCAGCACAATGCGCAGCACCGCCATAGCCTCAGACTACAGCGCCGAAGTCCCAACGCAAGTTGATGCTTTTGCGGAAGGCCCGAGTATGATTCAGCATCGGCATGAGCCGATATGACCTGACCGACTTCGAGTGGCGCGTGATTGAACCACTGTTGCCGAACAAGCCCAGAGGCGTGCCGCGCGTCGATGACCGCCGCGTGCTGAACGGCATTTTTTGGGTGCTGCGATCCGGTGCGCCATGGCGCGACCTGCCGGAGCGCTATGGTCCACGCACCACCTGCTACAATCGCTTCTCGCGATGGCGGAAGGCAGGCGTGTGGGACCGGCTGATGGACGCCATCAGCGCCGCGCACGACGGCCAAATCCAGATGATCGACAGCACTTCCATCCGGGCGCACCAGCAGGCTGCGACGGCAAAAAAGGGGGTCCAGATCATTGTCTCGGTCGATCTCGCGGCGGGCTCACGACCAAGATCCACGTCGTCGTCGACGCGCAAGGGCTCCCGATCCGGCTCGGCCTGACCGCCGGGCAGACGCACGACGGGCAGATCGCCGACACGTTGCTCGACCATCTCGGTCCGCGCACAATCGTGCTGGCGGATAAGGCATACGACGCCGACCGCATCCGGGAGCTGATCCAGAACCAGGGCGCCACCCCCAACATCCCGCCGAAGAGCAACCGCAAATGGAAGCCTTGCTTCAGCAAGCGGCTCTATCGCGAGCGCAACCTGATCGAGCGATTCTTCTCCAAGCTCAAGCACTTCCGCCGCGTCGCCACCCGCTACGACAAGCTCGCCGCCAACTTCCTCGCCATGATCCAGCTCGCATCAATGCGTGGCTCCGCGCTTATGAGTCTACGGCCTAATAGCGCCCCTTGTCCGCCAAAATCACCGAAAGCACCATAGCCATAATCTCGTTCTTCTCGCGCTACTATGGCGGCGATTTGTACCTAAGCGCCTTCAATCCCGACGAACGCACCTTCAGAATACCGTCGCCGATCAGAGAGGCGGCCGCTCCACCTGCCTATGAGGTTGTACACCCGGCCTGGACGGTCGACGTGTTCCTCCATGCGCCGACAGGCAGCTTGATCGAATTCGCCCGCTTCCAACCCGATCATCGACCGGTGAGCGATGCTATTGAGCTGGTGTATGGCGAAATCAAAGGTTGGACAATGGACCAGGCTTATGTCGAAACCTGCATCGCAAGGGCGATCGCTCATGCCGGGAAAGGCGACGCGGTCCGCTTCGACCGCTACTGACACCCAAAGCAAAAACCTATCGCTCGGCTATTGAGCCGCGCCCCCCCAAGCCCCTTTTCGCCAATGTGATCGCTGAACCGCGTCGCACATTCCGCCGCTTGGATTGGCCGGGGCACGAAAGCGCGCGGCGTCACGGGGCAGTTCGGGACGTGCTGCGCAAGTTACGCGCTGGACAGCGACGGATGGCTGGGCGAAATTGCGGGGATGGCTACACCGCCCCTAAATCAGGTGCCCGACGAGTTCGGCGCAGCGTTTCACTATCCGCCTGACCTGTTCGAGCAGCTGGTCGATACAATCCCTCTGCTATGCAAAAGCAAGACTGCGGTGATCCTGTTCTTCCAAGGAGCGGGGGTCGCTACCGAAGACTTTGAAGACATCCGCGCCGAGCTGAAGGCCGATCGCACCGCACACAACAAATACGGGATCGCGCGCTCGATCCTCACCCGGCTCAATGAGCGTGGCGACAACGGCCTGCGGCCCCGCCGCGAGGTGATCAAGCGGGTGGTCGAGTTTGAGGATTACGGCACTACGTGGGAGGCGGACCGCATGCGCGCTAAGGGCCAGGTCGCTAGCATCCGCGAACGGGTCAACGTCCATGACAGCTTCACACGGATGTCGATCGAGCGCGAGCGCGAAGCCGCGCGTCATCGCGAAGCGCATACGCGCCAGCAGGAAGATGTCCGCAATCGCAACGCCACGATTGACGCGGCGCGCAGCGGCCTATTCGCGCTGTTCGGCGAGCAAAACCCGCAGCGTCGCGGCAAGCTCGCCGAGAAGGCCCTCAATGATCTTTTCGCGGCGTTTGGAATCTCCGTGCGCGAGGCGTTTGAACTGAAGGGGGACGAGGGCGAAGGGATCGTCGAGCAGATCGACGGCGTCATTGAGATCGACGGGACAATCTATTTGGTTGAAATGAAGTGGCTAGCGACAACGGCTGGTACCGATGTGGTGGCGCAGCACCTAGTGCGGGTGATGGGTCGGTCGGGCGCGCGGGGGATGATCATCGCCAATCCGGGGTTCTCCGACGCCGCGATCAGGCAGGTACGCGATGCGATGGGTCATATGATCGTCGTGCTTGTGACGCTGGAGGAGATCGTGGGCGTGCTGACGCGCGGCGAAGATCTGGTCGAAATGCTGCGCAGTAAGATCCGCGCGGCGGTGATCGACCGCGAGCCGTTTCGGAGGCACTGACGGCCGGCGATGCCTACGATCAACGAAGAGCGGCTGTGCGAGGCGGTGATCCGACGCGCCGAGGCCGCATTCGGCAGCCAGCGCGAGGACGTCAGCTATCCCGAGGGGAGCATGTAGGACCGCCAGTCGAAATTCGCTTCAGGATCGGCGACACGCGCTTCGCGATCGAGCATACTATGATCGAACCGTTCTCCGAGGCGATCCGCACGGGATTGGAATTCGAGAAACTGGTCCGGCCGATCCACGACGATCTCGACGGTACGCTGCCCAAGCCTGGCACCTACCGCCTCATTTTCCCGGAACATCCGAGCGCCGGTCGGCCGCGCAAAACGCATGCCGCGTTACGCACAAAGATCATCGGCTGGGTGCGGGAGGCAGCGGCGGCCATGCACGGCGAGAGCCCGACTCGGCTTAGCCGCGAGCGCCTGCCCTTCGGCTACAATGGGGCACGTGAGACCGACATCGAAGGGGTTGCGTTTCGGCTCGAGCGAGCCGTTCATTGGCAGGAGAACGGGCGACACGACGGTCGGTTGTTCCCAATGCGTTTCGTGGGCGACGATGTCGAAGCGCGGCGGGTCAAGCGTATCGCGACCGCGCTCGACAGGAAGCTACCAAAACTCGAACACTGTCATGACGCCGGCGACGTTACGATCCTGATCCTAGAGTACGCCGATGTCGCGCTTAGCAATCAGGTGGTTATAGCGCAGGCACTGGAGTCTGCGCTGCTCGGCCGGGACTTCATCCCCGACGATATCTTCCTCGCCGACACAACGATCGCCAGCCACTGGAACCTATTCCAGCCATTGGCAGATGGCCGAGCGCGTGCCGCAACGTGCGATCGAACTAAAATTTGGCGCGTTCAAGCTGTCTCTTAGTATGCTGGCTATGCATACGCGTTTACGGTACGTTTGGAGCTAATAATGGGCCGCGCCGAACAAGCCATTTCAGGAGCTGCCCGTGCTTACTCTCGTCGCCTTACTCGCTGTGGCAGGCACTGCCACCGCTCAGGACCACGCAGATCACGCGCATGAGGCACCGCGCCTCGGGAAAGTTCAGTTCGAGTCCACCTGCAACGACCTCGCCAAGCCGCTTTTGATGCGTGCTTTTGCCTGGCTGCACTCATTCGAATATGACGAGGCGGAGCGGGATTTCGCTGCGGCCGCTGCCTCCGACCCAAGTTGCACAATTGCGCATTGGGGGATCGCGCAGACGCAGTACCATCCCCTCTGGGCCCCTCCTTCGCCAACGGAATTCGCGAGAGGGCGCGCCGCTCTGGAGCAGGCGAAGGCGATCGGCTCAGGAAATGCGCGCGAGCAAGCCTATGTCGATGCGCTTGCCACTTTCTATCGCGGCCCGGAGGATCGCGACCATAAGTCTCGCGTGCTTGATTACGTGTCGGCGATGGAGCGGCTACACCGGGACTACCCTAGCGATCTCGAAGCCGCGGTCTTCTATTCGCTCGCGCTCATCGCGGCGGGCACGACCGATGACGATCCCTCTTACCACCGCGAACTCGAGGCGGCTTCCATCCTCAACCGAGCGCTCGCCGTCGCACCCGATCACCCAGGCGTGGCTCATTACCTGATCCACGGTTACGACTATCCGGCACTTGCACATATGGCCCTACCCGCAGCACGGCGCTACGCTGGTATTGCGCCCGCCTCCGCCCATGCGCAGCACATGCCGTCTCACATCTTCGTCCGGCTCGGCCTGTGGGAGGAGATGATCAGCTCGAACCGAGCGGCCCAGTCCGCAGCCGTAGCCTACGCCGCCTCCCGCAAGATGCCGGGAGCATGGGACGAGCGCCTTCATGCGATGGACTATCTCATGTATGGCTACCTTCAGGTGGGCCACGACGGCGCCGCCAAGGCCGTTCTCGATGACCTCCTCGGCATCACACGAGTTGACCCGCCCAACTTCAAAGTCGCCTATGCGGCGACCGCAATCCCGGCTCGATTTGCCCTTGAACGTATGCGTTGGACAGAAGCGGCCAATCTGACGCTGAGTGAACGAACCCGCATGCTGGTGCCGTGGCCCAAATTTCGCTGGGCGGAAGCACACCTTCATCTCGCTCGAGCGATCGGTGCCGCTCGCACCGGCCGGGTATCGCAAGCGCGCCAAGAAGTCGTCCATCTGATCAAAATTGAGCGGGCGCTCCCTACGACTCCCGGCGAGTATGATTGGAAGCGGCAAGTCTCCATTCAGCGTCAAACGGCCGAAGCGTGGACCCTGTACGTCGAAGGTAGAATAGATGAGGGTTTGGCACTGATGCGGTCCGCCGCGAATCTGGATGATCGGTCCGAAAAGCATCCCGTCACGCCCGGTTCGATTGCACCGGCGCGGGAGCAGCTAGGGGAGCTTCTACTGGAGCTCGGTCGTCCGGCGGATGCGCTTGCGGAATATGAAGCGGCGTTGAAACAGGCACCAAATAGGCGTGTCGCTTTGGCTGGGGCTGCTAGGGCCGTCCGGATGTCGGGCCGCCAACCGGGGGCGAGTGTTCAATAGGAAGTCGTAGCCGAACTAGTGACCAGCGGCTCCTCCGATGCGGCCGCTAGCCACCCACCGCTGCCGTTCACGGCCGTTCCGATGGTAGGTTGCAACGTTGCTGAACGGGCGGCGGCTTTCGGACACGTGACGTGCTCCCCATTTCTCCTCCAGTCATAAGTAGAGTCCGGGGCCGCCTGAGGGTCCCCCGGTTTCTCATCCAATCTGCGGGTGAGTATCCGGCATTCATTCGGCTGCCTGGGCGGCCGCGGCAGCAGCATATTCTACCGGCGTTAGCCAGCCAAGCGCTGTGTGAGGACGGCTCTCGTTATAGTCCCGCCGCCAGGCGTCGATCTTGGCTCGGGCATCTTCCAGCGACAGGAACCAATGTGTGTTGAGGCATTCATCGCGCAAGCGACCGTTGAAGCTTTCCACGAACGCATTGTCCGTCGGTTTGCCGGGCCGGCTGAAGTCCAGCGTGACGCCGTTCTCATAGGCCCAGCGATCGAGCGCCTTCGAGATGAACTCCGGGCCATTGTCCACACGGATGGTCCTGGGCGCACCGCGCGATAACGCGATGCGCATCATCGCCGATACCACCTGTTCTCCCTTGATGCCCTGGTCGACGTCGATCGCCAGCGCTTCCCGGGTGAACGCATCGACCACCGTCAGCGCCCGAAGTCGCCGGCCGTCGAACAAAGCGTCAGAGACGAAGTCCATCGACCACATCTCGTTCGCTGCCAAGGCCGCTGGCTGACGCTCACGGTTGGCAGCGCTGACGTTGCGTCTGGGCCGCTTGAGCCGAAGGCTCAGACCATCGTCCCGGTAAAGCCGATAGACACGCTTGTGGTTCACAAACCATCCTTCCCGGCGCAGCAGGATGTAGATCCTGAAGTACCCATACCGCGTCCGCGTCGCCGCCAGATCGCGGATGCGCAGCAGCAGCGGTGCCTGGTCGGGCCGATGCGATACGTACCGCACCGACGACCGATCGACGCCAAGCGCCTTGCAGCTGCGTCGTTCGCTGACACCGTGGGACGCCTGGACGTGCGCGACGATCTCGCGCCGCCGCCCAGGCGTCAGAGCTTTTTTGCCAGAACGTCCTGCAGGATATGCTTGTCGAGGCTCAGGTCCGCGACCAACTGCTTGAGCTTGCGGTTCTCCTCCTCAAGCAGCTTCAGGCGCCGCAACTCGCCGACGCCGAGCCCGCCATACACCTTCTTCCAACGATAGAAGGTCTGCTCCGAATCCCCATCCGGCGGATCACCTCGGCCACCGGCGTGCCCGTCTCCGCCTGCTTCAATGCGAACGCGATCTGCTCATCGCTGTGCCTCGTCTTCTTCATCGTCAGCTCCTTCCTCGTGGGTCGTCACAAGGCCGGAAAACTCTCACTCAATCCGGATGAAAAAACAGGGGGGACGTCACTGCCAACGACGGCAAAGCGACAAAGATCGCGAGTGCGGCGAGCCGCACCAGCAGTCGAACATCCATAGTGCAGGTCCCGGACTCGCCACATCTCTTGGTGACATCAGTCAACGGTGTTATGCATCCTTCACGATCCTAGAAGCGCAAACTAAAGCCGGCGGTCAGCCTGCGATCCGTAAGGCCTTGGAAGCACAACAATGCTTTGTCATTTACGCAATATTGATTCTGGTCTTCCCGAAGAAGATTGATCCCTTCAATACCAACGTTGATATTGTCGTTGATGTCGTAATTAATGCTTGCATTAAGTTGCCCTCTGGCACCGTTCACAAGTGGCAACCCAAAGAAAAAGGGGTCGTTCGACACAAAGCTGGAACGCCACGTATAACGCAACCTCGCATTCAACCCGTATTTATCATAAAACAGGGTCGTATTATAAGCGAATTTCGAAAGGTTCGTTAGTGTGATCAGATCCTGAGAATTTGGTTTTCCCAGAAGAGTGAAGACAGTTCGGGGTCCATCGGCAGCGCGATACTCGCGTGCGGAACCGCCGGTCTTCTGATAGGTGAAGTTGCCGATAAACCCAAATCCGGAAGCAAAGCCTAGCGTATCTTCCCATGCGGAAAGATCGTGCTGAAATGCGATTTCAATACCGGTTTGCGTTGTGGTTCCCGGAACATTGAATGTCGAACTCCGCGGCACACAGATACCGACACCTTGTACAGGGTTGTTGATATTCCGATTGGCAACTGGATTATAAATGCCGCCGTCTGGACATGCCGGGTCGATGGAAATGTTGAGATTGCCATTAGCGTCCAGATTAGGGGCCGGATCTTCTTGTCGCGCCGCGAACAGGTTGGTGCGGCTCTTATGGAAAAACCCGATGCTGATCAGGCTGGACGGTGCGAAATAATATTCACCCGAGAGATCGAACGACCACACCGCTTCGGGAACTAGGTCCGGGTTACCCACCGCAACGGGTGTGTTCGCACCAGTACCGAAGGAGAATGACGTAGATAGCGTGTCAAAATTGGGACGGCGAATATCTCTGGCAATACCAGCACGGACGAGAAATTTGTCTGCCGGCTCCAAAACCAGGCTGAACCGCGGCAGCAAGAAATTATATGAACTGTTTGCAACTATCTGCCCTGTGACCGTGCCGTTTGCGATGTTATTACCGGTCGAGGAAAGTTTGGTGCTCAGCCAACGAAGGCCGGCATTGCCGCGTACGGGCATCCCCGCGATGTCCCCCTCCATATTGGCCTGGAAATACGCTGCGTTCGTTGTTTCCTGGATGCTGAAGAAACCGGCGAACGACTCTGTTGGCGTGGCAAGCGACGCAACGGCAGGACCGACAGTTCGGGCCGCATTGCTTGCTGCAATTGCGGCATTGAGCGAGTCCAGAACCTTTGCCGGATCCTGGAACGAGAGGCCACCATCGATGATAAGGAAGTCAGGGAAATACAATCTACGCCCGTCCGCGGAATTAAAATTATTCGGGCCTGGGATCAAAACATCGGAAAACAGATCACCTGAGGGTCTATTCCAGGCGCTGGTCGTGTTGGTCAAGCTTACATTGTTCGAAAATTCACTGTTGGCCGCGGAAGTTCTATTCCAACGATAGCCCACGTCAATCGACGTGATGAACGGCACTGTGCCTGATGTATCGTAGGCAAAGTCAATCCGAGCTGCCTTTTCCTCGTTATCGGTTTTGTTTGCGCCTTGGGTTACCTGCTGCAGCTGATAGTTCGCGGGATCGAGCAATTGCGCCGCAGTCGGTGCAAACGGGCTTGCCTGATCGATGCCGAATTGCAGGGTGCCATTACTTAGATCGAATTCCAGGGGCACGCCATTGTCAATACTTCTCCCGATGGCTGGCTGAGGCCCGTTCGGATTAATGAAGTCCAATGTCGTCGAGAAATTTGGAAAATCCGACTTGGACGTCGACAATGACGCTTCTGCGCGCACTGTCAAATGATCACCTGCATGCCACTCGGCGCCAAAATCAAATACCCGGCTTTTGGTTATGCGCGCGCCGGTATCGCTTGATGTCCGAAGATTTGGATCGATTACGGTTCCGGTGGAACCACCAATACCAATAGTGCCGGCGAGCGCAGCCTGAACGGTGCCAAGGTTGATCGGACCGTTTGGCCCATCGAGCGTCCCGAAATCAACCGTTTCAAAAGAGGTATTGTTCATGGCATCAACAACCGAAGGAGTTGCCGTACCCGATATTTGAACCCGGTGGCTTTGCTGTCCGCGGTTCTGATTGTTGAGGGTCGCGTCGAAATATAATTTCAAATTGTCGCTTGGCTTCCATTCCAGAGCGGCGGTGCCATTATAGGTTTCATACTCATAGTTCTCCAGCCCCTGTTGAAGGAACTGGATACGGAGAAACGGAAAAGCCTCGGCACTTGGGCCTTGGCCCGGAAGGACCAAGGCGTCGCGATCGACGCGCGGCTTGAAAGCGGCGACATCCTGACGGGCGTAGCTGCCGCTCACAACGATGCCGATTTCACCGACGCCTGTGTCCCAGCGATTACCAAGTGTAGCGGACAATCTTGGCAATGTTGATTTCGCGAGGTCGCTATTTTCCATTTGCGCACGAGCGGCTATCAGAGGCTCTCGCAGGTCAAGCGGACGTATCGTTCGCAGATTGATTGTACCGCCCACGGATCCTTCGATCGTTTGCGCGGTCGGAACCTTGGTGACCTCAACAGAGGCAATCAGCGCGGCCGGCAAATCTTCAAAGCTAATGCCGGAGCGGCCAGCACCTGATCCCACGGTAGAAACACCGTTGATTTCGGTCCGGTTGGCGTCCGTCCCGCGGATCTGCACGGCGTTGCCAACACCGGCTTGCCGGGTGATCTGAACACCGGTGACATTTTCGAGCACTTCGGCAAGGTTTTGATCCGGCAGCTTGCCGATATCCTCGGCTTGGATGACTTCCACCAGATTGTCAGCTGAGCGCTTCTCTTGAAGCGCACTTTCAAGCGAGCGCCGAATTCCGGTAATAACGATATCATCATTCTGCTCGCCCGCTTGCTCGGGCAGGGGAGCAGATGGCGGCGCGGTCTGCGCTGCGGCCACGCTGGTGAACGATACGGCTCCAAGCAGAGTCGTCGCGTAGAGAGCCCGACGACGCCAGCGGCGCCCGCAAGGGTGATATTGTCCGCCCATCTGATTTTCCTCTCCCCGCCCTACCTTTTTGGTATTTAACTGACCCTGCCAATCAAGCACGTTATAGTCAACCCATACCCCATTCCAATTTTGGAGCTATGCGTAGGTTATTGGTATGAACAAATGGTATGAGATCAATGCTTGAGCAGCAAATCGGCGTAGAAGTCGCGCCAGCAATTGGGGGCGCGCATCCCGGTGTGGCGACTGCAATTTCTGAGATCATCTCCCTCGAACACAGGAAATCTTTGAATCTCTGTGGCTTCTCGCCGACGTCAATCTCGAGATCAACGGTGGGATGAGCCTTTCCTGAAGCCCGGAATCGGAAGGCCGTTGACGCGTGGCTGGCGATTATCGTCTTGATTGGCTGGCAAGCAGGTATGCACACCCGATCCTTTCAAGAGCGGGGGGTGGCTGATCGCAGGATGTTCGAAGACATTGCACAACAGATCTTGCAGTTGATCAAGGACGGAGTCTTTCAACCGGGTACCCGTTTACCGGGTGAGCGCGAACTCGCGGGACGCTTCGGAGT
>Ga0193742_1002564_pt1 | contig 10431 bp, 10 predicted proteins | sample L2c1metaG_FD_165511 | JGI IMG/M metagenome (GOLD analysis project Ga0193742, IMG submission 165511) | Soil microbial communities from a riparian zone of the East river system, Colorado, United States - L2c1 | ecosystem: Environmental > Terrestrial > Soil > Riparian zone | place: USA: East River... | reverse complement strand
CGCCAAGACCAATCCGGGCGCGCTGCGTTACATCGTGATGTTGATGGCGCTGTACCTGCACCTCGGGCCGTTCTCGAAGCGCGTGATCAGTGAGATTGACCGCCGCATTGCCGAGCTGGACGTGGCCGCTCGGGCACGTGCTAGCTAGGCTGACGTTTGGCCAAAGGCGGATGAATTTAATAATGTCCCGACAGCCGGAATTGCAACATCTGAACGCTTATCAGAAATGATGAAGAACGCTTCCTGCGCCTTCATCGTTATGACGGCGGAAGCCACGCGCCCACTCCGTGTGTGAGTGTCGACAGCGCCTAGAACGCTGGCTGTCGCTACATAAAAAAGAATGCTTAGTCGACAGTTTTCCCTACCCCCCGTGCGCGGTGTGCGAGCACCTATTCTCACTCGCTTAGGCGTCGGGTCGATTACATCAAGCCGCGCCGGTGCGCCGCCCGGGCGAGGCTCTCCTTGGCGGTTAACAGCGATCTTCCGGAGTGTTCAGCACCGAGGCCGCACCGCCCTCGGTGACAGACTTCGAGTCCGACTGATCGTCGCCGCGTCGAGTCGCCAGCTTTCATCGCCGTTGTTTTGAGGTCGACGAGGATGGTGACGCCGATACGCGCTGCACTGCATCCCACGCCGTGACTAACGGCCAGGATTTAACTTGCTTGAGGCGGCGGGCGCGATGGCCAAGGGGGAAGGGCCGGGTCTGGTCCGCCTGGCGCATTCGCCTTCATTTCCGTCGACTCGTCGGACTCAACGTCGCTGTTTCGGTGGAATGCCACCCCGATAAATCCAATCGCCACCAGGACGGCTCCAGCTACCATCAACCAGTGTGGATACTGCATCGATGAGAACATGGCCTGAGCCTGTCTGATTTTGAAAGCTGCTAGTCGTCAACGATCCATGTACGCCCGCGGCGACCTCAACTAGGTGCACCGAGCAAACAGATCAAATCGCCAAGATCGTACCTTGATCTGGATCAAATCGGTCGGGAGGCTGGAACGAACTCAACCAACCGGGCTGGAAAATTTCCCCTCCTAGGCGCATCATCGGCAAAATGAGCAACGCCGCCCAAACGACTGTCATCTTCGCGTGCCCGAAATGCGGTGTTACTTATCGGACCACGCAGTCGAGAACTCCCGAACATCGGGCAGGCAGCTTTAATTGCTCGGGCTGCAATGCGGAGGTCGCCGCTTGGTCTGGCAGCTATGACTACACGGATTGGAGTCCGTACACGAAACCGCGTTCCAACGGGACCAAGCACTAGGGGCCGTTGCCGGCAACTTCGTTTATCGCCGCCATCACTTCGCCCGTCGCCGTCTGATGAATCATGTGGCCGGTCTGGGGAACGCGGTGGAACGCGCTCTGCGAAACGTCGGAATGCAACCGGGCCGATTGCTTGTCGATGTCGATCAGCCGGTCGTCTTCGCCCGCGATGATGACTACAGGCATCTTAAGCTCCGCATACGCCATCTCCTTCGGGAACTGGTCAAACTTGGCCGGCGCCGACTTTGGTCCGAAGATCTTCGCCATCATCAGCGGCCACATCAGCCGGCTGATCACAGGCGACAGCGTGTGGCCCAGGATATCGCCTACAACGGGGACAGCCGGGGCGGACAGGGCGACGACGTCCGTACAGGGTAGGATAGTAGTAGCCCGAGGCGAGAACCAAGCCGCGCACCATGTTTGGAAACTTCAGAGCCAGGGCGACCGCGACCGATGCGCCCCAGGAGTGCCCAAGCACGATCGCTTGTGAACGCCGAGCCGCTCAAACGCGCGCCGGATCAATTGGGCTTGGGCATCGGGTGTCCATACGACATTGCGCGGTCGCTGTTGTGGCCGAAACCAGGACGGTCGATGATAATGACCCTGTAGCTCTTGGCGGCAAGGTCGACCAGCCCACTGGATTCGAAGTCCTGGATCATGCTGCCGTTGCCATGCAGAAGTACCAGCGGCTCGCCGGAGCCTCTTTCCACGTAGTGCAGCCGGACACCGTCCACTTCAAGGAACCGGCCGGCGGGCGGATTGTCTCGCTCTGCCTTTTTCGCAAGATGACGGTTCAAAAGTGCCGTCGCCGCCAGCGCTCCTGCTGCAACCGCGGCCGCGACTGCAAAAGAATTGCTCGCTTGACCCCTCCGATTTCGCCGGACTGAGGTCGGAAGCCGGCTTAGTCGGTTCATTGGGGTCATGCTCACACCGCGGGCAGTTGCACGAAGCGTCGGCCAGCCGACAAATGTTGCAGTGCGGGTTGAACCGTCGACAGGACGGATCGTTCCTTCTTTCTGCTTAATCAGGGCTCGGCTTCAGGCCGAAATATTTGTCCGGGCAGATCGTCACTGAAGCGGCCGGAGGCTCCGGTCTTGGATGGATTCAAGTGCAGATCATGCCGCGAGGGCCGCCGGTGCACATGATCAAGCTGACCGAGACGCAGGAGATCATGCCTTATAAGTGGGTGCATCCGGACGAGGAGAGGTGAACGGGACGCGGACCGCTCCAATGGACATCTGAAAACAGGCCCGGCCTGAAACGACGTCGTGAACATGCCCAAGCTCTCAATATCAACTCGCTTACGGCTTTGCCCGCAGACGGCCTTCGTGCTGTTCCCCGGTGGTGCCAACACAATCACCTTGAAATCCAGGAAGCCATCTTTGCCCTCGTAGATCGAGAGTATAGTTCGGCTGCAACAGCGATCCCCTTCGATACCAAGTCGCTAATAATCTCTGCCGCAAGGTCTCGATCCAGATAACCTATGTGCCACTGACCGATGCGACGGCTAAAACCAGCCCTTCTGCTTTGCAATTCCAATAACCGCGATGGCGTTGGAGTCGTGCAGATTATCGGGGCCGTACTCAAGTTGAACACCATACAGTAAACCCTTCGCGCTGCCCGCGCAAAGGTGATCAGGGAGGGAGGACTGATCAGTTCCGGCGCAGATCAGGACGACGGCTACCGCCTGGTGGGCACTTATGCCGGACGCATTCTCAAGGGCGGAAAGCCTGCGGACATGCCCGTGCAGCAATCGACCAAGACGAAGTTGGTGATCAACTTAAAACCGGCCGAGGCGATGGGGATCACGGCCCCGACGCCGCTGCTCGGCCGTGCCGACGAGGTGATCGAATAACAGGTCGGCTGGCTATGTCAGCTGATGGCAGAGCCTGCGGGTCCACATGGCGGTCATTCGGAAGGTGCTTGGTGAGCGTCAATTCGGCAGCAGATATATCTCAAGCATCGAGGGAGGGGCCTACTCGTTCGTCGGTTCTTTCGTCTGTATCGAATAGTACCTAGGCTTAGCTTCACCGCGTGGTGACAAGGCCCAGGGTCTGCGCACGTGATACCGCCTGCGCGCGCCTCTCCACACCCAGCTTGGTGAAGACGCTCTTGAGGTGCGACTTCACGGTCTCAGGACCAATATCAAGGCCCCGAGCGATTTCCTTATTGGACAATCCTTGTGCGATCAGCTTGAGGATTTCGGTCTCGCGTGTACTTAATGCGTGCAGAGCCTGGGCTCTGAAGATCGGTACCAAGCGATCTTGCCGTGCCCCTTGGGAATCGGCCACGAGCCGATCGACATAAGACATTAAATGCGCGCTAATGCTGCCGCTCTGCTGGACCATCTGGACGAGGTCGGAAATGATCGAACCCTCGTCCAAGATGATCTGATAGAGACCCCCGCCTGCGCATGCAGCAAGAATACGGCGAAATCGATTCGTTGCCTCAGCGGCTTTGCCGACGCTTAGCTGAAGGGCTGACATTAGAATCTCAACTCGGATCAAGAAGTAGCGATGGCGTGCTGCTTCGGTTTCGCGCTGCAGCTCCCGCAGGATTGACATCGCCTCCTCAGGGCGCTCCCGTTGTCCTAACAAATGAGCGTGGGCTAGTTTGTGGTCCCATTGAATTTCCGACCAAGCGCAAAGCCTGGGCGCAGGGTACTTTCGCGTAAGTCGCTCCAGGCGATCGACGCATGCGGCGCCTTCATCCACGCGGCCTTCGTTGAGGTAAAGCCGCGCTTGTTCTGCTGTCGCAGCTGCCGTCAGCCTTCCCCAATCCCGTGAGATGCCATGGTTTTCAGCCCGCTCTAGGAGCGTGTGAGCCCGCTCGAGGTTCATCCGAGCAGCCGCTATTCTAGCCAACACGAAATAGGCGCTCCGAACGCAGTCCAGCATCGTTACAGAGCTGATCAGCGATGCACGATCGATCACCAAAGCTTCCGCCTCGTCCAACTGGCCTTGCTCGTACAAAATCCGTGCGATTAGACTGGTAGGCAAAGCCGCTGCCACCGAGTTCGGGCCAACATACTGCTCCGCAATGCGCAACCCCTCACGGTAATTCCCCTCCGCCGCGGTGAGACGTATTTGCCGGAGCTCGGCGATACCTTGAAGGCAACGCCGATATACCGACGCGAATACGTTTCTCCGATCCTCCTCCAGCGAATAGGGCATCCAGGGCGTCGCATAGAATTGCTTGAGGTCACCGGCTTGCATGTGGCCGAAGCGAACAACATTGGAGGCGACATTTGCGGTCCACGGATCTCTAGATCGGTTGACGCAATCCTCCGCCAGGGGCAGCGCTCTTTCGCTATCATCCTTCAGCGCGATAGCAACGGAGCGGATCGCCTGGCATTCGCACAGCAAATCGCTCTCCGGCAGATGAGTAGCAGCGATATCGTTCTGTATTTCAGTTGTGAGCTGCAAGGCCTCATCAAAACGTAGCGCGAGTGCCAATCCCCAGGCGATCGCCAACCTGACCTCGGGCTGACCTCTCATGAGTTCATCGGGAAACTGGCGCTGCCATTCGAGCAGGGTGAAGAGATCACCTCTCTTAATCAAGGCCATTGCGCAATTCTTGATCCAGCTGATCGCACGATCAGGGTCTCCAGCTGCAATCGCGTGCTGGACCGCTTCGGTCCACAATTCCTGGGAGGCATACCAAAGTGCCGCACGCCGGTGTAGCTCGGGAGTTTCAATGCCCCGGTCCGTCTCCAGCCTGTGCCTCAGATATTCGGCCAGAAGCCCATGATAGCGATACCAAACGCCTTCATTGTCGATCGGCAGGAGAAGAAGTTGCCGCTGCGCAAGCGTTGCCAAGATTGTTCGGCCCGAGCTCGCACCGGTGACGGCCTCGCATAATGGACCAGAGAGCCGATCGAGAATGGCTGTCCGGAGCATGAACTCGACCAACTCGGTCGAAAGCCCATCCAGCAGCTCCGCAAAATAGGAAGCGATTGGGCGCTGCGAACCAGAGAGGTTGCGCACATACTCCTTTAGGTCGGGCCCGGATTGGGAAGGCATCGAGGCGATGATTCGCAGGGCCGCTGGCCAACCTTCGGTCTTGCGTTGCAGTAGGTGGACGTCGGCAAGCTCTAAGGCGCCAGGCCTAGTGTGCTCAATGAAGGCTTGCGTCTCCTGCTGGTCAAACTGCAGGGCCAAAGCATCGATCTCTAGTAGCTGGTTCTGAGCGCGGAAGGTCGCGAGTGGGAGCGAGGGTTCGGTGCGCGTCGTAATCACTACATGGCAGTGGGATGGTGCGTGTTTCAGAAAATACGCGACAGATCGATGGATGCGAGAATCGTTGAGCCAATGATAATCTTCGAGAAACAGGTATACCTCGTCATCCAACTCCGCCAGATCGTTGATCAAGCTTGATAGGACCGCTTGCGGGTCGATCAGGTTGTTCTCAAGGATCAATTCGGTCGCACCGAGTCCAACGCCCTGACAAGCATGCTGCAGGGCCTGAGATACATAGAAGAGAAATCGGGTAGCCTCGTCGTCATCTGAATCGATTGTGAGCCAGGCAACAGAATTGCCGTTCTGTCCCAGTTGCTCGGCCCAGGCGGCCGCTAAAGAGGTCTTGCCGCGTCCCGCTGGCGCCTTTATCACGCCAACTCGCTTGCCTGGAAGCTCGGACAGGATGGCAAGGAGCCGTGGACGTGCGATCAGCCCCGCGGGTCGGGCTGGCACGATTTTGGTCGCTAGAAACGGCAGCCGTCTGGTGCTGACCGTGGCACCCGGGGGGCCAGCCCCAACTGCAAAGTGCCTCGAACGCGGCTCGATCAAGGGCTCCCCCTACACGCGGCCGTCCCTCCCCCATTTGGGGGGTACCTCAACGGCAGAATTGTACGATCTCCGATGGCAACAGGGAAGGCCAGCGGTTACTGGGTGCGGATGCCTCGATTCCGAGCGCCCACGCGGCCGACCAACCTGATCCGGTAGAGCGGGCTGGCGCACAAAGCCGACCGGCCCAATGAATCACATCGCGCAAATGCGCGCGAATCTCATGCTGAGCTTTGAAGCCATGTCTGGCGCTGCTGCTTTTGGAAAGCTGAAGTTCGGCCCTTTCGAACTTTCGATTGGCGAAAGATTGCTGCGGCGCGAGGGTGTGGTGCTGCCCCTTGGCAGCAGGGCTTTCGACATCCTGATCCATCTTGCCCAGCGCCCAGGTGAGCTCATCGCGAAGCAGGAGCTCATCGATCACGTCTGGTCGGACGTAATCGTTGAGGAAGGGAGCCTCCGAGTCCACGTGGCCGCAATCCGCAAGGCGCTTGGTGAAGGCCAACTTGGCAACCGATACATCGCAAACATCAAGGGACGGGGCTACTCGTTCGTCGCCACCGTCCCTCTCGCAGGCAGTACGAAGACCCGGAACGATAAGTTCCGGCACCAAGGCAGGCTTTCCGTGCGACCGCTTATGATGATTGGGCGCGAAACGGTGATCAGGGAGGTTAGCGACAAGCTTCGAGACGAGCGGTTCGTGACACTGCTCGGCCCCGGCGGCATTGGCAAGACGACCATCGCCTTGGCTGTTGGCCGCGCCGCTGCTGAGGAGTTTGGCGGGGAAGTCTATCTCGTTGACTTGGAAAGCCTAACCGATCCGCGCCATGTTGCGGGGGCTGTCGCGACATCCCTGGGACTTGCACTCAAATCGAAATATCCCGGCTTGGAACTGGTCGACATCGTTCGTTCGAGAAAGCTTCTTATCATTCTCGATAACTGTGAGCACGTGATCGAGGCGGTCGCCTCGCTTGCCGAGCAACTCTACCGGCAAACGGAAGAGATCCATGTTCTGACCACGAGTCGAGAATTGCTGAAAGTAGAGGGTGAGCATTGTTGCCGGGTTCTTCCCCTCGATTATCCACCAGACGGCTCAGAGCAGACGGCAAATGCCGTGCTTCGGTATCCGGCAGCGCAGTTGTTTGTACGGCGCGTGGCGGCGAGAGCGGGAAGCTTTGCTCTCACCGACGGGGAGGCGCCGTTTGTCGCGGAAATGTGCCGAAAGCTGGATGGCCTACCCTTGGCAATCGAGTTGGCAGCGGGCCAGGTGGCCGCCCTCGGCCTCAAGAACACCGTTGCTCGGCTGGAGTTGCTGAAATTGGGCCATCGATCGGCGGTTGCCAGACATCAGACGCTGAAGGCAACCTTCGATTGGAGTTACGATCTGCTCTCGGACGTCGAGAGGATTGTTTTCAGATGTGTGGCCCCTTTCGCTGGTCATTTCACCCTGGACGGGGCGCGATATGTCGCCGACGACCTCGGATTTGCCGACGGAGACTTTTTCGATGCGATTGCCCGCCTGGTCGAGAAGTCATTGATAGCAACCCGGCTCAATGAGGGTCAGGCAGAGTACCGTTTGCTGAATACGACGCGGGCCTATGCACTCAAAAGACTGGAAGAACATGCAGAGCTTGATGCGGTCTTCCGGCGGCATGCTGAATACTGCACCGGGCGTCTGGAATCACAAAGAGAGGCGCTGTTGCCGTTGCCGCAGGCTGAACGAGTTGCAGCCCATTCGCGTCAATTAAGCGATGTTCGTGCGGCGCTGGAATGGAGTTTCGGGCCTCGCGGCGACGCCGAGATCGCGACGAGGCTGGCCGTCCCTGCAACGCAACTGCTTCTGGAGCTGTCGCTGTTGGCCGAATGCCAGCTCTGGTCGGAACGGGCAATAGCCCTATTGGGAAGTCAGCATCCCGACTCTCGTCGGGAAATGGAGATTTGCGCGACGCTGCCATTCGCACTGATGTACACTGAAGGGAACAATCAGCGCGTCCGCACGGCTTTTTCCCGGGCGCTAGGCGCCGCGGTCCGACAACAGGATGTTGACTATGAGCTGAGGCTCCTGAGCGGGCTCTTCCGATATTCCTATTGGACCAACGACATCAACAATGCGATTGATCTCGCCGCGCGCAGCAAGAACGTCGCCCTGAAAACGCAGGAACCCGACGACCTGGCACTCGCCGAATCAATGTTGGGGGCTGCCAGCCACCTGACCGGAAATCATCTTGTCGCGCAAAAACATTTCGAATCCAGTCTTGGCCACGCGAGGACAGGCTCGCGCTTCCGCGCAGGACTGCACCTGTTCAATCACACTAGCTTCTCGCTCGCCGGTATGGCACGGTGTCTGCTGTACAGAGGATTGCTTGATCAAGCGCTGGACTACGCAGACCTGGCTATAGACGAAGGAAGGAAATCCGGCCGCCCGGCGATACTGTGCCGGGCTCTCGTGCTGGTTTTTCCTGTGTTCCTTGCTTCGGGCAACGCTGAGCGGTCGGCGCAATGCGTCGCGCAAATGGCCGACCTCTCCGCCTCCTACTCCTTGATACCTTACCGGGCTTTGGCGGTTGGTCAGCGAGGTCAGCTGCTGGTGCTTCAGGGCAAGATCGAGGATGGAATACCGTTGCTGAGGCAAGCTTTGAAGGAGCTGCACGCTCAACGCTACGAAATGCTCAATATGGACTTTATTTGTGAGCTGGGCGCAGGTCTCATGACGACCGGCGACCACGGCATAGCGCTGGCCCTGATTGTGAATGCGCTGGATGTTCAGCAGCAGGCAGGTAAATTCCTGCACATTCCCAATTTGTTGAGAATGAAAGGGCTCGTGCTCGCCTCTCGATCGATTGAAGATCATGCCGAGGCAGAACAGAGTTTGCTGTCATCGATCGACTGGGCGAAACGTCAGTCTGCGACCCTGATTGAATTGAAGGCTGCGAAAGACCTTGCCGAGCTGTTGCTGAAACAGGGTCGCATGCCAGAAGCGTACAAACATCTCAGCGCGGCTCTTGATCGAACGCCGGCTGGAATTGTATCCGCCGCTCACAAGCGCGCCCTGCAAATCCTCAACCGGCTCCAATCCGGCACCGAGGCCGTCGGCTAGAGCGGAACCTTCGACTACTGTGCGCTGTCTGCGCAGGCGGATTCAAGTCCTCGCACTCCCATACAAGCCCCAGGAATGCAGTTGGGTGCATGTTGTGTTAGGAATGGTCGATATGAAGGATTGCGGCAAGCCGGGTTGCCCGAATGACCATCGCAGCCAGTGTTCGCCGGTGGCGACGAGGATCGAATGACTTCCGCTAATGGCTGTGTGTACCAGAAACCATGTCCGTATTGGCAACGTGATGGAATCGCCTAAGCTGGCGGAATGATCGGACTACTTTGTTTCCTCCTGGCCTTCTTGGCCTCGCCATTCAAGTCGAAGATCCGGCTTTGAAGCTGAGAATGCGGTACTTCGACATCGGTTGATTGTTCTGCGGCGCAAGATGTGCGGCCGCGTCCAACTTGCAAACGGCGATCGCTGGTTCTTCGTCCAGCTATTTCGCTGGTTTCCATCAATCCTAAAGGTCCTCACGATCATCCGTCCCGAGACCCTCGTGCGTTGGCATCGGGCCGGCTTTCGCCGCTACTGGCGCTGGAAGTCACGATCATTGGGAGGGCGTCCGCAGATCGAGACGGAGCTGCGAGCGCTGATCCGGCGGATGGGCGTCGAAAATCCTCTTTGGGGTGCGCCCCGCATACACGGAGAACTTCTCAAGCTCGGGTTTGAGGTCGCCCAATCAAGCGTCGCCAAGTACATGGTCAAGCGGCGTGGACCGCCGAGCCAAGAATGGCGAACCTTCCTGTCTAACCACGCGCCCGACATTGCCGCCATGGATTTGTTCGTCGTCCCGACCATTGGCTTCGACCTGCTCTATGCCTTCATCATCGTCCGCCTCCAGCGCAGAGACCTTGTCCGGATCAATGTCACAACAAACCCGACAGCGGAGTGGATTGCCCGTCAAATAACGGAAGCTTTCCCCTGGAACGAGGCTCCGCGCTACATCATCCGAGACCGAGGTCGCATCTATAGTGCCGTCGTCTCACGTCGATTGCGCGCCATGGGCATCCGGGACAAGCCTACCGCACCAGCCTCACCGTGGCAGAATGGCTTCGCCGAACGGCTGATCGGGTCGATCCGCCGCGAGTGCCTAGATCATATCGTCGTTCTTGGTGAGGCGCATTTGCGCCGAATCCTGCGATCCTATGCTTGTTACTACAACGACATCAGAACACATCGGTCACTGGATAAAGATGCGCCGACCTCTCGCCCGGTTCAGCGGACTGGAATCATCAATTCACGCGCGATACTCGGCGGACTTCATCATCATTACGTCCGGGTTTAGGTTTTCGA
>Ga0193742_1002562_pt1 | contig 10441 bp, 7 predicted proteins | sample L2c1metaG_FD_165511 | JGI IMG/M metagenome (GOLD analysis project Ga0193742, IMG submission 165511) | Soil microbial communities from a riparian zone of the East river system, Colorado, United States - L2c1 | ecosystem: Environmental > Terrestrial > Soil > Riparian zone | place: USA: East River... | reverse complement strand
CAGAATGCTCGAATGTTTTGTGCGCATCATACTAGCAGAATGGACCCGATAGAACGCCTGCGGAACTCCGCGCACATATGCGATGTTGGACACCGCGGCGATTCGTAACCACATCTCGAGGTCGCCGGAGTGTGGAAGCTCAGAACGATAGCCGCCAACAGCCCGCTGGATGCTACCCCGTACCACCACCTCAGGTGAGGTGATGACGTTATATCCCGCTCGGCATCTTCCTTCCAGCCATTCTGCTCCCACAAACCGTGTGTAGGAGAACTTATTGATGTCAACGCTTGGGAGTTCGGTCTCTTGACTGAAGTGAATCGCTTGTCCGTATACCATCCCAATATCTTTGCGGGCTTCCATAATACCCACCGCTCGGCTTAGAGAACCTGGCACTAACATATCATCGGCGGACAATAAAACAGTGTACTCGGCGGTTGCCCAGCCGATCAGTCCCTCGTTGTAGGTGGCGATATGTCCTTTATTCACATCGTGCCGGCGAAACTCAACCCTGCTATGGGAAGTTGCCAACTCCTGGCCCACCTGGGCGGACCCATCCGAGGAGGCATCGTCAATGACAAGCACGCGAACTTCGACCCCTGACTGTGCCAGCACGCTGTGGACGCAGCCGCGTAGGTAGCGCGCATAGTTGTAGCAAGGTATTACAATGTCAACAGTGCTCATAAGAAAGCAAGGTTCCTGAAGTGAGAAACGAGCCTAGTACTTAACTTGCAGAAGTCAGAGTATTTGGATTATGCCGAAAGGTATCCATAGCGAGAATCCTATCACTCCGCGCTAACTTGCGGAGTGATAGGTGAAAGGTTCAGAGATAATTCTTCAGCCATCACCACCGGCAGCACGCCGCTGAGCTAATGTTCGCGAAACTCTTCTCAAACACAGTCCAATCAGGTGCTGTTGGCGAATCGGCGACTGCGACCGCGCTAGCGACCTTTAGTAGCCCGATTCCTTTAGCTTCCCCGCTGGCGTCGGCGGGGCTTCGCCCCTACTGGAACTTATTAATGAAACTGATTGGCCGACGAATCCCGCGTGAATGATAAACGACTTCGTTAGTCCGATCACTCGCTCTCGAACAATAGTCCCATCGGGGAAAAACCTCCTGAGTTCATCTGCAGTTACATTGCGAACCCTGGTCGCGTGCCCAAGCGATGCCTGATAGTCATGAATCCGGGAATACATCCCAACTGAAACGTGGCGAAAACACCATGCCTGCCAATGCACGGGTAACAAATGAAAGAACGGGACAAGAGTACGCCAGTCTATTATGAAATGTTGATTTGGCGTCTGTACAAAATAACTACGGCCTATCCTTCTTATCTCTTTGGCAAACTGCAGTTGGTCTGCAATAGTACCGACATGGCCGAGGACGGAATTGGAATAAACCACGTCAAATTCATGGTCCGCATACTGTGACAGGTCACACCCTCCGTAAGTGACGGTTCTGAACGGAGGCGGAACGCTTTCGTCAGTTGATATGTTGAGTAGCACGACATCGATGTCACCTAGAGTCGACCACTCCATTTGACGCCAGTATGCCCAAGTGCCGCCGATATCGATTATTGTGACGGGCCGGTCGTGCATGGCGATACTTGACAATAACTCACGAAACAGGCGAAACCGCCTGCGCCGAGCAGACAGCTCAAGAGAAACAATAAACGATGGCTTCTTCATAAGAGTAGCTCAACTTAGATCCGTCCCCGAAGACTACGCTGAATAAGGCGTCCCATCTTTAATCTACGCCCGTCATGAAGATACATGTCCCTAAGATCCGACAGTAGTCTTCTGGCGAATACCTGGGCACGCCAGCGTATTCCGAGCCCGCGTTGTGTCGTAGTCAGTTCGTCCCTGTAAACAACTCGAAACCTCTGTTGCTCGTTTGGCCCGATTGAACACTTAAACCGAAGCAAGTGGTCGTTCGTGAATTCATGGTCGCATCCTTGACCCTGTACCTCGATGTGTGAAACCAACTGACTCGATATGTTGGGTCGCTCGACGACGAAATTCAATGGAAGACGAGAGGCGTTATGTAAAACTCCCTGATTGGCATAAACACGTGCATGAATCGTGCCGTCCGGAGCCCTTCTATACAATGTCGAGTTCTCTACCGCAGTTTGCGCACTAGACCACTTCACCTCGGGTATGACGGAGTTAACCATCGAGACAAACGTTGTAATGACAGATGGATCCTTAAAAATCTGATGGTGCTCAGCAATCAGCAACGGTTTTCCGAAAAAGTGATGCAGTGCGATCTCGGAAAGGGAGAGATCCCGCAGATATTGCCTGAAGAACACAGGAAACCCGCGAAAGTGCACTGCCGGAGAAATTACGTCGGCAAGCGTAAGGCGGTTCCCCTCGTCTTGAGGATACCCACCAGAATTTATAGCAGCAACAAAATTGTTCGCTGCGAGCGCTGTCATCGCATGAGTCGAGAACGTACCCTGGGGAAACACCATAATGTTATCCTGAGGAATACCGGTAAGCGACTGATGTGAAGCCATTCTGGATCTGGCTATTTTGAGCGCCGAGTTAAGAAATGGAAGGTCTTCTGATCTGAATTCAGCCGACGTATGGTCGTTACCGTGGATGCAGAGCGATAGTCGATCGGGCCTCCTGCGGAACATGTCAGCGACACTTGAGTTACTTCGGCGATGATTATACGGAATAAATGCGATCGACATATGAAAGCCATATTCGTCAAGTAGGCGGAGAAGGGCCGGATCGAATCGGATGAAGCCAAATCGCTTCCAAAGCGCGGGATCATCAATGATCAGCGTTGCATGATGGGCTCGCGGCTTCCAGCAAGCGTCACCGAATAACAGTCGTAGGCCGAGGAGTGGCAATACTAGTCTCGAGAACTGCGGCTCTAGACGCCGACGTGTGGTCTTGGCGTGAATATCGGCTACAGCTCCTCCAGCAACAAAAGCAAGACTCGCACGCCCATTCGAGTGGTGATAGAGAACCGGATCTTCGCCAAGTAGCACATAGGCTGATTTCGACGCTGAGTTGACACTTAACGCAAGATCAGAGCTGCATGCCCCGCCAACGCTAAGACCAGCCAAAGCGCCGCTAAAGGTCCGTGAATCTAGGGACACGGTGAACTGCGCATCAGGGGTAGCGTGAGTTACTCCATCGATCGACCCGTCTGATAAGTAGCGTAACAGGTGCCTTGTGAAGGGGTCATCGGTAAAGTTGTAAATCAATAGAAAACGATAAGGACCAATCAACACCTTCACTATTTCGAGTGGCGAAGGCGAGTTCCCAATATGCTCCTTGAGAATTTCCACATTTAGCGCGAGACACTCGTCGCTGGTTCCCGAAGTCCCAGGGCCACGCCGCGTCCCGCTCAGTAGATCCTGGAGAGGTGCTGTTTCGCATTCAATACCGGAGAAGCGCGCGAGCTCGGCTAAACATGGATCCGATGGTGTGGAACCCACAGCAGGTATCAAGAGCCTAGACGGTAGCATTGAACGTGCCCTCGTTTGCATCAAATAGGTCGGTCGGCGACGACCACCAAAAATCTAAATTGAATGACTGCATTGCCACTTACATTCTCACACTACAACGCCTAATCGGGATGCACACTGACAAATCCAGCGAATTGGTCCCCAGGATGTGAAAGGGCGAGTAGCCTTGAATCGTGGTGATTTGGTCCAGCTTATATTGAGGCATTTCAGTAGAGAGATCTCGTAATAGGCGCCAGATACGGAATTAACGGCATGATCGCTCTTTGCCTTCTTCCATAAGGATTCGCTGTCTGCTCGCCCCGCCACTTAGACAATAAAGCACTTTTCCACAATCACTGGAACGTGATCAACTCTTGCCATCCAGTCGCGGTGCGCTAAACATTAGTTTCAATCTGCCCTTCTGCTCGTTGCGGAGAAAGCTGACAAACTCGGGCGAAACCAGCCTAGGCTCCTTTCGGGCATACGACCAGCAATATCCGGCAAGACGGGTGAGGGCGCCAATTGCAACCGGATGCGCTGGAATTCGCCTTGCACATTTTATTAGTTCGAAAGCTGGGTGGCTGCCCACGGAAAAGTCCATCTTACCCTCCCGAAAACGGTGGTGCAGCACCCGGTCTGCACCGCCGGTGGGCCGGTGGTGCATGACCTTCAGATCGGAGAATGATTTTACGCTCCAACCCCTCATCCTGGCACTCACTTCAGCACACCAGTCTTCACCGCCGTATTTTAGGGGAGCATACCCGCCTACCGCTTCATAGCACTCCCGGCGCACCATTTGCGCTGCGTGCGCCACAGATCGAATGCTGTTGGACATCCGGCTCTTGAATTCCCCCCCACTGTTCTCATAAATCAACCCGCCGCTGATCCCAAGAATCGGATCGAGTTGGAAGCGCTGAAGAAGCGTTTCGAAATACCGATCATCAAATGAAACATCGGCATCCAGATTTGCTAGAAAGTCATACTCCAAGTCCTGCATTTCTCTGTAAGCCAGGTTGAGAGCGTTCACCTTCCGGATCACACCCCGAGCCTGAGCGTTGTCTACGCGCAGAAGGCGCATAAAGGCATACTGGGCGCAATAGCCACGCACGATTTCATCCGTGCGATCGGTGGAACCGTCGCTGACAATCACCCATCTGGCCGGAAGAACCGTTTGCGCCAGGACCGACTCGATGGTCCGACTGATGAAACGATCCTCATTAAATGCGGCGGTCAAAAGCACATAACGCAGTCTGGCCATGCTGCCTCCATTTCGGACTAGTGTTGTTACTGTCATTTCAAAGAATCTGTGAGAAGGTGGCTTTCAAGAAATGCGCCAGCCAACCCCGGCCGCAACCAGAGAATCCACCAACCGGAGGTAGTCTCCTTTTCTCACCTGCCAACTATTCTCGCTGGCGTAGACCGCGGCCCTCTGTGCCAACTACGCACACAAAGTGGAGTCTCGTTTCAGCTTAAGAATACAATCGGCTAGCTTTGCTTCGTCATCGAAGTCGTAATAAGTGATGATAGACTCGTCATAGTAGTAGGCGTGACTCCTGGTGCGGGAGGCCACAACGGGCACGCCGAGAGTCATGAACTCCAAGATCTTGGTACTCAGAGCCTCATTACCGAAGGCCGAGGTAGCACGTTTCGGCTCAACGGCAAGATCGGTTGTGGCCATCACACGAGCTATCTCCCGGCTTGGAAGACAGTGGTGGAATATTACCCGATCCTGCACTCCCAACTCATTCGTTAACTTGATCAGCGAAGGCTTCGCAGACCCCTCACCATAAATATGGAACTCAGCGTCGAGCATCTGGTCCGCAACTCTGGCAAAAGCACGGATGGCAACATCGAGTCCTTGGTGCCAATTCAACGAACCCGGGTAGGTGAGAATAAATTTGTCGTTCGTCTTTCGGGTCCGAAGGGCCTGCGGATCGAAGATGTCGAGATCTGGATGATTTCGAACCACACTACATTTGTCAACCTGGGAAGAACGGGCCGCCAAGCGATCACGCCACAAATGATTGGCCACAATGACGTGACTGGCACACGCGGCAGACCAACGCTCAACAACAGTCAATACCTTAAACAGAAGTGAAGAGTGACTGACATTGAACTTGCTGGCGTACAACTCTGGCAGCAGGTCGTGAATGTCAAGGATAACAGCCGCTCCCTTCCACTTGGGATATGCAGCAGAGAACACTAAGAAGTCTGGCACGTTGTGTACATGCACAACGTCGTAGGGATGCTCGATATGTTTCCTACGCAAGAACACTGCGGAACGCAAACAGAAGAGCATGATTCGCTTGGCGTAGGCAAAGAGTCCCTTCTCATCGACAATTCGCGACTGTATCCTATGGACATTCACTCCATTGAGAACTTCACACTCCGGAAACCGACTATCGCGTCTTAATGCAATCACATCCACAATGTCTCCCTGTTGCGTAAGGGCCCTGGCATACTGCATGATACGGACATCGCTTTCGTAGAACGCATATGCCAGCATACATACTCTCAGTCGGCGACGTTCCTGCAGCAGTGGGGGAGCAGGGATCAAGTCACGATTTGTTTCAGTGGTACTCGGCGTGGGCAGCATATGTTTAGACCTCGACTTCTACGTCACAAGTGAGTGGCATCTTCGTATGGGTGTAAACGCCACGTTCGAGACAGTTCGTTCCTTGTGGTCTCGCAGTACAAGTCTGGGATAGCTCACCGACAAGGCAATTAGTATCCAGGCCATAAAGCCCTGCTGTCCCCAACTATAGCCAGCGACGCTGAAAATCAGGACGTAGAATCCGGCAAGGGAAATAAACAGTACACCGCTAAAATACTTGGCCGGTCGCGGCAGCCGGTGGTATTGTCGCAGTGTCATCATTAGTGGCGTAATAAGTAATGAGCCAATGATCAATAGGCCGACATAGCCGGTCTCGTACAAAAAGAGACCCCAGTTGTTGTCGCAGGTGTACCAGCGCCGGTAGTCGTTCAAGTGCTTAATATTCAACCCCAGTTCGCGGAACGTACCCAGGCCGTATCCCAAAAGCGTCCGAGCGGGCTCCCTCGCAACAGCATCTGTAATAGCGTCAATCAATGCGTTTCGATACTGGTAGGATTCCCCTACGAGACTCGTTGAATCCGTGCTTGACTGGTACAGATTCGAAATCGTCTGCCATATTCCTGGGCGAGCGACTAGTATGGCGAGCGATAACATGGCACATACGATTAGGTACTTTCTCACCCGATTATTAACCATGATGGCGAGGAGAACGCAGGACACCGCAGTCACGATCCACGGACCGCGACTGGTGGTTTTGTATACGGCCCACAGCATAAGCACGACAATTATCCAGAGCGCAAACCGCTGGCGCTGGTTTTTAAATACGCTTAACAAATACAGCGCTAGGGGAATGGACATCGCTAGAGCGTCACCAAAAAGAATAGGGTGAGGAAACGTCGAACGAATTCTCAGGCCCCGCCCCCATTCGATGTAGAGTGGATCACGACGGCTGTCATAAGTAATCCACAGATCTGAAGGGAATATTCTCAGGATGCTATATGATGCGTAGGCCTCAAACAAGCCAAAGATGCAACACACGCCCATAGCAATGGTCATGGCGTACACGATCTTGTAAACTGTCCGCACATCCGAGATGATCTTTAGAAACATGTAGTACAGAAGATAATATTCGAGCACCTGTGCAATTAGTTGCTTTGTGCTGGTAGCCACAGAAATCGAATAAACAGTCGAACCCAGCGCCCAGGCGACATGCAGAAACATCAGCCGCTTCAAGGGAATTGGAGTGCTGCTCATACGCTCGCGCCGGGTAATGAACAATATCAGTAGTGTCAACAGCGCAACTCTTGCCGCACCGAGATCAAACAATCCCGGGATTACAAGCTTCGACTCGAGCGGCATCAGCACCACGAAGAAGCAGAATACCGGCAAGGCATCCTCCAGGCGCCGACGGCTGGCCATAATCAGACTGATTATGATCACGAGATCTATGAATACAATGAGTGTCATTCCGGGTGCGAGGAAGCTTCAGATCTCTCCCCTAAACTGTCACTAGACGCAAGAGTATGCTTTTGTTTTCGCCACCGCAGCCCAACTGCGCGGCAAGTTCTTGGCAATCTCGATGCTCTCAAATACAGAGCTTTCACGGGCCCCATGCTGCTTAACCCACTCGGCCATCGCACGGATTCCATCTGCGAGCGGGACTTTCGTACCCGTGCCAAAGACCTTCTCCGCCTTGCTGTGGTCTGAAAAGGCTACCTTCACTTCAATGCGCGGGTCCAAGTATTGAATTCGGCATTCTTTGCCCATAACATCGGCAACACACTTGGCTAAATCATTAACGGTATAAGGGACATCTGCACCAACATTGAAGATCTCATTGCGGGCTCGGGAAAGAGTCCCTGCGTCGGCTATGAGTGGCGCAACGTCATCGACGTGCGTAAATGCGCGTTGCTGCGTCCCGTCTCCAAAGATCGTCATGGGCTCATCCCGCAGTAGTTGGTTCATGAAGATACCAACTACATTGCGGTACCGGTCCCCAATGTTCTGTTTTGGGCCGTATACGTTATGGGGCCGGAAAATAACGTAGTCCAGACCAAACATTTCGTGGCTAACTTTGAGCTCCTGCTCAACAGCTAATTTTGCGATGCCATACGAGTCTTCAGGTAGAGGAGTCATGTCCTCTATCATTGGAACTTGCCCGCCGCCGTATACCGCTATGGAGGAAGTGAAGACAAAGCGCTTAACGTTATGATTCACGGCAGCATTGATCAGATTGACTGAGCCTATAAGATTGTTCGTGTAGTTGAAGCGCTTGATGAATTGGCTCAGACCTTCTGCCGCATAGGCCGCCAAGTGGTATACGAAATCAAACGAATGTTCCTCGAACAGGCGATCTATCAGATCATGATCTGTGATTGAGCCATTGACAAAATAGACCTGTTCTGGAACGTTGTCAACGAATCCCCCGCTTAGATCGTCGAGAACAACTACCTTATGGCCCGACTGTAAAAGGTGTGCGGCAACATGCGATCCCATGAAACCGGCGCCGCCGGTCACTAATGAAGTTGGCATCTTAATAACTCCTCTCTCTGACTGTTTCACTGTTAACTTCCACACTTTCGCATCGGCGAAACGTGTTTGTTATGTCCCCTGGACAACTCCGGTCCGCTCAGAATCTGGCTCAATTCCCTCTTCAACGAATCGCACTGGGTCCAGACGTCTCGTCCAACGCATGACAATGTCATACATGTTGAGACGGTTGCTTAACACTTCCGAGGGGCGTATCACTCCCAGCAATCCGTACCCGATCCGGCGGATGCCAAACCAGGCCAGAGCTGCATAGCGAGACCGCCGTGCCCCGCCGCGGCCAAAGTGTTTGTGAAAATACCGGTAACGTCCACGTTGCCGTTCGAGCGCAAAGCGAATGGGAAAACGGCCAACTGACTGGCCGCCGAGGTGAGTAATCGTAACTTCGGGGGTATAAACGATTGAGAATCCTGCATTCCACACTCGACGACAGAGATCGACCTCCTCAAAATGATAGAAAAATTGCTCGTCAAACCCGCCAAGTTTCTTCAGCAGGTCGCCACGAAACAGAACGCAGCAGCCGGACTGCCAATCGACCTGTCGCTCGGTATCACCATCCCAACCGGTATAGATATCGGAAGTAAACATACGTGAGATGCGGGCAAGGGGCCTCAAATAGAGAGCCGCGGTCCATTCCCGCCAAATAGTTGGAAATGGCCTTGCTGGGTTTTGGTAGGAACCATCTGGATTGAGCACCCTGCAACCGAATGCGCCTGCTTCTGGATGTTTATCGGCGAAGGCAAGCCAGCCCTGAAGTGCCGCTGGGTGAAGGATGGTGTCCGGGTTCAAGATCAAGATATATTCCCCGTTACTCACCCGAATACCGGCATTATTCCCCTTTGCAAATCCTAAGTTGTCGCCGTTCTCAACGATACGAACCATAGGATAGTTACGGCGAATGAATTCAACTGAGCCATCCTTTGAGCCGTTATCAGATACGACCACTTCAAAGGGGAAAGAGGGCGAGCTCTCGAAGATGGACCGCAGGCAATCGCCGATGACCTTTAAATCGTTCCAGCAAATGATGATAATTGATAGCTTCATAGTGAAGACCCTTTCGACTGACTCAACTGACCACCGGCGCAATGAGACGTCGGATTGATAGTTTGAATTCCTAAATAAGTGATAACTGTCGCGCCGCAAGCACTATGGCCAGTGCGCAAGTCTACGTTAGTCGGCCTGTTACAGCGGCTAAGTGAGCAATTCCAAGTCCATCCAGTAACTGCTGTATAGGGCGGGGAATCTGACTCCAGGAGACTAGGGTGAGCAAAACTCGTATCGAGTAAACCCCGCTCAATACTGCGGCCAGCGTCCCAATGCAGTAGGCCCAAATAACTGGCAGCGCAGAGAACCCGCCAAATACCCCTGCGATCACAATAAGGGAAAGCAGACCAATCTGTCCGTTCTCAGTGGACCAACGAAAACCACTAAGCCGGCGTACAATCAAATAATTTAGGCCAACATGAAAAACATACGATCCAAAGAACGCAATGCCGGCGCCGTTCACACCAAATATCCCTAAACAGATCCAAGCAAGTCCAAGGTGGACGACGGTCCAAGCCACTTCACTAAAAAGAAAGAGTCCCTTCTCGCCTTTCGCCACAATAATGAAACCCATCGGCCAGCTGATCACCTGAAGTATCGTTCCAAGGCAAATCCAGCGCAGAAGTCCGACCGCCGCACCGAAAGTGGCACTGTAAAACAGCGCGATGACGAGCGGTGCGAAGGTAAGAGTAGCTATCACGCCCGGGCCTGCCAATAACAGGCTGACTCGCGCTTGCTCGTTTACCAAGCGATTGCAGGCAACATTGTCGTGTGCGCTTGCCGTCAAACGCGGATAGAAGTCAGCACCCATGGCCTGTAGAATGAACCCTACATATAA
>Ga0193742_1002561_pt1 | contig 10442 bp, 8 predicted proteins | sample L2c1metaG_FD_165511 | JGI IMG/M metagenome (GOLD analysis project Ga0193742, IMG submission 165511) | Soil microbial communities from a riparian zone of the East river system, Colorado, United States - L2c1 | ecosystem: Environmental > Terrestrial > Soil > Riparian zone | place: USA: East River... | reverse complement strand
CAGACAGGACGCGCCTCTTATCTCTCCCCACCCCGCGCACCTGGCGGTGGAGCCCTACCGCGCGAGCGGTTTAGTCCGTTGGCGCAAAGCGGACATTGGAAAGCAACGCTGCAATGTCGGCTCTTGGGGTCTAAGCGGACAGGACTTAAAAGCTTAAAACCTGAAGGATATAACCAGCGGCGGCAGTTTATGGGGGCGTTTGTTGCGGGTCCGGGATTTCAACCTATGACGTTTTTGGTCCGTGTGTTCGCAAGTCCCGCCGCGCGTAACTTTCCGTACGACATGGTGACCGAAACTACGATCGCGGTATTGCGGGCCTAGGCACCCGTCGCCTTGCCTATTTGATGAACGACGGGCCGACCCTATGGGATCGCCAGTTACGCAGTGTGACCACCGCGCGAATAGACCGGCGCGTGATCGACAGCGCCGATCCGGTGATGCTGGTCAGGCAGTGACGCTCCCGGATCGGGGCGATTGCCATGCGCAACCGGAATCCTGCTGCGCCTAAGCTTGCGTGATCAGCCCGCGCAATGCGATCTCGGCATCATCGATGTCACGTTTCAGCGCTTCGCGGGCCGCAGCGCCATCCTTGCGGGCCAGTGCCGCGTGCATCGCCCGGTGTTCGATATTGGCGGTGTGCCAGTTGTCGGTGGTCTTGAGCAGATTGAAGTAAGGACCAATCTGCAGCCACAGCGATTCGATCAGCGAGAGCAGGGTCTCAGAATCCGCGGTGCGGTAGATCATGAAGTGGAATTCGCGATTGGCGGGGACATAAACCTCCCTGTTCTTCTCGGCCTTGGCCGTCTCCATCTGGTCGATCAGGCGGTCGAGTTCGGCAAGATCGCTTGCCGTCAAGCGTTGCGCCGCCCATTCCGTCGCGGTGCCTTCCACCGCGACGCGCACGCGGCGCAAGTCGTGCAGACGCTGCGCGGTCAGCAGCGGAATGCCCACCGAGCGTCCGGTGACGACGGTCAGGGCTTTTTCCGCGACCAGGCGGTGCAGCGCTTCGCGCACCGGCATGGCGCTGACGCCGAAGGCCTCGGACAGGCTGACCACGGTCACGGTACGACCCGGCTCGATCCCGCCATTGAGGATCAGTTCGCGCAGCCGCCCATAGACATGCTCCTGCACCGTGACCCGCGAAACGGGGGAATAGCTCAATTCCTGCAATTGTTTGCGCAATGGCGCCATCAGACCGGATCCATCAGTTTGGTGCAATATGAGGGATTCGTCGTTGCCATGGCAGCCAAAGCGAGACGGCAACGACCATGCACTATTGCATTCATACTTGATTTGTGATCTTTGATCAAACGAAAAACGGCGCGCAGACGCCGGCCATCATCAATCAGGCGCGCAGCCCGATTAGGAGGGAGAAGACGATGTTCAAGAGGAAACCGCTATTCGGTGCAGTCGCACTCGGCCTTGCCATCGCGGCGGGCGTGCCGGCCTTGGCCCATGCCGAGAAATTCAAGGTCTATCTGTCGATGAGCTTCATCGGCAACGACTGGCAGGGCGAGGCGGCCAATATGATCAAGGCCATGGCGGCCTCGAAGAACTTGGCCGACAAGGTCGATCTCCAGGTCCAGGTCGCCGGCCCGAACGCCCAGAAGCAGATCCAGCAAATTAATGCGATGGTGCAGGCTGGCGCCAAGGCCATCGTGGTGTTTCCGATCTCGCCGACCGCGCTCAACACCGCGGTCAGGAATGCCTGCGAGAAGGGCATCGTCGTGATCGCCTATGACGGCGAGATCACCGAGCCCTGCGCTTACAATGTCGCCATCGACCAAGTCGAGGCCGGCCGCGTCACGGCCGAATGGCTGGTCAAGAAACTCAACGGCAAAGGCAATGTCGTCGCCATCACCGGCGTGCCCGGCACCTCCGTCGATACGCTGCGCACCAAGGCCGCCAAGGAAGTGTTCGCGAAATATCCCGACATCAAGATCGTCAACGAGGCGGTTGGGATGTGGAGCCAGGCGGTCGCGCGTACCGAACTGTCGAAGATCCTGGCCACCCGCAAATGGGACCAGATCGACGGACTGTGGATGCAGGTCGGCTGCTACACCGCCAACACGATGCAGGTCGAGGCCGGGATCGCGATCGACAAGCTGAAGCCCTGCGCCGGCGAAGGCTCCAATGGCGGCCGGGTCCAGATGCTGCCGGCCAACACCGAGGTGGAAGGTGCCAATGGCACCTACAAGCCGATGAATGCGCCACGAATCTCCTATGCCTCGCCGCCCTATTCGGGCGCGCTGGCATTGAAACTGGTGGTCTCGAAGCTCGAAGGCAAAGACATCCCGAAGAAGACGGTGCTGCCGCTTCCGCTGGTGACCACCGAGACGATCAAGCTCTGCCAGGAAGGCAGCTGGAAGGAAATGAAGGACGGTTGCAATGCCTTCAAGGCATCGATCGTCTCCAATCCGGGCTGGTTCGCGTCGATCTTTTCCAACGAGACGCCGGAGATTGGGCTCGACGCGGCGCTGGTCGGCCAGCCGGAAAACTGATCGCCTGCGGGGGCCGTCGCGGCGTCCCCGTTCTGCCTTGCGAGGATACCCTTTTGGCTCACGACCACATCCAGGCCGGGAGCGTCGGCGATGCTTCCATCGCCATCGCGGCCCGCAACATACGCAAGATCTATGGTCCGACCGTCGCGTTGAACGATGTCGGATTCGATATCCGCGCCGGCGACACCCACGCGCTGCTCGGAGAGAACGGTGCCGGCAAATCGACGCTGGTCAAGCTGCTGTCAGGGCTGATCCTGCCGACCACCGGCGGCCTTGCCATTCACGGGCAGCCAGGGACTCTCCGCTCGCCGCGTGCGTCCCATGCCCAGGGCATCCAGACCGCGTTTCAGGAGCTGAGCCTGGTGCGCGATCTCACGGTGCTCGACAACATGTTGTTGCCCGACCCACCGACCGGTGCGCTGGGGCTGATCCGGCGACGCGCGGCGCTCCGTGATGTCTGTGCGCATCTCGATGCGCTCGGCCTCGGCGACATTGATCCATCCGCGGAAATCCGCGATCTGGATCTCAACGAGCGCCAGAAGATTGAGATCGCGCGTGCCATTTTCCGCGATCCCAGGATCCTGCTGCTCGACGAGCCGACCTCGACGCTGTCGGGGCGCGACATCGACTGGCTCGGCGATATCATCGCCCGCCAGAAGGCAAGGGGCACGACCATCGTGTTCATCTCGCACCGCATGCGCGAGGTGCGCGCGTTCTGCGATCGCGTCACCGTGCTGCGCGGCGGCAAACACGTCGCCACCCAGCCGCTGTCCGAAGTCACGGATGAGGATCTGATCGGGCTGATTGCCGGCAAGGCGCATGGCCATTCCTTTCCGGTCAAGCCGCCGCGCTCGACGCTGTCGGCTGCGCCCGTTCTGGCCGTGAAAAACCTCGCCACCGACAAGCGCCTCGGCAATGTGTCGTTCGCTCTGCGCCGCGGCGAAATCCTCGGCATCGCCGGTCTTCAGGGCATGGGCCAGCTCGAATTGTTCTCGGCCTTGTTCGGCATGACCGAGAGCCAGGGCGAGATTCGCTTGGACGACCGGCCGGTGATTCTCACCTCGCCGCGCGACGCCGTCGATGCGCGGATCGGCATCGGTCTGGTCCCGGAGGATCGCAAGACCGAGGCGCTGTTCCTGAAGCTCGATGGCCAGCGCAACGTCTCGCTGCCTGTGATCGACCGCTACGCGCGGTTCGGCCTTGTCGATACGGGGCGCGAGGCCGCGGACGTGGCGCGGATCTTCGCCCGGCTCGAGGTGCAGAGCCGCGCGCTGTGGACGAGCGTGAAGTCGTTCTCCGGCGGCAACCAGCAGAAGATCGCCGTCGCCAAATGGCTGTTCGCCAACAGCCGCATCCTGCTGCTGTTCGATCCGACCCGCGGCATCGATGTCGGCACCAAGAACGAGATCTATGCCTTGATGCGCGAATTTGCCGCGGCAGGCGGATCGATCCTGTTCCATTCCACCGAAATCCCGGAGCTCGATCATCTGTGCGACCGCGTTCTCGTGCTGTACGAAGGCCGGCTCGCCGCCGATCTTGAGGGTGACGCCATCAACGAAGAGGCCATCCTGCGTGCGACGCTGGGGAGCGGGCCTGCCAGCCTGAGCCTGCAATGAGTACGATCACGACATTGGCGCCTCCCCGGCGTGCCGCGTCACCGGTCAAACTCTGGATCGAGCGGCAGCGCGGCCCGCTGATCGCGGTCGTGGTGTTTGTCATCTGTCTCGGCATCGTTAAGCTGGTGAGCGGCGGCACGCTTGGCTACTACGAGATCGGCACGCTCGCTGCCGGTGGCGCCACCCTTGCCATCGCCGCGCTCGGCCAGACCCTTGTGGTGTTGTCCGGCGGCTTCGACCTGTCCGCGGCGGCCGTGATCTCGCTCGTCAACGTGACGCTGGCCGGCCAGATGCAGGACAGCGTCGCAAGCATCCTGCTGTGGACCGCTGCGGGTATCGGCATCGGTGCGCTCACCGGCGCCTTCAATGGCTTCTTCATCGCGGTGCTGCGGCTGCAACCGATCGTGGTGACGCTCGCCACCATGTTCATCCTGCAGGGCGTGACGCTGCTGGTGATGGATAAGCCGGGCGGACAGATCCCGCCAGGCTTTGCACAGTTCGTCACCGGCGATGCCATCCCTGGTGTCCTGCCGATGCCGGTGCTGCTGCTGGCGCTGCTGATGGTGCTCTGGCTGGCGCTGAAGAACACGCTGTTCGGCAAGGCCATTCGCGCCGTGGGATCGGACCGTGAAGCCGCGCGCGCGTCGGGTCTCAGCGTGCCGCTGCACGAGTTCTGCACCTATGTGCTGGCCGGCGGCCTCTATGGCCTCGCCGGCGTCTTCATCAGTGCGCAGACCGGCTCGGGCGATCCGCTGGTCGGCAATCCGATGCTGTTGCAGATGTTCACCGCGGTGGTGCTGGGCGGCACGTTGCTCGGTGGCGGCCGCGGCGGTCTGGTCGGCACGGTGTTCGGCGCCTATGTCCTGATGCTGGTCGTGAACATCCTGCTCGTGCTCAACGTGCCGGCTTTCTACTCCTCCATCGTCGAGGGCACGATTCTGATCCTCGCCGTGCTGGCGTCCTCGTTCACGGGTGCGTCGGTGCTCGCCACGACGCTGCGTACCATCGTGAGGCGTTCCGGCGCCCGCCGCGCGGGAATGCTGCCGCGCCAGCTCGATTTTCCGTCGACGCGGCTGGCGCTGCCGACGCCGCCTGTGGCTTTCGCGGCGCCGGCGTTCTGGCGGCGCCACGCCGAGGTGCTGCGCACCAGCCTGCCGGCCTATGTTTGTTTCGTCGTCGTTCTGGTCGTCACCCAGTTCGTGCTCGGCAATGCGGTGTTCTCCTGGGCGTTTTACGACTCGCTCATGGTGCTCGGTTGTTTCTTGGCGATCCTCGCGCTCGGCCAGGGCACCGTGATCCTCACCGGCGGCCTCGATCTGTCGCTGCCGTGGACCATCGGCCTATGCGGCATTCTCTGCGCCGGATTGCTGAAGGGCTCGGACGCCGCGTTGATCTATGCGGTGCCGGCGGTGCTCGGCGTCGGCGCGTTGATCGGACTCGTCAACGGACTGGGGATCGTGGCGCTCGGCCTGTCACCGATCGTCATGACACTGGCGATGAACGGCATCCTGCAGGGCATCGGGCTGGTCTATTCCGGCGGCACGCCGGACGGCTTTGCGTCCCCTGCCTTACGCTGGTTCATGACCGGGCGGATCGCCGGTGTGACGCCCGTTGTGCCGTTCCTGATCATCTTCGTCGCCGGCGCTGCAGTGCTGCTGGGCCGCACCGTGTTTGGTCGCCGCGTTTATGCGATCGGCAACGGCGAGCGTCCGGCAGAACTCTCCGGCGTGCCGGTCAAGGCGACCCTGATTTGGGTCTACATTCTCTCCGGGCTGTGCTCGGCTCTTGTCGGAATCCTGCTGTCGGGTTTCTCCGGGCAGGGCAGTCTCGGCATGGGTGACGAATATCTGCTGCCGTCCATTGCCGTCGTGGTGGTCGGCGGCGCGCTGATCACCGGCGGGCGCGGCAGCTTTCTCGGCATGATCGGCGGCGTGATTCTGCTCACGGCGCTGCAGACGCTGCTGTCCGGAACAACGCTGCCTTATGCGACCCGTGCGATCCTCTACGGCGCGGTGGTGCTCGGCGCGGTCATCGCATTGCGTGAAAAATCGACTTGAGAAAGGACGACAATATGGTGGGCATTGCCCTTGAGCCCGGACAGCGGGTCCTGGTCACGGCGGGCGCATCGGGCATCGGCCGAGTGATCGCCGAACTGCTCATCGCGAATGGTGCGCGCGTCCATGTCTGCGACATTTCCGATGAACTTTTGGCCGGCTTTCGCACGGCTTATCCCGACCACGGTGCCAGCCGCTGCGACGTGTCGCGGGAGGACGACGTGGCGCGCCTGTTCGACGAGGTCGGCACGTCGCTCGGCGGTCTCGACGCGCTGATCAACAATGCCGGCATCGCCGGACCGACCGGCGGCATCGACGAGATCACGCCCGCCGACTGGCGCCGCACCATCGATATCTGTCTGACCGGCCAGTTCCTGTGCGCGCGTCTCGCCGTGCCGATGCTCAAGGCCGCTGGTGGCGGCGCCATCGTCAGCATGTCGTCATCGGCCGGACGTTTTGGCTACGCCTTCCGGACGCCTTATTCGGCGGCCAAATGGGGTGTCGTTGGATTGACGCAAAGCCTTGCCAAGGAGCTCGGCCCGTCGAATATCCGTGTCAACGCGATCCTGCCCGGCATCATCAAGGGGCCGCGCATGGAAGGCGTGATCCGCGATCGCGCCGCGCAGGTTGGCGTGCCCTATGAGGACATGGAGGCGCAGTATCTGTCGCGCATCTCGTTGCGGCGCATGACCGATCCGGAGGATGTCGCTGCCATGGTGCTGTTCCTGCTGTCGCCCGGCGGACGCAACCTGTCCGGCCAATCGCTGCCGATCGACGGCAATCTGGAATCGCTATGAAGACGGCGCTCATCGGATCTGGCCGTTCATGGGCGATCAGCTTCGCCCGTGCCGGGCACCAGGTGCGGCTGTGGGATCGCGGTCCCGCCGCGCCGCAGGCGGCGATCGACTTCGCCCGAAACAAGCCGCCCGATGCCATCATCGCCAGTTCGACCTCGGCGATCCTGCCGTCAAAATTCATGGAGCATGTTGCGGGCCGCACCCGCTGTCTGGTCTGCCACAGTTGCCGGGTGGCCAGCTTGCGGAACGCCAGGCCTGGCGCGACCGGTGGCTGATGGCATTGCTCGCTCACAAACGCATAGCCTCACACGACATCGGAGAATAGGAGTTTCCATGGCCAAAGCCCGCAAAGTTATCATTTCATGCGCCGTCACCGGTGCGATCCACACACCGTCGATGTCGCCCTATCTGCCGGTCACGCCGGAGCAGATCGCGGAATCCGCGATCGGCGCAGCCAAGGCCGGCGCTGCGATCGTGCATCTTCATGCGCGCGATCCCCTCACCGGCGCGCCCGACCAGACGCCGGAGGCGTTCGGAAAATTCCTGTCGACGGTAAAGGCCGGTGCGGACTGCGTCGTCAACATCACCACCGGCGGCGCGCCGACCATGACCATCGAGGAGCGGGTGCAGCCGGCCGCCACCTTCAAGCCGGAACTTGCTTCGTTGAATCTCGGCTCGATGAATTTCGGCCTGTTCGGCCTGCTCGATCGCTTCAAGGATCTGAAGCACGAGTGGGAGCGCAGCTATCTCGGCAACAAGGATATCATCTTTCGCAACACGTTCGGCCAGATCGAGCACATCCTGGCGAGTTGTGCGGGCAACGGCACGCGGTTCGAGTTCGAATGCTACGACACCGCGCATCTCTACAATCTGAAATACTTCTTCGACAAGGGTCTGGTGAAGGGCCCGCTGTTCATCCAGACAGTGTTCGGATTGCAGGGCGGCATCGGCGCCCATCCGGATGACGTGGCGCATATGAAGCGGACCGCGGACCGCCTGTTCGGCGATCACTATCAGTGGTCCGTGCTGGGCGCGGGACGTAATCAGATGAACATCGCCGCCACGGCAGCGGCGCAAGGCGGCCATGTCCGCGTCGGCCTGGAAGACAGTCTGTGGATCGGTCCCGGCGTCTACGCCAGGACCAACGCCGAACAGGTCACGCGCGTGCGCCAGATCGTCGAGGGACTGGGTCTCGAGATAGCGACGCCCGACGAAGCCCGGCAAATGCTCGGGCTCAAGGGCGGCGATACCGTCGGGTTCTGACCTCGGCCGCAGGCAAGGAAAAACGGGAGGACGTAATGCGAATCGAAGTTCTGGTGGACGTGAAAACCACGCTGGGTGAAGGACCGCTCTGGGATGTCGATCAGCAGCGGCTGTACTGGATCGACTCATTTGATGGCCGGGTGTTTCGTGCCACCGCGGACGGGCGCGAGTTGCGAGCCTGGGACGTGCCGCAGAAGATCGGCTCGATGGCGATTCGCAAGGACGGCGACGGCGCGGTGGTGTCGCTGCAGCGCGGCTTCCATCTGCTCGATTTCAAGACCGGCGACGTCACCCTGGTGTATGATCCCGAACCCGATCTGTCGTCCAACCGGCTCAATGACGGCAAGGTCGACAAGCGCGGCCGCTTCATCGCCGGCTCAATGGACACCAGCGAGGAAGCCGACAGCGGCGGCCTGTACAGCCTGTCCACCGACCTCAAGGTCACAAAGCTCGAAACCAACATCATCTGTTCCAACGGGCCCTGCTGGAGTCCGGATGGCCGCATCTTTTATTTTCAGGATACATGGTCCGGCGAGATCTGGGCCTATGACTACGATCTGGAGACCGGCGCGGTGTCGAACCGGCGCACCTTCGCCAAGGTGGATACCTCGAAAGGCGGCGCTGCGGACGGCTCCACCGTGGATGCCGAGGGCTATCTGTGGACCGCGCTGGTCTATGATGGCCGGCTGGTGCGCTATGCGCCCGACGGATCGGTCGACCGCATCATCGACATGCCGGTGAAGAAGATCACCAGCGTGATGTTCGGGGGTCCGAATCTCGACATCCTGTTCGTGACGTCGATGGCGCGGCAACCGCTGCCGCGTTTTCCAGGTGACGGCGTGCTGCGCGGCAGCCTGTTCGCGATCTACGATCTCGGCATCCGAGGCCTGCCTGAATCACGCTTCGGCGGCTGAGTTGCTGCGCTACACCAGCTTCAGCCCCCTGGCTTGGCCGTTCTTGCCGACGATAATGTGGTCATGCACCGCAATCCCGAGCGGGGCGGCGACGTCGATCACCGACTTGGTCATCTGCACATCGGTCTGGCATAGCGTCGGGATCGCCGGAAGGATGATTGTGCAAAGATTATCGTGCCGTGTTGCTTCGGAATGAACTCTCCACTTCAGATGGCCATCATCAGCAAATGTCGGTCCCAGTGGGGCGGTCTATTCTGACTGCGTCTCTAACCTATTGATTTATCTGCGGCCAGAATCCGCTGTTTCGTCGGAAATTCCGTTGAAATCGTTGAGACGGCCACGATCTGCGAATGTCGGTATCGGTGGTTGCGAGTCCCGTGCACCGTGCAAGGCGGCCTGGCGACACATCCTCCATTGACAGGTTGGCTAGTTTGATAGAATTATAACACACTAAGTTGTAATAATAACAAAATGTCACCATCGTACCAGCGGTGGGGTGGAGCGGGAGGAGAATTTGGAGCCGTTTGGTTCGGTTGCAACACAGCCCCGGCCGCCGACACCGCTTGTGATGGTCGACGGCATCACCAAGAGTTTTGGCGGTGTGCGTGCGCTGCGCGCCGTAAACCTCGAGGTCCGCGCCGGCGAGGTGCACGCGCTGCTCGGCGAGAACGGCGCCGGGAAATCCACGCTGATCAAGATCCTCAGCGGCGTTCATGCCTTCGACAGCGGCGCGATCGAGATCGCGGGCGTGCCGGTTGCGTTTGACAGTCCGGCAAAGTCGCGCGAGGCGGGCATTGCCGTCGTCTACCAGGATTTGAGCCTCGTTGAATCGCTCAGCGTCGGCGACAATCTTATGCTCGGCCGCGAGCCGCGAACCCGCTTCGGTTTTGTCAGGAAGCGCGAACTGATGGCGCAGGCCGGGGCCTTCTTGGCGCAACTCGGTATTCCCCTCGATACAAGAGCGACGGTGGGATCGCTGCCCTTTGCCTATCGCCAGATGACGGAGATCGCAAAGGCGCTGATGGGCGAGGTGCGGCTGCTCATTCTCGATGAGCCAACGTCCTCGCTGACGTCGGACGAAGTCCGGATCCTCTTCAATGCGATCGGGAAGGTGACGCGCCGCGGGGTCGGCGTGATCTATGTGACCCACCGATTGAACGAAGTCTTCGAGATTTCACAGCGTGTCACCGTGCTGCGCGACGGTGCCAATGTCGGCACGTTCGTCACCGCCGAGACCGACATGAAGCGACTCGTGAATGCGATCGTCGGGACGGAGCGATTGAGATCGACACCGGCT
>Ga0193742_1002559_pt1 | contig 10446 bp, 16 predicted proteins | sample L2c1metaG_FD_165511 | JGI IMG/M metagenome (GOLD analysis project Ga0193742, IMG submission 165511) | Soil microbial communities from a riparian zone of the East river system, Colorado, United States - L2c1 | ecosystem: Environmental > Terrestrial > Soil > Riparian zone | place: USA: East River... | reverse complement strand
TGAGGCCATACGCTTTGCCCTGGAACTCACTCAGAGGACATACTTAGGGGGCACCACATGGGGACGAGGAAATCACATTGTAATAAAGTACTGTTCTGGTGAGACGATTCTTGAGATTAAGCTAGGAGCACCCTGATGATTGTTGCATGCGCATTGACCGCTGTAGCCCTGCTGGTGGGCCCTGATCCCAGTGACTGCCGTGAGGTCACCGAGGCCCAGAAAGTCACTCTGGCAGCCACGTGTGAGGCCTCTGACCTATGTTCAGCCCAGCTGAAGGTCATTGAGGGCCGCACGTTCCTCCTTCTCATCCTGGATGACAGACCGCACACGCTGATTCACCACGCCAAGGTGCAGTCATGAGGAAGTACCTATCCAAGCTCCACCGCATGTTCCTGGCCAACCGCCTGAAGTACCAGGCCGCATTGGAAGGTGATCCGGACGCAGCTAGTCACTACTCTAAGATTGCCGAGCGTTATCGCTTCGCTGTGTACAGACCTGACCGCTATGGGCCCAGGTAATGAGGAAGTGCAGAGACCGATCTCCAGCCAATTCAAGAAGACCAAGCCCTGCCGGGACACATGTGTGTCTAGGTGGGACTTAGTAGTTCTGGGGCAGCTAATCCCAGCCCATGTAGGTTAAATAAAAAAACCCAGCCACCGGGGTCACCGATGACTGGGTGGATGTGGTTAGCTGTAGGGACTCTGCCCTTGCGGGCCTACTGCTCACCAACGAACGAATAACTGATGTCCGCACGGGCTGCCCGCACACGCCGTGCCATCAGGCTGTTGTCACCTGCCATGATCTCCTTCGTTCCCATCCACCGGTATCCATCAGCCTCAAGAACCGCCATGTAGGACATGCTGCTGAACTTGCAGACGCTGGTTTCAACAGCGAACGGGAGGAGCGTGGGGTTCATTGTGGTCTGGGCTTTCTGCGCGGTGGCGTTACGTTCTTGCGTCCCTTCAGGAGCGCACCAGTAGTCAATGCATACAGGGTGCCAACAGTCATGCCGCCTTAACTAAGCGAAATCATTACTGGCACGTTAGTTGAGGTGGTAAGCCGCGCACCATGGGTGGGGGAGGTTTTATCCACCAGGCAAATGATGACGCGGAGCTTCCGTAATCCAGCATTTTTAATGCCAATCTACACACCGCCCCTGGCACAACCTGGCACAACTATTGCCCGGCAAACACCATGCCATACCTATGGCACGGATATTGCTGAGCAATTCTCATGCCAGCCAATGGCACAACATGTGCCCAATGCAACGTCTATGCCAAGACCTGGCACAGCACCTGCATTCATGTCAGCGAAGCTGCATCTAGCAAGCCTTATGCCCAGATGTGGCACGACATGTGCAAGCATCAAGGACCATGCCAAGCCTATGGCACGCTTCTTGCCGGGAAAGTTCTATGCCGTACGTGTGGGGGGCCGTTACCCCCCTGTGCGCTGGCATGTTTAGTGCCGGAGGGTCCCTGCCGCAGCGGAAACACCAGCAACTTCTGAACATCTCAAAGCAAAAACCCCCAGTACAGAAGTACCGAGGGCTTGAACGAACGCGGCTATGCATGAAAGAGAGTTGTCTTTTACTGGGCCCACGCTCCGGTGACGCTTGTCCGGTAGGTGTGTTCCGCTGATGCTTCTGGATTTGTAAGGCCGACAGGGCCGCGTCAGCTTATCTTGACGTAGTCAGCTGCGCAGGACCGTAGGTCAGATGTAACCGTAGGCCTGCAGCGCCTGAAGTATATCCCAACGGATGTCATTCATTGTCTGGTCCAGATTGACTTTAAACTTCAACCACTTAGCTAGACGTATCAGATGACCCGTCCTGGCGCTCATGTAGCAGTAACGGTTCACTGTTCCTCCTTGAGCTTGAAGCTGAAGGTAGCCTTGTTGGATTCAAAAACCTCTTTAATCCTGGCCAGTTCGTCCTCAGCAGAGGCCCTTGGGGAAGGCCCGCTCCATACCTTCCACTTGCCGCCTGACGCTGGGAACTTCCAGACCACTTCAAACACGGCGCACCTCATGAACTTCTCCAGAAGAATCAATGGTTACATGAACATCCGCAACCCTTACCATCATGTCGTCCCTGAACGCTCCAGCTTTATCCGGCGTGTACTGGCCATCCAGACCGCGCCAGTGACCGTCTGCCTTTAGGAATCCCATCTGCAGGACATTGCTGGCCTTTTTGACAGCCATCTCAATTGGGGCCACTGAGTCTCTTGTGATAATCACCGTTTCTTTGTCTAGTGATTTCATATACTTGAGTACGTGCTGGTACGATCTGTCAAAGTCCGCCTTGGTCAGTCTTGTTTTACTGGGATCCGTGTACCACCCTGTTACTAAAACCATCCTGGTACATCTGGGCTGCTTGTTTACCGGTACCGTCTCTTTCATATAACAAAAGATAAGAACGAATTGGGCCGGGGCAAGGTCTCCGCAGGGCGTTATTCCACATGGCACCGGGCCACTTGTACAATGTACGGCGATGTGGGCCCTGCGGTATTGATTCAACCGCATGCACCTTGCGTGCCACAAACGAATGCGTATGTTTGTGAGTACCGAAGGAGGTCCCGTTGGGAGTAAAACTTAAGGACGATGCCCAGCTTGTTGGTGGTTTCGTTAGGGAGCGCGGTGAGGGTAGGGGTGTCAGGGTTAGTACTCCTAAGTCGGATGAGCTCTCACATCCTGTCGTTGGCGGGGCCATGAGCTCTGCTGAGGCCGGTAAGGCTGCTAAGGGTAGGCGTACCAAGCTGGCCGTCATGGGGCTATCTGCGACGATCCTGGACGCGGGGGACCCACGGTATGCTGCGTGTGTGAGGTTGGCCAATTCATTCCGCAAGGCGCGGACCAAGGAACTGTATGAAGCCCACGGATATGTCAGTACAGGCGTGTCAGCGTTGCTGGCTGCTAGCGCAATGGCCCTGGCATCTAGTAGATTCTGCTACGAATTTGCGTCGTCTGCAGAAGGAGGTCTGCGGCCAGACATCCTTTCCAAGGCCGCCAAGCTCAGCGACAGTGCCAGGCAAAACGAACTGAGCGCCTGGGAGCTGTGTGCCAGAGAGTCGGTAATAAGGAAGAGGAACGATGCCAACAGTGTCACCGCTCCTTGGTTGGTCGGGGTAAGCGGTGGTGAGCATCGCAAGCCTGGAAGGCCCAGGAAAGCGCTAGCTGCACAGGCGGCAGAGGAGCCCAGCGACCGAGGTGGTGAGGATTCATAGACAGGTCATTGACAGGTGGCCCCTGGGACTTATTAGTATTCAATAGGGACTGAGTCCCGGAGGGCACCATGCTCCCGAGTTGCAGTATATGCGGTGGAGCTGGATCCTCACATTGTGACCTGGTAGATGAGCACGACAATGCCTGCGGTGAATGGGCCCATGCCTTTTGCCGTGCGCGGAAAGCGATAGATGAAAGCAATGTCAAAGAGCGCAAAGACTTCTCAAGGTCAACAGCCTTCCGTGCCCCAATCAGGACAGGTGCCGGGATCAGCGGCCCTTCCCCTAAAGCCCTCTCCGGAGCTGCCCGTAGACACCGCATTGAGCATCCTGCAGTACTTAAACGCACGGGAAGTCCTGTGCACCCTCTGCGGGTACAAGCTGTCTACCCAGGTAAATTCATTCCATTCCCACTGTCCGGAGTGCGCAGCTACCACCAACCAGACCTACTCTTCACGCACCCGCAAGGCGTCAAGGCTGGACAAGGTTCTGGCAGAGCGCTTGGCGGAGTGGGCAGAAAGAATCATTACTGGTGACAAGTGACCAGGTTCAAGGTGGAGCCCGGACCTGAAGGGCTGAACCTCATAAGTAAAGAGAATGGGGAACTCCTTGAGACCCTGCCTGTCATACAAGCTCTGCCGGAACACCGAAGCTACATTCTGTCCACCTGGGTTAGGAGCTACGAAGCTGCTGCCCGTAGGCTTATGGTGGCAGGGATGCGACTATCCCAGGAGACTTACCGCAGCGGTGAGTCAAAGCTGGCTGAGAGATTCTGGGAGCTATCCAGAGTGGTTGTTTCACCGGGTGACACCTACACCATTCACGGCTGGGTTGCGGCTGAGCAAGGCCGGTTACTTCACGTATACGTGCCTCCTCAGTTCCGTGCGTCGGGTATGGCCCGCTGCCTTGTGGAGAGAGTGGCTGGTACCGAGTACGTGGTCCACAAGCCCTGGCCTACAGTCCCACGTGGTCACCAAGTGACCTGGAGTCCGTACCTATGAAGCAAACCATTGAAGAGGTCCCCGGTGGGACCGTCACCTACATTAAGAAGTGTGTGTGTGATCGTCCAGAGGCGCACAAGTATCCAGACGGCGCCATCTTCACTTGCATGCACTGCGGGTCCGAGTTGGTCAAGACCAGCTTCTTTGACCAACGTGAAGGCCGCGCCGACCACTATTGGATGGGAGTTCAGACATGAAAACCAAGACCCTTAGTGATTCAATCCGCCAGAGTGCGGACGTCAACCGTAAGCTTGTTCTGCCTCCGGGTAGCCGTACGTACCGTAGCCAGCCGCTATGCATGACCTGCGGTCGTGAGGTGGAGGCTGTGGCCCTGGAGAACGTTAACAACTGGAGCTGTGAGATTCGCTGCTGGTGCACCCACGGAACCGAGACCCGTCATGAGGACACCATTAAAGTGACCTGGGACGTCCCAGTGCGAGGTGTGGGTAATGATATCTTAGAGGACCCAAATGTGGGCTGGGCTATTAAAAGGGCCATGTCCGACGTGTGTGCGTTCCCCAAGGAACATCACTTTGATTTCAGCTCAAAGCGGTGAAGTGATAAGGTTTCAAAATGGCTGATGGATTCATCTCTAACGGAACCGAGACCGGAAAGCCGGCAAGAGGACCAGATGTTGAGCTTCTCTACGAGAATCCCACCACAGGGCGCTTGGGGGTTGACGACTCAGGGAGGGCCTTTAGGGCCTTGGCTAATGAATCATCCCCGCAGTTCACCAGAGCCAGTCTCTCCGGACCCCAGCCTTCCTTTGGAAGAGGAATTGGAGGAACCAAGCCAGAGCGTGACTACGAGCCCCAGCCATCCGACAGCCGTCCAGTAGCACCACCTCGGGACCTGTCACCCGATGAGCTGATGTCTATGGCCGACATGATGGAGCAGGACCTTATGGACCGCACGCGGGCCTCGGAGGGATCAACTGAGGTAGACCCAGCACTGCTTCGCTCCGGAGGCGTCCATGAGGCGTATACGCCCAGCAATGAGGGTCTTGGTGAAGCTCCGGTGAATCCATACGGAGGCACCGTGAATCCTGACATGCCGGACTGGCTCTTGGAGTACATGGAGAAAGTTCCAAGCATGGGAGAATTCAATCCGAACGATATGGACAAAGTAAAAGGTCGGAAGTATCTTTCGGAGCAAGAGATGCTGAAGCACATCAAGAGTAAGCGTTGACCGTCTGCAAATAGCTTCCTTAGAATAGACCTGTCTTAAAGTTCAAAGTGCGCACCAGGCAAAGCACTGTAAAAACCTGGACTTATTCTCCTAAGCACGTCTCACAGCCTGGGAAGGAGCACGGTGTCTGAGCCTGACAAGCCGTCACCGTGATGTGCTGAGCCTCAGAACCGTAAGTCCAGCCGAATGAAGGCCCGGCAGGTTCTGGGGCTTTTTTATCTGTTGAAAGGAATTCAGGTCATGTCAGAATGCATTGAGGCTGTTGGACGAAAGAACAATTCTGGTTACGTGAACCTGTACCTGGACAAGAGGGTTCAGGGCGCTCACAGGAACGCGTGGGAGAAAGCTAACGGAAAGATACCTCCTGGTATGGTTGTCATGCATGCGTGTGACAATAGGTCATGCATCAACCTTGAACACCTGAGCATTGGAACTCCAAGGGAGAACACTGCTGACATGATGGCCAAGGGCAGGTCCAGGTACGTCAACCATCCTGGGACATCAAACGGCAGGTGCAAGATAACAGAGGAAGATGTTCGCAAGATCAGGGCTATGATTGCTGACGGCATGGCAAGCCGATCAATTGCCGAGCTGTTCGGCGTGACCCCGCAGAATATTGACAGAATCAAAAGAGGTCTCACTTGGCGTCACCTAAAGTAATCGGATTCAGTGACTTCTGCGGCACCGTCCTTGGCCTGAAGCTGACAACTGGCCAGCTATCAATCGCTAAGGTGGCCTTCGGAAACATGGACCCAGCCGACCTTGTTGGTGAGGAGCGTGACCTTGCCCTTAAGATGTTCGGAGGTCTTGAGAGGGTTAACCAGGACGCTAAGCGTTACGTAGCTATGCGACTGGGCCGTGGATCCGGAAAGACTACAATGTGTGCCGCTTACGCAGTGTACACAGCGGTGACTCATGACATATCAAAGGTGGGCCCCGGTGATACTCCGTACGTAATTGTAGTAGCTCCGGATCGTCCCACCGCTCAGCTTACTATAAGGATGTGCCGTGAGATGATTAGGGGACAGTCGGCTCTTGAGAGGCTTGTTACGTCCGACACAACCGACCTCATCCAGCTACGAAGGCCCGACGGACGAATGGTCCGAATTGAGGCGTTTGCTGCCACGCGCGGCGGAAGCTCTATGCGCGGAAGAACTGTCATGGCCTTCATCTGTGATGAGATGGAGTTCTTTACATCAAACGCCGAAGGCGGCGGCGGAAGGGACTACGCCGTCAATGACAGGGACATCGTCAACGCCATCAAGCCCAGGCTCCTCCGTAACGGAAAGGGCATGTACATCAGTACCCCGTGGCCCACCGAAACTTACATGGGTCAGCTGTTTGAAGAGAACTGGGGCAAGTGCGTTACCGCAGTAGCCATCAAGGCTCCGACGATCCTTGTAAGAGGTGACGATCCTGACGTAGTGGCCATGGTTGAGGATGAGCTCAAGAAGGACCCAGAGAACGCCCGCAGGGAACTGTTCTGTGAGCTGGACGGACTGTCTGGCGGTGAGTTCTTTGACACCAACGCCATCAAGACGGCTGTTCACAAGATAGAATCTGATGACTTCCCACTGTCTCCGCATCCGGACTGGCCAGTTGCCATTGGGTGTGACCTCGGCTTCACGGGGGACAGCTCAGCCATATGCGTTGTTCAGTTTGACGGCAAGAAGTACCACTTGCTGGACTTGCAGGAGTTTCGTCCGAAGCCTGGGCAGCCACTGAAGCCAGGGTTCGTCATGGGCAAGTTTGCAGAGATTGCCAAGCGCTACGGGGCTCAGGGCGTCGTTGCTGACGGTTACTATAGGGAGGCCCTTAAGGAGCACCTGGAGGCCGCCAAGCTGATTGTGTTCCATGCCCCGGAAGGAACCAGGGGAAAGGCCGACGTTTACCACCGGACCAGGGCTGTACTTCATGAGGGGTACTGCCTCATACCGGACAGCGCAATCTGCCGAAGGATGGTTCAGCAGGCCAAGATGGTGGTTAGCAAGTCGGCTCCAGGAGGAACGGTTACCATCAAGATTCCAAGGAAGCTTGGCCTAGGTCATGGTGACCTGGTTTCTGCGTGGACACTTGCCGTCCATCGTCTTGCGTACGCACAAGTGGACACGAGTGGGCCTGAGTATGACCATGGCACCCCTGAGTGGGCGGCAGAGTTCAACCGTAGGATTGCAGCTGGTGAGCAGAAACGTCAGGACGGCTACCTGAAAAAGATTGAAACGGAGCAGAGGCGCCTTATTGGAAAGAAGAGGAGTTTTAAAGCACTCAATGGAACTCGGTGACAGGCTGATGCGTAGGGTCAGGAAACTGGACAGCGGATGCTGGGAGTGGACTGGAACATTGGCCGGAGGAGGGTACGGTCAGATACAGATTGGCGGAAGGAGTGGCAGGCGCCTCTACACGCACCGGGTAGCGTATGAATTGTGGGTTGGTCCAATTGGAGACCTACACTGTCTACACAGGTGTGACCACAGGCAGTGCATAAACCCGGAGCACCTTTTCTTGGGTACCAACGCAGATAACGTGGCGGACAAGGTCTCAAAGAGACGTCAGCACCGAGGGGACGTCCATCCATTGACCAAGCTACCCGAGGACAGGCTTTCTGAGCTCTTTGAACTGAGGGCATCCGGGATGCTTCACCGTGAGCTATCGGACGTATTCGGAATCAGCAAGTCCCACGTCTCTGAAATTCTGTCCGGAAATGAGCGCAAATGCCGGTAAACACCAAGATTCCTCTCAAGACAGCCAACCGAGCTCGGTACGCAATCACTCAGGTCACCGACCGTGCCAAGCTGGACCTTGAGGACGCAATCAGTTGCGCACTGGCCGCCGCCGACAGTGACCGACATGAGATGCTGACCGGTCTTGGTGAGACGTACCTTAAGAACCTGGTTCACAAGGTTACGATGGCACTGAAGTTGGCTAGACTATCAGCAACGTCCGTGCCAGACTCTTCGGATGGCCAAGAAGAAGGACCCCAAGCGACCGGAGTTCACCGATAGCCAATGGTGGAGAGCCGAGGAGCAGGGCAGGGAGCCCCATGAGGTCCTTGATAATCTCATCAGTCAGATTGAGAACGACCAGCACGGACGATATGAGGCGTACCGGGAGTATGAGCGCCTCTTTGGATGGGCAGAGTCCCCCGATGGTGATGACAGCTTTAGGTCAATTGCGTCCGATGACCTGATTCAGAACGAGCTTCAGAACACACTGGAAACCCTGTGGGCCCAGCTGTTCAAGAACCGTATCGTCCCAGCTTGCTCCGTACTGGAAGCTGACTGGGATGAGTGGGACAGGGCAAAGGGCTATAGCCGATGGCTTGAAGGCGCACTGGACGAGGCACAGGCCTGGGAAGAGGCTATCCCGCAGGCAGGCATCAACATGCTGGTTCACGGCACCGGCATCATCCGCATTGGCTGGGAAGAGGTTGACGAGAAGACCGCTTGCATCAAGCTGTGGTCGGTCAATCCCCGATATTGCCACGTGGACCGCCAGGAGGGAAAGAACCGCAAGCCACGCAGTATTTTCTTCAAGGACCACGTTGACCGCTGGGTGCTTAATGAGACCTACGGTGAGCAGCGTGATGACTTCTTTGGCACTCCTCTTGAGCGCCAGACTGGCATCCAGAAGGCCACCGGAAACGACGACCTGAACGTTACCAACAACGGTCACTGCGACACCCTTACCGTGCGTGAGGCGTTCCACCTTCCTTCTGGCCCAAAGGCCAAGGACGGACGCCACGTCATCTGGATTAAGGGATGCACGCTGGTTAGCCGAACGTTCGGCTGGGACTGCCCCACTCAAAAGCTTCTTGATAAGCTGAACCTGAAAATTGACGAATGTCAGGACGTTATGGGCGTGCCCCGTATCATCCTGGGCAACAACGGCGTTGGCATCAAGACGTCACATATTGACGACATCCCCGGAGCCATCCTGACGGTTCCTGGCAACACTGCCGACATCCGTGAGTGGAACGCTCAGTGCGCAACTCCGGAGTTGTACTCTGACCGTGACAGTGCACCGCAGAAGATGCGGAACCTTCTTGGGATTTCTCAGTTTGAAGCAACGTCCCAGTTGCCGGCAGGCCTTCGTGACGTCGGTGCTCCCTTCATGGAGCGCTACGTTGAGCAGGGCCAGGCCCGCCACGCAATGGACCACGCTGAGGTTGAGAACGCGGTCGTAAAGCTTGCCAAGCTCATGATGTACCAGGCGGAGGAGCTCCAGGAGATGGGCTACGACGTCGTGGTTAGGGCCCCCGGTGAGGGGTCAATGAAGACCTCCATTGAGGAGCTTAGGTTCAAGGAGGTCTGCGTGGACATGAAGCGCCTGAAGCTGCGTGTCCAGCCCATGAGCCAGCTGCCGCAGTCTTTTGCTGGTAAGGTGGAGGCCATTGGAACTCTGCAGGAGAAGATCCCTCAGGTTCAGCTGGACGGACGAAGCGTTCTACGAAACCTTGAGATTCCGGACCTTGCTGGTGAGTCTGACCTCCTGGTCTCCGACGAGGAGATTATCTTTAAGAACCTCAGCTATATGTGCCGCAAAGGGGAGTACTTGGCCCCTATGCCGTATGACAACCTGGACCTCATCATTCAGCTGACGACCAGGTACATCAACCGGTACAGGGTGCGTAGCGGAGCGGACAACAACGTGGTTGGCCTTCTGGCTCAGTACATTGACGACGCCATCGCACTGAGGAAGGGCCTTGGTGGTCCTGACCCCAACGCTCCTCCTGCTATGGGTCCGATGGGACCAATGGGTGGCCCAATGATGGGTCCGCCGGGCGCTCCGCCAATGGGACCGCCAGGGCCTCCTGGGGCCCCGATGGGACCTCCGATGGGTCCGCCTGGACCGATGCTACCACCTGGACCAATGGGTCCTCCTGGGCCACCTCCAGGTCCGCCAATGCCAGGTCCGCCACCTGGGCCGATGTGACGTAACGGCGTCCCCTAAAGAGCGGGAATTAGGCCCGTATGCTGAGCCCGGCAGCTGACGCCGCTATCCGGGAACCCCTACAGTTCGGGGTTACGTGTCTCACCGCA
>Ga0193742_1002557_pt1 | contig 10450 bp, 10 predicted proteins | sample L2c1metaG_FD_165511 | JGI IMG/M metagenome (GOLD analysis project Ga0193742, IMG submission 165511) | Soil microbial communities from a riparian zone of the East river system, Colorado, United States - L2c1 | ecosystem: Environmental > Terrestrial > Soil > Riparian zone | place: USA: East River... | reverse complement strand
GCGGTGTAGATCTCGGCGACGCGCCGGGCCAACAGCCCGCCGCTGAAGCCGTCCATGACGATGTGATGACCGCGATGGTACCAGAAATACTGTTCCGGCCCGGCCTTGAACAGCGCGCAGACCCAAAGCGGTCCTGTCAGCAGATCGACTGGCCGAGTCAGTTCCGCCATCATCCAGCTTTCTGCCGCGGCCCGCGGATCCGGCTCGGAGCTGACATCGATGAACGGAAAGGTCGTGTCCAATACAGGGGGAATCAGCTGTCGAGGCCCATCGCTCTGCTCGATGAACCGTACCCGCACGGTTTCCGCCTCGATACCGGCTTGCCGCAGGGCCGCCTCAAACAGCGCGGGATCAATCGGCCCGTGAATTTCTATGAACTCGGCAAGATTGAATATCGAATCCGGCGAGCTGAATTTCTGCGCAAACCACATGCCGGTCTGGGCAGTGGTGAGCGGCAGCAGCTGTGAAGAGTTGTTGATCGCGTCCACGGCTTCCCCAATCCTGTATGTCTTTGGCGGATGATCGATGACCGGCTCGGCTAGGCCCGCTGGATATCGGCGCCGGTTCTCGGACGCATGTCCGTCCAATTCCTGTTGACGTATTCGATGCAGGCCTCGCGGCCGTTCTGCTCGCAGGCGATAGACCAGCCGGCCGGAATTTCGGCGGCTGCGAGCCAAAGCGAGTGTTGACCTTGGTCATTGATCAGAACGACGAAGGTGCCGCCTTGATCGTCAAAAGGGTTGCTCACGTGTCGTGCTCCGATATCGACGAGGAGGATGGGGTTCAGTGCTGCGCTTGCGCTCAGGCCGCGGCGGCGTGCGCGGGGCCCGTGCGTGCTTCAAGCTGTCGGAGAATTGGTGCGGACACATCGAGCTGTCCGGCCATGGCAATCGTGTTGCCGATTCGGTGCGCGGGGCCGAGGCGCTTGATGGGCCAACCAGCGCGCCTCAGGATTCGCTCCATTCGCACGTCCACGACGCAGGCAATCGTGCTGATGCCGTTTGACAGGCCGAATTTCAGAACGCCAATAAGCAAATCGTAGGTCGTTTGCGACAGGCCCGCTTCAACCGCGGTGGAGTTTCCGCTCGCCGCAAATCGGCTGGCTTCCCACACCCGTTCGCTGCGAGGCACGGCTGCCTCGGTCACAAGAAACGGAAAGATGTCGCGAAGCATATTTGGGCCGGTCGTTGGTAGAAGCCGGACGCACCCGTTGAGCGTACCGTATCGGTCTATCGAGAGCAGATAGCTCGGTCCCAAGGCGTCGTATTCGTCGAACTCGAGTTCCCCGCTTACGGTGACGTCCCAGCCGAGCCGATCCTTGAAGACTGTCTTCCGAATGCGATGCATTTGATACAGATTGCTGATGCGGCGTTCTGCGTTGTCTTTCGTGACAATTCTTATCATTGGCGTTCTCATCCCGTGCATTAGGATGGAACATTACCCGACGGTAGACATCAGCTTGAGCTGTCTACCTTTACAGGTATCCTGTACGTGACGGATGTGACAAGTTGTAGGTTACGGGTGGACCCGTTCCATGCGCTCGGAGCAAGACGGCCCGGAGCCTGGGACGAAACGACGACGACGCTGACGATAGACCAATCGCCGCTAACGCGGACGGCCGAGAATTCCGATACGAGGACGCGCATCGACAAATTCAAGCGTCGCCGCTGGAATCAGATTGCATCAAACGTCAGACGCATCGACGATCGGCTACATGCTGATGATGTCGTACATCAGTCCCTTGGCGACCGCCTGCTGCACGGTCGCAACTCCGAGCTTGCGCTTGGCGTTCTCGGTGTGAAAGACCACCGTTCGCCGGCTGACGCTTATAATTTCCGCGGTATCCAAAGCGCTCTTTCCGCGAGCTGCCCATTGCAGACAGGATCTCTCGCGCTGAGTAAGGCAGGGGCGAATCGGCGCAATGGGCGCCGGGGTTACATTGCGCAATTGCGCATGCAGGTAGATCGCAATGAGATGTAGCTCATGGCGGTATTGCTCGACTCGCGCATCGAACGCCGAACGGGAACCGTAAGCGGCGAGCGTGAGCGTTGCAACCTTTCCTTGGCGATCATGGATCGGAAAGGTGACGCCATGTCGAATCCCGAACTCGCTGGCATCTTCCAAAAGCCCCTTTTGCTTGTTGGTTAATGCTGTATCGAATTGGTCGGCCGACCATGCGAAGGGAAGCGTGGTTGCGATTGAGCGCGCGATCACTGGATCGATCCTGTCATACCGATTTGCGCAGTACCGTTCCACCCAGGAACTCGGATACGTCGTCATTGCCAGCGTGTCGTCATCATCGCCTCGAGGCGCGAAGCTTAGATAGGCAAAGCACGGAAAGCCGTATTGATCCAAAGTTCGTCGTAACAAACGCTCAAGTTCAGACGTGCTATCGTGCATCGAAAGATTTTGAACGAATTGTTCGAATATTTCATTCATGTTGCACGTCCTCGCCGAACTCAACTCTCGGTTTAATTCATGACCGATTTGGGGCGCATGGTACATCACTGTTGTGACGCAGCCGCCGCAATGATCGAAGACCGCTGTAGTACTGTTCGTTTACCTATTGAATTGTGTCAGCCGTCCTGAGAATATGACTCGAAATGCAGCCAATGGACTCAGTAGTTGCGGCCAAACTCGTCATGCCCGTCCCAGGCATCCACATCTTAGCGAGGGTTGAAAGACGGCATGGCCGGGACAAGCCCGGCCATGACGAGAAAGCGAATCATTTTCAAGCCGTTAGAGAGGGCCTGAAAATTCTGGCTGCTTTTCCGGTCATACTCTGTGGACGCTGACAGCGTTGGGGTAACTTACAGCGGCTATGGGACGAATCTCCAAGATTGATCTGTTACAGCTACCTGTGCCTATCGCATATCAGACCGGCTATATTGTGCAGTTCCCGCACGGGTCAGAAGACCGACGCCACAAAATCTTCTGCTTGGCTCCTTTCGACACTTTCGAATCGCTTGAGCTGCGAATTTGGTTTGACGTTACGTCAGGCAGCGTCTCCTGAGCGCGGGCGAGCCGGCGGCGTGACTCGATTTGCTAGAGGAGAAGTCGAAGGATGCTCGCCCGAACTGTACCGGGGCGCGACATCTGGCCAACGAGCCAATAACATTGGAAGACCTCGCGGCAGAGTTCTCTTGGCTTTGTATGCCTTCGAGCGTTGGCGCTCCGGCATGACTCGAACACGCGACCTACGGTTTAGGAAGCCTTTTAAGTTCGTCGCGTTGCAATGTGTTGCATGCACGGCCACGGCAACCCTTCGGTCGCAAATTTATCCCAGACCACGAACGTCCGCTTCGCTCCCCAGAAGACCCACAAGCGACGACAGCTCTCGCGCTTACCAATCTCTGCGGCCGTGCGTTTTCACATAGAACGACAAATCGGTCGCGCAAAACGTGCGTTAGCTGAAAAGCTGCGTGGAGTAGCGATTAGATCGCTTGACTGAAACGGCCAATCCGACAAATTGCCAAATCATGCTTGCGGGAATCACGGCCCTCGTGATGCCGATGAAATTGACTCAAACAGGCACTCGCGCAACTCGCTCATATCATTTACGACACATAACGCTCCCGCGCCGTGAAGGCGATCGGGGCGATGATAGCCCCACGACACAGCCACTCCGCGGACATCCGCGGCGCGCGCCATTTCAATGTCGAACGCCGTGTCGCCAATCATGATTGCATCTTCCGCTTTCACATCGGCTTCGCTCAGCGCCTGAAGTACCATTCCCGGATGTGGCTTGGACGGCGCTTTGTCGGCGGTCTGGACCGTGCAGAAATGCCCCTGCCATCCGAACCGCTCCAGCGCCGGGACAATTGCATGGGAAGAGTGGCCGGTGGCGATCCCGAGACGCACGTCCTTGTGTTCCGCAAGCGCAGCCAGCAAGTCGGCCGCACCGCCGAACGGCACTTCGGCGTAGGCCGCATCGGCACGAAGCAGCGGCAGCACATGTTGGTAGGCTGCGACCATCTTTTCGACGGGCGCGTCCGGTCCAGCCAGTTGCAAGAGAACAAGTTCCAGGGACATTCCAACCAGCGAGAAACTCTCGTCTTCGGACGGCAGGGAAAGTCCGAATTGACCGAAAACGACACGATTTGATTCGACAATCAGTTTGCGACTGTCGACGAGGGTGCCGTCGAAATCAAAGATAACGAGGTTCACGGCAAGGCTTTCGATGCGCGGAAGCATTGGGCAAAATATCTTGCGTTTCCCCCCGTCGCAAGAGAGCGAAGCGCAGCGGCTGACAATCGGGAACAGGAAACCCAGGCCGTTGGCCAACGTGTCGTTTCTCCGGTATGCTGGCTGGGCGGGCGAAAGCGTTGGAGACTCCCATGCGTATTCTCGCGATAATCGGCGCGCTGGCGATCGTCGTCGGCATCGGCGCGGCAACATTCTTCTTCGGCGGCTTTTATAGCGTCGCGGCGACCGCCGAAGACCCGGCCGTCGTCACCTGGGCGCTGACCCGGGTGCGCGATGCGTCGATCAATCGCTACGCGCTTGATCAGCCTCCTGGCTCCATCAACGACCCCATGAGCGTACAGGCCGGTGCCAGGGCGTTCGCCGCGCATGGCTGCACCACCTGTCATGGTGGGCCGGGCGTCAGCTGGCTCAAACTCTCGGAAGGACTGCACCCCGATCCGCCGGACTTGAAGAAAGCCGTCGACCAACGTTCCCCGGCGCAATTGTTCTGGATCGTCAAGAACGGCATCAACATGACGGGCATGCCGAGCTTCGCGCTGGCTGGCGCCAAGGACGAGGAGATCTGGCAGATCGTCGCATTCCTGAAGAAATTGCCTGGAGTCTCGGAAGCCGACTACAAGAGCTGGACTGCGGCACGCTGAGGCGCAATTCATGGCGCGCGAACCTTCGGAGGGCCGAGCGAAACGACGACCCCGCCCGCAATGCCGGCAAGGACCGCCCAATAGCCGTAGCGGAAATCCGACGCGACTCCGACGGTAAAGAAGCTGAGCACATAGGCGGCCGCTGATCCGCAAACGCCGAGCGCAAAGGCGCCTTCCGGCGTCTCCCGCCGCCGCCAGGCGAACCCGCACACGACCATACACACAAGCAGCCACGAACCCGCCCGGAACAGCGGCGTCGGCTTGAGCCTGTCGTGCAGCCAGACCAGTGCCGCGAAAGCCGGACGATCCGGAAACACGGCCGCCGCCGGACGCTCGACGTCGGCCAGCCACATCGTCATGTTGTTGCCGCCGAGGAAATTCCACATGAACGCTGCGCGATGCCGGAGATAGGCCAAGGGATGACGCATGACCGCACGCGCCCAGGCTTCGGTCATGACAGGTGTGCCGAACAGTCTCTCCTCGCGTTCGACCTTGCGCATCACGAAGTCGCAAGGCTCCAGCCGCCAATAGATGTCCCACTGGGTCGGTTGATAGCAGGAGTTCAAAAGCAGCGCGTTCTCAGGATCGCTCCAGGTGACTGGAAACTGGTTTTGCCCGGTGAAGTGGCTGATGCCACCGAGGTCGAATATCATGATCGAATGTAGCGGATGCTGCCGCGTCGCGCCCAGCGCGCCGTAATACACAACTTGCACCAGCGCAAAAAAACCCGCCGCCGCCGGGACGAACAGCAGCGCCGTGCGCTTCCAGGACATCTGCGCCGGCCAAACGATGTAAGCGGCGAGGATCGGTGCAGCGACCAGCGCATTCGGACGCAGCAAAATGCCCAAGGCACACAACGCGAGGGCCAGCATCTGCACCGGCAGGCGAAAGCGCGTGCCGCGTTCAGCGGCAGCGAAGGCGATCGCGGCGGCCAGCAGCCATGTGGTCGCGAACAGCACATCGCGCCAGATGATTCCGACAAAGACGAAAGCCGGCGGCGTCAGCGCCAACAGCGGCAGCAGGAGCGCGAGCCGGCTCGAGCGGGGCGCTACCGCGAAAGCCAGCAGGCCAAAGCCGAGCCAGTAAGAAGTCGCGATCAGCAGGAACATGCTGCCCGGCCCGGGCGCGACCGGGTCGATCACGCCCCACAGCACGGTCATGACCGGGGATTGCCAGTCGCCCAACACGCCCTTGGCAATGTCCTCGTGGACGAATTTCGCGTCGTAAGTCATGATCCCCGGATAGAAAACCGCCAGCGTCAGGCCATAGCCTGCGGCGATCAGGGTGGCGACCGCCAGACGCAAGCGTCGCGGCACCCGCTGCCGGCGGTCAGGCGAGAGCGGCATAGATGTCCCCGGAATTGGCCGCATACGGCAGCCCGGCCAACCAGCGAGCGATCGCTTCGCCATCGACCCAATCGGCGTTCACAAAAGTCTGGCTCTCACCCAAGGCGGCGTTGAACCTGACGTAACCAAGCTCCATGCAGCGTTCGATACAGGCGAGTGCGACATCGCGCTGGATGATCGTGAACTCGAATGACAGCGCTTTGACAACATGGGTAAGTCCCTGCAGCGCCTCCTCCTCGAAACCTTCAACATCGATCTTGATGAAGGCCGGTATGCCGTATCTGTCGATCAGCGCATCCAGCGTCGTTACCGGCACTTGCGTCGACCTCGTCCAGCGCTGCGTTTGCCAACCGGGCGCGTCGCGTGCGGCACTCACGAACGCATTTGACGCTGTCGAAACGGTGGGGTTATCGGCGTTGATCATCAGGCTGGTCGTGCCGGCGCTGCGGCCGATCGCCACCGCCTCGATCGCGACATCGGCACAGCGCCCGTAAAGCAGCTTCAGCACTTTGACCATGGTCGGCTGCGGCTCGACCGCGACAATGTGGGCGCCAAGCCGGCGGAACGAGGCCACGCGGTCGCCGACATGGGCGCCGATATCGAACACCCGGTCGCCACGCCGCACGAAACCACCATAGAGCCGGTCCATCGCCACCGCGCGCGACCGATTGCCGTAGTAAATGCGAAGTGACCGAAGAACGCCGCGCGCGGTCCGAAAACCCTCGAACACCGGCTTCAGACCGAATTTGGCTGATGCAACGGCATCGCCGACTCGATCGCGGGCAGTGCCAGCGCCAACAGCGCGACCGGACGCACCGTCTCCTCGGGCAGCCGGCCAATCCCGATCCGGGCGGCAAAACTTCCGAACCGAGGCCACGCGGTCATCATGGCAAACGGGACCGCCAGGGCCGGACCTCCGGCGAGAAACAGCGCATAGGGGATCGCCGTCGGCTGTGTCGTCGCCAGGAGGCCGAGCATGGCGCATCCGAGCAGCGTGTGCGGCCACAAATTATGCAACGCCAGCCCGAAGGGCACCGCATGATCGTCGCGTGTCTGTCCGATCCAGCCAATTTCGCGGCCAAACAGCAGACCGGTGAGGAAGATGGTATGGCCGAACCAAAGGATCGGACAAAGCAGGATCGAGTACCCGGTTTCGATGGCGTAATTGAGCATGAACAATCCGGCACCACCGAACCCGCGGCGAAGCTTCGGGCGCAGCAGGATGTCGATGGCGCTCGCAATCTTCGGCGAGAACCACATCACCAGCACCCAGACAAGCAGCGCCATGCCGGCGTCGGGACGAATGAAGCTCGCCGGTGTATCGGAGAATGCGACGGCGAGCGTGCCGAGCACCAGCAGCCCGATCCAGGCCGGCGAGCCGATGAACATCAGAATCGCCAACGCCAGCTGATAGCGGCTGACCAGCCTGAGACCGGGAAGCGAGAGAAAGCGCCAATATTGCATGTTGCCCTGGCACCAGCGCAGATCCCGACGGATGAATTCGAGCAAGGTCGGCGGATTTTCCTCCCAGCCCAAATCCTCCTGCGGCAGCACGCGGACGGCGTAGCCTGCCGCGCGCATCAGGACGGCTTCGATCTGGTCATGACTGAGAATATGGCGATCTTCCGATCCGTCCTCGGACAGAACCGGCAAGGCGCAATGCGCGATGAACGGCTCAAGTCGCAGCGCGGCGTTGTGGCCCCAATAGGGCCCGCAGTCGCCCTGCCACCAGGCGCTGCCGATGGTATAGGAGCGCATGCCGAGCCGCATGCCGAACTGAAAGACCCGCGCAAAGGCGCTGGTGGACGGAAGGCCCACGATCAATCCCTGAAGAATACCGAGCCCGGGATCGGCCTGCATGATACGAACCAGACGCAGAACGGCATCGGCAGTCATGAAACTGTCGGCGTCGAGCGTCACCGCGAAATCGTGTTGGCTGCCCCAACGCTCGCAGAAATCACGGATGTTACCGGCCTTGAAGCCTGTATTGACCGCGCGGCGCCGGTAGGTGACCCCTACCCGGTCGCACCATCGCGAGGTCAACGCCGCGAAACAAGCCTCCTCCTTGCCTGCAATGTCAGCATCACTTGTGTCGCTCAGCACATAGAGATGGAAACGGCTGCCGCAACCGGCAGCGTCCAAACCTGCCAGCATTGGTTCGAGATTGCGGATCATCCGCTCCGGCGTTTCGTTGCGGATGCACAACAGGATCGCGGTCGACGCCGTCACCGGCTCGTCGCCACGGATACGCGCCGCCATCGGCATAACCGTCGCAACCGGGTCGACCGATAAACGCATGATCAGAAACCCGATCACGGCATTCCAGAATCCGGCCACCATCCAGGGCAGCGTCATCGTGAACAGCCCCAGCAATATGGCGTCCGTCATGCCGAAGCCGCCCGGGGCCAGCGCCAGCGCGGCGAGTGCCAGCGATCCGGCCATGGTGGCGGCAAACAGGACAGCAAACAGCACGCGCCTGCCGAAAATATCGTTCCCGGCGGCGTCGGCCTGCATGGCTTGGGGTGGGGAGCGCTCTAGCACGCGTTACGACTTCTAATCCTTGGTAATCCTTGGGCGGACAGTGCAAACTCGATGATATAACACCGCGAACCGTTCCAAAGTCCAATCCGGGGATAAAAGTAAATTGACGATCAGGCGGACCGACGAAATGGCCGAGGCGCTCTGGTACTGCGCGCCCGGACAAGCCGATATCCGCCAGGAAGCGCTCGCGCCGCCGGCCGCGGACGAAGTGCGGGTACGGGCGCTGTTCGGCGCGGTCAGCCGCGGCACCGAGGCGCTGGTGCTTGCCGGGCGCGTGCCGGTGAGTGAGTTCGAACGCATGCGCGCGCCCTTCATGGCCGGCAACTTTCCGTTTCCGGTAAAATATGGCTATGCCACGGTCGGCCGCATTGAGAGCGGCGCGGACGCCTTGCGCGGACGCACGGTCTTCACGCTCCACCCACACCAGAATTTCTTCAACATCCCGGCGAGCGCCGCCGTGGTATTGCCGGACGATCTGCCGCCGCAACGCGCGGTACTGGCCGCCAATATGGAGACTGCGCTAAACGCGGTCTGGGACGCGGCGCCGGGCCCGGCCGATCGCATCACCATCGTCGGGGCCGGTGTGGTCGGCTCCCTGGTTGCTTATTTGTGCGGGCGCCTTCCCGGCGCGGAAGTCACGCTCGTCGACATCAACCCGGCGCGCTCCGAACTGGCACAAGCCCTTGGGGTTGGCTTTGCAAGGCCCGAAACGGCAAAGGCCGACTGCGACCTCGTAATTCACGCCAGCGGCAATCCGGCCGGACTTGGCACCGCACTCGCACTCGCCGGCAACGAGGCAACCGTGCTTGAAATGAGCTGGTATGGCGACGCAGCGGTGGCCGCGCCACTCGGCGGCGCTTTCCATAGCCGCCGGCTGCGGCTGATATCGAGCCAGGTCGGACAGATCGCGCCGTCGCACCGGCCGCGCTGGAGCCACCGCCGCCGGCTCGACGCCGCACTTGCCCTGCTGACCGACGCACGGCTCGACGCGCTGCTGGCACCGCCGGTCTTGTTTCAAGATTTGGCGCAGCGGCTTCCCGATATTCTCGACGCCGGGAATGGCATACTCTGTCAGCCCATTGCTTATCCCTGAGGAGTTCCCTTGTTCACCGTTGAAGTTCGCGATCACATCATGATTGCCCATTCGTTCCGCGGCGCCGTGTTCGGACCGGCGCAGGCGCTGCACGGCGCGACCTTCGTCATCGACGCCGCCTTCATCGCCGAGACGCTCGATGACAATGGTATCGTCATTGATATCGGCCGCGCGCATGATGCGCTCAAGGCCGTGGCGGCGACGCTGAACTATCGCAATCTCGACGAGGTGCCCGAATTCAAGGGCAGCAACACCACGACCGAATTTCTCACCAGGCATATTTTCGAACGACTGGCCAAGGACGCCCGTGCCGGCGCGTTTGGGCGCGACGGCCGCGAGTTGAAGGCGATACGCGTCACGATTTCCGAATCGCACGTCGCGCGCGCCTGGTACGAGGCCGATTTGTGGTGAAGCGCTTCGCGTTCGCCGTCCCGGGCGATCTTGCGACCCCGACCGGCGGCTATGCCTATGACCGGCGTATGATTGCCGAACTCGGCGATCTCGGCTGGCAGGTCGACCTCCTCAACCTCGGGGAAGGATTCCCATGGCCCAGCGAAGCGACGCGCATGGCCGCACAGGCGCAGCTCCTGGCGACACCTGCCGGTCGCGCCATCGTCGTCGAT
>Ga0193742_1002556_pt1 | contig 10452 bp, 9 predicted proteins | sample L2c1metaG_FD_165511 | JGI IMG/M metagenome (GOLD analysis project Ga0193742, IMG submission 165511) | Soil microbial communities from a riparian zone of the East river system, Colorado, United States - L2c1 | ecosystem: Environmental > Terrestrial > Soil > Riparian zone | place: USA: East River... | reverse complement strand
ACCCCAACGAAGGAAGAAACGACTGCATCGCGTTCAACACCACATAGTCACCACACCCAGGACACCACCGAACCTCCTGGTCCGACTTGAAATCCTTCGCCTTCTGCGGCGCCTCATCCGTCGGGACCAGATCCAGCCCGCCGAGCGACGGAAGCCCCAGATCGACGGCGGTCATGACCGCACTCCTTCCACAGCGTGCAGATGTTCGGTGAGGACGTGCTGCAGCTCCTCGGCCTTGAACGGCAGTCCCGCGACCTTCGTGTAGGAGTGCGCGTCGACGAGGAACCGGCCGCGCAGCAGCAGCGCCAGCTGTCCCATGTTCATCTCGGGCACCACGACCCGGTCGTAGGACCTCAGCACCTCGGCGAGGTTGGCGGGGAACGGGTTCAGGTGCCGCAGGTGTGTCTGCGCGATCTTCATGCCCTGCCCGCGCACGCGCCGGCACGCCGCGCCGATCGGCCCGAAGCTCGAGCCCCAGCCCAGCACCAGCACCCGCGCGTCACCCGACGGGTCGTCGACCGTGAGGTCCGGGACGTCGACGCCGTCGACCTTCGCCTGCCGCAGCCGCACCATGCGGTCGTGGTTGTCGGGGTCGTAGGAGATGCCGCCCTTGCCGTCGGCCTTCTCCAGCCCGCCGATGCGGTGCTGCAGACCCGGCGTGCCGGGGATGGCCCATTGGCGGGCGAGCGTCTCGGTGTCGCGGACGTACGGCCAGTGCTCGTCGCTGCCGTCGAGCGCGTTCGGCTCGGACGCGAACGTGACTCGCAGGTCCGGCAGGTTCGCGGCCTGCGGCACCAGCCACGGCTCGGACCCGTTGGCGATCGCGCCGTCGGACAGCAGCAGCACCGGCGTCCGGTACGTGAGCGCGATCCGCGTCGCCTCGAGGACCGCGTCGAAGCAGTCGCCCGGTGTGCTCGGCGCGATGATCGGCACCGGCGACTCGCCGTTGCGGCCGAACATGGCCTGCAGTAGGTCGGCCTGCTCGGTCTTGGTCGGCAGTCCGGTCGACGGCCCGCCGCGCTGCACGTCGATCACGAGCAGCGGCAGCTCGGACATCACCGCGAGGCCGATGGTCTCGGACTTGAGCGCGATGCCGGGCCCGGACGTCGTGGTGACGCCGAGCGCGCCGCCGTAGGAGGCGCCGAGCGCGGCGCCGACGCCCGCGATCTCGTCCTCGGCCTGCATGGTCGTGACGTTGAAGTTCTTGTGCTTCGACAGCTCGTGCAGGATGTCCGACGCCGGCGTGATCGGGTAGCTGCCGAGCAGCACCGGCAGCCCGGCGCACTGGCCGGCGGCGACGATCCCGTACGCCAACGCGGCGTTGCCGGTGATCTGGCGGTAGGTGCCGGCGGGGAACTTTGCGGGCGGCACCTCGTAGGTGACCGCGAACGCCTCGGTGGTCTCGCCGTAGTTCCATCCCGCCCGGAACGCGAGCACGTTGGCCTCTGCGATGTCGGGCTTGCGGGCGAACTTCTCGCGCAGGAACCGTTCCGTGCCCTCGGTGGGCCGGTGGTACATCCACGACAGCAGTCCCAGCGCGAACATGTTCTTGCTGCGCTCGGCGTCCTTCTTCGACAGGCCGGTCTCGGACAGCGCGCCCTGGGTGAGGGTGGCCATCTGGACCGAGTAGACCTGGAAGCTCGACAGCGAGTCGTCCTCGAGCGGGTTGGCGTCGTAGCCGACCTTGACGAGGTTGCGCTTGGAGAACTCGTCGGAGTTGACGATGACCATGCCGCCGACGGGCAGGTCGGCGATGTTGGCCTTGAGCGCCGCCGGGTTCATCGCCACGAGGACGTCCGGCCGGTCGCCCGGCGTGAGGATGTCGTAGTCGGCGAAGTGGATCTGGAAGCTGGAGACGCCCGGCAGGGTGCCTGCTGGGGCGCGGATCTCGGCGGGGAAGTTGGGCTGCGTCGCGAGGTCGTTGCCGAACGCGGCCGCCTCCGAGGTGAACCGGTCGCCGGTCAGCTGCATGCCGTCGCCGGAGTCGCCGGCGAACCTGATGACTACGCGGTCCAGCTTGGTGACCTTGGTGGCTCGGCCACCCCCGTTCGCGCTGGTACTCATGCTTTTGCTGGTCCCTCTCTCGCACGGCTGCGTGCCTCTTCGTGAGGGTAGTCGTGCCTAAGTCAAGGTTTCCCTGGTGCACAGACTATTCGGGTCCCACGTCACAGTCGCGGCTCCCAGATCCTGGGAAATCTGTCACGCCTGGCGGGATATCAGGGCACCTCCGGTGCGGGCGGCCGCTCGAGCAGCGTGGACAGCACGACCGTCGAGACCGTTCTGTCGATCATGTCCACCGCGCGCAGGCGTTCGAGCGCGTCCTCGAGGTGGTGGATGTTGCCGGCCCGCAGGTGCACGATCGCGTCGGCCGCGCCGGAGACCGTGTAGGCGGCGACCACCTCCGGCAGGGGCAGCAGCCGGGCCCGGATCCGGTCCGGCCGGACGTTCCCGATGCAGTGGACCTCGACGAACGCCTCCGTGCCCCAGCCGAGGGCCTCGGGATTCACCACCGCCGTGAAGCCCCGCAGGATGCCCGCGTCGAGCAGCCGGTCCACGCGCCGCTTGACGGCCGGCGCTGACAGTCCGACCACCTTGCCGATCTCTGAGTAACTGCTGCGCGCGTCGGAAACCAGCTGCGAAATGATTCGCTGATCTATCGTGTCCACACGCAACATTCTGCCGGTTTGAGGGTGCCTCTGCATCATTGATCGATGCTCCAGCGCCCCCCTACATTATGAATCATGACGGGAGCATCTGAGCTGCGTGTACCGACGCCGCGGCGGTACGTGATGTGCGAGCCGAAGTACTTCACCGTGGAGTACTCGATCAACCCGTGGATGGACCCCAGCCAGCCGGTCAGCGCGGAGCTGGCCGTCAAGCAGTGGACCGAGCTGGTCGACACCTACCGCCGCCTCGGCCACCGCGTCGAGACGATCAGGCCGGTCCCCGGGCTGCCGGACATGGTCTTCGCGGCCAACTCGGGCACGGTCGTCGACGGTCGCGTCCTCGGCGCCCGCTACCGGGCGTCCCAGCGCACGGCCGAGGCCGACCACTACCGCCGCTGGTTCCTGGACCACGGCTACCGCGACGTCGTCATGCCGACGGCCATCAACGAGGCGGAGGGCGACTTCGCCTGGACCGGCGGGCTGCTGCTGGCCGGCACCGGTTTCCGCACCGACCCCGCCGCGCACGCGGAGGCGCAGGAGGTGCTCGGCGTGCCGGTGGTGTCCCTCCAGCTCGTCGACCCCCGCTACTACCACCTGGACACGGCGCTGTTCGTGCTACAGCAGGGCCCGTCGGCGCACCTCGCGTACTACCCGGAGGCGTTCTCGCCCGGTTCGCAGCGAGTCCTGGCGCGCCTGTTCCCGGACGCCATCATCGCCTCGGCCGCGGACGCGGGGTGCCTCGGCCTGAACGGCGTGTCGGACGGCAAGAACGTCGTGCTCCCGATGGAGGCCACGCACCTCGCCGAGCGACTGATCAACCAGGGCTACGAGCCGACGTTCGTGGACATCGCCGAACTGCGGAAGTCCGGCGGCGGCCCGAAATGCTGCACTCTGGAGATCCACGGCTGACTCCAGGGCGCTAGTGCTCGCGCACCAGCATCGTCATCGCCTCCGCGATGCCCATCGACTCGGCGGCCCCGGTGGCGCCGGTCGCGAGTCTGCGCAGCTGCATCCCGGTCAGCAGCGCGACGACCGGGCCGGCCAGCCGCTCGGGTGCGGCGATGCCGAGCTCGGTCAGGACCGTCACGGCGATCCGGTCGTACGCGGCGAAGCACTCGGTCGCGGCGTCCCGCAGCGCCGGGTCGCGGCCGGCCTGGAGGTACAGCTCGAGCGGCGCGATCTCCTTGTGCCCGAACCGGGTGTGCAGCGCGACCTGCTCGACCAGCGCGGCCGCGGACTCGAGCGACGTCCCGGGATGCTGCTCGGCCAGTGCCGCGAGCCGCGTCGTCTCCTCGGTCACGAACAGCAGCATGGCCTCGCGCAGCAGCTCGTGCTGCGAGGCGAAGTGGTAGGTGATCGAGCCGAGCGACACCTCCGCCTCCCGCGCGACCCGCCGGTTCGTCACCCCGGCGACCCCGTCGGTGCCGATCACCCGCAGGACGGCGTGCAGGATGCGTTCGCGGGTCGTCATGGCGTCCGGTCCGCCCACCGCAGCACCGACTCCAGCTGCGCGGCCAGCGAGATCAGCCGTTCCTCGCCGCCGGCCGGCCCGAGCAGCTGCGCGCCGACGGGCAGCCCGTCGGCGGTCAGCCCGGCCGGCACGTTCATGCCCGGCCAGCCGAGCGCGTTCCACGGCCACGCGTACGGGCACGCGGACATCACCGTCCGGTCCGTGCGCCACCCGGACAGCCCGTCGATCGAGCCGATCGGCAGCGGCGGCGTCGCGGTGGTCGGCGCAAGCACCACGTCCGCACGGTCGAAGATCCGGCCGACCCGGCGCTGGAAGTACCCGAGCGTCGACCGCGACAGCGCCAGCGCGCGCCCGGCGAGCCGCGCGCCCATCCGGCCGGTGTCGCTCGTGCGGAAGTCCAGCAGCGCCCGGTCCGGCGCCGCCACGCAGAAGTCCTCGACGCCGGCGAGCGACCTCGGCAGGAAGTTCAGCCCGATCAGCCCGAAGTCCGGGTCGGCGACGACGACGTCGTGCCCGAGCGAGTGCAGCGTCCGCGCCACCGCGAGGACCGCGGCCCGCACGGCCGGGTCGAGGCGGATCCGCACGCCGGCCATGAACGCCGTGCGCAGCGACAGCGCGATCCGCAGCCGCCCTGGGTCGCGCCCGGCCGCCGCGCGGAACCGGTCCGCGCCGGCGAGGACGTCGAGCAGCAGCGCCGCGTCGGTGGTCGTCCGCGCGAGCGGGCCCCACTCGGTGATCCCGTTGAACGCCTCCGGCGTCGGCAGCGTGCCGCGCCCCGGCTTGATGCCGACGAGATGGCTCCACGCGGCGGGGATCCGGATCGACCCGGCGCCGTCCGACCCGACCGCCGCCGCCACCACGCCCGCCGCGACCGCGGCGGCGGAACCGCCGGACGAGCCGCCGGGCGTGTGGTCGAGGTGCCACGGGTTCCTGGTCGCGCCGAACGCCTCGCCCTCGGTGACCGGCCACAGCCCGACCTCCGGCGTGTTCGTCTTGCCGATGATCACCGCGCCGGCGCCGCGCAGCTGCGCCACCAGCGGACCGTCGGTGTCGACGACCGGGTACTCACCCGCGCAGCCGAACGCCGTCGGCTCGCCGGCCAGGTCCATGTCGTCCTTGATCGCGACCGGCACGCCGAGCAGCGGCAGCCGCTCGCCGGCCGCGAGCCGCCGGTCGGCCGCCTGCGCCTCGGCCCGCGCGGCGTCGTGCCGGATCCGGCGGAACGCGTTCAGGGTCGGCTGGGTCGCCACCGCCTCGGCCAATGCGGCCCGCACCAGCTCGATGGACGTGACCTCGCCAGCGGCCAGCCGGTCGGCCTGCGCCGCCAGTCCGATGAAGCGGTCGGTCGTGGCGGTCATCGGGTCCTCCCTTGTTCGTTCGAACGAACAGTACCTGCTTCCGGACGCGGTGCGAAGATGGACGCGATGAACACCACGGTGAGCAGGCGTTCGCGCCGGCAGCAGACGAAGTTGTGGCGGGTTCCGGTGCTGCGGGTCGAGCGGGTGACCCCGAGGATGACCAGGGTGACGGTCGGCGGCGACGACCTCGCCGACTTCGCCGTCGCGGGCACCGACCAGAACGTGATGCTCTACTTCTACCCCGACGACGTGGTGCTGCCCGAGCCGCTCACGCTCGAGACCGCGCGCGGCATGTGGTCCCAGCACCGCCCGCTGACCAGGACGTACACCGTCCGCCGGTTCGATCCCGCGACGTGTGAGATGGACTTCGACTTCGTGCTGCACGAGGCCGCCGGCCCCGCGTCGGACTGGGCGAAGCGAGCACGGCCCGGCGACCCGCTGATCCTCGTCGGCCCGTCGCCCGCCTACCTGCCGGACCCGACCGCGGACTGGCACCTGCTCGCCGGCGACGAGACCGCGCTGCCGGCGATCGCGGCGATCCTGCGGGAGCTGCCGGCCGGCGCGCCGACGCACGTGTTCGTCGAGGTCGCCGACGCCGAGGAGGAGCAGCCGCTGCCCGGTGAGGCCACCGTGACCTGGCTGCACCGCGACGGCACCGACGACCTGCTGGCCAGGGCCGTCGCGGCCGCCGACCTGCCGTCCGGCCGGGTCGACGCGTGGCTCGCGGGGGAGCGTTCGGCGATGGTGGCGCTGCGCGGGCACCTGCTGTCCGACCGCGGCTACGAGCGGTCGGCGGTGCGCCCCACCACCTACTGGCGGCGGGGCGAAACGGGCAACTGACCTGCGCTTTCGTTGCCGGCGGGGAACTTCTGACGGGAAAGGTTCGTTGCGAGGTAAGAGCAACGGCACCCTTCCAGTGGGGTTTCCCGACGTCACGGAGGCGCAGTCAGGTGCACAGGCACTACAACGGACTGAAAACCGCGTTACTGCTCGGCGGCATGAGCGCGTTGATCATCGCGATCAGCGCGCTCTTCGGGCGGACGGCGTTGTACATCGGTTTCGCGGTGGCGCTGCTGATGAACGGCTACGCGTACTTCAACTCGGACAAGCTCGCGCTGCGGGCCATGCGGGCGCGGCAGGTGTCGCAGGCCGAGCAGCCCGCCATGTATCGGATCGTCCGAGAGCTGGCGACGTCCGCACGCCAGCCGATGCCGAGCCTCTACGTGAGCCCGACACAGGCGCCGAACGCGTTCGCGACGGGCCGCAACCCGCGCAACGCCGCGGTCTGCTGCACCTCGGGCATCCTCGACCTGCTCGACGAGCGCGAGCTGCGGGCGGTGCTCGGGCACGAGCTGTCGCACGTGTACAACCGGGACATCCTGATCTCGTGCGTCGCCGGCGCGCTGGCCAGCGTTGTCAGCGTGCTCGCCAACCTGGCGATGTTCGCCGGCCTGTTCGGCGGCTCCGACGAGAACCGCCCCAACCCGATCGGCCTCCTGCTGATCGCGATCCTGGGCCCGGTCGCGGCCGGCATCGTGCAGATGGCGGTCAGCCGCTCGCGGGAGTACCAGGCCGACGCCTCTGGCGCCGAGCTGACCGGCGATCCGCTGGCGCTGGCGTCCGCGCTGCGCAAGCTGGAGTACGGCACACAGGTGGCGCCGCTCGCGCCGGAGCCGAAGCTCGTGTCGCAGTCGCACCTGATGATCGCGAACCCGTTCCGCCCCGGCGAGCGCGCGACCCGCTTCTTCTCCACGCACCCGCCCATCCAGGACCGCATCCGCCGCCTGGAGGAGATGGCGCGGCGCGGCCTGCGCTAACCCGCGTCAACCAACGGCGCCGGCCGCGAGCGCGACGTCCATCACGTAGTCGCCGTAGCCGGACTTCGCCAGCTTCTTGCCGAGCCCGTAGCAGTCGTCCGCGCTGATGAAGCCCCGGTCCAGCGCGATCTCCTCGAGACACGCGATGCGCACGCCCGTCCGGTGCTCCAGCACCTGCACGAACTGGCCGGCCTCGAGCAGCGAGTCGTGCGTGCCCGTGTCGAGCCACGCGAACCCGCGCCCGAGGTCGAGCAGCCGCGCGCGCCCCTGCCGCAGGTACGTGAGGTTGACGTCGGTGATCTCGAGCTCGCCGCGCGGCGAGGGCTTCAGGCTCTTGGCGATCTCGACCACGTCGTTGTCGTAGAAGTACAACCCGGTGATGGCCCGGTTCGACTTGGGCTTCTCCGGCTTCTCCTCGATCGACAGCAGCTTGCCGTCGTCGTCGACCTCGCCGACGCCGTAGCGGTGCGGGTCCTTCACCGGGTACCCGAACAGCACCGCGCCGTCCATGTCGGTCACGTAGTCGTGCATCACGGCGGAGAAGTCGGCGCCGAAGAAGATGTTGTCCCCGAGCACCAGCGCGACGTTGTCGCCGCCGACGAACGTCTCGCCGATGATGAACGCCTCCGCCAGCCCGTTCGGCTGCGGCTGCTCGGCGTAGGTGATCTCGACGCCCCACTGGTTGCCGCTGCCGAGCAGACGCTGGAAGCTCGGCAGGTCGGTGGGCGTGGTGATGATCAGGATGTCCCGGATGCCGGCGAGCATCAGCACGGACAGCGGGTAGTAGATCATCGGCTTGTCGTAGACGGGCAACAGCTGCTTGGAGACCGCCTGCGTGATCGGGTGCAGCCGGGTCCCACTCCCACCGGCGAGGACGATGCCTTTCATCGGCCTCACAGTAGCGGCGAAGTGTTACCGGCGACCGCGCCTTCGAGCGAGGCTCAAATCACCCGAGTGCGAACCGACCACTTTCCGGCGCCGGCGGTGTCCATCCATCCGAGAGGGACCACGGGAAGGGAAGGAGCCACCATGCGAGGCGCGGTCGAGGAACTGCTGGCGCTGGCGCGAAGCGGAGACGGTGAGGCGTTCCGCGGGCTCGTCGAGCCATATCGACGTGAGCTCCAGGTGCACTGCTACCGCATCCTCGGCTCGGTGCAGGACGCCGAGGACCTGCTGCAGGAGACGTTGCTGGCGGCATGGCGCGGAATCGGGGGCTACGAGGAACGCGCGTCGGTGCGGACGTGGCTCTACCGAATCGCGACCAACCGCTGTCTCAACGCACTGCGGGCCGGCGCCCGTCGTCCGCCCGTGGCCTACCAGCCGGAGGTCCCGTTGCCTGAGCCGTCGCACCGCAGGTCGGACCCGAGCTGGCTGGAGCCGTACCCCGATGTGCTGCTCGACGAGCTCGCCGACCACCTGCCTGGACCGGAGGCGCGCTACGAGGTCAGGGAGTCGATGTCGCTGGCGTTCCTGGCGGCGCTGCAGCAGTTGCCACCGAGGCAACGAGCCGTGTTGGTGCTGCGGGACGTGCTGGGCTTCCGGGCCGCCGAGGTGGCGAACATTCTCGACACGACCGAGAACGCGGTGACCAGCGCGCTGAAACGAGCGCGGGGTGCGCTGGCGGGCCCCGAACGGGAGCGCGCGCCGCTGCCGAACTCGCCACAGGAACGCCGGATCGTCGAGGACTTCATCCGCGCGTTCGAGGCCGGCGACGTCGATGCGATCGTGGCCATGCTGACGAACGACGCGTTGCTGACCATGCCGCCACTGCCGCTGGAATACCAGGGCCTGGACGCCGTCCGGCATTTCCTGGCCACGGTCGCGCTGCGCGACGACTGCCGGCACACGCTGATCCCGACGCGCGCGAACGGACAACCGGCTTTCGGCTGTTACCTGCGTGATCCGAGGACGCCGATCCTGCACGCGCACGGCGTGCTCGTACTGACACTGACCGGCGACCGGATCACCGCGCTGACGCGATTCCTGGACAACTCACTTCTGACGGTATTCGGACTGCCACGATCGCTGCGCGCCTAATTGCTTGAGCAGAAGGAGAAACGGTGAGTACCGGCGAAAGAAGAATGACGTCCAAGCAGGCATGGGTGTTGGGGCTTGCCTCACTGGCGTCGTTCATGATGTCCCTGGACAGCTTGGTCGTGACGACGGCGCTGAGCACGATCCGGCATGATCTGACGGCGTCGATCGAAGCACTCGAATGGACTGTCAACGCGTACAACCTGACGTTCGCGGTACTGCTACTGACCGGAGCCGCGCTGGGTGACCGGTTCGGCCGCCGCCGAATCTTCCTCGTCGGGCTGGCGGTGTTCACCATCGCGTCGGTGGCCTGCGCGCTGTCACCGACCATCGGCATTCTGATCACGTTCCGGGCGTTGCAGGGTGCTGGTGCCGCCATGGTGCTGCCGCTGTCGCTCACCCTGATCAGTGCGATGTTCCCGCCTCGGCAGCGGGGCAAGGCGATGGGGCTGTACCTGGGCCTCACCGGTCTGGCGACGTTCAGCGGCCCGTTCATCGGCGGCGCCATCTCCGAGGGGCTGGCCTGGCAGTGGATCTTCTGGCTGAACCTGCCGATCGGGGTGCTCGCGATCCTGCTGACGGCGCGGCGCGTCGACGAGAGCGTCGGCCCGAACAACCGGTTCGACCTGGGTGGGGTCGTGCTCGTGACCGTGGGCGCGTTCGGCATCGTCTGGGGTCTGGTCCGCGGAAACGCGGCGGGCTGGAGCAGCGCGGAAGTACTGGGCGCGCTGGTGGTCGGTGTCGCGCTGGTGATTGCCTTCGTGTTCTGGGAACAACGCATGACGACGCCGATGCTGCCGATGCGGTTCTTCCGGTTGCGGGCGTTCGCCACGGCCAACCCGGCGAACTTCCTCGTGTTCGCTTCGCTGTACGGCACGATGTTCTTTCTCGCGCAGTACTTCCAGACTGTGCAAGGGGAAGGGCCGCTCGGTGCCGGCCTGCGGCTGATGCCGTGGACCGCGACGCTGATGGTGTGCGCGCCGATCGCCGGCCGGTTGGCCGACAAGGTCGGCGAGCGGAAGTTCGTCGTCGGCGGGCTGCTGCTCCAGAGTCTCGCCATGGGCTGGATCGCCGTGGTCGCCGACGCCGACGCGAGCTATCTCGAA
>Ga0193742_1002555_pt1 | contig 10454 bp, 5 predicted proteins | sample L2c1metaG_FD_165511 | JGI IMG/M metagenome (GOLD analysis project Ga0193742, IMG submission 165511) | Soil microbial communities from a riparian zone of the East river system, Colorado, United States - L2c1 | ecosystem: Environmental > Terrestrial > Soil > Riparian zone | place: USA: East River... | reverse complement strand
CGTCGATCGGATCCGGCGCGCCCATTTCCATCGCGATCATGTCGAGCATGGCCTCGTCATGGGCGTCGGCGGCCTCGACCGTGAGTTCAACCGCCTCGGCGGTCTCGCTTCCGGCAGTTTCCATCTCCTCCAGCGTGGCGTCCGCCTCGGCGACCGCAGCTTCGGTGGCTGGTGCCACAGCCTCCGCCGAAATCGAGCTGACGGGAGCCTGAGCGACTTCCTCCTGCGTAGGAACTTGTTCGAACGCCTCGGCGACAGCGACCAGAGCCTCATCTTGCGGCGCCGGAGCAGGCGAAGCGGCTTGCGCCTCGGCAACCGCAGCAGGCGCCTCCTCGTCGCTGAATTCCGCGATGCGCCCGGCAAGCGAGGCGAATGCGGCCTCCAGCGCCGTCTTGGCCTCGTCGGAGGAGATCTGCTCGGCGCCCTTCTCGATGACATCAACCTGCGAATCGATCAGGTCGCAGATTCGTCCGTCATTGCCGATTTCCCGCAACCGCCAGGCGATCTCCCGGATCACCCGCGCGCCCTTGCGCACCGGCGCCAGTCTCTCGTTCAGCGCAAGGGCGTCGATCGCGCCCATCGCCGAGGTCTGCGCGGCCGCCAGCGCCCCGCGAATTGCGATCAGCGCCTCAAGTAGTTTGGCCTCGGCGAGACTGTTGTCGGCGACGGCCTCCGCCGCCTCGCGCTGTGCGTTGGCCGCCTCTCGCTGCGCGCTGGCGGCCTCGCGCTGGATGGCAAGGCTCTCTTCCTTCTGCGCGGCAAGGCTCTGCTCGATCCGTGCCACCGCGTCGAGCACCATGCTGGTGTCGGCGTTGCGGTTGCGTTTGGCATATTCGCCGAGAAACCAGCGGCCGCGCGAAGTCTCCATGAAGGCTTCGCTGATTGCAGCATAATCTTCCTCGCCCGGCAGCGCGGCGCGTGCTGAGATCGGCGAAAGGGCGAATGCTTCGTCGGCCATGCTAAACTCTTCGCGCAAATCATCGCGCGTTACGTTAACGAACAACACGATATCGGGCGAATCGCAATTGAATTGATGCCGAGCGAATCACAAATCCCCATCGCATCTCAAGGCGCATCGAAGCGATTCGCGACGCGTCTGGCGCTGTTTTATGGTACGACGTTCGGGACGATGGGCACCCATGTGCCGTTTTTCACGCTGTGGCTGAAGTCGGTCGGCATCGATCCCTCCTGGATCGGCATCATTTCCGCGGTTCCTGCGGTGACGCGCTTTACCGTGCTTCCGTTCGTGACGGGTGCTGCGGGGCGACGCTATTCGCTGCGCGCGGTCCTGATCGTCACTTCAATAGCCACCGCGCTCGGCTTTGCGGTGATCGGCACGCAATATCTGCCGCTCGCGGTGCTGCTCGCCTATGCCGTGACCTGCTGCCTGTGGACCCCGATGGTGCCGCTGACGGACGCCTACGCGCTCGGCGGCGTGGCGCGCTATGGCCTGAATTACGGGCCGCTGAGGCTGTGGGGCTCGGCGGCCTTCGTGGTGGGCGCGCTGATCTGCGGAGTGCTGGTCGACGTCATCGCGGCCAGCCATCTGATCTGGGTCATTGCGTCGGTGGCCGCTTTGGGAGCCGTTGCAAGCCTCGGGCTGCAGCCACTGGACCGGCCGAAGCCGCCGGCGACCGCCGTGCTCGGCGCCAGCGGCTTGCTGCGTGATCCCGGCTTCCTCGCCATCATCATCGCAGCCGGACTGATTCAAGGCAGTCATGCCGCCCTTTACGCCTTTGCCTCCATCACCTGGCAGGCGTCCGGTCTGGGCGGGCTGACCATTGCCGGATTGTGGGTGCTGGGCGTGCTTGCCGAGATCGTGGTGTTCGCGCTGTCGCCGCGCTTCACGCTGGCACCGGCGCTGCTGGTGGTGATCGGCGGGCTCAGCGCCTTCGTGCGCTGGCTGATCACGGCGCAGGAGCCTTCGGTTGCGGTGTTGTCGGTGGTCCAGCTTGCGCATGGGCTGACGTTCGGACTGACACAGGTCGGCATCATGGGACTGCTGGTGCGTCACGTGCCCGGCCACCTGATGGCGCGCGGGCAGGGCTATCTTGCGGCCTGCGGCGGCATCGTCAGCGGCACGGCATCCGTCGTGTCCGGGCTGGTCTATGCCGGCTATGGGCAGCGGGTCTATTACATCATGGCGGCGATGGCGCTAATCGCCGCGATCGTGATGTGGCTGGCGCGGAACAGGCTTGCGCGTCAGCCCCAGAGCGTGGCTTCCGGTGGATAAACCAGACTGCCTTCGTAGCGCAGTCCGTCCTCGCGGTCGCGCGCCAGCAACAGGGGACCATCGAGATCGACGAAGCGCGCCTGTTGCGCGAGCAGCATGGCGGGGGCCATCGCCAGCGAGGTTGCGACCATGCAGCCGATCATGATCTCGAAGCCGAGCGCGTGGGCGGCATCCGCCATCGCCAGCGCTTCGGTCAGGCCGCCGGTCTTGTCGAGCTTGATGTTGACGGCGTCATAGCGTTCGCGAAGTCCACTTAGCGAGGCGCGGTCATGCACGCTTTCGTCGGCGCAGACCGCGATCGGCCGCTTGATGCGCGCCAGCGCGGCATCATTGGCGGCCGGAAGCGGCTGCTCGACCAGCGTCACGCCGAGCTCGGCGCAGGCATGCAGGTTCCGTTCGAGATTGTCCGGCGTCCATGCCTCGTTGGCGTCCACGATCAACTCGGATTCGGGGGCGGCCTTGCGGACGGCAGCGATCCGCTTGCGGTCGCCGTCGCCGCCGAGCTTGATCTTGAGCAGCGGCCGGTGCGCGGCCTTGGCGGTGGCGGCCGCCATCGCCTTCGGCGTTCCCAACGAGATCGTAAAGGCGGTCGTGTAGGGCCGTGGCGCCGGTCGGCCGAGCAGGGTCCATACCCGCTGTGTCCGGCTTTTGGCCTCGAGGTCCAATAGAGCGCAGTCCAGCGCGTTACGGGCGGCGCCTGCCGGCATCGCCGTCTGCAGGGCCGTTCGATCCAGTCCTTGGGACAGCGGTTCCTGCATCGCCTGAAGGGCGGCCAAGGTCGCTTCCGGGGTCTCGTTGTAGCGGGGGTAGGGAACACACTCGCCGCGGCCGGTATGGCCGCCATGGCTGATCTCGGCCACGACGGTAATGGCCTCGGTCTTGGCGCCCCGGCTGATCGTGAAGGCGCCGGCAATCGGCCAGCGCTCGATGCGGGCGGAAAGGTGTCGAGATTGGCCGGAAGTCATTTTAAAATCTGGCAATTTCTGAACCGCATGCTTGCTCGCCGCTACCAACTATGGCTGGTTAGGGACAGATTCTACAAGGCGATGCGGCGTGCCGGACCATACCTTTTGTATGAGCAGAGCGTTTTCCAGCGAAGTGGATCGCGGTTCGCGGATAGAAAACGTGTCAAAACATGAATCTAGAGCCCCGTTCCGATTCAATCGGCACGGAAAAGGCTCTAGCGAGCCAACCGGGGGGCGGCCATCGTGAGCGGCGATCCGACGCTGGAGCGGATTGCCCAGGGCAACGGGCTTGCGCTGTGCGCCGCCGGCTCGTGGACGGCCCGCTTTGCCCCGGCGCTCGAGAAGATGGTGGCCGACGCCGAAAAACTTCGTGGCAGCCGCCCGAACATCTTCATCGACGTCTCGCAGGTGTCAAAACTCGATACGTTCGGCGCCTGGCTGATCGAACGGCTGCGCCGCAGCCTGACCGATGGCGGGATCGAGGCCAAGATCGCCGGCCTGTCGGCGAACTATTCGAGCCTCGTCGACGAGGTGCGCCGGGTCAAAGCCGAGCCCGTGGTCGAGACTCGTTCGGTAACAATCACCGGCATGCTGGAGCAGATCGGCCGCAGCGTGGCCGGCATCGGCGGCACGCTGGTCGGATTGATCGAGATGCTCGGCGCGGTGCTTGCCGCGGCCGGCCGTGTGTTCATTCGCCCCCGCGGTTTCCGGCTGACCTCTACCATCCATCATCTGGAGCAGGTGTGCTGGCGCGCGGTGCCGATCGTGGTGCTGATTACGTTCCTGATCGGCTGCATCATCGCGCAGCAGGGCATTTTCCATTTCCGTCAATTCGGTGCCGATATTTTCGTGGTCGACATGCTCGGCGTACTGGTGCTGCGCGAAATCGGCGTGCTGCTGGTGGCGATCATGGTGGCCGGCCGTTCGGGCTCGGCCTACACCGCCGAACTCGGCTCGATGAAAATGCGCGAGGAAATCGATGCGCTGCGCACCATGGGCTTCGATCCGATCGAGGTCCTGATCCTGCCGCGCATGCTGGCGCTGGTCATGGCGTTGCCGATCCTGGCGTTCCTCGGCGCGATGGCAGCACTCTATGGCGGCGGCCTCGTGGCGTATCTCTATGGCGGCGTCGAGCCCGAAGCTTTCCTGCTGCGGTTGCGCGACGCGATCTCGATCAATCATTTCATTGTCGGTATCATCAAGGCGCCGGTCATGGCCGCGGTGATCGGTATCGTGGCTTGCGTCGAGGGGCTTGCGGTGCAGGGCAGCGCCGAATCGCTCGGACAACACACGACATCCTCGGTGGTGAAGGGAATTTTCCTGGTCATCGTCATGGATGGCGTGTTCGCCATCTTCTTCGCATCGATTGGAATGTGACCATGGCGGGCGAAATCTCCGACGCCATCATCCGGGTCCGTGACATCACCGTGCAGTTCGGCAAGACGCGGATTCTCGACGGACTCAATCTCGACGTGAAGCGCGGCGAGATTTTGGGCTTCGTCGGCCCGTCGGGCGCCGGCAAATCCGTGCTGACGCGCACCATCATCGGCCTCGTGCCCAAGGTCGCCGGCAGCATCGAAGTGTTCGGCGTCGATCTCGACAAGGCCTCTACGACCGAGCGGCGCGGCGTCGAACGGCGCTGGGGCGTGCTGTTCCAGCAGGGCGCGCTGTTCTCCTCGCTCACGGTGCGGCAGAACATCCAGTTTCCGGTGCGCGAATATCTCAACCTCTCGCAACGCCTGCTCGACGAGGTCATGGTGGCCAAGCTTGGCATGGTGGGCCTGAAGCCGGAGGTCGCCGACCGCTTTCCGTCGGAACTTTCCGGCGGCATGATCAAGCGCGTGGCGCTGGCGCGCGCGCTCGCGCTCGATCCGGAACTGGTGTTCCTGGACGAGCCGACCTCGGGCCTCGACCCGATCGGCGCCGGCGATTTCGACGAGCTCGTCCGCACCCTGCAGCGTACTTTGGGGCTGACGGTTTTCATGGTAACCCACGACCTCGACAGCCTTTATACGGCTTGCGACCGTATCGCCGTTTTAGGGAACGGTAAGATCATTGCAGCAGGATCGATTGCCGAGATGAAGGCATCGAAGCATCCCTGGCTGAATCAGTATTTCAATGGCAAGCGCGCCCGCGCCGTTGTGGTGTAGGAGTAATTGATGGAAACGCGGGCGAATTACGTCCTGATCGGTGCCTTCACCCTGGCGGTGATTGCGGCGGCGTTCGGCTTCGTGCTCTGGTTCCAGAGCCTGCATACGACCAAGGCGCGCAGCCCCTTGCGGGTGATTTTCGAGGGACCGGCGACCGGCCTGCGCAATGGCGGCAGCGTCAATTTCAACGGTATCCGGGTAGGCGAAGTCGTCCGCGTGAAGCTGGATAACCCACGTCGCGTCGTCGCGTTGGCGATGATCGAGAACAATGCCCCGGTCCGCAAAGATACCCTGGTCGGCCTCGAATTCCAGGGCCTGACCGGTGTGGCGGCGATTTCGCTCAAGGGCGGCGATGAGGCCGCCCCTCCCGTGCCGCTCGACGAGGACGGCGTCCCGGTGCTGACCGCCGATCCGGCCGCCCTGCAGGACGTCACCGAGTCGATCCGCGCCACGCTGCAAAACGTCAACCGGATCGTCGCCGACAACCAGGAGTCCGTGAAGAACTCGCTGCGAAACCTCGAGACCTTTACGGGCGCGCTCGCGCGCAACTCCGAGAAGATCGACAACGTCATGCTCAAGGTCGACGGCGTCATGCTCAAGGCCGACAATCTCATGCTCGGCCTTAACACCATCGCGGGCGGCGCGAATGGCGGCGAATTGAACCTGATGGTGAAGTCGATCAAGGAACTGGCTGATGATCTCGACAAGCGCTCGGGCGCGCTGATGGCCGATGGCCGCCGCACGCTCGCAGACATCAGCCGTGCGGTGAACAATTTCGACCGCAATCCGAGCCGGGTGATCTTCGGCGGCAGCAACAACGCCGCACCCGCGGCGGAACCTGCGGCGGCACCGCCACCGAGACCGGCAAGGCCACCTGCCGCGGCGGCGCCCAGCGGGCAGAAGCGACAGTAGGGATTTGGCGAATACGAAATGTGCGAGTAGCGGCGAGAGATCACCGCGAGAGCCGTCGCTTCGCGCCTCGCAATGACGAACCCCAAAACAAAACGGAGGCCGCGAGGCCTCCGTTTCGCATTCTGCAATCAGCTTGAGCCTTACCCCAACCGTCCAGCCGCATGCGCGAGCAGGGTGTAGACCAACCCGGTCTCCGAGGTGAGGTGGCCGCGCAGGGCCTGCGGACCACGATCCTCGCGGGCAACTTCGTCGAGTAGGCGTTCGAACTCGGCGACGTAGCGGTCGACCGTCTGCTTGAAGTTGCGGTCGGCGCGGTATTTGCGGGCGACCTCGTCAAAAGCCTTCTGGCCGGCCGGCGTGTAGAGCCGCTTCGAGAAGGCCTTGCTCTCGCCGCGCTGATAGCGATCCCACATTTCGGCCGCGAGATTGCGATCCATCAGCCGGCCGATGTCGAGCGACAGCGATTCCAGCGGATTGGCCGGGGCTTGCGGCGCGCGCGGACGGGGAGGAGCTTCGCGTCCGCTCGGACCACCGGCGTCGGTGCGGCTGAGCAGATCGGACAGCCAGCCGTCGCGACCGCCATCCTGGCCTTGGCTAGCCGGGCTGACCGGCGGCGCTTCGGTGCGGCGCGGCGCCGGCATGCCGAGATCCGGCGGCGGCAGGTTCGACGCGCTGCCGGTGTCGCGCGTCCGCACGTCACCGGTGTCGCGCATGCGCACGTCATTGCGGCCGCCGGCGGTTGCCATCACCGGTTCTTCCTGGCGCTGCACGCTGGCGCGGCTCGTCGTCATGACGTCGAGGCCGCGGCCGTGATGGGCGACGATCCGGTTGAGTTCGGCCAGCGCCTCGATCTGGTCGACGATCACCTTGCGCATCTGCGCGGTGTTGTCGGCGGCCTCCTGCGGCATTTCCAGCACGCCGCGGCGCAGTTCGTTGCGGGTGGCTTCGAGCTCGTGGTGCATCTCGGAGGCCATCTGCTTCATGGCCACCACCATGGCGCCGAACTTCTCGGTCGACTGCTTGAACATCGCATCGGTTTCGGCGTTGCTCTGCTGGTACAGTTCGTTCATCGCGTCGACCGTCTGGTGCCGCTCGTTTTCGGCCGCAGCACGAACCGCTTCGAACTGCCGGCTGATCGCAGCCGAGCCGGCGCCGGCGGTCTCCGCCACCACGCGGGCGATATCGCGGGCGCGTTCCTCGGCGGCGGCCAGCGATTCATCCAGCAGGTTGGTGAAGCGCGACAGCCGCTGATCGAGGTCGGTGGTGCGCAGATCGATCGTGGTCACCAGCGATTCAAGTTGCGATTTGCGCTCCGCCACGGAGGTCGTGGTGGTGCGGTTGGCCTGTTCGACCACGGAAGCGGCATCGACCAGCGCCTTGCCATGGGTTTCGAACTCGCTCGACAGCGAGCCGAGATCCTCCAGCGCCTTGGAGGTCTTGGTGTTGAAGGTGGTGAGCTGGTCCTCCAGCGTCTGGGTCGCGACACCGTTCCGCGAGGTGACGTCGTTCATGGCGGACACGAAGTCGGCCACGCGGGTCACCAAAGCGCGCTCCAGCGAGTTGAGGTTGTCGTGGGCGCCGGTCAGCACTTCCTGCAGCAGGATGTTGCCTTCACGCAGCCGCTCGAACAGCGCGACCGTGTCGGTGCGCAGGATCTTGCTGGTCTCCTGCATTTCGGTGACCGCCGCGATCGAGACCTGACGCGACTGGTCGATCGCCGAACGCGACGCCTGTTCGAGGTCCTTCAGCGACTTCGCAACTGCGCCGGTCGCAAGATCGCCCGCCGTGGTGATCGAGCGGGAGACTTCCGAGCCGGAGGTCGCCATCGATTGCGAGAACGCCTGGCCGCGGTTCTCGATCGCCTTGAGCGAGTCGGCGGTGACGCGGTCGAGTTCGGTCGTGAGCTGAGTGGTCTTGGCGCTGAGCGCTTCCACCAGCGAACCACGGCGGCTGTCGACGATCTGCGCCAGACGATCGGTCTGCTGCTGAACGTAGGTGACGATTTCGTCGGTCTTGCCGGTCATCGTCGAGCCGAAATTGCTGCTGGCTGACAGCACCGAGCGTTCGACGTCAGCCGCGGTCGACTTGACCTTGGAGCTGACTTCGTTCGAAGCGGCGATCAGCGCGCTCTGCGCGTTCTGCGCCGAGGTCTGAATGTTGTCGGTGGTAGCGGCGGTGACGGCGGCGAGCGCGCGCTCGATGTCGGTGGCGATCGCCTTGATCTGGCTCGCGGCGTCGGCCGAGGTCGCGGCGAACGAGCTCTGCGCTTCGCGCGCGGTGCCGAGGATCGCGGCGGCAGTACCGGCGCCGACCGCGCTCAGCGTGCGTTCGACATCGATGGACAGCGACTTGACGTGCTCGGCCGCTTCCGTCGAGGCTGATGTGAGCGCGCTCTGCGCTTCACGGGCGCCAAGGGTGATCGACTCGGCGGTGGCATTGCCTGCCATCGAGAGCGAACGCTGCATGTCGGCAGCCAGGGCCGTGACCTTGGTCGTCGCATCGTTGGATGCCGTGACGAGGGTGTTCTGGGCTTCGCGGGCGCCGGACGTGATGGCTTCTGCGGTGGAGGTGCCGGCAGCCGACAACGAACGCTCGACGTCGGCGGCGAGCGACTTGACCTGGCTTGCCGCATCCGCGGACGCGTTGATCAGGGTGTTCTGGGCGTCGCGGGCGCCTGATGTGATCGACTCCGCGGTGGCGGTGCCGGCGATCGACAGCGAGCGCTGCACGTCGGCAGCGAGCGACTTGACCTGGCTTGCCGCATCCGAAGATGCGTTGATCAGCGTGCTCTGGGCCTCGCGTGCGCCGGCGGTGATGGCCTCGGCGGTGGCGGTACCGGCGATCGACAGCGAGCGCTGCACGTCGTCAGACAGCGACTTGACCTGGTTGGTGACCTCGGTCGAGGCGGCAACCAGCGTGCTCTGGGCTTCGCGGGCGCCGGCCGTGACGGCTTCGGCGGTCGCGGTGCCGGCGATCGACAGCGAACGCTCGACGTCGGCGGCGAGCGACTTGACCTGGCTTGCCGCATCCGCGGACGCCGTTACCAGCGTGGACTGGGCTTCGCGGGCGCCGGAGAGAACCGATGCGGCGGTGGCGCTGCCGGCGGCCGTCAGCGTGCGCTCGACATCGGCGGCCAGCAACTTGATCTGCGAGGCGGCCTCGGAGGAAGCCGACACCAGCGTGGTCTGGGCGTCGCGGGCGCTGGTGAGGATCGAGTTGGCGGCACCGGTGCCGACGGCGGTGAGGGAGGTCTCGACCTCGGCCGAGGTCATCCGCAACTGGGCGCCGACATCGGACGAAACCGTGAGCAGGGCCTGCTGCGCGGTGCGCGCGCCGGTCTGGATGGTCTCGGAGGTGTTGACCACGAGGTTGGTGAGCGAGCGCTCGGCGTCCTCGACATGGGAGCGGATGCCCGAGGACAATAGTTCCGCGCGCGCCATGAGATCGTCGCTGGCCTGACGGCCGCTGCTTTCGATACGGCCGGCCACCGCTTCGACGCGCGAGCCGAGCAGATCCTCGAACTGCGCGACGCGCATGTCGATGTCGCTGGCGATCGCGCCGACCCGGGTCTCGATGCCCTGGTGGATATCCTGGAACCGCGCCGCGATGGTGTCGGTCAGATGGGCGCTGCGGCCATCGATGGTCTGGGTCACGCTGGTGATGCGCTGGTCGACGGCTTCGACCGCTTGCGCAGTACCAACGGTCAGCGACGTGGTTACGTTGGTGAGGCGCTGGTCGATGGCTTCGACGGCTTGCGCGGCGCCAACGGTCAACGACGTGGTCACGCTGGTCAGGCGTTGGTCGATGTTTTCGAGGGCCTGCGCGGCGCCAACGGTCAGCGACGTGGTTACGTTGGTGAGGCGCAGGTCGATGGCTTCGACGGCTTGCGCGGCGCCGACCGTCAGCGACGTCGTCAGGTGGGTGAGGCGCGAGTCGATCGACTGGATGGCTTGCGTGGTGCCGCCGGTCAGCGACGAGGTGAGTTCGGTCAGACGCGAGTCGATCGAGTGGATCGCCTGTGCGGCGCCGTCGGTCAACGAACTCGACAACAGGCCAAGGCGATTATCAATCGTTTCGGTCACGGACCTGGCGCGGGTGTCGAAGGTCTGCTCCAGCGCCTTCAGGCGGCCGTCGACGGTCTCGTCGAACGACCTGATCTTGGTATCGAGCGAGCTGTCGAGATGGTTGACGCGG
>Ga0193742_1002554_pt1 | contig 10456 bp, 7 predicted proteins | sample L2c1metaG_FD_165511 | JGI IMG/M metagenome (GOLD analysis project Ga0193742, IMG submission 165511) | Soil microbial communities from a riparian zone of the East river system, Colorado, United States - L2c1 | ecosystem: Environmental > Terrestrial > Soil > Riparian zone | place: USA: East River... | reverse complement strand
AATCCACATCCCCGTTTTTCGTGGCAACTAGTCAGTCCCAGAAGAAATACTGTTCAGCAGGCCTACGAAATACGTGTTAGAAGTAATAGTCCTTCCAGGATCACCTGGACATCCGGAAAAGTAAAATCGCCGAATTCTGTCCTCGTTGAATACCAGGGTCCTGACTTTTCACCTGCTTCCACTTACAGCTGGCAGGTTCGCGTGTGGGATAATCATGGGCAGTCATCAGGATGGAGTAGTGCTGCAAGATGGCAGACCGGAATCGGTGGTCCGGAAAATTGGAAGGCGGCCTGGATTACAGCCGAACTTAAAGAAGACACTGTGCGGCGTCCCGGACAACTTTTCAGAAAACAATTCCCGGTTTCCCGCAAGCTGAGGTCTGCTGTGGCTTTCATCACTTCGCATGGAATGTATGAGGCATTTATCAATGGAAAAAGACTCGGCAAGGGAATATTTACTCCTGGATGGACCAGCTACAACAAACGGCTGCAATACCAGGCTTATGATGTTACGGATATACTGAAGCAGGGTCAGAATGCGATAGGAGTTGCTCTGGCCAGCGGATGGTACCGGACCGTACTCGGCTGGCAGGACAACGACAATATTTATGGCAAGACACTTGGTTTGCTGATGCAGATACACCTGCAGTATGAAGATGGAAGTGAGGAAGACATCGTTACGGACGGCAGCTGGAAGGCCACTGATCAAGGACCGGTGAGGTCTTCGGAATTATACAACGGTGAAACCTATGACGCCAACTTTGAGCAGAAAAACTGGAGCAGCGATCCTTTTAATGACAGCAAATGGAAGAATGTAACCGCTGGTTCTAAAGACGTGCGCAATATCGTTGCCACGTCCAGTGAGGATGTGAGCAGTCACGACACCTTTGCAGTAAAAAAACTGATCACTACCCCAAAAGGTGAAAAGGTGATCGACTTTGGACAGAACCTGGTAGGATGGGCAGAGATAACCGTAAAAGGCAAAAAAGGAGACACGATTAAAATCACGCATGCGGAAGTGCTGGATAAGGAGGGAAATTTTTATACTGCCAATCTCAGGACAGCGAAACAGGAAAATATATTCGTTCTCAACGGAGAAGAGCAAACCTATCATCCTCATTTTACTTTCCAGGGTTTCCGCTATATCAGAATAGAAGGGTATAACGGCGACCTACAGCCTAAAAATTTCCGGGCAGTGGCACTCTATTCCTCGATGCGACCGGCGGGCAGTTTTTCCTGCTCGGATTCCATGCTGAACCAACTCCAGCACAATATTCAATGGGGACAACTCGGCAATTTTGTTGACGTGCCAACGGATTGCCCGCAACGCGATGAGCGTCTTGGTTGGACAGGCGACGCGCAGGCTTTTGCCAGAACAGCCACCTTCAACCGCAACTCGCTTAACTTTTTTTCAAAATGGCTGAAAGACCTTGCTGCTGACCAGCTTCCATCCGGTGCCGTGCCACACGTCATCCCCAATGTTCTCGGAGAAGCGGGCGGATCGACGGGTTGGTCAGATGCCGCCACGATCATTCCGTGGACCTTGTACACGGTATACGGCGATACACAGATATTGCGACAGCAATATGCCAGCATGAAGGCCTGGGTTCGCTACATGGAAGAGCACAGCCGGAATGATCTCTGGAATACGGGTCAGCATTTTGGCGACTGGTTGTTTTATAAACCAAATGACGACCTGGATGGTAGTTCGGCGGTAACAGACAAGAGTATGATCGCCCAGACCTTCTGGGCAAATTCAACGCAGCTCATGATCAAAACAGCCTCTGTACTGGGTTTGAAGGAAGACAGCATCCGGTACGCGGGCTGGCTTAAAAGGATAAAGGCCGCTTTCATGAAGGAATATGTTACGCCCACGGGCAGACTGGTCTCGGGCACGCAGACTGCTTACGTTCTCGCCCTGAATTTTGACATGCTGCCTGATTCCCTGCGTCCGCACGCGGCGCTCCGGCTGGTTGAAAATGTGAAGCGGTACGACTATCATCTCACCACCGGCTTTCTCGGCACGCCTTATCTCTGCCAGGTATTGTCGCGTTTTGGCTACGACGACGTCGCATACAAATTATTACTGCAGAAGACGTATCCTTCATGGCTCTACCCCGTGACCATGGGAGCTACAACAATTTGGGAAAGATGGGATGGACAAAAGCCCGACAGCAGTTTTCAAACCGTTGGCATGAATTCCTTTAATCACTATGCATACGGGGCCATTGGCGATTGGATGTACAGGGTGGTAGCGGGACTGGACAATGCTGCTCCCGGCTATTCAAAAATGCTCATTCATCCCCATCCTGATACGAGTCTGAATTTTGCAAAGGCAAGATTCGAAAGTCCTTACGGTATCGTGGTTTCGGGATGGGAAAGAAAGGCCGGAGTCATGACTCTGAATCTTACAATTCCTGCGAATACAAGCGCCGAACTGGTACTTCCCGGCGCGGCCCCGGTTGCGTTGAAGGAAAATGGCAAGCCGGTTCAGGGCAACAACCAGTTTGCAAACGTCAAAGAGGAAGGAAACAACAGCAGGATGACCATTGGTTCGGGAACTTATCTGTTTACTTACCCGCTGAGGTAAATTAAACTTTACCTGAAGTTGTCGGAATCGCGGTATGCCTTGATCAATGCAAGTTCACCTAAACACGCTGGAGGGCAGGGAGGCAGGATTTATTGGCAAAAGAGTGACAGAAGATGATAAGGAAAATACCACTGCTGTCAGGCCACAGGATTATTTTTACCAGAACACAACAGGTGATAATGATTTAGGGGAAGAATTTGTTTAAGACGCCAGTTTTATCAAATTTCGCTCCCTTTCGCTGGGTTATTCACTGCCGGCCTCGATACTGAGAAAAGGCTTTAAAAAAGTGCTTGTTTTTTCCCTTCTTGGCCGTAATCTTTGGATAATAAAAAATATACGCCCAATATAGATCCCGAATGATTTTACAATAATACCAATGCGCAGGGACTTGAATTGTCAGGTATCCTTCGGTAAGAAATCCCGGTTTTAATGTAAACATAAAATTCTGATCCCTAAAAATTGAGCGATGAAAAAAATTATCACTTTAAAATACCTGTTCACCCCCGCGCAGCTTTATACGGCCGGAAATTCAGATGGAAATTCCAGGGGCATTTGGGAAGGAAATCTCAGTTATGCATCCACTTTCATGCAACAGTTTTCTTCCACATCGGGATTATGGTATGGTGACAAGTACGTGTTCAATAATGACTATCTTTCTGCCATCTGGCTGACCCGGTTTGATGGGTCGGCAGCTGATTATTATGCAGCTGGAGTGGTGCAGCCCGTTCTCCAGCTCAAGCAGGCCGGTGCGGGAATTGCAGAATCTGATGCTGAGGTCTATCTGGCAGGAAATCCCTGGTTAGCCGCGGATGGCCTCAGGCAGATCGATGAGCAGTATTGGTTAGCCACATTTTGTGACTGCCTGGAAGCCCGGAGCAACTGGAAAAAGAGCGGTTATCCAGAATTGGTGCCCGTAAATGACGAAGCCAATATTGCCAATGGCAGCATCCCGCGCAGGTTCACCTACCCAATGGATGAAGCCCGGGTGAATCCTGACAATTTTAGTACTGCCGTTAACTCTAACAACGGAGGCGATAAAATAACTTCGAGGGTCTGGTGGGACAGTGAATAACCACCGTACAAACATTGCTATTTGAATCTATTCGATTGCCATGAATAAGCTACTGAACATTAACACAGAGAAACGGATCCCGATCTATCTGCAGATCGTTGATTCCATTACCGATGCGATCAGACGAGGGAATTACAAGAAAGGAGAAAGAATATTCTCTATAAATGAACTCAGCAATGAGTATTTTCTCGCGAGAGACACGGTACAGAAAGCCTATAATATCCTGCACCACAAAGGCGTCATCACTTCTGTCAAGGGCAAGGGCTATTATATCAAGGACACCAACCTTGGATCCACATTTAAGGTGCTGCTCCTGTTCAGCAAAATCAGCAATTATAAAAAGCAGATATACAACGCCTTTGTGCAGACACTTGGCGACAATGCGGTAATTGACATTAAGATCCACCATTTTAATACCAAGATCCTCCGCGACCTGATCACTGACCACCTGACCGACTATGATTATTTCGTGATCATGCCGCATTTTTATGACGATCCCGATGGGGCCCTGAGCATTATCAAAATGATCCCGGATGACCAGTTGGTGATACTGGACAAGAATATTCCTTACAGCGACCTGAAATCTCCGGCAGTTTACCAGGACTTTCAGAACGACATTGTCGAGGCCCTCGAGCAGGGCATTGACCTGCTGCTGAAATACAGGAAGCTCTACCTTATATTTCCAAAGATCATCAGTTATTCTCCCGAGATCGCTATGGGTTTCCGGAAATTTTGCATCAGCAACAATTTCAAGTTCGAAATCCTCCCCGAGATAGACGAGAAGACAGAAGTACAGGAGAAAGAAGCCTATATAGTCATTGAAGAGAATGACCTATGCCAATTGATCAAAAAATCGAGAGAGAAGGGGTTGAAAATTGGGAAAAACCTTGGCATTATTTCATACAATGACAGCCCCCTCAAGGAAATTTTGCTTGACGGTATCACGGTGCTTTCCACCGATCATACCAGGATGGGAGAAACTGCAGCCAATTTTATCCTCAATAACAGCAAAGAAAAAATCAAAAATCCTTTCGTAATGATCCGGAGAAAATCTCTCTGAATCGTTTTTTTGAATAAAATGCAGCTTGAAACAATGCACTTTAAACGGCACTTGGTAACTGAGGGTTCCTGACCTTGTAGCCTCTCAATCCAAAGAAAAGAATTACCAGAATAGACAAGACGGGTACGATGTAAGCTTTCTGAATACTACCCGTTGCATCGGAAATGGCTGCCATGATAACGGGCACCACCGCACCACCGACAATTGACATCACGAGAAACGAAGAAGCGATCTTGCTTTCTTCGCCGAGCCCTTTGATTCCTAACGCAAAAATCGTGGGGAACATGATCGACAAGAAAAATGGCACCGCTAACAGTGAGTAAATGGCGATATTGCCGGTAGTCGTTATCGAAATCGTAAGCAGAAGCACGGTGATCAGAGCATAGGTTGCCAGAAGTTTGGCTGGCGAGATATATTTCATCAGGAATGTGCCGACATACCTTCCCACCATGAATCCCACCATTCCAATCGCTCCCCAAACAAAAGCAGCTTCTTTTTCTCCCATGTTGCCAACAAATTTCGAAAATCTTATAAAGAAACTTCCAACACCAACCTGGGTTCCTACATAGCAAAACTCAGCAATAACGGCCCAGGTCACGTGACTATGACGGAACACCCTCATCGAAAACGAATGTTTTTCATCGCTGTCTTCTTCTTTCACTTCGGGAAGTTTGCTTAAGGCGAAGAAAATGAATACCAACGCCACGATCGCGGCAATTACCAGGTATACTATTTTTATGGTTGAGGCTTCAAAATTCAGGTAGCTGCTCAATTGTTGCGGCGACATCTGACTCAGTTCCTGGTCGCTGTGCTCGATGCCCGACAGTATATAGTTTCTGCCGATCAGCGGGGCAACAAAAGCCCCAACCCCGTTGAATGACTGCGCCAAATTCAGTCTTCGTTCTGAAGTCGATTTGTCGCCGAGTTTGGTAACGTACGGGTTGGCTACTGTTTCCAGGAATGTGGCGCCAGCAGCCTGTATGAACAGGGCAATAAGGAAAAAAGTATAGCTCCTTGCTGAAGCTGCAGGAAGGAAAAGCAGGGCGCCAACGCTAAAAAGAAAAAGACCCGTTAGAATGCTCTTCTTATAACCGTATTTGTGCATCAGCCAGCCCGCTGGAAGCGCGAAGGCAAAATAACCCAAGTACACAGCGATATCGATAAACGATGACTCCGTGTCGGTCAGCTGACAGGCTTTTTTCAGGTGCGGAATCAGGATTGGGTTGATGTTGTGCAGGAACGCCCAGAGAAAGAAGAGCGTGGTAACCATCGCAAAAGCGACTGCATAATTTTTCTTTTGTTGTTGTTGCATGTCGTTAGATGAATTTACAAATCTGTGGCGAATTGTTTTATTGGACCGCAACAGTATTTACAAGTATGCCTATGTTTTCAATCGTTATGGAAACCAGGTCTCCCGGCTGAAGGGTGAAATCATCCGGTGGTACAAGGCCTGTTCCCGTCATCAGGAAGGCCCCATACCTGAATGTACACTCTTTATACAACCAGCCCGCAAGTTCCGGCAACTGTCTTTTCATCCTGTCGATGGCTACCGATCCTTTGAAGACTTCTTTATCGCCCCTTGCTATGACAAGGGTTATTTTTGTTGAGGGGTCGATGGGAGCGGAGGGCACATAAATGCAGGGGCCGATGGCTGCAGATCTTTCATACATCTTTGCCTGGGGCAGATACAAAGGATTGTCTCCTTCGATACTCCGTGAACTCATGTCGTTGCCCACAGTGTAGCCCTGTATTTTTCCAGAGCTACTGATGAAAAGGGTTAATTCGGGTTCGGGAACGTTCCATGTCGAATCCTTTCTAATGTACACATCGGTATTCGGGGCAGCCACGCGGTGTGCAGCAGCCTTAAAAAAAAGTTCGGGACGATCGGCGTCATACACCCTTTGATAGCAATCTGCTCCGCCTTTGTCCTTTGATTCTTCCATGCGCGCGTCACGGCTGCGCAGGTAGGTCACTCCGGCGGCCCAGATTTCCTGGTTGCCTATTGGCGCCTGAAGGTCCTTGCTAAGGATACTCTTCCATTCATCGTCGGTAATCGATTTGCTTCCTTTGATCTGTTGCTGCAGGTGTTCATGCAGTCCGTCTCTGTTAATCAGTTCGTCCCAGTCGCCATTTATGGGATAGGCCTTATTCTCTTTTACAGCCAGGATTCCCCTGCCGGTTTTGTATACATGCATATGATTGGTGTGAGTATGTTATTTTTTTAGATTGTTCAGATCAATACCCAATACTTTTTGGGCAATGGCACGGAGGTCTTCGTACGAACCCTGCAGGTGACAACTGGTCTGCTTGTATTCATAAGTCGCAGAGGGTTCGAGAGCAATGCCTGGTGAGGAAGATTCGATCTCATAGAATGGCCCCATCTGCGTACCATCGGCGAGCGGCCCATCATTGTAGGCATTGGCCACATCGCCCTTGTAGGGCTGCTTCTGCAGCTCCCATTTTGAATTTACATATTCCTTATCGGGTTCAACCGGGAAGAAAATCAGCGAGAGTACGTTTTTTTCAAAATCATAACTGCCCGCGACGGATTTGGCCACCTGTGGAGCAAGGCCGATCTTACTTCGGTATTTTCCATCAGCCCTGAAAAAAAGCACACTGTCCTTCACGTCGAGCCGGCCAGCGGGGATCTCTCCGAAATAATTATCCGTTATAAATGATTTTATGTTTTTCCTGGGACGGAACGGAACTATGATTGTCGTTTTTTCGGAAGGTGTTAGCATGGCCAGCAGCCATACCGATACCAGACCAGTTTTTTTATTCCATTCCTTCTTGCCGATGTTCTGCAGTTTGTTGGTGGTTTCATACCCCACAAATTTTACACTCTCAGGTAATGAGGTGCCTAGTTTGTTTTCGAGTGCCCCTTTATCCAGCAGTGAGATGGTGCGATTTACATTAAGATCGAATTGGGTACCCGAATAATTAACCAGGGTGGCGGATTTTGAGAAGGTTGCTGAACTCGCTGATGAATTCACTACGTCATAGCTGACTGTGTCGATGAAGCCGGGGACCTGCCATTTTGAAATATTAAAGGAGTCGCCTTTTTTGAAATAGAGTGAGTACTGACCACCCTCAGGGCCAAGCCAGAATCTTTCTTCGCCGCCCACCGGGTTGAATGATTTTTTCTTTTCTCCGGAACTAATCAGGTTCTAGTTGAGCCAACCAAAACTGGTTCCCGTGTCCCCCGTTGCGGTACTGGTCATTACCCTGCCCTGGTAGTCTGCTGACAGGAGGACCTTGCCGCTGCTGTCGGGACTAACGAGTTCTACCACTTTTGCGTTATGCTGCTTCAGGAAGTCCGCGTCGTAGGCATAAGTTCCTTTTATTTTTGAAGTATCTGCAGCAGCTGACCCTGATTCCTTTGATTGATTTTCTCCGCAGGAGAGAAGAGTGATCGCATAAATTCCTGCAAGCAATACAGAAAGCCGTATGTTCATGTGACAAGTTTGATTATAAAGATATACCTCTTTTCCAGGGGATGAAGTCATCGTGTTTCAGAGCATCTGCTTTTGCCATCACCTCACCGCCGGCCACTCTTATAACGTATTCGAATATGCGCTCACCGGCCTGTTCCACTGTTTCGAGGCCCGAAATAATGGTACCGGTATCGATGTCAATAATGTCCTGCATCTTCTGATAAAGCGAGGTGTTGGATGAGAGTTTGAGAACGGGTGCAACTACGTTGCCTGTCGGGGTTCCAAGGCCCGTGGTGAAAAGAACGATGTTTGCCCCGGCTCCTACTTCCGCTGTGGTGGATTCCACATCCCCGCCGGGGGTGCATAGTAAATTCAGCCCTGGTTTGGTGACCTTGCCGGGATAATCCATCACATCGGTTACAGGAGAGGTGCCGCCTTTTTTTGCGGCGCCTGCGGACTTGATTGCGTCGGTGATTAGTCCGTCCCGGATGTTTCCCGGTGACGGGTTGGCATAGAAGCCCGATCCGACGGCAGTGGCTCTTTGATTGTAGGTATTCATCAGCTCAATGAACCTGGAAGCAGTTTCCTCCGAAATACAACGGTCACTGAGTTCCTGTTCAACGCCGCATAGCTCAGGAAATTCTGAAAGTATAACGGTGCCGCCCAGTGCCACCAGGATGTCTGAAGTATAGCCGATCGCAGGGTTGGCCGAAATTCCGGAAAAGCCATCCGAACCACCACATTCCAGTCCGATGCAGAGCTTAGACAGTGGCGCAGGAGATCTGGAAATCTTGTTAGCCTCTACGAGCCCCTGGAAGGTTTTCTTTACGGCTTTCTGCAACAGTTTTTTCTCATTGCCGATTTCCTGCTGTTCGAGGATGTATAGTGGTTTTTTCAGATCCGGATCTCTTTTTTTCAATTCCTCCTGCAGTATCGATACCTGGGCATTCTGACAACCAAGGCTGAGCACCGTAGCACCGGCCACATTGGCATTGGTGATGTAACCCGCCAGCAGACCGCAAAGCGCCTGGGCATCCTGCCTGGTTCCACCGCAACCCAAAGTATGGGTAAGGAATTTTATGCCGTCGATATTTGGAAAAATCCTTTCGGGCTTCTCTTCAAATTCATCAATGAGCAGATCGGAATCATTCTCTTCCAAGGCGCCATTGCTATGGTCCTTCAATAATTTTTGTACATATGATTCGTATGGTGAAGTCCGTGGTTGATAACCCAGGGCCTTTGTAAGCGCTTCCTGCAGCACATCAACATTTTTGTTTTCGCAGAACACCAGGGGTATGATCAGCCAGAAATTTGCCGTACCTACTGATCCGTCGGAACGATGATAGCCATTGAAAGTTCTGTTTGTCCATTTCGACACATCTGGTTGGTGCCAGTTTGTTTTTCTTTCTTTGAGGGAATAGGTACCTGAAGCGTGCATTATATTGGTTGTGGTAATCAGACCTCCCTGAGGGATCTCGGTTACCGCCTTGCCCACCAATACTCCATACATAATCAGTTCGTCGTCGGCTTTGAAAGACCGCAATGCGAATTTGTGTTTGGCTGGTATCTTGTCCTGAATGACGAGTTCTGTATCTCCGGATTTTACCACCGTGCCCTTTTCCAGTGTGGTTAGCGCTACTTCGAGGTTGTCACCCGGGTGAATTTTCAAAGTTTTCAGTTGCATGAAAAAGTGTTGAGTTTAGGCTGATTTTCGTTTGATTCTATTTATTGAATATTGGCATTGTTATATTGGGTGTTGACCATTCTCCAGATCCCCCGCGGATTTTCATTTTTTAATTCCTCCGGCAGCAAGGACTTGGGAAAGTTCTGGTAACACACCGGCCTGGTAAACCGATAGATGGCCTGGGTGCCAACAGAAGTGTATTTGCTGTCTGTGGTAGCCGGATAGGGGCCTCCATGAACCATTGCGGCGGTCACTTCAACACCCGTGGGAACATTGTTGACGATGATCCTGCCTGCTTTAAGTTCCAGAATTTCGAGCAGTTCACGGTGGTTGAGCAGATCATTTTCAGTGCCCCAGACCGAAACCGTCAGCTGTCCCGGAATTGCGGCAGCGATTCTCAGCAGCTGATCATTGTCCCTGGCTTCCACGTGGATGGATTCAGGGCCGAATATTTCTTCCCAGAGCGATTCGTCGTCCAGAAAATTTTCTCCTGTTGATGAAAACATGTGTGGCTGCGCATACCCTTTTTTCTCTTCACCAGCTACTGCCATCAGTGAGACGGTGTTTTTCTCCGTCACTTTCCGGATACCCTTTGCGTATCCTGAGTAGATCGCCTC
>Ga0193742_1002553_pt1 | contig 10457 bp, 12 predicted proteins | sample L2c1metaG_FD_165511 | JGI IMG/M metagenome (GOLD analysis project Ga0193742, IMG submission 165511) | Soil microbial communities from a riparian zone of the East river system, Colorado, United States - L2c1 | ecosystem: Environmental > Terrestrial > Soil > Riparian zone | place: USA: East River... | reverse complement strand
TTTGATTCTTCGATTATTCACCGTCTTCATTATTCACTTTCTTTTTCAAATTATTCGATGGCCAGTCGATGGCTATGTTGATGACCGACTCCGAGATGGCCGGCAAGTCCTCCTGTTTTGAACAGGTGTGCCGATGGACCCCCGCCCCCAGCCTAAAATAGATACACCGAAACAAGACCTCCCGAGGTGCCCGCAACTACCAGTCATGATTTCGTATAAGTAGGTCCAAGTATTGGCAGGACTGAAATTCAGATCGTTTTCTTCTTTCTTCTCACCTTTTCTCATACAAATATGCGCCACGCCTTGTTCTCCTTTGTTGTCGCTGTTCTCTCCGTTCAGCAAGCCGTCTCCAATCCCCTTGATAGACGCGCCATCGATGGTATGTATAATGTATGCACATCTTTCAACACACATTTCTCATTGGATTGTTTTTAGATACCACCATTCTCAATTTCGCTCTTACCGCTGAACATCTCGAAAATGCATTCTACACAGGTGCTTTAGCACAATTCGACAGTAACGCTTTTGAAAATGCCGGCTTTGAGCCTTGGGTCCGTAGACGTTTCCAGGAGGTTGCTGCACATGAGGCGACGCATGTTAAAGCCCTGAGCGACGCGTTGGGCGACAAAGCCACTCAACCTTGCACGTATTCTTTGTGCGTTTCTTTTGTTCTTTAGTGATGGGTTTTTTGGCGCTAACTGCTTTTTTGTTTTGTTTTGATAGTCCATACAATGATGTCAAATCTTTTATCTCCCTTAGCCAGATGCTTGAAGGCGTCGGTGAGTTCCTTAATTTTTATGTGGAGGTACGCTTTTTCTAAAAAATGTCAACTTTTTTTTTCGACAGGCGCGTCCGCATATACTGGTGCAGCGCAGTTCATCACCACTCCGAAATTTTTGACAGTAGCGGCTAGCATATTATCCACTGAAGCCCGGCATGCTAGCTGGATAGCTTCTGCCGTCAATAAATTTGCAGGCTGGGGTGGCTCATTTGAAGTAAGTCTTTTTACAATGGCCCCAAAAATAAAAGCGCATTTAACTAAAAACACTCTCATACTATCATAGACTCCTCTTTCCTTCAACGAAGTTTTCACGTTGGCAGCTGGGTTCATCACCTCATGTCCATCCACCAACCCCAATCTACCTTTCAAAGCCTTCCCGACTCTCACTCTTAACAAGGCGGTTCCAGGACAGAATGCCAGCGTACAACATGCGTCAACTTCAGGGAATCCGACTTTTATCGCGTTTTACTCTGGGCTCTCGAAGACTTTTGTTCCTATTGATGATAAAGGAGAAGTCGCTGTTCCGACAGATGTGTCTGGACAGGTATATGCGGTTGCTACTACGAGTGGGAGTGAAGCGACGGACGATACGATTGTTGCTGGGCCTGCTATTTTGTTGTTTGAAAGGGATTCGACTGGTAAATTGATTGGTCAATAATTAGTTACATATGCAATCAATGATACCATCATACGCACAGCAAAACGACACAGCCGATGTGGAAGGCGGATCACGTGTGACTATAAAGACCTACTGAGTGACTCGGAAAGACAGAACACCCACTAGCCACACGACTTCATCGATCTACCTCCAGTCCCTACCACGAAACATGTCATCAGACTACGAGTTCTCAGACGATGATGGTGAGTACTACGACGATGAGGAGATGCTCGACGGCACCCAAGATGAAGGTTAGCCTCTTTTGACTTTGTCTTTCTTGTCGTCTCGGGCATTGATATCGGGTTTTCTTTTATTCTTAGTAACGGATGATTCGGATGACGAAATGGACATGGATAATGAAGATTACAAAGTAGCATCCAAGGGCAAACACAAGTCTTATGATGTCGAATATGAATCTCTAAGCCAGACAGCAATCGAAAGGCTGATGCAACGAGATGTTGACCACATCTGTGGTATATTAGGTGTCGATGTAAGAGTACTGACTCGTGTTCTTTGTTCTGTACAACTAACCAGTGGCTACTTTGTCCCTCGGGGAAAATAGGTGAGCTCAGCGAGTTTGTTACTTCGACATAACAAATGGAACAAGGAACGGCTTATCGAGAAATACATGGATAATCCGACGGCTATGCTCGTCGCTGCAGGTGTTGCTGTACCTGAAGTTGCCTCTCCCTCTCTTCCTGTTCGCACGCTCAGCAACCACGGTTCCAACCCCACCCAATCTATATCTCGCAAACAACCTTCACGAGGTTCTAAATTTCTAGGATTCGCCTCCGGTTCCAAATCATCCAGTTCCGCCAAAACTTCTTCCACAACCCATTACGCCGTTCCCAAAGCCGTCCAGAAGGCTTCTTCAAAGCAGGCGGACGAAACATTCGTCTGCTCTATCTGTTGCAACGATGCACCAGACATCCAAACGCTCTCACTGGATTGCGAGCACGCCTATTGTTCTGTCTGTTGGTCAGACTACATCAACTCCAAGATCAAAGACGAAAGCGAGCACACAATTCGTTGTATGGCAGAGGGCTGTGCTCTCGTAGTCCCAGACAATCTCATACGATCCATTCTCGTTCCCGACCCTAGCGCTCCCATCGGAGATCCCAAAGTGGAGGAACAAAATTTTAAAGCCTGGGCCCGATTCCAAGAACTCCTCGTTCGTCATTTCGTAGCTTGTAATGCGAACCTCAAGTTTTGTCCTTATCCTTCATGTACCAACACCGTTTCCTGTCCCTCTGCATCTTCTAAATCCAGTTTGGCAAGCGTCGTACCTACGGTATCGTGTGGGGCACGTGGAATTGGTGGAGATTCGGATGGTAGTCAGGCGTTGAGTCAAAGTCAACAATCTGGGTTGGGACTTCAAGGGAAAGAACACAAGTTTTGTTTTGGTTGTCCTATTGAAACGGATCATCGACCGGTGGTGTGTGGTGTTGCTAAGATGTGGCTCAAAAAATGTAGGGATGATAGTGAGACGGCGAATTGGATCAAGAGCAATACGAAGGAATGCAGTAGTTGCCAGAGTACGATTGAAAAGAATGGGGGATGCAAGTACGTATATAATTTCCTTTTTTCGTGTTTTTTTCTGTTTTGGCTTACCCGTTGGTAACAGCCACATGACGTGTAAGAAATGCAAACATGAGTTTTGTTGGGTGTGTATGGGTGAGTTTTTCGTCTTCGGGGATAGAGATGAGGCTGAAGCTGATCTTTGTAACTTCTCTAGGTCCATGGAGCGAACACGGTACTTCGTGGTATTCTTGCAATCGATACGATGATAAGAATGGACTCGATGCTCGAGATGCGCAGAGCAAAAGCCGAGCTTCTCTCGAACGTTATCTGCATGTACGTATCATTTCCCTTTCCAATCCACTCAGCCACTCAATCACTCAACCCTAGTACTACAACCGCTGGGCTAACCACGAACAATCCGCCAAACTCGCTCTCGACCTCTACGCCAAAACCGAGAAGAAAATGGAAGAAATGCAGATAACATCCGCCTTGACATGGATCGAAGTACAATTTATGAAAAAGGCGGTCGAGGAAGTGGATAAATGCAGGATGACGTTGAAGTGGACGTATGCTATGGCTTATTACCTTGCCAAGGGGAATGAGAAGGATCTGTTTGAGGATAATCAGAGGTCTGTTTTTCTATTCATTCTTTCACCTTTTTTTTGCTTATGTTTTTTTTTTTTTTTTTTTTTTTTTTCATATTCAGGGATTTAGAGAAGGCTGTGGAAGATCTTTCTGAACTATTGGAATCGCCTATCGAAGCTGAGAATATCCCTGCATTGAGGCAACAGGTGACGAACAAGACTGTATGTTCTCTTCCTTCCTTCCCAAATCTCATCGTCTTCGTGTACCCCTGACTTACATCAAATCACGTTTCTAGGTCTACGTACATAACCGAAACGAGATCGTATTAGAGGACACCGCTCTTGGATTTTTGGATGGCAGGTGGAGATGGAACGTCGTTGTAGATGGGTTTGATGATCCTGAGGATTGAAAGTGGGAAAGGAAGACCTTTTTTGACACCGACCGACGGACTGACCCATAACAAACTCCTTCTTTCTACTTGTACTGATACCTTGCGCACTGATTTATTCTACATTTTCACCTCCTGATTATCATCCTCATTCATTCATTCATCCATTCATCCTCAGCCTTCAAGTTGTAGTAGAAAGTCAAGAAACCTATTGCCATATCTATCTTACTACCTTAGTTACTACTCAATCTAGTCTCGTACCAAAACCATCCACGTGTGGACGATCTTGTCTGAAAGTCCGTCACATGGCAGGGCAATCTTTGTTGATCACGGGTTTTTGATAAAAATGCCATTCCAAGTAAAAAATTTCCAGGTTTTTCAATGGTAAACTATACCATGACATTACATTTTAGCTGTTAAGTATTATTTTCAAAAATTTATGTAATGACTTGAAAAAGGTATTTAAAGCTGAAAAAGTATAATATTATGGACATGCTCGTCTCGGTTGTGGTTGAAGGAGAAGCTAGTTTGCACTTCCGGATTACCTGCTGGGGCAATGAAGGTGTGTTACCTTCGTGAACTAAAATGCACCACTAAAGCTTGGTTATATAGGACAGGGATGGCGTCACGATTGTTGATGCAGGAGGTGGAACTATTGATGTGAACTCTTATAGGAGAAGTATCCCTTTTTTATTCACGCGGTTTTTAGGTCATTTCAATGGCTCCGCCCATGTCAACGTCCGTGCGAGGGATTATCTAAAATGATACAAGTCCGGTCAACAAAACTTACCTGTATCGACGCCCTTCCACTTAGCCTCAAATACATCTCCACGATAGCACCAAACGGAGAACGGAACAGCTTTGAAATTGTCTAGAGACACTGTTTCTCTGAAAGATGTCCTCTTGAATCCCTTTGTCTCAGAAACTTGAATGTTCTGGTCCATTTAATATCAACTAGGAACCCACAAATTTTTATTGGGGGGGGGTTACCTTTGCTACAAGTGACTCGGTCCTTATCTTCCGAGTCAGTTGGATCGTAAGGAATATAGCAGAATGTTCCGCATGTAATCTTTGAGACTCGAGTTCGCACGAAATGGTCAAGGTAGAAAGATATAGCACCCTGTGACGCTGCCTTGTTCCTAGATGGATCAAATCAATTCGGAAGGTCAACGTAGAGATTTGAAAAAATACGTACACATGATTTTCAGGACGCAGAATATTTAGGCCTGAATGAATTGTGTAATCGACGTGCAATCTAATTGACTTATGGGAAACGAGGAGAAAATCACTCCATGATCTTCAGTTAGCCGAAGCGAATGTTATAGGTCTCATCATTATCCGGGGACCCAAATTTGATATACTGCGGTTCTTCAGCTTTTCTGAAGCGTAGTTTCGAACGATGTGGTCAAGGTCTTCGATGAGTGGTGAACCGAGCAGAAAATCTGGATCGATGTTTAAATAAATTTGAAAGACGAGTTGACCACAGAGACACATACCGTCCAAGAAGAGCTCATCCTTCTGGGCCTCTGTTTTCGTAGCTAAACTCTGCTCTTTCGAGGCTGATGTGTCCTTGACCACTCAAGACATGCTTTCAGGAGTAGGTGCTTGCTACAGGCTGGAATATTATGATATGGTACTTCTATTTGGATTGACGGAGATAAAGCCAACAAGTGGTCTATAAGGAGAAAGTGAGTAAACCAACGTCATTGAGTATCACAAGTTTAATAAATCAATGACCTGATAATCTGACGTCGATATATAGGGAGCTGAGAAACGGCGAGTTCCTCCTTACTTGACTGGGAAACACAGAGCTCGTACTGACAGATTCTTTTTTGTTTGGTAGAATTGCGGCGAAGACCGTATATAATCCCGAAACTACAGACGACGACCCGCCTATTTTTTGGGCCAGATCCGTTGGTAAGGACACAATTCGGTGAACAATAGGACGAACAGATTTTGGGACCGAAGCCCTGGAGGCATTTTCAGGTCATTTATCGATTTACTCTTTCGGCTTGTTATAAATATAATTAGCGCCCATTTATATAATTACCGTGGGAACCTTCCGATTCCAACTGCTCTGGAGTGTATATTTTCAATAGAACCCAGAAAGCGATAACCACATAATGATGGAGAACCAAAAAAACAAACAAACTATTGCTTGACCCCAAGAAATAGCAAACCCCTCCTTGCCAACTCCACTTCCTCCTCCAACTCCCTCCCATCACTCGCACTCCACGTTATCCCATCCTGAGCCAACTCCTCTGGAGTCTTCCCACCACTTTTATACGCAGTGTCAAATACACTTTTCCGCATGTTCAATGCGGACATGCGTCGTGGATCCGAGTGGCCTGTGAAGACGATCAAGGCCGTCCGGGAGGGTAGAGAGTCTTGCAGTATTTTGAGGTGGGTGTTTAGGTTAGATAAGATGGGCGGTAGGATGGCGGGTGTTGGTTCGAGGGGAGGGTCCTGGGAGGTTGTTGTTGTTGCCGTTGGAGATAATGGCGTCTGGATGAGAAGACTGTCAGGAGTCACCTTGGGTGTTACCCCTACCCAAAAATAAAGCATCAGCAAGATTGCAAGGAAAAGTAAGGTCCGCAGTAATAGAAAAGTAGAAAGAGAGCAAGTGAAGGGGGCATGCGTTTTTAAAAAAAGCGACTTACAGCCTAATGTACTGGCCAAGGCCATGAACCTTCCAAAGATGAATTGATGCGAAGGTATCACATTCAACAGACCCTCCAACACTTCATCATCAGTCTTACACCCAAGTGCAGTATCAGCCTTGCTTCCATGCATAACACCCGGATTTCCAAGATCCACTACAGCGGTTTTGATCCCTCCAGCGACGCCACCACCGCCGCCGCCTCTCCAAGTAGCCCTACCCATCCTCTCAAAAATCGACTCATAATCCGTCTTAAACTCTCCAAAACCCGGACCCTCTTCCAATTTCTTCTTCAACAGATCCAAACACGCGCGAGCATCTTCCTCCGGGTCGTGGCCTCCCTCGCCTTTTGTCTGAATTTTCCGTTTACACCATTTTTCCGTGAGCCATTTAAGTCCTGGTTTGAGAGGTCGTCCTCGTGGGTGGTGGTACATGAGTGCAGTGTCTATGCATCGGGGATGGCATATTTTGAGCGCTTTGAGGTCCGATTCAAGGGAGTGTCCTAGCAGAATGGGGGTAGGCGCTTGAGGCGGGGGTGTAGGTTGGCTTTTTGAGGGCGAGGAAAAAGGGTTCGGTTTTATTGGAGGTGGCGGTGAGAGGAGTCGAAGGATATTGGCTTGGACTTGCGACAGAGTCGTTGTTACGGTGGCAAGGGCCTCGGCCGTAATCCCTGACCATCTGCATGAAAAAAAATTATGCGATTTTTGTTTAGTGAATATAGGGAGGGACCCTTACCTTGTGAGATAATCCAAAATTGGCTTCAACGGTTTTACTAATTGATCAAAGACAACAATCCCAGAAGCAAAGTCGATGACGCAAACTCGCGTCAATTCCTTGCCATCTTCCGTGACACACTTTAAATCCCATTAAGAAGGAAAACATCAGTCCGAAGCCCAATCACGTTATATATCAAGGGTAGCGAAAACCATACCATCTCACAATCGATAGCATAAACCTTTGGAGCAGCCAAATCAGTAGCCTTCGGTTCAGGTGTTTCTACCCAACCAAGAGGTTTTTCAAAAACGTCAGCCATATAAGAGGGTATTGGATAATCATTCTCGATCATCTGTTCCAGTGTTAAAAGGTATCGAGTTGGATCATCTTTAGTGACACTTTCTGCTATATATAACAAATATCAATGACGATTTACAACAGTAGAAAAAGGAAACATACATTGCAATTTTTGCACTTGCCTCCTTTTCTTTTCTTCGCCACTGATAGGCCCAGTAAAGAACGAACTGAGGACACTATGCATTCGAGTTTGGTCGCCTGGGGCACGTGTTGGACATGCATGACTAAATGTACTGGCGATGAAAGGGATATTCGCAGCCGTTGACGCAGCTATTGCTATGTCTGACTGAGGTGGTAGGAGAGGTATAGAAAGCGGAAGATTTGGGTTGGCAGTTGCTGAAGTGGGGAAGGGTGGTAAGGAGAGAATCTCGGGGGTTATACCTGGTATGAGGAGCGCCACGACCTTTTGGATCATGCGGACGTTCTTAAAAGATAGCTTGGATGTTCAGCGGACTGAATTTGATCGACAAAAGGAACCACTTACATCAATGCGAAGCCAATTTGGCGGTGGTGCATCCGCAAGGAGGTGTAAAATGAGCTCTCTTATGTCCTACATTATAATAAGCAAAATCATCAACATGTCGAATCTCCGAGTAAAGCTTCAACTCACGTCGATAGTAATCGCCTGGTGCCGCTTGACAATCTCGGTATTAGAATACATGAAGCGCGGGTGTGCATTCTGTGGATTGCGGAGATGATAAGTCATCATTTAAAAAAGATAGTTCGAAACAGGAAGGAACTCGTGTATCTAAATACAATGGGCTGTCCTGAACCGTTGATGGGAAAACATAACAGTGAAAGGGACAATAACAAGTTCGCCAAGAAAGAATGATCCCACATACATCCGTTTTGGACTCGACCTTGCCTATTTTCCTTTTCTTCTTCTTTTCCACCTTGGTCCATCGCTCGCCTTCATCAGCTGGGCTGGGTAGGTCAACCGACTGTTCACCATTCCTGATTTTTTTGGCCTTTTTAGGAATAGGCATCTCGACAGACACCTCTTCGAGTCCGCGCTTCATACCTGCTTATCTAAAGAGAGAGCTTGAGCAAAGGAATAATTTTGGAAAGAAGCCAAGCGAAATTTGCGATAGTTGTTCCTGTTTGGCTGCATATAGATAGGTTCACAGTTGCACAAGGTATGTTTGTAGTTTCAGTCAAAGAGGTCCTTGATATAAGAATGAGAATGTACGACTGAGTACTCATGCTACGATACCCTGAACATCGTCAACGCTTCGTAGGGAGATAAATCAAATAAGTTAAGAAAAGAGATCGAAAGGTGATAAAATAACAGTAAAAGCAACAGCAAAAAAAAATGAATGATGAATGGCCAGTCAATACTATAACTGTCGCGGTAAAATGAAAATGATGCGCAGAAGGAGAAAGGAGGACACCACGGCATCAGAGAGTAAAAGACAGGTCCGAACCCCAGAGAAAGCCTTCTCTCAAATTTCATCCTCTGGATCCCATTTCGAAATTTTATCCAATGGACGCCAGTAGTATTGTTTATACTTCTTCGTCTCCGTCCTCTTTGCAGGTCGTGGCATCATACTCCTGATCAACGCTGCTCGTTCTTGGTCTTCATCCTGTTCCGGAACATAAAACCATTGAGCCTCTAATGGTCGATTAGAATCATCCTATTTACAATAACGATCAACGAAAGCGCAAAACAGGTATGAGAATCAGGAAACAAACCTTGCCACTGCTTTCAACTTTGCCAAACACGCCACTGCCCTTTCCTGCCTCTCCTTCATGCAACACGCGGGCAAACACTGTTAGCCACTCTTGTTCAGACCGTTGAGACCTCAGCGATGGTTGAGTCTGCATCATCATCTTGTATAATGAAGACAAAGGTAGAGAGGACGCTCGAGACAAGGCCATAGTCTCAATCAGCATTCCACATATCTCGGCATTCAGAGCTGCTGTATCGGGATCCTCAATACTAGGTAGCTGAGCCGGCTGATGGCTATCGTTGTTGTTGTCGATGCTGGCCATGTGTGGATATGAAGAAGACGCTTTAGGTAATGGTGGCCGATGCGGTTTACTCCGCTTCGAAGAGGAAGCTGGACAGGATACCGAAACTTCAACTTCACCCTTTCTCCGTCTCTTCGGCTTGGCTGACACTTGTTGGTCAGGATTCTTTTCATCTTTCTCCGCCTGTGCCCCCGTCTTCTCGTTCTGAACCGAGTGATGAGTCATGGACCGCGATAAGTGGGCAACTCTACGGACTTCCGCATCCACTTTGCGTTTCTTCAATATCGGATGCCGAGAATCATCACCATTAGTATTTCCCTTCTTTCTCTTCCTTCTCGCCACATGTTCTTTATTACCGTCATTCTCCACCTTCATTTGCGTAGTGGAAACATGCTCTTGTATCACTTCTGCAGGCTTACGTCCTTCTGGATGAGTGATACCCGAAAGATGAGATTGATTCGAATCAGGAAAAGGAGGAGCAGCATCCGTCGCATCAAAGGTAATATCGGCTTCATCGCCAGCAATGGCCGAAGAATATTTGGTTTCGTGATCATGATTTTGAGCCGTGGCGGCAGAGCTGGAAGAAGATTTGAAGGGTTCCAGGACTTGAGAGTCGGAAATGACAGTAGCGTCAGCCGACAAAGGCGCAGAATCGGATTTTAAAGACGGCGTTGTACCATTAGCAGTGGCAGGCTCATGTTCGAGAGCATTCCCTGATTCGATATCGGCATCCAATGCCTACATAAAATATATGCGTAAAATTCATTAAAAAATCGCACAGCAAATTCCAACTCACAAATATGACCGAAGATCGGATCTTGAC
>Ga0193742_1002552_pt1 | contig 10460 bp, 8 predicted proteins | sample L2c1metaG_FD_165511 | JGI IMG/M metagenome (GOLD analysis project Ga0193742, IMG submission 165511) | Soil microbial communities from a riparian zone of the East river system, Colorado, United States - L2c1 | ecosystem: Environmental > Terrestrial > Soil > Riparian zone | place: USA: East River... | reverse complement strand
TGATGGGCCGGGAAGACGATGAGGTGCTGGCCCCCGCGGTGGACGCGTGCCGCGCCCGCGGCATCAGCATTCAGGGGCCTCTGCCTGCCGATACCGTGTTCGTCCGCGCCATCCGCGGCGAATTCGACGCCGTCGTCGCCTGCTATCACGATCAGGGGTTGATCCCGGTCAAGCTCGTGGCATTCGGCAAGGCGGTAAACGTCACGCTGGGGCTGCCCATCATCCGAACCTCTGTCGATCACGGCACGGCATTCGACATCGCGGGTCGGGGCATTGCCGATCCATCGAGCATGATCGAGGCGATCAGACTGGCCGCGCGGCTCGCAGGTGGAGCGCGTGCTCATGGATAGAGCGGTCGCGTGGGTGAGGGGGAAACCCGCGCCGGTCCTTGTCCTTGGCTGCCTGGCGTTCTACTACACCATCTTCGGTCTCTGGGTTCTCGCTCCCGACGCTGTCTATTCAGGAGACATCGGCGTGAAGTACGTGCAGGCCCGGGCGCTTGCGCAGCACAGGCTCGGAAGCCTGGATATTCCATATCCCGGCGCGTTCCTCGATCCTGGCGAAGAATTTCTGCCGATGCGGCCGCCGTTCATCATGGCGACCGCCGGTACCACGCAGGCGATATTCTCCCCGTTCTCGGCGATATTTCAGGCTGTTGGGGTCGGCGTTGCGGGGATGCGCGGCCTGGTGCTGCTCTCGATCGCGGGTGCGGTCGTGACGCTCGGCGCTGCCGTCAGGCTGGCGCCTCCCGGCCTTCGCGTGGCCGTTCTGCTTGCCCTTGGTCTCGGGAGCCCGCTGTGGTTTTTTGCCGTCAGCGGATGGGAGCATGCGCCTGCGGTCGCGTTCGGCGCCGCGGCGTTTGCGCTGGCGGTGCGCGCGCGAGGGCCTGACCCCACTGTTCGCATACGGACACTGGGGTCAGACCCCGGCCGTCGATTCACGTACTCGGCAGGGGCCGCCGTCGCCGCCGGCATGCTCGTTGGGACCGGCGCCGTCCTCCGCGACGAGGTGATTCTGCTCCTTCCGGGCATTCTCGCGGTGCTGTGGTGGCGATCGCGCAGTCTTCCGACCGTCGCCGCGGCGGCCGGTGCGGCCATGATCCCGCTCATCATCGCGGCCGGTGTGGAGGTAGTGTGGTTCCACCGTCCGGCGGCGGCTCATCTCAGGCACGCCGTGCACCTCGTGCAACGGGCCGCGCACTTGACCGAGGCCCCGAACCCCGACGTCCCGGTGCTGACGCCGTTCACGCTGCGCGACCGGTATGCCACCGTCGTGCAGTACTGGCTGCTCGGGTATGGCAACAACTGGCTGATCGGCCTTCTGTTCGGCGCCTTGATGGTGGCCGTTGTCCTTCAACGGACCCGCCGGTCCTCCGTTCCCCTGCTCGTATGGCTGATGGCGATTGTGGCGTTGGCGGCGATCGATCTGCGGGAGGTCGTGACCGCCCCCAAGTGGCTTGCCGGCTTGCACCGCTGCAGCCCTTACCTGGTCTTTGCGTTGATGCCGCTGCCATTCGGGTCTACGGCGCCCGGGTGGCTGCGGCCGGCGATCCTCCTCACCGCAGCAGTCTATGTGTTGATTGCATTCGCGGGGATTGACACGACGGGAGGGAAGGCACTCGGGCCCCGGTTATTGCTGCCGTTGCTGCCGCTCCTGGCCGTGAGCGCCGTCATCGGAATCGGCTCGTATCTTCGCGCCCCGGCCGGAGTGGATCGCGCCATCGGCGTGACCGGCGCAGGGCTGGTCTCCATGGCGATGGCAATCCACGTGCTCGGGTGCATCCCCGCCTACTACTCCCGGAACCGCGACGACTTCAAGGGGCTGCAATCCGTGATCGCCTCGGGGGAGCGGGTCATCGTGGCGGACGACGAGTTCACCGCCCAGTTGCTCCTGCCGCTGTATTACCGCAGAATTCTCTTACTTGCGGATACGCCCGAGGGCTCGCGGCGGCTGGGCGCAGCGCTCGCATCGCAGCGGCTCGGCTCCCTGCTGGTCGTGACCCGCTGGAGCGATACGCCGATCGATCTCGCGCCCTTCAGGAAGCGGCGGACCGAACGCCGCGGACGCATGACGCTACAGTTCTGGGAACGGTGACACGTGAAGAGTGAACGCGAGCAGGCGCAGAAGAGCATTGCGGAGAACCGCAAGGCCTTCCACGACTACCACATCGTCGAGACGTTCGAGGCCGGCGTGGCGCTCCTCGGCACCGAGGTGAAGGCGATCCGCGAAGGCAACGTCAATCTGCGCGACAGTTACGCGCGGGTGGAGGACGGTGAGGTGTGGATTCTGAACGTCCACATCAACCCGTACAGCCATCGCGGGTACGCCGATCACGAGCCCACGCGGCGGCGCAAGCTGCTGCTGCACCGGCAGGAGATCCGGAAGCTGATCGGACGCACGGTGGAGCGCGGCATGACCCTCGTGCCGACGCGCATGTATTTCAAGAACGGCCACGTGAAGGTGGCGATCGGGCTCGCCAAGGGCAAGCAGGCGCACGACAAGCGCGAGACCGTGAAGAAGCGCGATGCGGAACGCGAGACGCGCGCGGCCGTCAAGGAGCGCATCCGCTAGCATGATAGATTTAGTCGTTTGTGCATCGGAGGCAGTTGATTCATGAAAGCAAATCGAACCACGCTCACGGTCGTCATCATCATCGTCCTTGTCGTCACGGGCTGGTGGCTGTTCAGGCGCGGATCTGCAGCGCATTCCATCGACCTGGTGGCGCAGTTCGATTCCGCGAAGAAACAGCCGAACGCCGACGTCTTCACGGTCATCGACGCGAACCTGAATGGCGAAACGAAGCGTGCGATTGCGATCACCCCTTCCGCCGGCACGCGCCTCACGTGGAAGGTCACCGTGCCGGACGACGGGTGGCTGTGGGTGTGGGTGGGGCTCAAGCCTGAGGCGTGGGACAAGCCCGGCGACGGCGTGAAGTTCCATGTCGGCGTCTCTGACGGAAGGGCGTACGAACAACTCGCGACACAGCACGTGGAGCCTTTCAACACACCCTCTGACCGCAAGTGGATACCCGTCAAAGTCGACCTGTCGGCGTACTCGGGCGAGCAGATCGATCTGATTCTGAACACGAACAGCAGCGAGCCTGGCAAGGGAGACAACCGCGACAACGATCTCGCGTTGTGGGGTTCGCCGCAGGTCGTCGTTCGATGACCTCCGCGACCCGCGCCGCGGTGCCGCTCCTCGATCTCGAGGCGCAGTACCGTCCGCTGCGGGACGACATCCTTGCGGCGATCGCGAGGGTCTGCGACAGCCATCGGTTCATCATGGGGCCGGACGTGGAGGCGCTCGAGCGTGAGCTCGCGGCCGGGCTCCAGGCCGGCGAAGGCATCGCCGTCTCCTCCGGCACCGACGCACTGCTGGCGGTGCTGATGGCGCTGGGCATCGGCCCTGGCGACGAAGTCATCACCAGCACTTATTCGTTCTTTGCCACGGCCGGTTCCATCGTCCGCGTCGGGGCCACCCCCGTGCTCGTCGATATCGATCCGGCGACCTGCAATCTCGACCCGGCGGCAGTGAACGCCGCCGTGACCGCGAGGACCCGGGCGATCATGCCTGTGCACCTCTACGGTCTTTGCGCCGACATGGATCCCATTCTGGCTGCCGCCGCGCAGGCGGGAGTCCCGGTCATCGAAGATGCCTGCCAGGCGATTGGCGCGACTTACAAGGGGCGGCAGGCGGGATCGATGGGCACGGCCGCATGTTTCTCGTTCTTTCCAAGCAAGAACCTGGGTGCGTTCGGTGATGCCGGGCTCGTCACGACCCGCGATCCGCGGCTGGCGCAGGAGATTCGGCTGCTGCGCAATCATGGCGCCGAGCCCAAGTACTTTCACAAACGCATCGGCGGGAACTTCCGGATGGACTCCCTGCAGGCGGCAGTGCTGCGGGTGAAGCTGCCGCATCTGGCACGATGGACGGCGATGCGCCGCGAGAACGCCGCGCGCTACGAAGCGCTCTTTGCGGCCGCAGGGCTCGTGGGCCAGGTTGCCCTTCCGATCACGCCGTCCGCGTGCGGTCACATCTTCAACCAGTACGTTGTCCGAGTGCCCGATCGGGATCGCGTGAAGGCGTTCATGACGGAGCGGGGTATCGGGACCGAGATCTACTATCCAGTGCCGTTCCATCTGCAGGAGTGCTTCGCACGTCTCGGATACGCTCGGGGCGAGTTTCCGCAGGCGGAAGCAGCCGCGGACACGACGCTCGCCCTTCCCATCTACGGCGAGCTCACGGCCGGACAGCAGGAAGCTGTCGTGGCCGCCATGCGCGACGCCCTGGCCGCGTGATGCGGGTCCTCGTCACCGGCGCTGCCGGGCAGCTCGGTGGCGCAATCGTGCGTTGCCTCGCGCCATCGTCCACCGTCATCGGCATGACGCGGCACGACCTCGACATCACCGTCGAGGCAGACGTCATGCGCGCCGCTCGTGACGTTTCGCCGCAGGTCATCGTGAACTGCTCCGCCTGCACCGCGGTCGATCAGGCGGAGGATGATCCGGTAGAGGCGCTCGAGGCGAATGCTTTCGGCGTCCTGGCCCTCGCACGCGCCGCCCGTGAAAGCGGCGCGGTGCTGATTCATTTCGGGACCGATTTCGTCTTCAACGGTGAGGCCGCAGCGCCGTACCGCGAGACCGACGCGCCTCGTCCGAGGAGTAATTACGGCGTGTCGAAGCTCCTCGGAGAGTGGTTCGCGGCGGACGCGCCGTCTCACTACGTGCTTCGGGTCGAGAGCCTGTTCGGGGGCGAGAGGGCTAAGAGCAGCGTCGATCGGATTCTCGATGGCATCCGCCGCGGCGAGACAGTCCGCGTGTTCGTCGATCGCACCGTGACGCCGAGCTACGTGGACGATGTGGCCGCTGCGACGATGCGGCTGATCGACGTCCGACCTGCGTGCGGCCTGTACCACTGCGTCAACAGCGGCGTGACGACATGGCTCGGGATCGCGGAGGAAGCCGCCCGCCTGATGCGGCGCGAGGCGTCACTCGAGCGAGTGAGCGTCGACGCCGTCAAGCTGCGCGCCCGTCGTCCCAAGTACTGCGCGCTGTCCAATGAGAAGCTTCGGCTGGCGGGTATCGAGATGCCTACGTGGCAGGAGGCGCTCGCGAGGCATATCCGGAAGAGCTCGGGAATCACTAATCCCTAATCCCTGATCTCGAATCCCTGATCTCGAATCCCTGATCGCGAATCCCGAATCCCGAATCCCGAATCCCGAATCCCGAATCCCGAATCTAGTTCCCCTCAGCGACGATCGCAGCGATGCGCTTCGCGATCGACAGACACGATGTCAGCCCCGGCGAGTCGATGCCCGCGGCATGGACGAGTGCCAGCACCCGCGTATCGCGCCGGATCATGAAATCCGCGAAGGATTCTTCCGGCGGATGAAGCTTCGGACGGATCCCGGTACCGCCGGCCCGGAGATCCTCGAGGTTCACGCTCGGCAGCAGCTCGCGGGCGGGCTCCAGGAACGCCTCCACCGGGAGCCGATCCCCCTCGTAGTCGTCCTTTCTCTCCTGGTAGCTTGCCGTCGGTCCGAGCAGCACGCCGCCCCAGGTTGTTTTCGTGACGTGCACTCCGAGGCCGTGGCCGGACGCGTGCGGGAGCGGGTAAATCAACCCGTTCACGAGCGTTCGCTTTGCCGCCGTCAGCTCGGCGTACTCGCCGCGAACCGGGTAGATCCTGAACGATTCGCCTCCACACGCATCGGACACTTCGTCGGCGTGCAGGCCCGCGGCGTTGATCACCGTGCGGGCCCGGATCGTTTCCTGGCCGGTGTGGACATCGAGCGCATCTCCGGCGGGGTCCGTCCGCAGCAGGGTTGTGCCCGGCAGAAGCACCACGTCCCGCGACAGGCAGAGGTCGCGCAGCGTTCGAATCAGCGCCTCCGGTTCGATGATTCCGGTGCCCGGCGACCACACCGCCGCGACGGCCCTGACGTGCGGTTCACGCCGAATCGCCTCGGCACGATCGATCATCTGCAGGCCGTCTGCGCCGTTTTCGTTCCCTCGTTTGAAGAGCGCTTCGAGCGCCCCGATCTCCACGTCGGAGGACGCGGTGATCAGCTTGCCGCAGCGCTCGTGAGGCACGCGGTGCTCTTCACAGAACTCGTAGAGCAGGCGCTGACCTTCGACGCAGAGCGTCGACTTCAAGCTCCCTGGAGGATGGTAGATCCCCGCGTGCAGCACGCCGCTGTTGTGCGTGCTCGTCTCCATGCCGGGACGCGGATTGCGCTCCAGCACGCAGACACTGACGCCGCTCGACGCGAGCTCCGCGGCCGAGGCGAGCCCGACGACGCCCGCTCCCACGATGAGGATGTCGATTTCGTTCACGAAGTGAAGTCTAACCGCAATTGGGCCAGTGACCAGTGACCTGTAACGACCAGTAACCAGTAACCAGTAACCAGTAGCCAGTAAGCAGAAACTGGAAACTGGAAACTGGAAACTTGGGTTTTAAATGCAAAGAGCCGGGGCATCAAACCCCGGCTCTCGCGAACAATCCTGAACGTGTGTCTAGCGGACCCTGACAGGCACCGTGCTCGCCGGGGCGAAGCCCTGGAGCACCGTGCTCCAGGCGAAGACGGCGATGTCGTAGTCGCCCGCGGGCAGGCCCTCGGCCGTGACCCCGTAGCCGCTCGACTTGAAGCGATCGCCGTAGACCGCCGCGACATCCGGCCGCGCGCCGTGCACTGCCGCGGGGCCGAGGAAGATCGGGTCGCCGCCGCTACGCGGGTAGGCCCATGCGTGAACCGCGTCGACGCCCGTGCCCCCCTCGTCATCCAGATCCGCGGCCCAGCCGGCCACGGTGAACGCAGCGCCCGCCGCAATGGTCTTCAGGTTGCGTGTCGGCGTATCGATGACAATCTGCGGTCCGACGCGTCCGCTGCCCTTCGGGTTGAGGACGATCCGCACCTGGCGGACCCCATCGCTGCCGCTGAACGCGAAATCGTAGGGCCCGACGAAGGCCACGCCTGGCTGCCACCGGAAGACGCCGTCGGCATCGAGTGCGGACCCGATCGGCAGCGGCTGGAGGCCGCTGGCCGTCACGAGCGACGCCTTCGAGGCGCCGGTGTGGAGCTCGATCCGATCGAGCTCTTCGGACTGCACGACCACCACGCCGCTCGTGTTGGGCCGATAGGTGCGCAAGGGGGACGACAGGTCAAAACCGCGCCGGCCGACGATCGGCCCGGCCGCCGTCGCACCGGAGCTCGCGACGGCCTGCGCCGACACGCCGGACGCGACCGCCGCGGCCGTGACTCCGGAGCCGTTCGCGACGGTGAAGTACCGGCTGCCGACGCCACTCGATTTGCCCGAGTTATCCGTGACCGCCCACGCGATGGTGTGGAGCCCATCGCTCAGCGTGCGGCTGTCGAACGTGTAGACGCCAAGCGCTTTGCTGATCCCAGAGTACTTTCCGGCAGGGAAGAGCGAGGCGAGGTCAGAGCGTGACGTCCATCCAGTCGGGACACCGACCGGGAGACCGTCGATGACGACCTGCACGGTCCCACCGCCGGTGGGATCCGAGCGGCGCGTCCGGCGACAGCACCCATCCGAAATTGTTGACGCTGCCGTTAACGGACTCGCCCTGGCCCGGCGTGTCGATGGCGCCGAAGGGGGTCACCGAGCTCGCGTTGCTGCAGGTGATTGTCCTCGAGCCAAGCAGGGCAGAATGGCCGTCCGCATCGTCCGCATACGCATAGAGAGTGAATGTGCCGTTGCCCAGATTCGGGAGGAACAGCGTCAGCATCAAATAGCCCCAGCCCGCACGGTTCTTCAGTGCAGCTGCCGGGAACGTGGCGGCGATGTCCGGCCGCGCACCGGTGACGAAGCTGGCGTCGCCGAGGTACACGAGCGTTCCGGCCGCCTCGCCCGCGACCGGGGCGCGCAGGATGCGAACCCGTGTCACGCCGTTGTCGTCGAGCGCCCAGCCCGTGACGGCTACCGATCCGGTCACACCAGTCGCGTTCTGCGTAGGCGTGTCGAAGCTTCCGTACGGCGGCACGGTGGTCGGCGTGGGAACGGCCGCGGAGACCTCGTTCGATGACAGGCTCTTCAGCCCTGTCGCCGTGTAGGCCTGCACGCGGAAGTAATACTTCTTGCCGGCGGTACCCGTCGTGAAGTTCCAGATCGTCTTGGCCCCGACATCAACCGTCTGATCGGTCCCGCCAGGCGCGCTGCCTACGAGAACGACATAGCCGGTGACTTCCGGCTCCTTGTTCGGGTCCCAGGCCAGCGAGATCGACGCCGCGCTGGCGGCAGTCGAAAACAGCACGGTGACCAGAAAGACGGTAAGAGAAAGTCGAAGTTTCAACATCAGGGCTCCTTGACACCAGTCGGCATCGGGGTCAAAGGCAAGGGCTATGCCCGTAGCGGAACTCGCTGAAAATACCCGTAAAATTGGGGGATAAACGCGCTGGAGCGCAGGATCGAGCGGCGTGGAGGAAGGCGGAAACTTACAGAACTGGGGGGCGGATCTCAGATGCCGCCGGAGCAGTGCCGGCGCATCGTGGGCAAAAAAAAGGCCGCTACAGGGGCGGCCTTTCTCGTGCGGCGGAAGGATGGTCTAGAGGACCCTGATGCGTATCACCATCGATTTATTGAAGGAGCCAATCACGCTGCTCCTGGCAAAGACGACGAGGTTGTAGTCGCCGCGGGGCAGTGCACCGGAAACGTTCATGTCGAACCCGCTCGCGGAATACCGGGATGCGCCAAACGCCGCGCCCACGTCCGGCCGGTAGGTCCCGACCGTGGCGGAGCCCACAAACCGGGCGCTGCCCCCCGCAACCGGGTATGCCCAGACGTCGACGACGTCCACGCCTGTTCCGGACGTCGAGGCGGCATCGAGTGCCCAGCCGGTCACACGGAAGTTCTGGGAGATGCCCTGGCCGACACCCGGGAGATCAACCGCCATCCGCGGCAGTGATCGCGGCGGCAGCACCGTGATGCGCACGGATTTCGAATTGTTGAACGTGGCCGTGACCGTACTGTGCGCGAAGACCACGAGGTCGTAGGACCCGGCGGGCAGCGTGGGGGAGGCCAGCGTGTAGCCGCTGGGCCCGAAGCGCGTGCTGCCATACGCGGTTCCGACATCGGGCCGCGACACTCCCTGGGTCGCGACGCCCACGAACATGGGTGCTGCGCCGGTCGTCGGGTATGCCCACACCTGTACCGAGTCGACACCGGTGCCAGCCGGAGACCCGGCGTCGAGGGCCCAGCCGCCGACCGTGAAACCATTCCCGACCGTCATGCCCGTCCGGGGTACGTCGATCGACATGCGGGGGGCTGATGCCGCGGGAGGCGGCGCGGGCGCGGGCGCCGGGGCTGGAGCCGGGCTGCCGCCGCCGCCGGCCCCGCCGGTCACGGCGAACTGTCCGTGTATGGCGGTAAAAACGCTCGAGGTGACCGTCAGCCACTTCTTCTCGCTCCGGCTCGCCACTACGCGCGGGTTGTAGTTGCCGTCGTTGCGGGAGGGATCGCCCTTGAGCGCACGCACATCGGTAGTGTTGGTCAGCAGGAATCCGTTGTCGAATGGATTGCCCGCTCCTCTGATACTGACAGCGGCGTCTTCCCAGTTGCGGCCGTGCGTGACGAGGAGGAACTCGCCGGATGGTGCGTTGTAATCGACATCAAGGGCGTCGTAAGCGACGTAGTAAGAAGAAATCACCCGCAGCCCACCGACCGGCGCCCCATCGGCGCCGTTCAGCACCTGGCCATAAAACGCAGCACCCGCGCTGTAGCTGTGATGCCACACCACGAGGTATTGCCGGGTATCGGTGTTGTACGTGACCGACGGAATGCGTGACGCCAGATTCGTCGCGAGCAGCCGGATCCCTCCGACAAAAGCACCGCTTCCGGCCTGGATGAGACGTCCTGATACATAACCGTAGTTCGCCCGGCTATAGGACGCGTATGCCACATAGAACTGATCGGTGTGGGGGTTATAAGCAATCGACGGCTCGCGATCCCAGTCGCCAGAGCCCGTCGAAACCAGAGTCAGTCCCCCGGCCAATGTTCCCGCTGCGCTCACGCGCTGGGCATGAATGTCATCCGTGACACCGAAGCTGCCGACCCACGCGACGAGGAACTCCCGGCTTCCCGTTGAGTAGGCGATTGCGGCGCCGGCAAGCCAGGAACTTCCGGCGGGTCCGATGGGAATGTCCCCACCGATCGGAGCTCCGTCGGCGCTGACCAGTCGCCCTCGCGTGTACGCGAAGTTGCCGAGCGTCTCGTGCCACGTCACCAGGTAGCCGCCCGCACCACCGGCAACATCAGGTGAGAACTCGACCCGCGGGTTCTGGACGTAGCCGCCAGTAGCGTTGATGCGCATCGTCGCGATGCGACCGCCGGCCGAATTCAGCAGGTGCCCCTCGATGAATCCGTTGCCGGCGACTTGAAGCCAGCGGTCGTGCAGGTAGTCGTGAGCCACGTCCGGCAGGATGACGGGGGAGGTGGTTCCTC
>Ga0193742_1002551_pt1 | contig 10463 bp, 13 predicted proteins | sample L2c1metaG_FD_165511 | JGI IMG/M metagenome (GOLD analysis project Ga0193742, IMG submission 165511) | Soil microbial communities from a riparian zone of the East river system, Colorado, United States - L2c1 | ecosystem: Environmental > Terrestrial > Soil > Riparian zone | place: USA: East River... | reverse complement strand
TTAATTTCCAATGCGTCAATGTCGACGACAAACGTAAAGACCAAGTCTCCAGCATTCGTTTCTCCGGTGAGCCCAATGCGTTCTGCATACTCTACAGGTATTGTCTCGTTGCACTCGGTCAGGTCTGGTGTCTGATTTATCGTTCCTACCCTCACAGTACTCCCAACTGCCAACTCAAGAGTAAGGTTTACACTTACCGCATTACCAAGAACCTCCCGTCCCTGGGCGATTTTGATAACAAATTGGCTTCTTTCCTTTGCTTCAGTCCCTTCGGGGTCAAGGATTTATGATGGAAATTCCGTGAAAGCCAGAGTATAGAACACATTCAGCCTTGTATTTGACTAGTATTACTTGCCGTGACTCTATCATTTGTGCGTCGTGGGCGCAATTAACCACCCCTCATGGAACTACCAGCTGGCATGATCAGGCATGAGTTTTGTCAATAATCATGTGAGGGTCGTATCGACCATTTTTTGTCGTATTTTCGCCAAGGCGATACTTATTCAGCCTACCTTGATGGCCCACTTCAAATGGTTCCCAAAACAAGGAATCGCGGGTTCTTACTCGCAAACGCCAGCCGATTTGTTAGAGGCCCTAGGCACTGGCAACTTGTTAGATAACTGATCCGAAATTTCATCGAGTGCGGGCGCCGCATGGTCGAGCGCCGCCGCGCGTTGCACCGCGGTTTTGTGTTCAGAGTCTCCATACATGCCAGTGGACATATGTAGTACTAACAATCGCAGAGATTTGTCTAGATGATAAAATATAAAATTCAAGTTCAAGAGCTTAGCACAAGTTAGCAGCCCTTTTCGTTATCTACAGCACCGTGGATTGTTTATTTTCGGATATACTATACGTAGTAGTGCTGAGTCGATTTTCAAGTTGTCAAACCGCTGCTACAGTAACAGGTAGTAAGGTAACCAGTAACTATACGATAGCACGCCCCTCCTCCCGCGCACGCTCCACCTCCGCCTTGGATGCGGCTCATAAAGCATTTTTTGGATTTTTTTTTACACGATCTATTGGCATAAAAGGGATGCTTTTAATGAACCTTCGCATACTACAAAACCTTACCTTTCAAGTTCAACCATGTATCTGGCATTTCTCCCAACATTACTCTCCTTTGTAAACTCAGCATTGGGAAACATCATTTATGCAGGAGTCAATGAGGTTACATTTGCTATACGGTTTTTCTCCCATTTTTGGAACCCCCTTACTCATGACGTTCTTCCTATATTACTTACTTAGTCTGGCGGTGAATTCGGCGTCTATGCTCCTGGTCAAGTAGGTTTTGGGCTTCCGGGACAATTCGGTGTAGACTATGCTTTCATCAACAAAGTAAGCAAGAACGTCTTTATATCCTTGACGACCTGACAGAGAAGGATTTCTTAGAGCACTGTCGACATTTTTGTTGATCAAGAAAAAATCAATTTCTTCCGTGTGACGTTTCTTATGGAACGAATGTGTCCTCCTTCTACCGGCCTTGGAAGCAAATTCGACGAAACCGTATGTCACTGGTTGCCTTCCATATTAGATTTTGATCATTCCCTGACTATTTTGAATGCTTTTTTTTTTACCAATATAGTATTTCACTGAATACGCGGATGCGATTAATTATATCACGGAGACGAAAGGTGCATACGCACTCCTCGATCCACACAATTACATGAGATACAAGTAAGCATCTCACCTCACCACACTCCTTTTTTTTTTAACCAAAAAAAAATTCCTCCAAACACAATCCCAGTGACCCGTCTTATCAACCATTCTCCGGAAGTGTAAGTCAAAAAAAAAAGGACCTGGAATTTGAGCTTTCTCCATTTATCAAACACGCGACCAACAGATCATCGGCAATACGTCAGACCCAAATGCAGCCACTACCAAGGATTTCGAAACGTTTTGGCACGAACTCGCCCTCCGATTCGTGAACAACCCCAAAGTTGTATTCGGAATCAACAATGAACCTCACGGCATGGTACCTTTACCCTTTTTCGCATAGTCTTTCTGCGAGAAGATACTTTATTATACTAAACTCTTTTCCCCAGCCAACAGAACTTGTTCTGGAAAACGACCAAGCAGCTATCAACGGCATCCGCTCAGCTGGGGCTAAACAGCTCATTCTCGCTCCTGGAAATGGATTTACAGGTGGTAATTGCTGGACATCCTATACTGGTGACACAAGAGACCAGCCTTCAAGTGATTTCATGAATAAACTCGTCGATCCGCTGAATAATACCGCTATTGATATACATGAGGTGAGTTGTACTTTGCGCTCTTAGTGACAATGATGGTTGTGTTGTATTATCCGCTCAAAAGCGATGATTGTTTTTTAGTATCTGGGTAAGAGTGTATCCAAAAAAAAAAAAAAGTTGTTTATTTATTGAATGTGTTATAAAGATTCCGATTTCTCAGGTGGTCATGATGCTTGCGTGCAGCCAGGTATGTTTCATCCAACCCGTGGTGGGCCCTGCCTGCTAAATTTAAGAACGTTTTCTCTCATCAACAAGGTCCTTCAAACCTCGCAAGCCTCACGGCATGGCTACGACAAAATAACCTCAAGTATGTCGTCTTGTATCTATGAAATATATTTATTTATTTATTTTTTCAATCATTTTCTTTCTTTCAAAGGGCTATATTAAGCGAATTCGGAAGTGGTAGCAACCAAAACTGTTACACGGTGTGTGTTTTTTATTCATGATAAGAAATTTTACGGACTTGAAAAGTTGACCATAACCTACCAAGTTCATCGATGACCTACTCAAGTATCTGTCCACGAACGACGAGTATATCGGATGGTCGGTTTGGGCTGCAGGACCAAGTAAGGTGTCATTATCAAAAATCAAAAAGATATTTTAATATTATTTTTTTCCTCAGAATGGTACGCCAACTCACCTTGCTGTGGACGTTATACTGGAAGTATGGAACCTGGCCAAGTGAATGACGCGGGTGGACCAAAGTAAGCCTTGTCCAAACAACAACAAAAAAGTTTCTCGGCAAGATACTCACTGCCAAACAATTTTATTTTATTTTAATAGCGCATTCGATACGGTATGGGTCAATGCCGTTAGACCTAATATACCTAAAAGTAAATCACTCCTTTTTTTTTTTCTCTCTCTCTCTCTCTCTCAAAAAGTGCTTAATACTCACCTTTTTTTGTTTGTTTGATTACCCCTACCTAAATTGGTATTAGATCTTAAAAGTACGGGAACCTCGAGCCTTTCATGAACAAGGTCGTACTTGTTCAATGTTTGAGAGAGAGAGAACCCCATTATTATTGTTATCCAGCCTACCTACCCCCTGGCCCCTCCTCCCCTCACTCGAATGACGATTTTTGTCATGTAATAAAAAAATTGTCAGAAAAGGTTTATTTAAACCCCCTCAATAAAAAAGAAACCATAAGACTTGGCTTATATATAAAAAAAAAGTATTGTATTGCTATAACAAGACATTGAAACCACGTTCATCCAAAAAAGAAACACACAACATCATTTCTACGACGACACTAACTTCAAAAACGTCTAGTGTATGCACACTTTTTCTTTTTTTTTCTTTCTACACATCATCTTCCCAATCCTCAGGAACCGGTTCACTACTACTACCAACCCGCACATTCGCAGCAGGAGACACAGTTCGAGAAGAAACATGACCGCTACTCGATCCACCTAATAGCACTTCTAATGAAGATGTAGTCGTAGGTTTTGGCGCCACCAAAGAGTGGTGGGTGGTGGTGGTGGTGGTGGTGGTACTAGCCGTAGCCGCCGCAGATGTCGATGTTGATGATGATGATGATGTTCCAGAAGCGACTACGGACGTCCACCCACGTTGTACAGGTACAACAGATCCTTGTTGAATCGGCTTGGTGACTGTTGCTGCTGCCGTCGAGCGCCAGGATACGGGGGATGGAGTGGTGGTGGTGGTGGTGGTGGTACCTTTGACAGCTCTAAAATCTGCAAGCTTTCCAAGACTTGGAGGAGGAGTTATAAAGGTTGAAAGAAGTGGAGTTGGGATACGGGTATCGATACGACGAATGACTTGTACACTAAAATCAAAAATGTCAATCAGCATAAAAAAAATATTTGAAAAAAAGAAAAAATGTAAAAACCTTCGATGAGGTTCTTGATCTACCATCTGCGTATCTATCCTATACACGCTTGCAAGCTACAAAGGGAAAAAAAAATTGAAAGAAAAAAAAAGAGTCAGATCAACTCGTCTAAAAATAAAAATGAATTGGGCGCATACATCATGAACAAACTTTCTTCTATCCGGAGGCATATGAGGTAAAACATTTGTCCGCTTCTCCGATGAAATGAAACTAGATATAAAATAGAGAAGTAAAATATTATTTTTTATCAGCATACATTTCAGCAAAAAAAAGAAAAAAAAGACTCAACTCGGTAAACGTCTTCTCAACAAGACTCAAAAACTTTAAATTCACTCTCGCAAACCCAACCACCTCATCACTATACACCACCCCACCAGATTTGTTATTATTAGTATTATTATTATGGTCACTCCCCCTAGCCTCCAGATTAATCCCTAAAGCATCAGCTAATCGTGCATTCCGTTTCGCAATCTGACAATCGTTTGAACATTTAAGAGGTGCATGGGAAGAACGATGAGAAATCGTTTGACCACACAAGACGGATTGACGGATTCGATGGCAAGGACAGGAGAGCGTGATGAGGGATTCACAGGATTCTGTTTCGGGACAAGTGGAGGGAGCGTGGCAGGTACGAGTACAAGGATGGAGTTCGGGTAAGCTTATTGAAAAAAAAAAGGAAAAGGAAAAGTTTGGGTTTTTGAGCTACCATTCTCATTGCGTGATTTGAAAAAGAAAAACATACCAAGATTTACGCGCTTTCCCGCAAGGAGCAGTACATTGTCCACATTCATCGCTGCTGTGACATAATCTTTCGCAATGATGGAACCCACATGCCATCAACCTAAAGAGTCTCAAGTCAGGGGGGATACAGAAACAAAAAAGTAAGAAACGTAAAAAAGAAAAAAAACATACTTTCCACAAACCGTCCCACAGGACACCTTTTCTGTTTCAAGGGAACAACGAACGTTCGATATCAACTTCTTACCGCAGGCGCATAATTTGGTGGATAAGAAAGGGCAAGGGGGGCAAGAAACAGTGTCTCCATGACACATATGAGAGGTAGTCGGATGACCACATGGAGGGGCTGGGCGAAGGCAAGGGTGAAAACACTCCATCACGGTACCACAAGGAATAGGAGGGTCATAAACCGTAAGACCGCAATTACAAACGAGCTGAGAAAAAAACCTCGTCAGCGTGTTTACTGGAGAAACCAAGGGAGAAGAAAAGAATTAAATGAGAACCAACCTCCTCAAAGGAACTCCTCATACATGGTCGACAGGTACCTTTATGATCCCTCTCTTCACATTTATGATTCCCACAAGGTAGCATTTTACCGCATACCAGATCACATTCGTGTAAACCTCCATGTTCCTCGCCTATAAAGTCATCCTCTGCAACACGTCTACGACCCTTCTTGCCGGTTGTAGCCAAAGAAGCTAGAGGACAACAAAGACGCCTGCATTGATGTCGTCCACATGCACGGAGAGCAGCGCATGGTCTATCGCATAAAATTTCCATAGTGGGCACGTTGGAGGATGTATATGCTTCATAGCAGGCTAGACTTCTTGTCGTAGAGCCGCACCTGCACGGACGTGAAATTCGAACTGAACATGGGGGACAAGCGCCGACGTGGCATTTGGCCTTGCATGGATGAGAACAAGTAGGGTTAGGTTTCGAGCAGACAGAATCGCATGTTGGGATGGGAGAGGTACAGTTGACGCGGGATGAGAACGTGTAGAGAGATTGTTCGACAGAGGAATTTGGTGCGATGGTGCTCTTCCCACATGGGCAATGACTGATGTTGGAGGGAGAGCGAGGACAGAGGGCAGGTGTGGATGATGGTAAATGACACGGTTTTTCACATTTATGAATTCCGCAATCGAAAAGCCTATATGATGAAATTCCGTCAGTTACGCTTGGAATGAAGCAAAAAAAATATGCGCACCTTTCGCAGAATTGATCGCAGCTGAATCGACCTAACCACGGAGGTTGACCATCAACAAAACACTGTTCTTCCTTCCCTTCCCCACATCCCATCTCCTTCTCCTCTTTTCCACACCAACAGCGAGCGATGTCTTTGACTGGGCATCTATTACATTCTCCACTGTGGCACACTCTCTCGCAAGTATGTTTCCCGCAGCCAAGTGTTCTTCTGCAAATATTACCGCAAGAGAGATCGCGTCCAGCATTAGCGTCGATTCCACAACGGAAAGCCAGCACTTTTTTCAGAGGGCAATAACATTCGGGACGTGTGGTGATTTGACACGGCGGGCAGGGCCCTGGATGACACTGGAGAGTACATGGATGACCGCATCCACTTTCACGCAGACGAGAGCAGGATTTTCCACATGAATGAGGGGTAGCAAGACGGAATGGTTTCGGTTCGGACGTCGAATGGCAAAAACACCTGAATCTACGTATAAGAAATGTGTGTCAAAAAAAGATTTTAGTAACAAGAACTATACCAATATCCAGTAGGAACAATCTCTCTCTTCGCTTGACAACCAGGACATCGCCAGTCGCCCTTTTTGCCAGGCTCTCCTCGAGCCCTCCATGCTTCTGCGACATCTTTCACGCTTTTATCTGCCCATGAACGGATACATTTTACATGAAAGGATGTCCAGCAATATTGCAATGGCCCTTGTTGTGGGCTATGGATCAGAGGAATGGAAGGCGAACATGACCAAATGGCTTGGTCAGGACGGATGGATGAGAAACAGATTGGACAATCGTGATACGGCGCAGAAGTCAATCCACGGATTAATGTGGATGTCAAGTCATCCCCTGTGTGGTTAGAAGATACGGCTGGGCCTTTGCGTTTGTTGGATGATGATGGAGTTGTTGATGAAGAGGTGGCTTCAGGTTGGGTAAGTCCGGCGCCAAATCGAGATCGTCGATTGCCTCCCCCCTGAGGCTTGTTCCCTGGGGCTGGACCCTTGGAAGTAGGAGCATTGGAAGGAATAGCAGAATCTGTCGTGGGCGGATTGTGTGGTTTCTTTCGTCGAGGTTGGGAGGCTGGGGGGAGTTGTCGATGGGCAGGATTGTCTGCTGCATCCGCAACGCTCGAAAACGAGGGAGCTGCACCAGGATTTCGACGTCGAGGTGGACGTGGTTCAGATGTGGAGCTTTGATTGACTCCTCCATCATTGTCACCACCTTCTGGTGGTGGCTTTAGCCTAGCATTTCTTGGTGTGAAATCTTTGGGTCTTTGTCTAAGCCTTGGATCGTTAGTACTCGATCCTCTATGGCGTTGACCCTGAACATCAACCAGTTTAGAAGTCAAACGTTTCAACATCAATTCAAGGTAACAATTCAAGGTAACATACCGTCGGTCTTCTTGACTCGTTTTCTACAGTATTTGTAGTTGGGGGATCCATCCCTTGCAAGTCGATGTATACCTTGAGTTTGGGAATTATTTAAAAACCTTCGATGACTAAGCCTGACTCCAAATTGGCGACCGGTTATACTCGAGTGTTGCGGCTATGCTCATCGAGTCACTTAGTAGTCTCTCAGGCTATGAATTCCGTGATTATTCAACAACCGACTTGGAGATTGTGAGTCCATCATGATACCCGAAATATATTGACCATGTTGGAATTATTCGAACGTCGGGTTCTTCGCTGTTAATAGTACTGCTTGGCAGTGCCTTGTACGTAAAGGAATCCTCGAAAGAGAGGAAATGAGCGCTCAAAGTGGCACAGCCGCACAGGCTTTGAATCAAACCCTTCAACCCTATACACACCACCATGACTTACACATACCGCTTCAAAAGCAAGAATACGAACTTCTACCTCGTCAGTACGAGGCAGGACAAAAAAGGCCAGGTGGTCAAAACTGTAAACGGCAAGGATTCCGTTCCAGAGAATTCCGTGCGTGCCCACCTTCCCGCTTCTAGTAGTTCCAAAAAGCGCACGCTATTCTTTTGGTCAGATTTTAACCGTTACTGGAGTTATCATTGGGGATGTCATCGAAGCTACCATCACTGGAGTCAATCATTTATACGTCTCGCTCCAGGTCAGTCTGCACTTGCATCCCCCCTCATAACAAACTGTGGGTGATCTTGTCTTTTCCAAAAAATCGGTCTTACATAGAAAGATGCCGAGAACACCAAGCTCACTTGGTCTGACAAAGAATACAAGTGGATAATCAGAGCGACTCAGCAGGGGACCAGCTAGTAAGTCACTACGTGGACTGAATAAAGAATATACCTTGCTTGACTGCTCCCTAGCGTTAATCCTGCTGACGGCGCCGATCTTTATTGGTTTGACGAGTTCGGTATTGGAGCAGTCGTAAGTGACCCCTACCGTATCCCAAAAAAAAACCTCCGCCGGGCGGGATTTATGCTTTTCATCTGCGTCCTACTAGGTTATTGTCAAGGCTGGAAGGCACACTCATGCCCCACAGAACGAGTGGGTTGTGATGAATGCCTGATTTGCCGTCCACCTCAACTTCGGAATTGGGAAGCAAAATTTCTTTTGACGACCCTAATGATCTGTAGCTTCAATTTCATCAAATCATCTGTGATTATTTTTGTATTTATGTCGGAAAAAAAAAACAGAGTTTTCAGGAATTGAGGAGTCGATTCTAAATCCTCTTCTCCCAACCTAGCCGCCTCATTTGTGCTCAATGGGAGTCATATTTTTTTGGAGTGCCTTTGTTGGGCCATTTTCAGGATCCTTCAGTAATGTGTATCGATCCCGGGGGTGGAATCTTTGGAGATTGCGAGGCAGGTTATATAAGACCGAATCCTCAATATTGAGAACTCGGGATCAGCCTTCAAATCCCTCAAATCACCGAATACACTCTCTTCAACAATTTTTACGGGTGTTATCGGTGGATGGCCAAGGAAGATCAGGAGTGTATTAGCCTAGGGCCAGATGGACAAGAGGAACAACAGGCACCAGTGTCGTTGACAGAAAGAGATGACGTCATTGGGTGATACACTGGCCAACCAATCCACTCACCATGCCTGATAAACGAAACAGAGATGACACCGATATCGAATCCATTATTGAATCAGTCCCTCTATATAAGGGATTGGTTGGTGGGCTTCAGGAACTTGACCGCGATGAACTTGTTGCGGTATTGGCCCATGTTGCCAATTTAGCCAAAATTTCTACTGCTGCTTTCAAAATCACCAGAATTGAGCTCCCGTCTTTCTCTCTTACCAAATGGTCCGATGTTGCTAAACGATTTGGTCTGCGGCAGGATGCTGAGAGTCTCCAACTTGAACCTTTCACGACCCCCAGATATCACCTTCCGTTGTCATTGCATGAGACCATGTTTGAAGATGCTTGGCGTTGGCAGGACGTTTATCGCGAGAAGGTTGATCAAACAAGGGAGCAGGCAAAAGTTAGAATTTTAGATCCGGTATGTCAACCCAAAATAGCAGCTACATGCACCCTTTTCTTTAACGGTGAATGGATGCTAGTACATCGTTCCCATTCTGGCATTATTTCAAGGTCGAATCATCGACAAGCCGGAGCAGTCAATGAGGGAAACTCAATACTCAACTGGGGGCGGGGTTGAGCACGAGGTCAGCACCTTTGTCTTAAATATTTTTGCGGGTATACCGATATTTTGGATATTTTGGTAGATCTTCATAATAGGCAACTCCCTCTTCATTGTCATTGAGTTTAAGCTCAACAAGCAGGATGCAAGCGCATTGGCACATATGTTCCTCGAACTTCTATGTGTGTGTCTTGACCTTTTATCTATGTATGCTACAGTATTAAGCAGACCGCCAGCCGCTGCCGAAATGAACAAGTCAATTGATGTCAAAGAATTGCGGATTTATGGTCTTTTGACCGACCTCGTCCGATTTGCATTCTACTCATATGATCCCACCAATAACCGATTCTGCTATGATGAGACGATATTTGTCAATAACAAAAGGATAGATGCATCCTCCGACATGATGGATGGTCCGTATTTCTCCCCCATGCCACTGTGTTTAGAGAAGTTGACTTTCTCCCTCAAGTCTCCAATAAGATCTTCGGCATTATTCTGTCAGCATATATAGAGAGTTTGCGTGCAAATATAACAATGAGCCAAGATAGGGCAAAAAACAAAAACAAGGTGAGTCTGTCTGCGAATGTATTCAAGTACACACTTTCAGAACTCAAGTGGCGGATGGAAGAAATCGGGTGGCCGTAAATCAACTGGCGAGTGGGAATCTGCACTTGCGTTAGCTGAGGAATGTTGCACCAAGTTCAAAGAGCCACCTGCTAGTCTCCTAGACATCGAAGAGAAGGCAAACGAAGCTTTGAGTTTACTAACCAAAAGGTAAGCGAGCTGCAGCCATGTTGAATCGGAAATGCTAACCAACTTCACACCCCTACCTTTTGACATAGTGTTCGTT
>Ga0193742_1002550_pt1 | contig 10464 bp, 14 predicted proteins | sample L2c1metaG_FD_165511 | JGI IMG/M metagenome (GOLD analysis project Ga0193742, IMG submission 165511) | Soil microbial communities from a riparian zone of the East river system, Colorado, United States - L2c1 | ecosystem: Environmental > Terrestrial > Soil > Riparian zone | place: USA: East River... | reverse complement strand
GCCGGCACATTCGAAGATCCATCGCGATTTATTCAAATGTTGCCCGGTGTTGTCTCCGACAACGATCAACGAAATGATTTTCTGGTTCGCGGTGGAAACCCTTCAGAAAATCTTTTCGTCATCGACAATATAGAAATTCCTTCTATTAATCAGCTCGCTCTCTCAGACACCACTGGTGGTTTTGTATCCATGATCGATAACGCCGCAGTGAAACATATGACTCTTCATACTGATGCTTATGACAGCAAATTCGATCAGCGTTTGTCATCTGTGTTGGAGATATCGACACGTCCCGACGGTCGAGTGGAGACCCATTCCACGGCTGAGTTTGGCCTAGCCGGAGTAGGTGGGTCCACCGCTCTCCCTTGGAGTCGAGACGGCTCTCTCTTGGTTTCTGCAAGGCATAGTGTGCTCCATTTATTTACTAACGATATTGGCCTGAACGGGGTGCCCATATACCAAAATGAGCTGATTCGGGCTGGTGATCGAGTCAGTGAAAAAGACAATTGGTGGGGATTATCTTTGACAGGTATCGATTCAATCAAGATTAACCCGAGTGCAAAAAACGCTTGGGAGACCAATCCATTCGATATCGAATATCACGGCTGGAGGAATGCGACCGGGCTCAACTGGCAACATCTATTTTCAACTAAATCATTCGGAATTGTGAGTATTGCCAATTCGCAGCAATCACAACGAATTCTTCAAACGGATCAACTTCTATCGAATACGCCTGTCTACAACGAGAAAACAAGTGACGGAATTACGACACTCAAGTACGACGGGATGACACAAGTAGCTCCGTGGCTCACACTCACTGGAGGCGCAAGAACCAGCCTCGATCGTATGAATTATAGGATCGAGCAGCCTATCGGGCTGCAGAATCCTTACAGCGAAAGTCCCCTTCCTGTGGACAAGACTTCGCTGAATCGAAGATTTACTACAACTAACACGGCTGAATATAGCCAGGCGTCTCTTTTTCTTCCGTTACACACCAAAGTAGTCGTTGGGCAGAGGCTGACCCATTGGGCCTTGGGAGGGCATACAGAATGGACCCCTAAGATTCTGATCGCAACCCCCATTCATGGCCGATTAGTACATGTCGGTTATGCTGAATACGCTCAAACTCCTCCTACACTCTATCTACTAAACTTTGATAACGTGCAGCGTTTGAAGCCCATGCGTGTCCAGCAGGTTACAGGTGGGGCAGAAATTATAAACAATCGGCTTGTTCAGACAAGGCTTGAACTGTATCAAAAAAGATATTCCGCCTATCCTGTCGCAATCAATTATCCCCAACTGTCCATGGCGAATATAGCAGACACATTCGGACAAGCGTTTCTAATGTTTCCAATGACCAGCAAGGGATATGGAGTAGCCAGAGGAATCGAATTCTCTCTGGAAGCTAAACTCTATTCTAGGCTTCGATTAACGAGCAACCTAGCATACGCAAGAAGCTGGTATAGCGGCTTGGATGGCGTACTGCGAAAGGGAAATTTCGATCTTCCAGTTGTTGCTAACTTTGGAATGGTATGGGCTATAAAACGAAGCGCGCTAATGACAATTCGATACAGTGGAGCATCTGGGCGCCCATATACTCCTGACAATCTAACACTGAGTTTTGCGCAGAATCGCGACGTCTATGATCTGTCGAAAATAAACTCTACGAGAGCCTCTGCCTATAGCCGATTGGATTTTCGAATCGAAGATAGCTATCACTTTCATCATGGAGTAATGACCTGGCATATTGGGCTTCAGAACGCCTTGGGAACCAATAATTTCTATTCAAACCAATGGAGACCGAGGTGCCCAAAGTGTGGTGTTTTAGAGCAAGACCAGATGCCTCGATTCCCTGACGGTGGAATCGAATATAAATTTTGAGAACGCCGTGGTCACCTGTCGTCTATAGAGAGAAGCAGCAACGACAATGTGCCCAGGAATCCTCACGAGTACCATAGTGATCGCAGATCATTTTATAGAACTCGCTCTATGGATAACCGAAAGCTTTTTTCATTTTGAAAGTAGCCGCGACGCCTTCTTCATTTTTGGTATTGGCGCGGTGAGATGCAACAGCGATCAGTGGTACAGGGAAGGCAAAACCGATTCATCGAATGCCTATGGGTCTCCTAACACATGCGTTGCAGATGGATTTGACAAAGGAGGTTGGTAGCCTGAGAGCATGGGAGTTTTTTTGCATAATGTTTCCAACCTTCTCATTTGCACCATAGAAGTATGGATTTTTCTCAATATCGCGGCGCTGGCAATCCTTAGTCTTGCCGTTCTCTTCAGGGTCTATCGGAAACGACGGGATTCGTGCCCATACTGTGATATGGCCGGAAGTGCTACAGTCTGCGCATTACAAGCCCGCTTCCCATGTTTCCCCCGCTTCTCGTCACTGAAGACCTTGCAGATCCTGAGAAACCTACGTTGTATAACTTTCTGCGAAAGGATTTATGCACATTCTGATTTTTTGATTGTCTGACTTACAACGATATATCTGTAACGGCTCAAGAATCGGGTGGGCAATAACGCAACCAGAATAAGTTACAAAGGCCTCTAAGAACAACAGTTGCTGTACCGCCGCTTCCGATCAGTGAGGATTCTGGGACACGCGGTGCGCGGGGTGGAGAAAGCACAGACTACTGACGTTCGTGCTCAAAGCTTAGGTGCCAGATCGCGACAGCAATTCCCGTGTTCCCGCTTACTCCGGTACATCAAGAAGCGCTTCACAGCCCACCAGATCAGCCAGTAACACACCCATATCAGAGAGAAGACGAGACGTCCGTTGCCAATCACGCAGATCCCTCCACCAAGACTATCTGCATGTTTCATCGGTTGAATTGGGCATCCCTTTAGCACACCTCATCAAGAGCGCTCATATCTGCGTGCCATCCCTCCACCGTTTCCCATCGCTGAAGCCCTTGCAGACGCAGATACGCTTTATCGTTTTCTCCATTCACCCGCTCAAACTGCACATGGCAGTGGCCGATGGACTCGAGACCCGTCAGTCCCATTCCATATCTCAGATAGTGACTTCCCTTCCGAAGGGCCGTTCAATGTGGCCAGGTGCTTTTAACACTTCACTTCCTAACGGAAGACGAACAAGGCAAGACGGTAGCTCAGGTGCGTCGACGTCTCCCGCCCGGCGCGCCATTCGTCGCTGCGCACTTGAGCTTCCCTTAAGGATAAGGCGAACCTGCACGGTGGCTGTCGCCATGCGCGGCGTTCGCGGTGTCCTCTGGCATTGAGGCCGCCTGCAGTTCTCCACCACCCGGTAGGATGTGTCTGCGCCGCTCATTTTGTTCATGAGGTTAGCTGCGCAGCTAGTCTCTGCCTGACGTGCGGCAATAAATTTCATGAGACCGACGTCGTTTCGCCAGCATCGCTTGCCTTTGGCTGGACTCAATTTGTTCAGTTCACGCCGGAATCGCTCCGGGGTCAATGACATGGGTTCTGGTGCAAACTTTCTTAGAATGAGCGACGGATGGTTAGGAAGAATGTTTGCAGGGTTAAGCAGCAAGCACAGCAGCCCAGACGTCAGTAGTATTTACGGGTCTGCCTAGTAGGTTTCGGATCTTGAACTGTTGTTTCTGAATCTTCTCCGCAAGCTCAATGCCCCTGATGGTTATCGCCGCTGTCTCAAATCGCCTGAACCCAAGCATCCCCGAACTCGCTGTTTGATATGGCGATGATCTTGCTTCACCACATTGTTCAGGTACTTGCTCGAACCGGTGATAGCGTATCGATTGGGAGAATCATTCCAACGAGGCCGCTGTTCTCTGGCTTCGATACGGCAAAGAAGAAGGCCAGCTTCGGCTGGCCTTCTTCTTTTGCATTGGGTGCAACTTCAGTTTTGAACTTTCCGATATGTATGTCCGCCGTCTGACTTCAGGAGAAGAATGCGATGCGACGCTACTCGTAACGTAGAGCGATTATAGGGTCGACCCTGGCGGCGCGGCGCGCGGGGAGATAGCAGGTACGAGGGCTACGGTGATGAGTCCTGAGGCAACGAGGATAAAGGTGAGTGGGTCGGCTGGTCTAACTCCGAAGAGCAGACCAGCGAGAAGGCGTGCCATCCCGAATGCCAGGAGGGGCGCCGATGAGGACGCCTATTGCGGTTACCCGGAGTCCGATGGTTGGTCGGCTAATCGCACCTTACTCCACTGAGCTCGAACCGGACATCGTCCTGACCGAACCGCAACCGCGGCACCGCACGCCTCCGGCATGGATGATACTTTGCACACTAGGTGGCAGCATTGTTGCGCTCAGTGGCAGCATTCTATTTGTCGGCATCGATCAGCTATCCTCTTCCGTGGCCAGCCAAACTTCCTGATTGCCGACCGCTCGGACACAGTCGCCTGATCCGCCCAAGTGGCGGTGTCGATTTGTACCGCGTTCGATGCGTCTTTTGTGATTCGTCAAATTTCTTACGGCGGCGTTCCTTCATGCCCACAGTGGATATAATCGAAAGAATTTTCAATTGGAGCCGGGTTCGACATGCCCAACTCATGGCTCCCGTATTAGCGGAACGTGAACAGTACGTGGCCTACTTGCTGGAGAATGGCGTCAGCCGCCCGTCTGTGAGGTCCACCGCCTGCACTCTGATGCATCTGGTGAGACTCTTGGACCTTCATGCGATGCGGGCAGTTCACATCTCTGAGATTGAACAGGCGTCGGCGCGCTGGATCCTTGACCCATCGGCTCACGTTACGAGACTCGTTGGACCCAAGTCCATTGAACATTTCACACAGACGGCCTGCAGGTGGTTTCGATTCCACAACTCCCTTGTCGAGAACGGATCAGATGATCCACTCGATTCGTGTCTCTATGAGTTTCTTGATTTCCAAAGGGAGAAACGACTGTCCACCGCCACGATTCGAAGCCGTAGAGCAGTTGTATCTGACCTGTTCTTTTGGATGAGATTTCACGGCATGCCTCTGTCCCAAATGACAGCTGGCGATGTGGAAGGATATATGGAGGGCAAGAGAGCCGCCGGTTGTAAGCCTCGAACCATTGCAGGTATCTGCAATCGTCTCCGTAGCTTTTTTCGATACGCGGAACTGCGAGGCTGGGTTGGAACAGCGATCGCTCACGATATCCACGGCCCTCGAGTTCCTAGGTTTGCAGCTGCCGCACAGGGGCCTGCATGGAAGGACGTCAGGCGTTTGTTGGAATCCAATGATGAGGGGTCTCCCCACCCGTCGCGTTCGACAGCCATGCTCTTCTTGTTTTCGATCTACGGCCTACGAGTGAGTGAAGTAGCCGGGCTTGTATTAGAAGACTTCGACTGGACAAATGAGACTTTTACGGTACGGCGGGCTAAGCGGGGGAGGATTCAGCAGTTTCCGATCCAATTCGAGGTCGGAAAGGCGATTCTGAAATATCTGAAAGATGAGCGCCCAATTTGCAACTCCCGCTACGTATTCGTGACTCTCAGACCTCCATTCCGTCGAGTTGGCACGCAAAGCATTCAAAATATGGTTTCCAGGCGAATGAAGATGCTGGGAGTGCAATCGAAGAGAATGGGTCCGCACTCCTTAAGGCATGCATGCGCGACCCAACTACTTCGCAAGGGGATGTCATTACGGGAAATCGCGGACTTCCTTGGACATCGCGACCTACGATCCGTCAGCATTTATGCAAAGCTTGACATGCGCGCACTGCGCAAAGTAGCCGACTTTACCTTGATGGAAATACTATGAAGCTGTCGATAGCTGTCGATCAGTATGTCGCGCGCAAACGGATAGACGGATACGCGTTCAGCAACGAAGCATCCCGCTTGGCCAGGTTCTGCAAGTCGAGCGGTGATCTCGACATCTCTGATCTAAGCAGTGATCACGTCGTCGCGTATCTCGACGGTTCTGATGTCGCGACAGTCACATGGCGTCAAAAGTACTTCCTCTTGTTGCGCTTCTTTGAGTTCCTGCACCGGCGCGGGGCAATCCCGCTAATTCTAATGCCGCCGTTGAAGTCTGCCGCTCGACAAACCTTTGTTCCATACATCTATACGCGTCAAGAGATTGGACGCCTATTGGCTGCGACGTCGTCCTGTCAACAATCGCCGAACTGCATGATCCACGCCGAGACGTTTCATGCTCTGCTATTAACTCTCTACGCTACGGGGGCACGACTTGGGGAAGCTGTCGGATTGAGAAGTAGAGATGTCAACTTCAAAACAGGCATGCTCAACATAAAGAGCTCTGGGCTGAAGGGGGGACGCGTTATCCCTCTGAACCGGCAACTACTAGAACAGCTCCGGAGTTATGTCGATTGGAGAACCCAGGAGGATATCGGCGGCGAGCATCTATTCACAAATGAAAACGGAGGCCCGATTCCCACGTCAACTGTTAGGCACAATTTCGTCAGATTGTGTCGGGTGTCGGAGGTAAATCGTCGTTGTGGATCCCCCGCCAGGCCTCGACTGCACGATATGCGTCAGACTTTCGCCGTGCATAGGATTACGTCATGGATTCATGACGCTGCTGACCTCAACCGGATGCTCCCAGCACTGGCCGCATACATGGGTCAGGTAGGGTTGGGTTCCACAGAAAGCTATCTGCTTTTAACGCCTGAAAGGTTTAGGAAACACCTAGATAAACTGAGCTCTCCTCGATGTGCTGGAAATTGGCGGGACGACGAGCGACTGATGAGTTTCCTGGCCGGATTGTGAGAACCCAGTTTTGCTGCAAAACGCACGGCATCTCGCTGCTGTGCGTGTAAGTGATCCACAAGATATTCGCCTTTTTTCGCCTACAATTCGGTTATGCAGCTGTGCGCCCTCCGGTGCATCATCATCGGGAAATGTCAGAGGAAGAAGATTTCGAGGTACTCCATGGGAGACTCTACCCGAAATCTGGTATTGGTTCCTCTTGGACAAGGGTAATCTCCGATGAGCGGCCATCATCTAGACCAGATCGCGCAAGCTGAGCTTGTAACACAGATACCAGCGCACGCAAGATGTAGCTTTCGGGATTATATGGCGTAGTGTTTCGGAATTATATGGCGTAATGTCTTTGACATGCGAGAACTTGGCGAAGTGCCTGAGGAAACTCGGGAGCTTGCGATGTCACGGTTTCGGTTGATTCAGCCACATCTCGAGAAGAATCAGCCCCTGCAAACCGTAGCAGCTGACGGAAAGGTACCGTTCCGGACTGCACAGCGGTGGGTGAGCCAATACCGCAAATTCGGATTGATAGCGCTTGTACGCAAGACGAGGGCTGACCGTGGTGCCCGCCTTCACCATGTCTCTGTCGAGGTCGCTGAAGCGGCACGGGACAGTCTGGTGATCGGGACAAACTGACCGAGCGTACGCCAATTATTCCCGAAACACACGCCAAATAATTCCGAAACACTACGCCATTTAAAGCTGAAAGCTACACCTCTATTCCGTCCAAAGCTCCACGCATCGCAATTTTGTGGTCCTGCGCCCAGTTTTCTATCAGGGGATCGAAATTAGCCGAAAGAGCTGCTTTTGCCGCACGACAGACCAGCAAGTCAGCTATGGCTGCATGTCCGTCGTTGGGTGATCCTACAAGGCGATTCCACGGGATCAGCCGATTGATGAAGACATCCTTAAAGTCCCCTCGAACGTAGAAATGATCGGCCAATCCTTCCAAATTGTTCCGTAACAGTGGGTCTAGCGTTTCAATCACATTCCAAGTGTCATAACATTCGTTGGCGACCGTTAGCGCCGAAGGAAGGAGGCTGGGTGAAGCCATAGAGAGGCCAGCTCCGCACAGAAACACTAAGGAGTCTGCTTCGATGGCGCCCATCAGCCGAATTTTCAAATCTCTGTCGATCGCCATCTGTGAAGTTCGTCAATGCAACTCTATCTCAAGCCGTTCGTTGAAGTTGCGTCATAGGGAGTTGGGATGCTCTTCCAACCGGCGCTAGAACCCTAAACTATCGTTGACAGCAACAGCCAGATCCTGCTCCGAGCCAAGATATCGTTCCGTCGTTTGAATGGAGCTGTGCCCGAGCAGAAACTTAATCTGTTCCAAATCTCCGCCGTTCTTGCGACAGAGCTTTGCGCAAGTCCGACGCAGATCATGTGCCCCAAATCGTTCGATGCCAATCTGCTTCGCCGATTGCTCGACGATCGACCAGATCGCCCAGTCGCCCAACTCGTCGCCGATCAACTTCCCGCTCTTGGAGAGCGGCCGCAGCAAGCGGCCGTCCTCGATCTTGGCCGCGATCATCCAGGCGTCGATTCCGTGCTTGACCCAGAGTGGTATCGCCACGGTGCGTACCCGGCCGCCCTTCCCACAAAGATCGGGCAAGACCCATCGGCTCTCCCGCATCTCGATACCGTCAACGTCCAGACTGGCCAACTCCTGCCGCCGCAGAGCGCAGCCCAGCAACAACGCCAAAATCGCGTAGTCCCGCTTCCCTTTGATCTTGGAGCGGTCAGGGACCGTGAGCAGCTCCTTGGCCTGTTCGCGCGTGAGCCAGTTCCCCACCCTCGTTCCCTTCTGGGAGAGGTTGGGAACGCCGGAGAGGTTGGCGGCCTCCTCCACGCCGATGATTCCGTTGCGCTGCGCCTCGCCGATCAGCTTGCGCACGGCGGACAAACGAACGTTCACGGTCGACGCGCTCAGCTTCTTCTCCAACATTGCGGCACGGTACTCCATCAAGAGGGCGCGCGATAACGGCTGCTGACGCGCCTCACACAAGGCGAAGACCTCATCCAGCGCCTTGGCATAGTTGCGCTTCGAGTGTTCAGACGCAACGGAGTTCAGCACCATTTCCCGCAACTCCTGGAACGCCGCCGCGCGGTCGAGCGGAGACGCATCCGCCGCGTGCATCAGCGCCAGCGAGGCGCTCATACCAGTCCCACGGCGCGGGTGCGAAAGGTTTCATCAGGGCGATGAGTGTTCAAATCCCGATTTGGCAATGGCCCATTGCCAAATTGACCGGACCGGACGACCCGTCGTTTTCTATTGATAAAGAAGGGCTTATCCCTCATCGCTTGGCTCCCTCCGCAACGTCTCTATCTCTGTGCGGAGCTTGTTGACGACCTCCTCGAGGTCCTCGACGGTGGGCAGCTCCTCCTGCATGGGCGCCGGAAGCTCGCGAGTCACGTGATACGTCGAGACGCCGATCGGCTGATTGATGGTCTCCAGAGCGAACTCCACGATGGGACCGCTCCGGCTCTCGCATAGGAGAACTCCGATGCTCGGTCCTTCGACCGGCGTTCGCATCGTGCGGTTCACCGCCGCAAGATAGAAGCCCAGCTTGCCGGCATGTTCGGGCTGGAAGGCTCCCACCTTTAACTCGAAGACAAAGTAGCGGTGCAGGCGGACGTGGTAGAAGAGCAGGTCGATGTAAAAGGTCTGCCCATCCACCGTTAGCGGGACTTGGCTCCCCACGAAGGAGAAGCCGCGGCCCAGCTCCAGGAGAAGGTCGCGAAGATGGATCAAGAGTCCCCGCTCGATCTCACGCTCCTTCGCAGCCTCGGTCACGGTCAGGAAATCGAAGTTGTAGGGGTCTTTGAGGATCTGCTCGGCCATATCCGACTCTGGAGGGGGCAGCTCACGCTGAAAATTGGTCAGGGCCTTCCCTTCCCTCTCGTGCAGGCGGCTCTTGATCTGAAGGACCAGTACATCCTGACTCCAGCCGTATTCGAGCGCGGCCCGCAGGTACCACGCTCGGGTGGGACGATCCTTGATCCGGTCCAGAACCCTCAGATTGTGGCCCCAGGGCAATTTGGCAATGAGCGATTGCAAAATCTCCGGCTCCGGCCAAGCCTCAGCCAGAGCACGCATATAGCGGAAGTTCCGGGGGCTGAAGCCTTCGACACCGGGGAACTCAGCCTGCAGGTCACTCGCTAAGCGCTCATTGATCTTGCTTCCCCACCCCTCGGTCGCAAACCGCTGGCTGAGATCCCGGCCGATCGACCAATAGAGGAGCACCAGCTCCCGGCTGACAGCGAGGCCGGCGCGAACTTGGGCGGTACGGATACGTCCTTTGAGCTCCTGCAGGAGCTCGTGGTAGCCGGAGGGGAGCTGGAGGCCATTTTTCACCAATTCAGCGTAGCACAAAGATTGTCAAAGACAATTGACCCCATTGTCTGGGCTTATATTGCACAATATAAAAGACTTACTCGGCATAGCAACTTTGGGTTCTACTTACCTTCGTCTTCGCCAGACACTGCATCGCACAAGCTGCCTAGTGCGAAAAGGGGGTGATACCAGTGATACCGCTTTCTGTGGAAATTGGTTCCCCAGGAAAGAATCTGTAGACAAAAGGGAAAGGCAGAGACTTCAGGGAAGTCCCTTATTTTCAGCTAATAGTGACGGATACCTCGTGAATTCAAAAACATGGCAGAACAAGGGGGCTAGTCTTCGAATCCCTCCGCCCCGACCATCCACAAAATCAACAACTTATGAGATTGTCTCTCTTGCTAGAAATTCTATCCGTGCAAGGAAGTAAAGTCGATTCTCATGCAGCCTTAGTGCATAATTG
>Ga0193742_1002549_pt1 | contig 10465 bp, 5 predicted proteins | sample L2c1metaG_FD_165511 | JGI IMG/M metagenome (GOLD analysis project Ga0193742, IMG submission 165511) | Soil microbial communities from a riparian zone of the East river system, Colorado, United States - L2c1 | ecosystem: Environmental > Terrestrial > Soil > Riparian zone | place: USA: East River... | reverse complement strand
CCCGGACGTCACGGTCGATGTCTATGCGATGGACGATCATCCTGGCCGCTACGCCTATCTACCCGAAGTTACCCACGCGATCCCGGAGGATGACCGCGATGCCTATCTGGAGGCCGCCCGCCGGATCACCGCGAGCGGCGCGCAGGCGCTGTGGGTCCAGCATGAATATGGCATTTTCGGCGGGCCGGCTGGTTCGTTCCTGCTGGCGCTACTCGACCGGCTGACCATTCCCGTCATCGTCACGCTGCACACCGTGCTCGAAAAGCCGAGTCCGGAAGAGCGCGCGGTGATGGACGCGATCCTGCGCCGCGCATCGAAGGTGATCGTCATGGCCGAGCGCGGGCGCGAGATCCTGCAGCGCGTCCACGGCGCGCACGCCGCATCGATCGCGATGATACCGCACGGCGTGCCCGACCGCGAGCTGGTCGAGCCCGATACGATGAAGGCGCGGTTCGGCTGGGAAGGCCGCGAGACGATCCTGACCTTCGGGCTGCTCGCCCCCAACAAGGGCATCGAGACGATGATTGCGGCGATGCCCGCGATCACCGCGGCGCGGCCCGATGCGCTGTATGTCGTGCTTGGCGCGACCCACCCCAATCTGATCGCGCATGAGGGCGAGGCCTACCGCGACCGGCTGCAGGCGCAGGTCGCCGAACTGGGCCTGGCCGACAACGTCCGTTTCATCGACGGCTTCATCGCACACGAGGAACTGCTGGATTATCTCCAGGCGGCCGACATTTACGCCACGCCCTATTGCAACCCGGCGCAGATCACGTCGGGCACGCTGAGCTATGCTGTCGGGCTGGGCAAGGCCGTGGTTTCCACCCCCTATAGCCATGCTACCGAAATTCTGGCCGATGGCCACGGCGCGCTGGTCGATTTCGGCGACGCCGATGGCTTCGCGAGAGAGATAACGCATCTGCTGAGCAAGCCGCGCGACCGCACAGCGTTGATGACGCGCGCCTATGCCCGCGGCCGGACGATGATCTGGGAACGGAGCGCCGAGGCGGCGATGGCGGAAATCCAGGCGATGGTGGCCAAGGCCCCGCGCCGCATCCCGTCGATCGATCGGTCGACTCGCGTGCTCGCCCCCAATATCGCCGCGATCGAGCGGATGAGTGACGCCACCGGCATGCTCCAGCATTCGATCTATTCGGTGCCCGATCGCCGCCATGGCTATTGCATCGACGACAACGCCCGCGCGCTGATCCTGCTCAACACCGTTGACGGCATCGACGATGGCGTGCGCGACAAATGGACGACGATCTACGCCGCGTTCGTCCAATATGCGTGGAACGACGACACGCGCCGCTTCCGCAACTTCATGCGATTCGACCGCAGCTGGTGCGAGGATGAGGGTTCCGAGGATTCGAACGGCCGCGCGTTGTGGGCGCTGGGGCGCACCGCGCTCGACGGCAAGTCCCTCAAGCTGCGCGATTGGGCGATCTCGTTGTTCGACAAGGCCGCGCCGATCGCATTCGAGATGAAGAGCCCGCGCACCCACGCCTTCGCCATGCTTGGCGCGGCGGCGATGCTGCAGGCACACCCCGGCCACGGCATGTCGCGCCGTATTCTCGAAGAATTCGGCAAGGAACTGGTAGCGCTGGCCGATCGGTCGCGGCGCCCCGAATGGCGCTGGTTCGAGATCGTTCTGGCCTATGACAATGCACGCCTGCCCGAGGCGCTGATTCGCGCGGGCATGGCGCTGGGCCGCGAGGATTTCATTGCCTGCGGGCTGGACACGCTCGACTGGATCATCGCGCAGCAGACATCGCCCGAGGGACGGTTCCGCGCAGTCGGTACCGACAGCTTCGGCCGCGCCTACGAACCACCGCTACCGTTCGATCAGCAGCCGCTGGAGGCGCAGGCTACGATCGATGCGTGCGAAGCGGCGCATAACGCGACGGGCTCCGCACGGTGGATCGACGAGGGCCTGCGCGCCTATCGCTGGTATCTGGGCGCAAACGATCTCGATCTGCCGCTGGCCAGCAGCGGCGATGGAGGCTGTTTCGATGGCCTGATGCCCCACGGGCTCAACCGCAATCAGGGCGCCGAATCGATTTTGGCACTGCAATTGGCGACGACGACCATTTCCGGGCTTTCCAAGCGCGCTCGAATCGGGAATGACACGCCAGACGCCGCCGTAGCCTGATCTCGCTCAAGTCGGCTTTCTTGCCCTTCGAAGGGGAGGACATGGAGCCTATTTTTACCCATAGCCTGCGGCTGTATGCCGATCCGTCCCGCGTGGTCGTGCGGCCTTTCCACATCAGCTGGCAGGGCACGTCGAGCCGTACCGAGCGCCTGGTGCGCGAGGTGCTGCAGATGAGCCCGCGCCAGGCGAGCGAGGAACTGGAGGAAGTGCTGCGCGATTTCGAGGCGCGGCACTGGCAGACTCGCCGCGTGTTCATGACCCGCTATGAAGAGATCGAAGCGCAGCTCGGCCTGGACGGCAGCAAGATCGGCGATGAGAAGCGCCAGCTGATCGGCGCCTATTTCTGCCACGAATACAGCTACGCCGCCGCCGCGCTGATGAACCCCAGTGTGGTGCCGCATTACGATCAATCGGGCATGCCCGAAGGTTCGTGCCGCATCCTGATGTCGCTGCGCGCGGTCGGCGAGGGGCATATCTCCTCGGTCGCCTTCCGCGAGGGCATCATCACCAGCGAGAACAAGCTGAAGCTCGCGCCCGAGCCGCCCTTCGCCACCGCCACCGATACGCATGGCGACGAGGAGGAACTGCCCGAAGGCCCGGTGACGGTCTATCGCCACCGCGATTCGACGCTGTCGGGCACGGTCATCTTCCCGATCACCAACGCCCAGTCCAAGGGGCTGGAGGATCTGCGCCTGGTCAAGTTCACCCATGACGACGGCGAACATGAATGGCTGGGCACCTACACCGCCTATAACGGCACGGTGATCCAGTCGGAGCTGCTGCGGACCAAGGATTTCCGCGCGTTCGATCTGGTGCCGATGACCGGCCCCGCCGCACGCAACAAGGGCATCGCGCTGTTCCCGCGCAAGGTGAACGGGAAATATGTCGCGATCGGGCGGCAGGACGGCGAGAATCTGTATCTGCTGACCTCCGATACGCTGACCCACTGGGAAGAGGGCGAGCGGATCCTTGAGCCCGAATATCCGTGGGAACTGGTCCAGATCGGCAATTGCGGCCCGCCTATCGAGCTCGACGTGGGCTGGCTGCTGCTGACCCACGGCGTCGGCGCGATGCGCAAATATGCCATCGGCGCGGCTTTGCTCGACAAGGATGATCCGTCGAAGGTGCTGGCGCGCACCGCCGAGCCGCTGATCGCCGCCGCGCATGAGGACCGCGAGGGCTATGTCCCCAACGTCGTCTATACCTGCGGCGCGATGAAGCATGGCGACGTGCTGTTCATCCCCTACGGCGTGGCGGACAGCTCTGTCGCGTTCGCTTTCGTGAGCATCGCAACGATGCTCGAGGCGATGACACCCGTCGCGGATGCGGAACCGAAGAGGGCAATTGCTTAACTAACAAGCTTGTAAGTTGTGCACCGCACAAGCATATTGAGAACCGTGACCACTGCGATTCCCCATCACCACCCGGTCGAGATCGCGGCGAGCGACATCGATTTCATGGGCCATGTGAACAACGCGCACTACCTGCGCTGGGTGCAGGACGCGGTCGTCGCGCATTGGCGCATGATCGCGCCCGACGATGCGGTGGCGGCGCATCTGTGGGTCGCGCTGAAGCACGAGATCACCTACCGCAAGCCCGCATTCCTCGACGACGAGGTGATCGCCACCACCGTCCTCCAGAAGGTAGAGGGCGCCCGCGCCTTCTACGACACGCTGATCAAGCGCGGCGAAGAGGTGCTTGCCGAGGTCAAATCCAGCTGGTGCTGCCTCGATGCCGAAACGCTGCGCCCGGTGCGCGTGGCGAAGGAACTGGCGGCGAAGTTCTTCGGCTGAGGCTCAGTCGAGCTTCAGCGCCGCCTTCACGTCCGCCCAGCTGACCAGCTTGAAATTCTGCGCCCTGGGCGCGTTCATGCCATCCTGCGCGACGAACAGGCCTTGCGGATATTCCGGCCCGAAATTGCCGAGAATCAGCTCGATCCCGTCAGTCTCTTCGGTCGCGCCGACCTTGCCCGTTGCGATGCGGAAGCGCCCGACATAGGCGTCGTTGTCGATCCGGTAGACCGTGTAGGCATTGTCGCCCTGACTGGAGACGACGACATAGCCGCCATCGGCCCCTTCAGGCGCGATGGCGACGCCCTCCGCATCGGCGACGATCGCCTTGCCATCGGCGGCGGCGATCTTGACCGGCTCGACCGGGCCTGTCGCCCGCGCATCGAAGCGGTAGAGGCCGGCATCTTCCTCAGCCACGTATAACCGGTTGATGCGGGGATCGACCACGCAGCCTTCGGACTGGGTGGCGAGCTTCATCGTGCGGACAACGCGTCCGGTGGGCGCCGCGCCGCTCATATCGAGCGCGATCTGGCGGATGGTGCCATCTTTCACCACGATGAAGGCGTAGGTCACGCCCTCGATCTGCCCCAGGCACACGCCATAGGCCTCGCCTGCACCTGCAGCGACGGTGCCCAGCGGGGTCAGCCGCGCGGTAGCGGTGTCGAGCGAGAACAACGCGAGCTTGGCATTGGCGAGATCGTTGCGGTCGCTGGCGACGACCAGCACGCCGTCACCCTCCTCGATCAGATCGACATTGTTGACCGCGCCCGCATCGACGAAGTGCCGATCGCGCCCGGTCAGGTCGTAGACGTGCAGCCCGGCCTTCTTGTCGGTCCCGACGATCAGGCTGGCGGCGGGGTTCGCCGCGTTGCGCCAGATCGCAGGATCGTCCGCGGCGTCGGCATTGGCGGTGGCGACCGCGTCGGTCTCGCCTTTCGCCTGTACCGTCACGGCAGGCAGGGCATTGGCGATCCGCGTCTCGACAGGAACTTCCCGCGCGGCGCATCCGGCGAGCAGTCCCGCAGTCATCATCAAAACGTAACAGTCGCGACGCGAAACCGACATTGCTTCCCCCTAACGGCCCCTCAGACCGCAGCCGGATAGGCCGGCTGTGTGACAGTTTCACTTCGGGGGGTTTATGGCAGGATTTAAGGCGCTGCTGCTGGCAGGCGCATCGATCGGTCTTATGGCTGCGACACCGGCTTTCGCCCAGGAATCGGCCACGCCGGCCGAGCCTGCGCCGATTGCAGACAAGTCGCAGGATGCGTCGGACATCATCGTCACCGGCAACATCACCTTCCGCAACCGGACCGAGGATGTGAACCCGGTCCTGTCCTACGACCTCGAATATTTCCAGCGCTTCGAACCCGTTTCGGTCGGCGAAATGCTGAAGCGCGTTCCAGGCGTGACCTTCACGTCGGACGTGCTTGAATATGATGGTGCGCAGCTCCGCGGCCTGCCGCCAGGCTTCACCCAGGTGCTGATCAATGGCCGCCGCGCGCCGGGCGGCGAGGCCGACGGCAGCTTCTTCGTCGATCGCTTGCCCGCCGAGCTGGTCGAGCGGATCGAGATCGTCCGCGCGCCCCGAGCCGACCAGCCCAGCGAAGGCGTCGCCGGCACGCTGAACGTCGTCACCAAGGAAAGCGCGAGCTTCGAGGGCGGCTTCGCCAAGATCGGCGCGCTGATCAACAGCCGCGATGGCGAGACCCGTCCGTCCGCCGCCGCCGCCTATGCCGGCAAGCTCGGCGAATCGACCAGCTTCTGGGCGGCGCTCAACTATCAGGAGCGCCGTAACCCCAAGCAGAAGGTCTCCTTCCGCTTCGACGATGAACCCACGACCGAAGAAGGCAGCTACGAAAGCGATCCCGAGTTCAAGGACCGCGAGGATCAGGCTGATACCCGCGACGGCAGCGACCTGTCCGGCAGCGCGGAGATTGCGCACGAATTCACCGGCGGCGGGCGCGTGCGCATCGGCGGCTTCTTCGTCGATACCAACCGCACCGAAACCGAAGTGTCGGACACGTTCGACGGCCCCGATCTCGATTATGTCGAGCAGGTCACCCAGGTCGAGGACATCAACCAACAGACCTACGCCATTTCGGGTGATGCGCTGATCCCGCTGGGCGGTGTCGAGATCGGCCTGGCGGCTGGCTGGTCGTCCTATCGCGAAGACACCACCGCGACCGAGACCGCGATCAATTTCGAGGATGACGAGACCGAGGTGGACGTCTCGATCATCGATCTCAAGGACGACGAATATACCGGCACGATCTTCGCTCGATTCGGCAAGGACAGCGGCTTCGAGGTCAAGACCGGTATCGACTTGCTGAGCAAGAAGCGGGAGGGCCTGAACAACGGCAATCTGATCGGCGACGCCTTCCTCTTCTCGATCGATGAGAAGCGTTACGATCCCTATGTCCGCGTGACGCTGGAGCCTTCGCCCGTTTTCACCATTGATGCCGGCCTGCGCTACGAAATCACCAAGCGCACCACCGCGGCCGAAGGCTTCGACGATGTCGATTATGATAACGAGCTGCTGACCCCGTCGCTCCACCTGAAATATTCGCCGACAGCCAGCGATCAGTTCCGCGTTTCGTTCGCGCGCACCGTCCGCCGGCCCGATTACGACCTGATCTCACCCTATGAGCAGGAAGAAAGCCCCGGCGACGAGGACACCACCATCGGCAACCCGGCGTTGCGCAACCAGAAAAGCTGGGGTGTGGACGTCGGCTATGAGCGCCGGCTGGGCGCGAGCGGCATCGTCGGCGTCAACCTGTTCTACCGCGACATCACCGACCTGATCGAGCTGGTGGTGATCGGCGACGCCGGTGACGGCCAGCTATTCACCCCGCAGAATATTGGCGACGGCCAGACCTGGGGCGCCGAGTTCGATCTGTCGGTGCCGCTGACCAGCTTCGGTATGCCCGATACCGGCCTGTTCGCCAACTACACCTATCTCGACAGCAAGACGATCGACCCGTTCACGCGGGAAGAACGCCAGTTCAACAACCAGCCGCACCATGTCTACAATGTCGGCTTCATCCAGACGGTCCGCAGCGTCGACGCCAGCTTCGGCGCGACGATCTCGGGGCGCAGCGGCGCGTTCGAAAGCAATTTCGACGAGGTCATCAACCTGCGTTACGATCCCGATCTGGAGGCGTTCGTCGAAAAGCGCTTCGGCGAGAATTTCGTGCTGCGCTTCACGGTCCAGAACATCCTGAACCGCGAGAAGAAGGAAGATTTCCGCAAATATGACGGCGATTCGCTGGCGGAGATTCTCGAGAATCGCGCCGCCGACGATCTCGACGAGTACGAGATCGAACGCGAAAAGTCGGGTCAGCTATTCCAGGTGACCCTGCGCGCGGCGTTCTGATCGAAAGGGCGGCGGTGGGCGCCGACACGCTCACCGCCCCTTGAACAGGCCTCCGAGCAGCCCGCGCAGCAGGTTGCTGCCGAGGTTGCCTGCCACCTTACGGCCGATCGAAGTTGCCGCCGATCGGGCGGCGGACTGGATCATCTTGTCGGCGAAGCTTGGCTTGGCCGCTTCGCGTGCGGCTCGTTCGGCCTCGCGGCGCTGAATCGCGGCCTGGCGATCCGCTTCCTTCTGCTGGGCAAGACGTGCGCGTTCGGCCTCCTTGGCAGCGCGGGCGTCCTCTTTCGCCTGGATGGCGGCCACCTTCTCCGCCTCGACATTGGCCTTTACCTCGGTCGCCGCCGCCGCCGCTTCGTTGGCCTTGGCCGATAGCAGTTCCTCCGCCGATTCGCGGTCGAGCAGCGTGTCGTACTTGTTGCCGATCGCATCGGTCTCGATCAGCACTCCCCGCTCGACCGGGGTCACCGGGCCGACGCGCGAGCGGGGCGGTTTGATCAGCGTGCGTTCGACCGGCGAGGGCGCGCCATCGGCCTGGAGGAGCGATACCAGCGCCTCGCCAACTTTGAGTTCGGTGATCGCGGTCGCGACATCGACGCCGGGGTTGGACCGGAACGTCTCCGCCGCCGATTTGACCGCCGCCTGATCGCGCGGGGTGAACGCCCGCAGTGCATGCTGGACGCGGTTGCCGAGTTGGCCCGCGACGGTATCGGGAATGTCGATCGGATTCTGGGTGATGAAATAGACGCCCACTCCCTTCGATCGGATCAGGCGGACGACCTGTTCGATCTTTTCGAGCAGCGCCTTCGGGGCATTATCGAACAGCAGATGCGCCTCGTCGAAGAAGAAGACGAGCTTTGGCTTGTCGGGATCGCCGACCTCGGGGAGCGATTCGAACAGCTCGCTCATCAGCCACAACAGGAAGGTGGCGTAGAGCTTCGGGCTGGCCATCAGCTTGTCGGCAGCGAGGATGTTGACGATGCCGCGACCCTGGTCATCCAGGCCGATGAAATCGTTCATCGCCAGCGCCGGCTCGCCGAAGAAATGGTCTCCGCCCTGGCTGCGCAGCTGGAGCAGTGATCGCTGGATCGTACCGATGCTCTGCTTCGAGACGTTGCCGTAGGTCGTGGTCAACTCGTCAGCGCGGCCAGCGCAGTGGCTCAGCATCGACTGGAGATCGTCGAGATCGAGCAGCAGCAGCCCGTCCTTGTCAGCGACGGTGAAGGCGATGGTCAGGACGCCCTCCTGCACCTCGTTCAGGTCCATCAGCCGCGCCAGCAGCAGTGGCCCCATTTCGGAAACGGTGGTGCGGATCGGGTGGCCCTGCTCGCCGTACAGATCCCAGAACTGCACGGGATTATCGGCATAGGACCAGTCTTCGTAACCGATCTCCTTGGCGCGCGCGGCGAAGGTCTCATGGGTCTTGCTCGTCGGCGATCCGGCCATCGCCAGGCCCGAGAGATCGCCCTTCACATCGGCGACGAAGCTCGGCACGCCCGCGGCCGAAAACCCTTCGATAATGCCCTGAAGGGTCACCGTCTTGCCGGTGCCGGTCGCGCCCGCGATCAGCCCGTGGCGATTGGCGCGTTTGAAGTTGAGCGTCTGCGGCTTGCCGCCGCCAGTACCGATGAACAGACCTTCGCTATCCGGCATACGCCTCTCCCAAATGCAAACGGCCCCGCTGTCATAGCGGGGCCGCTGCACGATGGGAACGCGGTCTTAGCCCCGCGCCAGTTCGACCGCGATATAGCGACCCTGCGCCTGGCCCTGGCGGGGGAGGACGAACAGCAGCACGCTGGTCCGGCCCGCGCGCCGCGCCTCTGCGACCACGGCGTTGACCTCGGCCTGCGTGGCTACGGGGCGCTGGTTGATCGACTGGATCAGGAACCCGCGCTGCAGCTGCTTGTCCGCCGCGTCACTCGCCGGATCGACCCGTGCGATGACCATGCCGGTGGCATCCGATCCCAGCCGCAGATCGCGCCGGATCTGCGGGGTCAGCGGCAGCAATTGCATGCCCAGCGCGCTGCTCGATGCCTGTTCGGTGGTCGGTGCCTCGTCGAGCGGATCGGTATCCTCCTCGACGTTGAAGCCAGCCAGCTGGTCTTCGGGCGGACGCCGCCCGACCGTGGCGGTCACCGTCTGGCGGCGGCCGTTGCGGATCAGCTCGATCGGCACACGCGTGCCGACGGGCAGGTTGGCGACGATGAAGCTCAGCGTGTTGTCGGGGTTCACTTCCTGATTGTTGACCTTCACGACGACATCGCCGCTCTTGATCCCCGCGCGCTCGGCACCTTCGTTTGGCTCGACACGGCTGATCAATTCGCCGGTGTTGCGCGGCAGGCCCAGCGATTCGGCGATACCCGCATCGATCGGCTGGATGCCGACGCCCAGATAGCCGCGCTCGACCGTCTTGCCGGTGCGCAGAGTATCGATGATCGGCTTGGCCAGCTCCGCCGGAATGGCGAAGCCGATGCCGACATTGCCGCCGGTCGGCGAGAAGATCGACGAGTTGATGCCGACGACATTGCCGTTGAGATCGAACATCGGCCCGCCCGAATTGCCGCGATTGATCGCCGCGTCGGTCTGGATGTAGCGGTCATATGCGCCGCCGACCGCGCCGGTCGCCCGGTGCAGCGCGGATACGATCCCCGCCGAAACCGAACCGCCCAGCCCGAACGGGTTGCCGATCGCGATCACCCAGTCGCCCACGCGCGTGCTGGTCGAATCGCCGAAGCGGACGAACGGCAGCCCAGTTGCCTCGATCTTCAACAGCGCCAGATCGGACGCTTCGTCGCGGCCGACCAGCTTGGCAACATATTCCTTGCGGTCAGGCAGCGTGACGCGGATTTCCTCGACCACCGCACCGCGCGCGCCGGCGGCGATCACGTGGTTGTTGGTGACGACATAACCGTCTGCCGAGATGATGAAGCCCGATCCCAGCGACTGCGCCTCACGCGTGATCGGGCGGGCGCCGGGGGCCTGCTGGCCCTGCTGCTGGCCGAACAGATCGGCGAACGGCGTGCCCGCGAACGGATTGCCCTGCTGCGCCACCGGCACGCGCTGGGTTGTGGAGATGTTGACCACCGCCGGCTGCAGCCGGGCCGACAGATCGGCGAACGACATCGGCGCGCCCGCACGCGGGACGGCTCCCTG
>Ga0193742_1002548_pt1 | contig 10465 bp, 6 predicted proteins | sample L2c1metaG_FD_165511 | JGI IMG/M metagenome (GOLD analysis project Ga0193742, IMG submission 165511) | Soil microbial communities from a riparian zone of the East river system, Colorado, United States - L2c1 | ecosystem: Environmental > Terrestrial > Soil > Riparian zone | place: USA: East River... | reverse complement strand
CCCATGAGTTTCAATCCCGAGAGATTTTTGGGTCCAGACGTACAACAAGACCCTCGTGACATTTGTTTCGGGTTCGGAAGAAGGTATGTGGATCTATAGTTTGTCCCTTTGTTCTTCCTGTTTGATATATGTAATTCGTAGGATTTGCCCTGGTGAGACTGTCTCTAACTATCTTCCTTGTGCCATAATTAATGGCAGGGTCCCCAAGGTCGAATATTGGCTGATTCATCTATTTTCATCGCATGTGCGATGGTTTTGTCTGTTTTTGACATCACCAAATATACCACCAAAGAGGGAATCGTCATCGAGCCGGTCAATGGACAGACGATGGGGACTATTAGGTGAGATTTTCCAATAATAAAAGCCCTGTCGCGACCTTTGAAAATTGTACCTTCCTTAGCCATCCTGAGCCTTTCAAATGCTCCATTTTACCTCGATCACAGAAGGCGCTGGATCTCATTAACTCTGACTTTCAATTGTAGAAACTGGAAGTTGTATGTTTTATTGAGTCAGCGTTAATATATGCATATTATTTCAAGCATTCTGCCAGACTTTCCCCATTTCACCCATTTGACATAGGTTTAGTATGCAAGTTCCCAAGCCTCCCCATCCCCATACCATCCAAAAACATGCTACATTTTTGACCAAGTAGACTCATGACATCCAACGAACCACACGAGGAGCTTTGAATAACTAAGGGAATTCTTGAGTCATCAAATCTTAAATATGAGCCAAATGCTTCCGAACGTCGGATGAGAAGCTGGGTACTTCCGGGTTTCGCCGCGTTAAGATGGCATTGTTGATATCTCGGGTTTCAGCTGGAATGTGCATCCTCCATAATATGTGATGGAAAATCCTGACGAAAAGCAGGTCAAGAGCCTGAAGCGGCGAACCTAGCAAACAAAGTAACGAGGGCTGAAGCTGAAGCGCTGAAGATTCGAGGGGCTGCTCGGAGCTCTGTTCCGCGTATCACCATCGTGCTGTGTACAATCAGGTACATGAGTGTTGGGTATTTCGATGGCTGAAAGAAAAATGTTATCAGAAAAATCAGAAGGAGAGTTACAAATTCTATTCAGAGCCCTGATTCGCGCTTTGTAAATATATAAGGGATTACTTGAAGCAAAGTAAGCAGCAGATACTGTGATATTCTATGTTGGAGACGCCACCTGGCAAGCCATTTCTCAAGCCAATCAGCAATCAGTAACTTTCAAGGTGGCGCCACGGAAAGTAAAGGTCTGAAGAATATTCGCAATGATTGAACGTAACTAAATGTTTCAGCATCAATTCATCAATGAAATTTGAAAAGCGGTTAACGGTGGCGGCGCCAATCACCGGGTTTATCACCGGTGATTCAACGAGCGTATCTCTTTTTTCCGAGATGAAATTAATCACAAATATTTTACCTCAGCTCTCTAATTTGTTGGTCTGCATATATATATATATATATCAACCTTTTGTTATCATTAAATATTATTTATCTTGAAAAGTTCTACATAAGTTGATATTTGAAAAAAAAAGAAAAGAAAAGAAATTTGTCTGAAGCGTGTTTGAATTTCTTACCAAAAACTCCAGTTTGTTGTTTGTGCCATCTTCCAGATGACTAAAACACCATTTCTCAAACCCGTGGCTATCATCATTTCAATTTCATTCTCGAACGAGAAATTCTAAAAAAAAGTAGATATCACCGTATGTGCGCGCCCGGCAGTGAGGGTCCGCGGCTGCTGTTTACCGGCGGCGACATAAAAAGTAATATGTAGAAACAGAAATTTTGACGGAGATAACCTTGATGAAGGGACTAACTAGCAATGCTTGGTAACATGTTTTTTATGTGGGTCCATTGCGTCCCTGCAAATGTTGGACTATATTATCAAAGTTAACATGAGTAGACTAAACTGTTAAAGTGGTGAGGCTTATCCATTACAAATCGAGATGAAAGAAAAAATTAAATACAAATTGACAAAAAATAATGGGAATAAAGCTAAGCGATATCGATAGGAGACCAGAAGGTATGGTTGGGTTTTAATGGTTAATTTTATGACGTGATCTGTATCATGTGGGGCGCGTCTGACATTCGACAGTTAAGTGATTTGTTGTATTCATTGATTCAACCTATTCATTAAAGCCTCAGTAAACGCAAGAGAATAAAGAAAGAGTCGCCAAAAAGGCAGGCAAGTCCCAGTAGAAAGGGGGAAAGCTCCGTGGAAGAGGCTAAACTAGGATTATCAGATCCGTAAACATCGATGTAAGGTTGCGAGGTACTCCAAAAGATACAAACATAGTCAAAAAGACGTGCAACACGCAGTAATGAGGCGGTGCACGAAGGCCCTATGATCTATGACGGGCCCACTGCGGATTTGCTGGGGGTGGGGGTAATTAAAGGAAGCAAACGAAGGCAAAGAACAGCTCCATCCAAGTCATCTGCTGCTAAATGGAATAGAGATGAAGTCATCTTGGTGAGATGGATATCACGAGAAAAAAAAAGAGACAGGCCGACTCGGGGAAACGATTCCTGACTGATGATTGGTGTGGTATGTACTATGTACAACCTTCCAGAAGGCGGGAGTCTCATATCTTTCCGTGGGCTGTATCGATAGTGTCAGCCGTGTCAGTTTCGTGGCCGTCCCCGGACAGGGGGCATTCACACATGGCTGAATTCGTATGACAGCATGTCTGTCCGGCTGTGTTCTCGCAATTCGTACGGAAAAAGTAGAAGCGTTTCGGAATCCGAGTATCGAAAAACTTGTTATTGTGTTCAGCTCCGCAAGAATGTAGAATCTCCCCCACCCCCGGCCGTGCTTACAAGATTTCTCGGAATGAGAAAATATTTTTTATAGACGGAGAACGCGCTCAGAAATGGAGAGGCAGAAGCATGGGGTAAACTGGAGTAAAATGAGGTTATCTATCTTCCGAGCCATCATTCACCAGCCACTTGAAAGGAGCGTATTAAGCCCGGATACCAAGGCATAGGTTTCTTTTCTAAGCATGGAATCTCACACTGAAAGTGGGAATCGATAGGGCATAGCACGGCTGCCTTGGATATCGGGAGGTCAAGTATCATGAGGATGGCAAATCACTTCCGTCTCCATATGATGATGTCCAAACCATGTATCTTCCGGCATGGCGTGTGTGCCAAGATGATGTCTCGAGAGAACAAAAAAGAAAACTGGGACCTGGGTGTGTGTCATAGGTCGGCTGCGAAAGACGATATCTTTAGAGGACATGTACAAGGGAGACTAGACCTCCATTCTACTGTCACGGTGAAGTTAGCCTGAAAGGTAAAGGAGTCGGAGGCGATGATGATGGTGATGTGTGAGTCGTAATATGACTGAGTCTGGGAAGGTTGTTGAGCCAAAATGAATCCTGTTGGGCCGATAAGCTGTCCAAAAGAAGTAGTTGGCGCTCTCCAGAGTTGCTGAGAGCTTGAAATACAAAGGACTGGAGCAGATGGGTGGGAGGATGAAGAACATGTATCAACCGTTGTCATTAAGAAAACTTGTAAACCAACCATACTAGTCAATTCGTTTATTGCATTGTACTTACTATTTATTACTAAGGACAAAGCAAGTTCTCAAAGTAGGTAGATCAGGAGGTATCTTACTTAATATCCACGAAAGGCAAGTCTGAACCGATATTAGGTACTCGTGTCTTTCAACTATTTCATGGGATTTGAAAATGCTCGAGTCGATAAACGCTGGTAAGAACAATATGTATGCGCGGTTGTCTTGACTTACAAGGGATGTATTTTTAAGAAAGTATAAGGCTCTTTTGCAAAAGTACAAGGCAGGTTGGGGGGGAGCCAACGTAACAAGGAGATCAAATTGATCCTAAACCAACCTTTGACAATTTGACAAGATCCCTTACCAAATCTAGGAGATTCAATAAACGAATGTCCGAAAATGGGCTGTGAAATGATCTCGATCCCTTGTTCTGCAAATGTCTTCACTTGAACTATATAACCCATCCACAGTCCATCGCTCTTCTTTACAAACTAAAATCATCTAGACATGTTCCAAGTCGCGTCCCACCCAACTTCCTTCAGCCATCATCACCATGGCCATCCCAGGCCCATTCCTACCTCGACTGTTCAACTACCTCGTACTCTCGCTCGACCACCCTTTAATGAGGTGTCTCGCGAAGCTATCATGGCTGTAGCTCCAGAACTCGCCAACGTACCAGCAGAGTACATCCGCAGAGGACTTAGAACAAAAGCAAATCAGTATGTTAATCATCATCATTCCATATTCTTCTGACTGACTCAACCGTTTTCGTCTATGTAGAATGCTCGCAGGTATTGCTGCATTGTCTATGCCAACTTCAATGTCAAAGTCCCAACTACAACCTTCGCTTACCATCCCAATCCGACACTCTTCTGGGCACCCCACCTACCCAACCCATGTGCTTGCTGTTGGATCTTCAAAATCTTCCGCGAACGAACACGTATTGATGTTCCCCATTCATAGTATTGTGCTAGCCTCACAATGCTCCTCATTACCTCGTTTACCGAATTCTTCACTTCCCTCATCATCCACGCTACATGCCCCAGTCCTCCCTCTAGCTCTTCCCTCTCCCGCGGCGTTCAAGATACTACACACTTACCTCTACAACCACAGTCTAGGTGGTGTTCTACAAGCTCTCTTCCCCCTCCCATCCGGTTTTGTTCAATCCCTTTCGCACAACACCATCCAATCCACCTTGGCGTCAGGCACTACTCTGCATCAGCTTTCCTCCTATCTCTGTTCATCAGCTGGTTCCAGCCTCCAAGGCCTGACAACTTACGCTGCTCATGTCAAGGAACTGTGGCAAGATATGGTCGCTCTGGGGCTATACGACCCTGAGCTCTGGGACGCAGTGGATCTTGCGTGGGAGGTCGTCCTCGGAGCTCTCAACCTCGCTGCCGCGGGTCACTAATGGGTGAACCCACCCCTTCCAACCGAGAGCCTCCTGAGAGCCTCCGACTTTGACCGTTACAAGTCTTTTCTAAAAATTCTACATTGATGGGGCCGGCTTAATTCGACTTCCGCCGCCCCCAGTCATCTAATTACGCTCCCCCGACTTTACCTCTTTGGGCGACTGGTCGCAATTGAGTCATTGGAAAACCCTAATGTATCATTATATTGGTGCCCTATGGAGAGGCCTGGATACCGGATTTGAATTTACTGTATCGACTTGATGGAAATTTTTTTTTGTTCTCTGCCAGATTTCTCCATTTATACCCTTCTCCTTGCCTTCGTGGTTCCTATACAATTTTATCAGCGTCACCATGCCTTCCCGTTCTCCCTCACATTTATTATAAACACCCTAATTACCAACAAATGTAGCCATTACTGTTCCTTGCTTTCGAAATTCATTTCCTTGTGATAACATGTTCAATGTCACGATAAACAATCCGATAAGCAGATCGTTTTTGTGTCAATACCCCAAGGTGTAGAACTTTGGGTACCGGTAACTCTAATAGCTATAGCATGCGGCTCACAACGTTGCCGTCGATGCCCAATTTGCTACCAAGAACTTGGTAAGCTTGCCCAGGGGTTCAGAAAAGTTCAGCTTCATTTCGTAACATTCCTTTTTTTTGCTTTACTCCATAAAATCACCGACCTCAACGTTTAAATTTAAACGATCATCTGACTTGATAACCTTGTTGACTTTTCTTTTTTTTTCCCTTTCATTATTTTAGCTCACGAAATCAGGATCCAGATTGGGCATACGGGCAACTATAAGGCGCGGGATTCCAACTGTTATTGCACTAATATGAGAGAATTTGGAGAATAATCATTCTCTTTTTCAACACGTCTCTTTTTTTTCTTCTTTAGCAATCCACGATGTCGAGGTCATCAACTGTCTCGCTTGTTGTACGGCGACCCCTAGGCAACCTCCTGTCTCCACAAGCAAAGCTCCATCTCAATCGATCGAATTTCAATTATATCCGTTCCCGAGATCTCTAGTTGGTGCTACATAGTCTGTGTCAACCCAGATGGACTCTCTGAGATCCGAAACTTATTCATCTTTTATCAGACCGGCGCGATTGCATTTCGCCGTGTCCACGAGCTTTAACCCATAGCTCAGCATAGCTCTCGTCGTAGTGGTGCGTTATAACCTCATAGCCTTTGGTGGCTACCAGATCGGAAAATTTGGCTCATTTCAATGCATTACCTCGAGAGCTATGGGTTAAGGGGAGTTCGACTATATCGTATGTCTCCCATCATCATTGTCCACTTGTCCGTTGTGGATATGTGCATCATTGACCGACCGTTACCATTTTTCGCTTTTTGTAAGATACAAACCAGCTCCAACCTGGTATTTTGCACCTGGCTTTTCCCCTTTACAGAAGATAGCTCAATCTTCAACCCTCCTTCAGCCCCTCTCGCGTAGTGAAAAGAGATCGGCATGGCGCAGCTGCTGCTATGGAGATCTGTATTACACAGAACTGGCAATCTTGCTTGCCGAAACTCTAAAGTTACCTCCGAATCTGCTGCAAGCCGGAGGCAGTCCGAATTATACTTGATGACCGGTTTCACCACATAAACTGCTGGGGGTATGAAAAAGGGGGAGAGGGTAGGCTCAGCTCTTAGAAGATCTCTCGTCTTCGGGTTGAACAATGTATAGATATAGAACAAACCTAAATTGCGGGCACGAGGTACTGCCGGCAGTGCCGTCCATAAATACTTCCGACTATATACCGACGTCGTTCAACACTCAAATGAAGCATTTACCTGAAATGTTACGCCAGACGCATTTGATCAAGGTACATTGCGAACGTTCGTCAGACTCAACTTGCAACACCTCTTCTTGGCGGTGGCGGGTTTCTTTCTGGGATTCTCCCCTTGAAAGTACTGATTGCTGATCATGATACATTGGGCGGCGTCTCCAAAATGTCACGGTGTCCGCCACTTACTTTTCTTTAATCAGTTCCATTTCTTTCAGCCATCGGCTCACCGAACGCTGATGTTACAGCGTACTTGTCATACGCGGAACAGAGCTCATGACCATAACTTGAGGACCAGGCCTTTCCGACAAAGTTTGGATAAAGTACTTCCCTTCAAGTTGTACTACAGTTGACTCCCTCTTAACTCATAGCCTAGATAACGCATACTCCCTTGTAACACATACTTTTTTTGGTCCACCAAGTTGGTTTGCAGAGAACTGCATGCCATAACTCATACAACCGCAATAACTAATGACACATACCCATCTGGGTGCAAAACACATACATATCAGTGCTAGATTACCATTGACCCTGAGCTACATAGCCAAGCTAATCAATTGACTAGTGCAGATCACAATGATGCACCACTAGTGGCCATTCAGAAGGTTGAAAACAAACCATTTAATACATTTTACTGTGAATAAACCTTCACCGTGGCTCCAAAACCTCTCGATATTCTCAAGAATGGTCTTGATAAATTTTCTAAAAAAAATCAAGACTTGAAAAGAGGCATTAACCTTGAAGCTGTTAAGCTCGCATTTTGGACAGAGATGTCAGGTCTGAAGTTGGGCGAGGTGTAGGCTTCAACTTATAGGTTGTGCCACTCTCTTGATGGGTTGCCTCAAATTTTGGAGTTCTGGACAGAGTAGGAGAGTCTGGAGTTAGGCCAAGAAGAAGCTTAAGGCAGATGAGAGCGAGTTGAGAGAATGAGGATGCTAAGTTGATATTCAAACTGGCAAAATACATACTACAGCTCGAGTATTTATACAGAAAAAGACATAGACATATAAGGAGTTATTTTGGAAAGCATATGGTAGTGAAATGGAACATATTACAAAAAGACTCATACTCCAATGGATACTGAAGAATGCTGACTCAAATCCTTGAGAGACCTTGTAGCGACCAAAACTCATGACCTCAAGAACTGGTGTGTGTGTGATATGATAGGCCTGCAACATGGAACGTGTGTGGAGCTGGTGGGGCTCTAGGTGTGCTGCGGTGAATAGTGTGTGGTGCTGGTTGGTAATGGCAATGATAAGAATGATGGTTTTCTGGTGGTGATGGAGTAGGGGATGAATTCTGATGGAGGTCCAATGTAAGTCCAACGAGGCTGGCTGGTGGTAAGGGTGGCACTGAACAATGGCAAGGTGGCCATCGTTGGAGGCTCCGTCAGAGCTGTCCTATGATTGTTCTTTTGGAAAGAATGTGACCAAGCACAGACCATGACAGAAGCTATCACAAAATTATTTATTCAGCTGATGAAAAGTGGTTGGACCACAAAGCAAACACCATTGACAAGGGGTGCATTCAGCACAACCTTGAAGCAGCCTCAGACTATGAAAGAGGACTTGAAAGGCTTAATGAGGGAGGAAAGGCAATTGTGAATAGTGTTGCCAAAGCTTGGTTCAGTCTGGTTCTCGCCTGCAATTTGAGAAATGAGAACGGGAACCAATGAGAACTGGCTGAACTGGTTCTTGCCAGTTTAGTCTGGTTCCAGAACTGGTTCAAACTAAGAACTGAATAAATACCAGTAGTATAGTCAAAAAAAAAATATAATTTAATTTTATTCACTAATGCTGATATATATATGCTGATACACTGTACTATTGGCCAACAACACTCATAAATTGTTGTGATGAAGCCAAAACAGCTTATGAGATAGAGGATTGCTGTGGGAATTAATGGGTGTCTAAATTTGGTGGTTGTTGAGGTTGTGCAGTGGGTGAAAAAATTATGTCATTTTATTTGATTTTATTATGAATCCCTGTAATTGTCATTTTTACAGTAATATAACATGGTTTTAATGGCGGCGCCCACCAAAATCATACCCAGTTCAGTTCTGGTTCAAACAGGTTCTCAAACAGTTCTCAATTTTCAAAAATTTGAGAACCGAGAACTGGAACTGTCAGTTATAAGCTGTTTGGTTCAGCCAGTTCTAGTTCTCCAAAGCAGTTCCGAACAGAACTTCGGCAACACTAATTGTGAAGAAGCTAAGGGAATGGGCTGGAGACTCAATGAAGGTTGCAGGAAACAATTTAAACAAATGGAAATGTACTAGTAAGTGATTTCACATGCAGACTGATGCATAGGGCTGCACACCATAAATATGGGTGTTTTCAGGAACCAGTGATTGGTTCTTGCTATCACCAATTTTTTTGATTGAATTAAAGAAATAACTGTTAAATTTATATGTGCAAATGGGTGTCATGACCCTATATTTATTTTTCTATCTTTATCTCTACTTGCAGTGTATGTATTAAGGTGTCACAACACCTGGTGGACATACAAACACCAGGAATAGCTGGACGCCCACATATTGATGCACATCAAAAATCATTGTGTGGTTTTCCATGCTCCATCAAAACACATCAGCCACTCACAGAAATGGACATCAAACCTCATTAAAGGGGCTTTATAAAGATATAATAAAACATTGTAAACACCTTGTAGTACTCAAAGGAACAAAGAAGGACCATAGATACCTTATGTATCTAACAGTATATAAGTAGTCTTACAATATCTGTAAACTCCAGTCTTTAGCTGGTTTATTCCTGCCACAATAACAGATCTCAAATCAAATCTAGTCAGTAGTTGAGTGTGCAACCTGGGCAAAACACCATAATACATTTTTATTGGTTGTTGTGGTAGTTGCTAACAATGGGTTGGATGACACAAGCTGGCATTGGCAAGCAATGAGCAAGAATGGGTGAGGCATATGGGGTGTGATATGGGGTAACAAATACAGGTAAATCTTGTAATAAAATGTTGACTGGCAAAAAATCGGTGCAACAATTGTGTTAGGGCAACTGCAGCTGCGACTTAGTCGAGATCTAGCAGGGAATCCTAAACATATATAAACATATAAAATATGACAGGAAAGTGCACCTAGCAGGGGATCCTAAAAGAAAAGGATAAAGCCCTGCTTGTTAGGGGATGCTCCGCTTTGTCCGATGTTTCCTCTGACAACGCTCCATCAACTCCATACATCCCTCCTCATCGTCGCTAGCTCAAGACAGAGCACACTCATGGCTCCGATATCGGAGTCCGACAGTCACGTGACACTTCAACCTTTGCAGTCACGTGATGTAGCTACCTTTTGCATTTCTATCACCTTTTCACCATGCTTCATCTTTTTCATCATTTTATTATTTCAACTCTGATTTTTGGTATATAGACACACATCAAACCTTAGCAGGGCTTTATCCTTTTCTTTTAGGATCCCCCTGCTAGGTGTGTTTTCCTGTTGTATTTATGTTTATATATATATATATTTAGGATCCCCTGCTAGATCTCGACTAAGTCGTTCCGCAGTTGCCCTAACATCTCCACCCCCCCTTAAGGCAGTGACGTCCCGACACTGACTGGAAAGGAATGGAGCGGAAGTCAACTGCACAAATGTGACGAGCAGCACCAGGGTGTTAGGGCAACTGCGGACGACTTAGTCAAGATCTAGCAGGGGATCCTAAATATATATATAAACATAAAATACAACAGGAAAGCGCACCTAGCAGGGGATCCTAAAAGAAAAGGATAAAGCCCTGC
>Ga0193742_1002547_pt1 | contig 10466 bp, 11 predicted proteins | sample L2c1metaG_FD_165511 | JGI IMG/M metagenome (GOLD analysis project Ga0193742, IMG submission 165511) | Soil microbial communities from a riparian zone of the East river system, Colorado, United States - L2c1 | ecosystem: Environmental > Terrestrial > Soil > Riparian zone | place: USA: East River... | reverse complement strand
GCTGTTCGGTTCGCCGGAGCGGTGGAACGAGCGGCTTGCGAGTGAGCTGGACCTCGTTCCGTAGCGCTGTGCTTTTGGTCAGTCCTTTGTTAATGTTGGGCCGTATTGAGGAGGTGTCGTGGACTTCGAGCCGACGGGGGACCAGGCGACGATCCGCGCGGCGGTCGCGGAACTCGCGGCGAAGTTCGACGACCAGTACTGGCTGGCCAAGGACCAGGTGCACGAGTTCCCCACGGAGTTCTACGATGCGCTGGCGACCGGCGGTTGGCTCGGCGTCACGACGCCGGAGGAGTACGGCGGCCATGGGTTCGGCATCACCGAGGCGTCGATCATTCTGGAGGAGGTCGCGAAGTCCGGTGGCGGGATGAACGCCGCCAGCGCGATCCACCTGTCGATCTTCGGCATGCACCCGGTGATCGTGCACGGCTCCGCGGAGCTCAAGCAGCGGACGCTGCCGCGCATCGTCAACGGGGACCTGCACGTCTGCTTCGGCGTCACCGAACCGGGTGCGGGCCTGGACACCACGCGGATCACGACGTTCGCCCGCCGGGACGGCGACCACTACGTCGTCAACGGCCGCAAGGTGTGGATCTCCAAGGCGCTCGAGTCGGAGAAGGTCCTGCTGCTGACCAGGACCACGAAGATCGAGGACGTCGCCAAGAAGACCGACGGCATGACACTGTTCCTCACCGATCTCGACCGGTCCCATGTGGACATCCGACCGATCCCGAAGATGGGTCGCAACGCGGTCAGCTCGAACGAGCTGTTCATCGACGACCTGCGGGTGCCCGTCGAGGACCGGGTCGGCGAGGAGGGGCAGGGCTTCCGGTACATCCTCGACGGGCTCAACCCCGAGCGGATGCTGGTGGCCGCCGAGGCGTTGGGGCTCGGCCGGGCCGCGCTGCGCCGCGCGGTGCGCTACGGCAACGAGCGCGAGGTGTTCGGCCGCCCGATCGGCATGAACCAGGGTCTGCAGTTCCCGCTCGCCGACTCGCTCGCCCGGCTCGACGCGGCGGAACTGGCGCTGCGCAAGGCGACCTGGCTCTACGACAACGGCCGGCCGTGCGCCCGCGAGGCGAACACCGCGAAGTACCTCTGCGCGGACGCAGGGTTCGAGGCGGCCGACCGCGCGCTGCAGACCCACGGCGGCATGGGGTACTCGGAGGAGTACCACGTGGCCCGCTACTTCCGTGAGGCGCGGCTGCTCAAGATCGCGCCGCTGAGCCAGGAGATGGTGCTGAACTACCTCGGCTCGCACGTGCTCGGGCTGCCGAGGAGCTACTGATGCCCGCGCTCGACGTGTTCACATTGGACGGACGCGCGGTGCTCGTCACCGGGGCGGGCAGCGGGATTGGCGCGGCCGTGGCCCAGGCGTGTGCCCGCGCCGGCGCGGCTGTGCTCGTCACGGACGTCGACCCGGCCGCGGCCGACGCGGTCGCGAAGCAGATCACCGAGACCGGTGGCACGGCCGAGGGTTTCGCGCTCGACGTCCGGGACCGCGCCGCCGCCGACACCGCCGCGGCCAGGGCGGCCGAGCTGGCCGGCGGGACCGTGCACGTGCTGGTGAACAACGCCGGCGCCATCGCCCCGGCCATGTTCGCCGACCTGGAGGAGGACGCGTTCCGCCGGGTGCTGGACATCCACCTGGTCGGGTCCTACACGTGTGCCAAGGCCGTGCTGCCCTACCTGCCAGACGACGGCACTGGCCGGATCATCAACGTCACCTCGGCGGCCGGGTTGACCGGCACGATCGGGCAGGCCAACTACGGCGCCGCGAAGGCCGGGATCGTCGGCCTCACCAAGTCACTCGCGAAGGAGCTGGCCCGCCGGCGGATCACGGTGAACGCGCTCGCGCCGCTGGCCGCGACGCCGATGACCGAGAACATCCGCGGCAACGAGAGGCTCGCCGCGAAGACCCTCGCCCGCATCCCGCTCGGCCGCTGGGCCGACCCGGACGAGATCGCGCCGAGCTTCGTCTTCCTAGCCTCCGGCGCGGCGTCCTACATCACCGGACAGGTGCTTCCGGTCGACGGAGGGACGGTCATCTGATGCCCCGCACGGCAAGCCCCTTCGTGGGGCAGGAGGTGTTCGTGGTCGAGGCGGCCCGCACCCCGTTCGGCAAGGCGCACCCGGAGCGCGGGTGGTTCCGCGACACGCACCCGAACACGTTGCTGGGCACCGTCTACCGTGGGCTGCTGACGAGGACCGGGCTCCTGCCGGACGCCGTCGAGGACATCGTGATCGGCTGCACCGCGCCGTTCGGGGAGCAGTCCCGCAACATCGCCCGCAACGCCTGGCTGCAGGAGGGCTATCCGCCCGAGGTGCCGGCGATGGTGCTGGACCGCCGGTGCGGCTCCGCGCAGACCGCGATCGGCACGGCCGCGGCGTACATCGCCGCCGGGATGCACGACGTCGTGCTGGCTGGTGGCGTCGAGCACATGGGCCACGTGCCGATCGACTCGCCGAAGAAGATCGCCGAGCTGTACGGCGAGCCGTGGACGAAGCAGCTGTGGGCGCGGTACGACTTCGTGCACCAGGGGGAGAGCGCCGAGCTGATCGCCGAGCGCTGGGACCTCGACCGGGTGGAGCTGGACGAGTTCGCGGTGCGCTCCCACCAGCTCGCGGCCGACGCCATCGCCGCGGACCGGTTCGCCGGCGAGATCATCCCGATCGAGTGCGACGGGCAGCAGCGGACCAGCGACCAGACCGTCCGCCCCGGCACCGACCTGGCCACGCTGTCCGGTCTGCGGCCGGCATTCCGCACGGAGAACGGTCGGATCACCGCGGGCAGCTCGTCGCCGGTCTCCGATGGTGCCACTGGCGTGCTGCTCGCCTCCGCCCCCGCGCTCGACGAGTACGGCCTGACGCCGCGAGCCCGCATCCTCGACCACACCACCGTCGGCGTCGATCCGGTGATCATGCTGACCGGGCCCATTCCCGCCAGCCACGCGCTGTTGGCCCGCAACGGTCTCGCGGTGTCCGATGTGGACCTGTTCGAGGTAAACGAGGCGTTCAGCTCGGTCGTCCTGGCCTGGCAGCACGAGCTGAAGCCCGACCCGGACCGAGTGAACGTGAACGGCGGCGCGATCGCGCTCGGCCACCCGGTCGGCGCCACCGGCGGTCGGCTGATCGCGACGATCGTGTCCGAACTGGAGCGACGGGACGCCGAGCTGGGGCTGGTCACCATGTGCTGCGGCGGCGGGCTCGGCACCGGGACACTGGTGCAGCGGGTCGGCTGATGATCGATCTGCGGCAGCACATCGCCCCCGGCGCCGGCGTCTGGTGGGGCCAGGCCGCGGCCGAGGCCACCCCGCTCCTCGACGCGCTGCTCGACCAGGGCATCCGGCCTGGCCGAGCCTTTTGCGGCGTGTCGTGGCACCCGCGACTCACCGCCGAGCTGAACCTCGTCTCCTACGGCGCGATGGGCACGCTGCGCCACGTCCGCGGACTCGACATCGTGCCGGCGCACTACTCGGCACTGCCACGCCTGTTCGCCGAAGGGCTGCTGCCGCGCGACGTCGGGCTCGTGCAGGTCTCTCCACCGGACCTGCACGGGCGCTGCTCGCTGGGCATCGGCACCGACTACACCGCCGATGCCGTCCGCCACACACGCGTGCTGCTCGCGGAGATCAACCACCGGATGCCGACGACAACGGGCAGCCAGCGCATTCCGGTCGACCGCTTCGCCGCCGTGATCGAGACCGATCGCGCTCTGCCTGGCGCACCGGACCGCGTTTCGTCGGTGTCCCGTGAGACCGTGGAGACGGGCGCCGCAGGCCAAACCCCAACCACCCCCGACGCCGCGATCGCCCACCACGTGGCCGACCTCGTCGCCGACGGGGACACGATCCAGATCGGCGTCGGCGCGCTCCCCGCCGCGATTCTTGACGGTCTCGCCGGCCACCGCGATCTCGGCTTCCACTCCGGCATGCTCACCGACGGCGTCCTCGACCTCATCGACAAGGGCGTGCTCACCGGCGGCCGCAAGGATATCGACCGCGGTGTGGCCATCACCGGGCAGGCGATCGGCAGCGCCGGACTGTACGACCGGCTCGCCGGGATGCGGATCGAGTTCCGTCCTGCGTCCTACACCCACGATCCCGCTGTGCTGAGCCGGCTGCGCCGCCTCGTGTCGATCAACTCCGCCATCGAGGTCGACCGCACCGGCCAGGTCAACGCCGAGGTCGCCGGTACCCGTTACCTCGGCGGCATCGGCGGCCAGGCCGACTTCTCCGGTGCGGCCGTCCGCACCGGAGCCCGCTCGATCATCGCGGTGCGTGCCAAGGGCATCGTGCCCAGCCTCCGTGGGCCCGTGACCACCGCCAGAGCCGACGTCGATGTCGTCGTCACCGAGTACGGCGCCGCCGAGCTGCGTGGCCGCTCCCTGTCGGAACGCGCGCGGCGGCTGGCCGCGATCGCCGCACCAGAACACCGCGAGCTACTCACGAAGGAGGACGGATGACATTCGTGCACGTCCGCGAAGTCGGGCCGCGGGACGGGTTCCAGAACGAACCGGAGCACATCCCGACCGAGGCGAAGATCCGGCTGATCGAGGCGCTGGCCCGCGCCGGGTTCACCCGCATCGAGGTGGCGAGCTTCGTGCGGCCCGACGTCATCCCGCAGCTGTCCGACGGCGTCGCGGTGCTGCGCGGCATTGACGTGCCCGACGCGGTCCGCCTCATGGTGCTGGTGCCCAACAGCAAGGGCCTCGACAACGCGCTGCGGGTCAGGGAGACCTTCCACGAGGCGGCGATCTTCGTCAGCGCCTCGGAGACGCACAACACGAAGAACGTGAACCGCACGGTCGAGCAGACGATGGCGGACAACGACGTGATGGCCAAGCGGATCCGCGCCGAGGGCCTGGGTTGTGCCGCGGTGATCGCAACCTCGTTCGGCTGCCCGTACGAGGGCCGGGTGCCGATGACGCGGGTGCTCGACCTCGCGGAGCGCTTCGCCGGGGCGGGCGCGACCGAGGTCGGATTCGGCGACACCACCGGGATGGCGAACCCGGCCTACGCCGGCGAGTTCTTCGCCGCCGCGCTGGAGCGGCTGCCCGGCGTCGAGGTCACCGCGCACTTCCACAACACCCGAGGGCAGGGCCTCGCCAACGCCTACGCCGCGCTCCAGGTCGGCTGCACCAGCTTCGAGTCGAGCTTCGGCGAGTTGGGTGGCTGTCCGGTCCCGCCCGGCTCCACCGGCAACATCGCGACCGAGGACCTGGTCAGCATGTTCCATGAGATGGGCGTCGAAACCGGTATCGACCTGGCCACCGTCATCAGCGCGGCCAGCGAGGCGCAGACCGTCCTCGGCCGCACCCTGACCAGCCACTCACTCGTCGCCGGCCCGATCAACTGGGGAGGAACCCCATGAGTACCAACCGAGTCGCGTTCGTCACCGGCGGCGCGCAGGGCATCGGCGAGGGCATCTCGGCCACGCTCGCCGCGCACGGCTTCCGCGTCGCCGTTGTCGACCTGAACGCCGACACCGCGACGGCGACGGCCACCGCCATCACCGATGCCGGTGGCGCCGCGATCGCCGTGCCGGCGGACGTCACCGACACCGCATCGGTCGCGGCCGCCGTCAAGACGGTCACCGAGGAGCTGGGCCCGGTCGAGATCGCGGTCAACAACGCGGGGTGGGACGACTTCATGCCCTTCCTCGACACCACAGAGGACTTCTGGGATCGGATCCTCGACATCAACTTCAAGGGCGCGCTGCGTGTGGTGAAGGCGGTCGTGCCCGGCATGGTCGAGCGTGGCTTCGGCCGGGTGGTCACCATCGGCTCCGACGCCGGCCGAGTCGGGTCTTCGCTTGAAGCCGTCTACTCGGGAGCGAAGGGCGGGATCATCGCGTTCACCAAGACCCTCGCCCGCGAGGTCGCCACCGGCGGCGTCACCGCCAACACCGTGTGCCCCGGCCCCACTGACACCCCAGCACTGCGCGCCTTCACCCGGAACTCGGGTCAGGACTCAGAAAAGGTGCTCGCCGGAATGACCCGAGCCGTCCCGATGCGCCGGCTCGCGCAGCCCGCCGACATCGCCGCGGCCGTCGCGTTCTTCGCCTCCGACGCGGCCGGCTACATCACCGGCCAGACGCTGTCCGTCAGCGGCGGCCTCACGATGGCGTAGGGGAGTGGTGATGCACGACGTGGTGCGGTCCACCGATGCCGGCGACGGCGTCGTGGTGGTGACGATGGACAGCAAGCCCGCCAACGCGCTCGGCCCGCCGATCCTCGACGGCCTCAGCGAGGCTCTCGACGACGTCGACCGCCGCGGGGTCCGAACGGTGATCGTCGCGTCGGCGATCTCGGGGTTTTTCGCGGCCGGCGCGGACATCAAGCACATGGCGGGCATCGACGGTGCTTCGTTCGCCGCGTACGGAGACCGGCTGCGCGCGGTGCTCGATCGGCTCGCCGACGCCGGGCGGATCACGATCGCCGCCGTCGACGGGCTCGCGCTGGGCGGCGGGCTGGAAGTGGCCATGGCGTGCACCATGCGCGTCGCGGGTACGGCCGCCCGGTTCGGTCTTCCAGAGGTCCAATTAGGACTCATCCCTGGCGCGGGCGGCACCCAACGGCTGCCGAGGCTGGTCGGCCGCGGCCGGGCGATCGACATCCTGGCCACCGCCCGGCAGGTCCCGGCGGACGAGGCCAAAGACATCGGGCTGGTCGACTGCCTCGTCGACGCGGGTGGTGCGCCGGTGGCCGCGCTCGCACTGGCGTCCCAGCTCGGCGGCATGTCGTTGCCCGCGCTGAGTGCGGTGATCCGCACCGTCGACGCCGCCTTCGACCTGCCGATCGAGGAGGGTCTCCGATACGAGGCGGCACAGGTGCGGGAGCTGTTCGAGAACGGGGACGCGAAGGAGGGACTGGCCGCGTTCCTGGAGAAGCGGCCGCCGAGGTTCGCGTCGTGAGTGCCCTCGGCCTGACGATCTTCAGCGGTGGCCGTGGTGCCGAACGGTTTCGCCGCGCCGCCGAGTTGGCGCGCGCCGCGGAGCGGGCCGGGTTCGACATGGTGTGGACGGGCGAGCTGTACAACCGGTCCGCCACCGTACCGATGGCCGTGCTCGCCGGCGCTACCGAGCGCATCCGGATCGGCTCCAACATCGCCTACGGCGCCGGCCGGTCACCGATGATCTGGGCGGCCGAGGCGCGCGACCTCGACGAGCTGTCCGAGGGCCGGCTCGTCCTCGGATTGGGCAACGGCACCAAGGGCATGTTGGAGAACTGGCTCGGCGTGAGCGGCGAAGCCCCCGCGGAACGGATGCGCGAGCTGGTCGAGGTACTGCGCAAACTGTGGCGCCTCCACGACGGACCGGTGCATCACGAAGGCCGCTTCTACCGCGTGAACCTCGCGCCGACTGCCCCGACACCGTCGCCGTTCCAGGAACGGCTGCCGATCTGGACGGCCGGCATCAACCCGCTGATGATCCGTACGGCGGCCGCCGTCGCCGACGGGCTCGTCTGCCACCCGATGACCACACCGACGTACCTCACCGAGGTGATCCGCCCCGAACTGGAGCGTGGTGCGGGGGAGCGCGATCTCGGCGGGTTCACGGTGAAGGGCATCAGGATGTGCGCGGTCGACGACGACGAAGACGCCGCCCGCCGGCGGATCGCCTACGCGATCGCCCAGTACGCGCCGTCTCGGGTGTACGACCGGCTCTTCGCCATGCACGGCTGGACCGACCACCAGGAGAGCATCCGCGCCGCCGCACGGTCTGGCGACCCGACCGCGATGACCGACGCGGTGCCGGACGAGGCGGTCGACACGATCGGGATCGCCTGCACGCCAGCGCGGTTCGCCGAGCGCGTCGCGCGGCACGCGGCCGAGTTCGATCACCTCAACCTCGTCGCGCCGGTGTGGGGGTTGTCCGGCGAGGAGGCCGAGGACGCGACGTGGCGGATCCTCGCGGCCGTCGGTGACCGGACTCCCGCATGACCGACCTCGCGACTCTCCGGCTCGACCGTCCCCGCGACGACGTCGCCGTGCTCACACTGTCGCGCCCGGACCGGCTCAACGCCATGACCGACCAGATGTTCCGCGAGTTGGAGGCGGTCGCGCTCGACCTCGACGCCGAGGACGGCCTCCGTGTGCTGATCATCACCGGCGACGGCCGCGCGTTCTGCGCCGGGTACGACCTGGCCGACGCGGAGCAGCTCGCCTCCCTCGGTGCCATCGGCATGCTCGGCCAACAGGAACGGGCGGCGCGAGCACTCGCTGCGATCCGCTCGATCCGCGTCCCGGTGATCGCCGCGGTCAACGGCGCGGCGGCCGGCGGCGGGCTGTCCCTCGCGCTCGCCGCGGACATCCGGATCGCCGCACCCACCGCGAAGTTCACCGCCGCGTTCGTCCGAATAGGACTGTCCGCAGGCGATCTCGGTGCCTCGTGGTTGCTCACCCGGCTCATCGGCCCGGCCGCGGCGGCCGAACTCGCCTACACCGGCGGCATGCTGGACGCCGAGCGGGCCGAGCGCACCGGGCTCGTCAACCGAGTCGTGCCCGCCGACGAACTGCTGACCGCGGCATTCGACCTGGCCGACGCCATCCGCGTCAACTCACCCGGCGGGGTGCAGCTGTCCAAACGCGCCCTGCAGGCCAACCTGGAGATCACCTCGTTCGCCGCCGCGCTCGAACTGGAGAACCGCGGGCAGGCGCTGCTGACCCGCGGCGAGGACATGCCCGAGGCGCTGGCCGCGTTCCGCGCCAAGCGCCCACCCCGGTTCACCGGCCGCTGAGGGGAGAACCGTGCTGGCCACGCTCGACCTGACCATCACCGACGACCAGGTGGCCGTGCTGACCATGAACCGGCCGCACCGGGCCAACTCCCAGACCGTCGAGATGTTCGCCGACTACGCCGCCGCGGCCCACGCGCTGCGCGACAGCGACATCCGGGCGCTGATCCTGCGCGGCGCCGGGGAGCAGGCGTTCTGCGCCGGGTTCGACCTCGCCGAGGTCGACGTGATCACCACGATGGGCGTCCGCGAGTTCCTGCGGTTCCAGGAAGTCGCCACCGGCGGACTCGCCGCCATCCGACACCTGCCGTTCCCGGTGATCGCGGCCATCCACGGAGCCGCGGTCGGCGGCGGGCTCGCGCTGGCACTCGCGGCCGACATCCGCCTCGCCGCACCGTCGGCCAAGCTCGGCTGCGCGTTCGTCAAGATCGGGCTGTCGGTGGGGGAGCTGGGCACCTCCTGGCAGCTGACCCGGCTCATCGGCTACGGCCGCGCCGCTGAGCTGGCCTACACCGGCCGCGTCGTCGAGGCCGCGGAGGCGGAACGGATCGGCCTGGTGAACCGGGTCGTGCCGGCCGAGCGGCTGTTCGACGAGGCGTTCGCACTCACCGCCGCCATTGCCGCCAACTCACCCGCGGGCGTGCGGATGTCCAAACGCGCGCTGCAGCGCAACCAGGAGATCGCCTCCTACGCCGCGGCCCTCGAACTGGAGAACCGCGGCCAGGCGCTGCTCACCAGAACCACCGACATGCCGGAAGCCCTGGCCGCGTTCACCGAACACCGTCCCCCGACCTTCACCGGACGGTGATCGGTGGTCAGCCGCGTTGCGCCTTCGCCGTGGCGCTGGCCGCCTCGCTCCGCTCCCTGATTTCCGTCCAGTCCTGTGTGGACAGCGAGGTGAGCCCGGCGAAGGTGCCCGGCCCGGCGAGCATCTGGCCGCCGTCCATGGCGATGGTCTGTCCGGTCAGGTACGGGCAGGCGTCCGACAGCAGGAACATCGTCAGGTTCGCCAGCTCCTCGACCGTGCCGGTGCGGCCCATCGGGATCTGGTCGGCCTGGGTGGCGCCGACGGCGCTGCGCTCCGTCGGGCTGAGCATCTCCCACGCGTAATCGGTGGGGATCGGGCCGGGCGCGAGCGCGTTGAGCCGGATGCCGTAGCGCGCCCACTCGACGGCGAGCGACATGGTCATCGCGTGCACCGCCGACTTCGCCATCGCCGACGGCACCACGAACGCCGACCCGGTCCACACCCACGTGGTCAGCGTCGACAGCACGCAGCCCGGCAGGCCTTCGGCGATCCACCGCCGCCCGGCCGCGTGCGTGGTGTGGAACGACCCGGCCATCACCGTCGACGTAACCGCCTCGAACGCGCGCGGCGACAACGACTCGGTCGGTGCGATGAAGTTCGCCGCCGCGTTGTTCAGCACCCCGGTGAGCGGACCGTGCCTGGTCCACAGCTCGTCCATGGCCTCGGCCACCCGGTCCGCGTCCCGCACGTCGACGGTCTGGACGTGCACCGTGCCAGGCGGCCCGGCCGCCGCCGCGGTGTCGGTGAGCACCCCGGCCCGCCGGCCCCACAGGTGCACCCGCGCACCATGCTCGACCAGGTGCCGGGCGACGCCACGGCCGAGCCCGGTACCGCCACCGGTGACGAGGATTCGCTTGCCCGCCAGCAGATCGGGGGCGAAGGGGCTCATCAGTGCGTCCGGTAGGCGGCGAACTCCGGTTTGCG
>Ga0193742_1002545_pt1 | contig 10470 bp, 8 predicted proteins | sample L2c1metaG_FD_165511 | JGI IMG/M metagenome (GOLD analysis project Ga0193742, IMG submission 165511) | Soil microbial communities from a riparian zone of the East river system, Colorado, United States - L2c1 | ecosystem: Environmental > Terrestrial > Soil > Riparian zone | place: USA: East River... | reverse complement strand
CCCAGTGACCGCACCTGGGCGTTCGTAGTACTGGGGGTGGTTGCTCTGGGTGAGGGTGGGGACTTTGAGTGACAGCGGCTGCAGGGTTTCCCGTGTGTCTCGGGGTTCGGGACGACCGGCGGCGGATTGACCTCTAGAGTCGCGTGCAGCGTTCCCGTCCCATCGCCAGTTCCCGAGGAGAGAGTGTGTCCCGAAGCTCCCGTACCCGTCGGCTCAGTGCCGGCCTGGCCGTGACGGCGCTCGCCATCACAGCCGTCGGCGCCGCTACATCCGCCCAGGCCGCCCCGGCCGCGCCCGCAGCGTCCTCAACCGCCGCGGCCGAGCCAGGCCTGCTGATGAACTACGTGGTGAACACGAAGGCCGACAAGTCCCACGTGAAGAAGGTCGAGAAGGCCGTCGAGGCCGCCGGCGGCACCGTCGTGGAGTCGTACAGCCAGATCGGCGTGGTCATCGCCCAGTCGACGAACTCCGCCTTCCGCACCGACGTCCGCGCCGGCAAGAACGGCCGGGAGGTCCAGTCGGTCGGCGCCACCCGGACCGCTGCCGTCAGCGAAGGCCCGGTCGGTTCCACCGCGAAGACCGCCCAGACCAAGGGCCTCGCCGCGGGTGAGGCCACTGTGGCCCCGGATCCGGACGAGGCCAAGCAGTGGGACATGGTCCAGATCAAGGCGGACCAGGCCCACAAGATCACCGACGGCTCGCGCCGCGTCCTCGTCGGCGTCAACGACAGCGGCGTCGACGACACCCACCCGGACCTCGCGCCGAACTTCGACGCGAAGAACTCGGTGAACTGTGTCGGTAACGGCGTCCCGGACACCACCCCGGGCGCGTGGCGGCCGACCACCAGCAGCCACGGCACCCACGTGGCCGGCACGATCGCCGCTGCCCGCAACGGCATCGGCATCGTCGGGGTCGCGCCGGGCGTGAAGATCGCCTCGGTGAAGGTCGTGAACGACGACGGGTTCATCTACCCGGAGTACTCGATCTGCGGGATCATCTGGGCGGCCGAGCACCACATGGACGTCACGAACCACAGCTACTTCATCGACCCGTGGGAATTCTGGTGCAAGGACAACGGCGACCAGGGCGCGGTCCAGGAGTCGGTCCGCCGGGCCTACGACTTCGCCAGCAAGCGCGGCGTCCTCTCGGTCGCGGCCGCCGGTAACGCGAACTACGACCTGGCCAACAAGACCACGGACGACAGCAGCCCGAACGACACCACACCGGTGACCCGGCCGATCAACAACGGCTGCCTGGACATGCCGACCGAGCTCCCCGGCGTGATCACGGTGGCGAGCACCACCCAGACGAAGGCCCGGAGCAGCTTCTCGAACTTCGGCCTGAACAAGATCGATGTCGCGGCTCCGGGCAGCAGCATCCTGTCGACGCTGCCGGGTGGCGGCTACGGCACCATGAGCGGTACCTCGATGGCGTCGCCGCACGTCGCGGGTGTCGCCGCACTGATGAAGTCGACCCACCCGTGGTGGGGTCCGCGCGACCTGGAGAAGGCGCTGCGCCAGCAGGCCGACGACACCGCGTGCCCGACCACCACCCCGGATGCACGGTGCACCGGCACCACCGCCAACAACGCCTTCTACGGTGAAGGCATCGCCGACTCACTGGACGCCGTCAAGCGCTTCTGGTGATCAGGAACTGAGCCAGGGGGTCCCCCGCCCGGGACCCCCTGTCTCCCTTTTCGGGCCCCGTCGCTACGCCAGGTTGATCAGGACGATCCCGGCGACGACCACGCTCCCGGCGAGCGCGCGTTTCGGGCCGAAGCGTTCTCCGAAGAAGAGCGCGCCGATGATCGCGCCGAAGATGATGCTGGTCTCCCGCAACGCGGCGATCGACGCCAGCGTGCCGCGCGTCTGCGCCCAGAGCACCAGTCCGTACGCCGCTAGCGAAACCAGGCCGCCACCGAGTCCGGCGTACATCGCACTCCTGTCTTGCCGGAGGAAGCCCGGACCGCGCCACCACAGGACTAGCAGCGGCACGATGAACCCTTGCAGCATGAAGACCCAGCCGATGTACGTCGCCAGGTCGATCTTGTGGACCGCGACTCCATCGACCACGGTGTACGCCGCGATCATCAGCCCGGTCCCGAACGCGGCAAGCAGGGCCGGGGCCTGTCGCCGTGAGGGACGCCCGCCGACCAGTACGAGCCCGATCAGCCCGGCCGAGATCAGCAGTACTCCGGCTAGTTCCAAGGGCACGGGTCGCTGGTGCAGCACCACGATCGCCACCACGGCAACCACCCAGGGCGAGGTCCCGCGCGCGAGCGGATAGACCTGGCTGAACTGCCCGAGCTGGTACGACGCCAGCAGGCCGCCGTAGTACGCGAGGTGAAGTAATACCGAGGCGATGATGTACGGCCATGCGTGGGCGGGCGGCAATCCCGTCACCGCAACCGCGACGGATCCACACACCCCGGACGACAACGCGAGGAGGGCGAATCCGCCCGCCCGATCCGGAACCGCATGCGCCACCGCATTCCAAACCGCATGCAGCACCGCCGCCCCGAGCACCGCAACCAAGACACCCACCCGACCACCCTCCTCCAGCCCCGACGCCCCCACCACCGAGTTCCTAGGGGTGGACGCAAGAAAGCCCGGGCGATGGTCTCGCCCGGGCTGTCCGTTGAAGCGGTAGGTCAGAACATCAAGGCTCGGGCGGGGTCCTCGAGGATGGCGGCTACGTCGGCGAGGAAGGTGGAGCCCTTCTCGCCGTCGATCAGGCGGTGGTCGAAGGACAGCGCCAGGGTGGTGATCCAGCGGGGCACGATCTCGTCGTCCACCACCCACGGCTGCTTGCGGACCGCGCCGAACGCGAGGATCGCGGCTTCACCCGGGTTGATGATCGGCGTCCCGGCGTCGACCCCGAACACGCCCACGTTGGTGATCGTGAACGAACCACCCGCCTGGTCGGCCGGCTGGGTCTTGCCCTCACGGGCTACCGCGACCAGGTTGTTCAGCGCGGCGCAGAGGTCGGGCAGGGTGAGGGACTCGGCGCCCTTGATGTTCGGCACGATCAGCCCGCGCGGGGTGGCGGCCGCGATGCCGAGGTTGACCGAGCCCTTGAGCACGATCTCCTGTGCGGCCTCGTCCCACGCCGCGTTGATGATCGGCGTACGGCGGGCCGCCAGCGTGACTGCCTTCGCCACGATCAGCAGCGGTGAGACCCGGAGGTCGCGGAACGCCTTGTCGTTCTTCAGCCGCTCGACCAGGTCCATCGTGGCGCTGACGTCGACGGTGATCCACTCGGTCACATGCGGAGCGGTGAAGGCACTGGCCACCATCGCCTGAGCCATCACCTTCTGCACACCCTTGATCGGAATCCTGGTATCACCCAGCCCCGAAGCCACCGGAGCTGCCGCAGCAATATGACCAGCCGCACTCACCGGCGGCGCCGAATACCCCTCGACATCAGCCCTGGTGATAACCCCACCAGGCCCGCTAGCAGTCACCGCCGCAAGCTCAACCCCCAGATCCTTGGCCAACTTCCGCACCGGCGGCTTCGCCAGCACATGCACGGATCCTGAAATTTCATTGCTCTTGGCAACAGAAGGTTCTGGTGCGGCGACTACCGGCGCTGGTACGACTTCAGGTTGTGCCGCCACCGGAGAACCGCCCTTGCGGGGGCGGCGTTTGGGTTCGGTGGTTTTGGGGCCGTAGCCGACGAGTACTGCGGTGCGGCCGCCAGGGGCTGCGCCGCCGATCTTGCCGGCTTCGATCTCCTCGCCGTCGGGGAGCGACGGGACCATGTCTTCGGCGCCAGTGCCAGCGGCCGAAGGAGCGAGGTCGCCTGGCGTGGCTTCGGCGGTCTGCACCGAGATGATCGGCGTGCCGACATCGACCGTCTCGCCCTCGGCCACCAGGAGTTCGGTGACCACGCCGGCGAACGGCACCGGCAGCTCGACCAGCGACTTGGCGGTCTCGATCTCGACGATGGTGTCGTTCAGCTTGACCGTGTCGCCGACCTTGACCTTCCAGCTGACGATCTCGGCCTCGACCAGGCCTTCTCCCACATCCGGGAGGCGGAACTGCTGGATCCCCATCAGTACCCCATCACCCGGTCGACACCTTCGAGCACCCGGTCCAGGTCGGGCAGGTACTCCTCCTCCATCCGCGAGGGCGGGTAGGGGGTGTCGTACCCGGCGACCCGCAGGACGGGCGCTTCCAGGTGGTAGAAGCATTCCTCGGTCACCCGGGCGGCGAGCTCGGAGCCCGGGCCGAGGGACAGCGGCGCCTCGTGCACCACGACCGCGCGGCGGGTCTTCTTCACCGAGGCGAAGATGGTCGGCAGGTCCAGCGGCGCGATCGACCGCAGGTCCACGACCTCCAGATTGCGACCGTCCTCGAGGGCGGCCTCGGCCGCCTGCAGGCAGGTCTTCACCATCGGGCCGTAGCAGAACAGCGTGGCGTCGGTGCCCTCGCGGACCACCTTGGCCTGGTGCAGCGGGTACGCCGGGGGCGTGTTCTCGTCCAGCTCCGCCTTCTCGTGGTAGCGGCGCTTCGGCTCGAAGAACACCACCGGGTCGTCGCCGGAGATGGCCTGCTGGATCATCCAGTAGGCGTCGACAGGATCGCTGCAGGCGACCACCTTGAGGCCGGCCACGTGCGCGAACAGCGTCTCCGGGGACTCCGAGTGGTGCTCGACCGCGCCGATGCCGCCGCCGAACGGGATCCGGATCACGATCGGCATCGGCAGCTTGCCCATCGACCGGTAGTGCATCTTGGCGACCTGGTTGATGATCTGGTCGTACGCCGGGAAGACGAACCCGTCGAACTGGATCTCGCAGACCGGCCGGTAGCCGCGCAGCGCGAGGCCGACCGCGGTGCCGATGATGCCGGACTCGGCCAGCGGGGTGTCGATCACCCGGTCCTCGCCGAAGTCCTTCTGCAGACCCTCGGTGACCCGGAAGACCCCGCCGAGCTTGCCGATGTCCTCGCCCATGATGATGACCTTGGGATCGTTCTCCATCGCCGCGCGCAGGCCCATGTTGATGCCCTTGCCAAGGCTGATCTTCGCCATCTCAGTGCTCCCCTTCAAAAGAGGCCGCATAGGCGGCGTACTGCGCCTGCTGCTCCACCAGTTGCGGGGTCTGGTCGACGTACGCGTGCTGGAAGAAGTCGGTCAGCGTCGGGTCGGGCATCGACAGACAGCCCTCGCGGAGCCGGGCGGCGATCTCGTCCGCCTCGGCCTCGATCTGGTCGAAGAACTCGTGGGCGACCCCGGACTCGCGGGCCAGGTACGCCTTCACCCGCTCGATCGGATCCTTGAGCTTCCAGTACTCCAGGTCCTCGGACAGCCGGTACTTGGTCGGGTCGTCGGAGGTGGTGTGCGCGCCCATCCGGTAGGTGTAGGCCTCGACCAGCGTCGGGCCGCTGCCCTCGCGGGCCCGCTTGAGCGCCTGCTGGGTGACCGCATAGGTGGCGAGTACGTCGTTGCCGTCGACCCGCACGCCGGGGAAGCCGAAACCGGCGGCGCGCTGGTACAGCGGGATCCGGGTCTGCCGGTCGATCGGCTCGGAGATCGCCCACTGGTTGTTCTGGCAGAAGAAGACGACCGGGGCGTTGAACACCGAGGCGTAGATGAAGGCCTCGTTCACGTCACCCTGGCTGCTGGCGCCGTCGCCGAAGTAGGCGATGGTGGCCTCGCCGTTGTCGGGGTCGCCGACCGCGTGGTCGCGCTGCTGGCCCATCGCATACCCGGTGGCGTGCAGCGTCTGGGCGCCGATCACGATCGTGTACAGGTGGAAGTTGTTGTCCCGCGGGTCCCAGGCGCCCTGGTCGACGCCACGGAACAGGCCGAGCAGATTGAGCGGGTCCACGCCCTGGCACCACGCGACGCCGTGCTCGCGGTAGGTCGGGAAGACCATGTCCTTCTTGTTCAGCGCGCGGCCGGAGCCGATCTGCGCGGCCTCCTGACCGAGCAGGGAGGCCCAGATGCCGAGCTCACCCTGGCGCTGCAGCGCGGTCGCCTCGGTATCGATCCGGCGGACCAGCGTCATATCCCGGTAGAACCCCTTGATCACCTCGTCATCGAGGTCGAACGAGTAGTCCGGGTGCTCGACGCGCTCACCTTCGGGCGTCAGCAACTGGACGAACTCGACCTCCTCGGAGGCCTGTGGGGGACTGACCGGCGCCTCGACGGGCGCGAACACTTCCGGGGCAATGCCCGGCACCGACTCACTCACATGCACTCCTCGGGTTCGAGCGCGGGATCGCCGCGACCGCAACGTTGCACGGGTCCCGGCCCAACCAGCCGGGTGAGGCTTCGCAGGCAGGACCGCGTGGATCCAGGGTTGATGCACACTGCTAGGCAGTGAACCTCCTCACTGGTATCACTGCCCATCTTGCCGGACACCGTACCCAGAGCGTTACTGATCCGCTAACTGTCTGGACGCGGACTTGTACGCCGGTACCGGGACCCGTCTCAAGCTGAGACACCAGTCCACCCAGTGGTCGCCCCAACCCTCGTGGCCGCGCCTGATTCCTGGCGTTATGACACCGGCCATGAGATCCAAGCGATATGTGTCACAGCTCCGTACCGATTAGGGCACCTGCTCGAGCCGGACCAGTTTGAAATTGGTCCCCTCCCGCTCGCCGTCACCGGGTGTGTTCTCGCCGTCATGCACAGCGAGCAACCCGTGCGGGAACCGTGCTCCCAGCGGCTGAGTGGTGACCGCGGCTCCATCACTGTGCTGTACGCCGTCCGCCGCCGATCCGTCGCTGATCCGGAACCCGGCGCGGTAGCTCAGGCCGTGCGCATCGACGCGATAGGCGGCGAAGGTGGAGTCACCTTGGCTCGACGCGTACAGAGTCCGTACGCCGTGCTTGTAGGCGATCGTGAGGCCTTCAGCGTCCGCGCTGAGGTGCTTCCCGGCGTCGGGGCCGGCCGGTCCGGTCGGAGCGCACTCCTCGGTCTCCGGGTCGTACGCCGCAGGCCCGCCGAATTCGCGAACCTTCTCGACCAACTCGGACCGGCCGACGAGGGGAACGCGCCAGATGCCGACATCCTCCTGGGCGGCGTACAGGGTCGCCGTTGTCCGGTCGAAGACCATGCCCTCGAACTGCGGGCGGTCGCCCGGCTCCTCGCACGGCGACCAGGTCTTGCCGTCGCGGAGCCGGAAAGTGGCGGGAAAATCGAGGGTGCGGATCGGGCGGTAGCTGATCTTGCCGTGCCCGTCCGGGATCAGGCGGAACAGGCCGATCCGGGTCTCGCTGCGACGGGTGACGGCGACGATCGTCTGCCCGCCCAGCTGGAGGGTGGCCACGCCGTACGCCGTGCGCTGGTCCTGCACCTCGTCGGCGCTCTTGCTGAAGACGAGCGGCGCGGCCGGGCTGGTGAGGTCGGTGAGCACCTTGCCGCCGGCGTCGGCGCCGCGCTGGTCCACGGAGTACACGCGGAGCTTGTCGAGGCCTCGGTCGGTGACGACGGCGAGATCCCGGCGCCGGCCGTCGACGGACGTACCGGTGACGAGGTCCACGTTGTTGAACCGGCCGGCCTCGGCGTCGGGCGTGGGAGCCGGCGGCGTCGCGATGTGCTGGAGTTCCTTCCCGCTGAGGTCGAACACGGTCAGGCCGCCGTTCTTCAGCGTCCCGAGGACCACGCTCGCCGACGGCCGATCCGGCCGCACCCAGATCGCCGGGTCGTCCGCGTTGGCGTCGCCGCCGGCTTCGTCATCCCAGTTGGGAGCCGTCTCGGCGACGGCAAGCACCTCCGCCAACTGCTGTCCACCGACCGCGACGGCTGGGGACACACCCGCGGCAGCGACCAGAAGACCGCTGATCAGGACACCTGTACTGCGCATCCGTTCCTCCTCACACATGCCGGACCACTCGGTCACGGCCTGCCGCACACCCTCACCCGCTCCGGTAGCCACCGCCTGTCCACCGCATGAACACCCCTCGCCTCACACCCCTCTGCCCTACCGCGTTCCTTCTTTGTCCTCGTGGCTGGATCTGGTCGGTCCACTGGCCGAATAGCTGCTTGTGGCCGGATCTCTCAAAGGACTACTGTCAGCATCGTTCTTGCATTACACCCATGACACGCCCGAGGGGATGATCGATGGCCGCCGCACCCGCGCCCGTAGTACTGCCCGAGACCGGGAGCCGGCAGGCGTCGGCAGCGATGATCTGGTCGGCACTGGCCGTCGTCTACGTGGTCTGGGGCTCGACCTACCTGGCGATCCGGGTGGTGGTGGACGCGGAGATCCCGCCGATGCTCGGGATGTCGGCCCGGTTCCTGGTCGCGGCTGTCCTGCTGGCCGGATTCCTCGCGCTCCGCTCGGGCGCGGGGCGCCTGCGCGTCACCGGCCGGGAACTGCTCGGCTCGGCGGTCGTCGGGCTCCTACTTCTCGCCTTCGGCAACGGCGCGGTCGCGATCGCCGAACAGACCGTGCCCTCCGGACTCGCCGCCCTGCTGATCGCCGCGGTCCCGCTGTGGCTGATGCTGCTCCGGGTCGGCAGCGGCGAACGCCCCCGCGCGCTGACCTGGCTCGGGGTACTGATCGGATTCGCCGGCGCCGCGCTGCTCGCGCTCTCCGGTGGCGACACCAGCGCCAAGCCGCTCTCAGTGCTCATCCTGGTGTTCGGCACGATCAGCTGGGCGGTCGGCTCCCGCTTCTCCCCGCGCCTGGGTCTGCCGAAGGACCCACTCGTGGCCACTCTCTATGAGATGGCCATCGGCGGTACCGCGATGGTCCTGATCGGCGTACTGCGCGGTGAGCCCGGACGGCTCCACCTCGGAGAGGTCGAGGCGAAGGGGTGGATCGCCCTCGCCTACCTGGTCGTGTTCGGCTCGCTGCTCGCGTACTCCGCCTACTCGTACCTGCTGGCCAACGCCCCGATCTCGTTGATCGGCACCTACGCCTACGTGAACCCCGTGGTCGCGGTGTTCCTCGGCTGGCTGATCCTCGACGAGCACGTCACCCCGAAGATCCTGCTCGGCGGCGCGGTCGTCGTCCTCGGCGTCGCGCTGGTGGTCAGCGCCGAACGCCGCCGCAGGGCCTGACCAGACCCGGAACCAGCGGGCCGCGGAAAAGGAAGAACCCGGGCTCCCATGGGGTGCCCGGGTCTCCCACCGCTGCCGATGCGCGCGGCAGCGGGTCCATAGTTGCCGGTCGCGCCCTGCCCCGAAAAAACACGGCGCGAAACTCCGACAATAGTGCGACGACATTCCGCGTCATCGTGGTATTGCCATTCGGCAGCCACCGAGCCAGCCGAAATATCCATCGAATCAACGGGTCCATCCGTCTCCCGCGATCAGACAACGAGGAAGTTCGCGATCGGTTACGGGTCCTGGCAATGGGTTCCGCAGTGTGGTCGAACGGAGTCCGCTGCCCGTACAGTTATCCGCAAGTTGCCTGGTCAGGACCGTTTTCCTGTCATGTCAACGACATTTGTCACAGTTCCGCTACAGCCCGAGCGTGATTCCTGCCGGACCGGAAAAGTCGTCGAAGAAATTTGTAACCGCCCCCATCAGGCGTCGTTACCACTAAGACGAATCCGTCAAACCCGAAAGGAAACCTCGCATAATGCAGGTAACACGCAAGATCGCCGCTGCAGCGGCAGTGGCGACCGTTGCCACGCTGGGCCTGGCCACCGTCGTGTCCGCGAACATGCTCACGGACTCCGGCGCCACCGACGCCACCAAGGCCACCAGCGGCCTGGCTGACGCGGCCTCGCTGGCCAGCAAGGGCGGCTACGGCGACGCCAAGGACAAGAAGTGGTACTGGGTCAAGGACAACGGCAGCCTCGTTGCCATCGACGACAACAACGTCGGTCCGTTCCAGGCCTGCCACAACTTCGTGCCGGTCAACGGTGTCGGCGGCAACGTGCCCGTCACTGACATCACGGGCATCGTTGGCCTGTTCAACGACGGCAACAGCGCGACCGCCGTCAAGACCTGCGAGCAGGACAGCAAGCAGAACAACGACGGTAAGGGCAAGTTCTACCGCGTTGGTGACGACGGCCTGGTCTCGGTCTCCGAGAACAACGTCGGTCCGTTCCAGGTCTGCCACAACGAGGTCCCGGTCAACGGTGTCGGCGGCAACGTGCCGATCAGCGACCTCACCGGCATTCTGGGCCTCGGCAACGACGGCAACTCCACCGACTCGCTGAAGACCTGCGAGCAGGAGTCCGCGCAGAACAACTGACCCTCCCTGGTCAGTGATGTAAGGACCCGGACCCAGTCGCCTCGGTGGGGCGATTGAACCGGATGCACCATCGGAGCGGCATCGGGAAGCAAGCCTCACTACTTCCCGGTGCCGTTCCTCTGTGCCCGCTGCGGTCAGCCCTGGCTTCACAGACTCCGGAGATCGAGGGTGGTGCCGCTGGCGAGCGGGCGGTCCAGGAGCGACCAGATGCCGCGGGCGGCTTGCTCCGGGGTGATCAGGCCGCCGGTTCGCTGGAGTTCGCGGAAGCGGTCGACAGCCGGGAACGCCTGCTCGTCGACCGAGCGGATCTC
>Ga0193742_1002544_pt1 | contig 10471 bp, 8 predicted proteins | sample L2c1metaG_FD_165511 | JGI IMG/M metagenome (GOLD analysis project Ga0193742, IMG submission 165511) | Soil microbial communities from a riparian zone of the East river system, Colorado, United States - L2c1 | ecosystem: Environmental > Terrestrial > Soil > Riparian zone | place: USA: East River... | reverse complement strand
GAGCACCGGGAACGCAACCAGGATCAGGATCGTGGTGATGAAGATGTTCCAGGTGAAGATGGGCATCCGGAACATCGTCATACCCGGTGCACGCAGGCAGATCACCGTGGTGAGCATGTTCACGCCGCCGAGGATGGTGCCCAGGCCGGCAACCGCCAGGCCCATGATCCACAGGTCCGCGCCGACGCCCGGCGAGTGCGTGACGTTGGACAGCGGGGTGTAGGCGAACCAGCCGAAGTCGGCGGCGCCGCCCGGGGTCAGGAACCCGGAGAGCACGGTCAGCCCACCGAACAGGAACAGCCAGTAGGAGAACGCGTTCAGCCGGGGGAACGCCACGTCCGGCGAACCGATCTGCAGCGGCAGGATGTAGTTGGCGAACCCGAACAGGATCGGCGTCGCGTAGAGCAGCAGCATGATCGTGCCGTGCATGGTGAACAGCTGGTTGTACTGCTCCGGGGAGAGGAACTGGGTGCCCGGGCGGGCCAGCTCGGCACGCATCAGCAGCGCCATCGCCCCACCCGCCATGAAGAAGGCGAACGAGGTCACCAGGTACAGGATCCCGATGTCCTTGGGGTCCGTGGTGTGCAGGAAGCGCAGCAGGGACGTTCCCTTAGCCGCACGTCGCGCCGGGTAAGGGCGCGTCGAAATCGGCTGGGGGGCCACGGCGGTCACTGCTACCTCCTGTGGTGCCGGGGGTTCTGACGAGGTGATCCTAGCTACCGGTCACCCGCTCCGGCGCCCCGGTCCCGGGCCGGTGAGGCGAAGGCAACAACCCAAGGGCTTCCCCGCGCGTCCTTCTCAGCGACCGAAGGCAGGTTGCCGAGAACAAAAGGAGGGCTCGCTGAGAGCGAAAGAAGGGGGTTGCGGGGATGGTCGGGGGCCGCGGGTACGGTCGTCGCGTTGGGGGAGCGGCACGTTGACAGACCCGGCCTAGCGGTCCTCTGGACAGCTGGATAACGGAATGATGACAGTTGCACAGCGAACAGAACGGCACGTCGGCGAGTCGCCTGCACATCCTGTGTAGCGAGCGGGACCGCAACGATCCGCGGTTCACGCCGTTAGACAGGGTGGAGCCGGGGGTGCCCGCGACAGGGCGGAAGCTTGTTCGCACGCCCACGACGCCTATGACTTTGACGCTGCATCTGATGCCGCTGAGGATGGAGTGCGTAACAACCGGCAGCTGGACGTCGACGCTCCAGGGGATGTCGGGAATGTTACGTACCCCCGGTCTGGGGTCGCCGAACGCCCGAGCAGGGTCGAAAGTAACGGAGGTCAATTAATGGGTCGCACACCCACGCGCGTCGGGGTGGTCGGTTACGGGTACTGGGGGTCGAAGCACGTCCGCGTGCTGAACAGCCTGCCCGATGTCGAGGTCACAGTGATCGACAAGGACGAGCAGCGGTTGCGCGAGGCGATGTCCAGCTTCCCGTCGGTCCGCATCGCTACCGACCTCGCCGATGAGCTGGACGCGCAGGACGCGGTCGTCGTCGCGACCCCTCCCGGAGCCCACGCCCCGGTAGCCCTGCAGGCGCTCAACGCGGGCCTGCACACCCTGGTGGAAAAGCCGCTGGCCAACTCGGTCGCCGAGGCGGAGGCGCTGGTCGCCGCCGCGAAGTCGTCGGACGTGCGGCTCATGGTCGGCCACACCTTCGAGTACAACCCGGCGGTCTGGAAGCTCAAGGAGATCATCAACTCGGGTGAATTCGGCAAGGTGCTCTACATCGACGCCGCCCGGCTGAGCCTGGGCCGGTACCAGAGCGACTGCAACGTGATCTGGGACCTGGCGCCGCACGACATCTCGATCGTGTCCTACCTGCTTGACGAGGTGCCGCAGAGCGTCTCGGTGTGGGCGCAGCACAACATGAGCACCGAGTTCGCCGACATGGCCTACATCAAGCTGGAGTTCAAGCGGTCGGCGGCGCCGGCGTTCGTCCAGCTGTCCTGGCTGCACCCGGAGAAGATCCGCCGGGTCACCGTGGTCGGCGAGAAGAAGATGGCCGTCTACAACGACATGTCCGACACCGACCGGATCCGGATCCACGACGCGGGGGTCGACCCCAAGAATGTCGACGAGGCCGCCTCGCACGGCTTCCCGGTCAGCTACCGCACCGGTGACATCGTCTCGCCGTACGTGCCGTTCCAGGAGCCCCTGCTGGTGCAGGACAACCACTTCATCGAGTGCGTGCGCACCGGCCAGGAGCCACGCACGCCCGGGGAGCGCGGCCTGGACATCGTCCGGGTGCTCGCCGCCACCGACGTGGCCAGCGCCACCGGCGCCCCGGCCCCGGTGGACGGCGCCCGCGACCTGGCCGTGTCCGGCTCCGGCAACGGGCGGGTGCGCTCGTGACCGCCGCCAACCAGCCCGTTCCGTTCCTCGACCTGGCCGGCGTGAACGGCGCCCTGCGCGGCGACTTCGAGCTGGCCTATGCCGAGGTGCTCGAGCACGGCCGGTTCATCAACGGCCCCGAGGTGGCCCGGTTCGAGACGGAGTTCGCCGACTACTGTCAGGCGGCCGCCTGCGTCGGGGTGGGCAACGGCACCGACGCCCTGGAGCTGATCCTGGCCGGCCTGGGCATCGGCCCCGGTGACGAGGTCATCGTGCCGGCCAACACGTTCATCGCCACCGCCGAGGCGGTCTGCTACGTCGGCGCCCGGCCCCGGTTCGTGGACGTGCTGCCGGACACCCTGCTGCTCGATCCGGACGCGGCGGACGCGGCGGTGAACAAGAACACAGCGGCGATCATCGGCGTGCACCTGTTCGGCCAGATGGTTGACACCGAGCGGCTGCTGAGGGTGACCGCCAAGCACGGGCTGGCCTTCATCGAGGACGCCGCGCAGGCGCACGGCGCCCGGTTCGCCGGCCAGCGGGCCGGGGGTGTCGGCGTGGCCGCCGGGTTCAGCTTCTACCCGGGCAAGAACCTGGGCGCGCTGGGCGACGGCGGCGCCGTGGTCACCCAGGACGCCGAGCTGGCCGACAAGATCCGCCGGCTGGCCGACCACGGTCGGTCCGCCGACAGCCGGTTCCACCACGACCTGCGCGGCCGCAACAGCCGGCTGGACTCGGTGCAGGCCGGCGCCCTTTCGCTCAAGCTGCGCGGGCTGGACCAGGGCAACAAGGGCCGGGTGCGGGCCTGGGAGCAGTACCTGGCCGAGCTCCCCGAGCAGGTCCGCCCGGTCACCCGGCACGCGAAGGCGGAAGCGGTCTACCACCTGGCCGTGGTCGAGGTGGACAACCGGGAGAAGGTCTGCGCGGGATTGACCGAGGCCGGCATCGGCTGGGGTCTGCACTACCCGGTGCCCTGCCACCTGGACGCGGCATACGGCGACTACCGTGCCGAGAGCCTGCCGGTGGCCGAGCGGGCCGCCGAGCGGATCCTCTCCCTGCCCATGTCCCCCACCCTGAGCGAGCGGCAGGTCGCCAGGGTCTGTGAAGTCCTCAGGAGTGTCACGGAATGACGCGTCCGCCCGACGCGACGCGGAGTGGCGGGGGCTCGAACTCGGGCTCCTCGCCCTCCGCGCCCAGCGGCCGACAGTCCCTGCCCGGCCCGCCACTGAGCGGGCCGGCAGGGGCGCCGTTCCGGCCGCCGGGTCCCCGCTTCGCGCCTCCGCCGCCGCCTCGGCGACGGCTGACGCCGGGGCAGGGAGCGCGCCTGGGCCTGCTCGCACTGGTGATCATCGTGCTGGGCGCGACCGCCGGCCTGGCGATCACGCTGCTGCTGCCCACGCAGTACGCCGCCCGCACCCTGGTCGAGTACAACGTGTCGGTCGAGAACGCCAGCGACTTCCTGCGCACCGACCGCAACCTCACCACTCAGACCGTGCTGCTGACCAGCCGGGCGGTGCTCGGTCCGGTGGCCGACGCCGACGGCATCTCGGCCGACGAGCTGGCCAAGCGGGTCAACGCGACCCTGATCAACGCCAACTCGGTGAACAGCGAGGTCATCCAGGTCGAGGTGCTCAACCCGGACCGCGCGACCGGCGTGAAGCTGGCCGACGCGATCGCCAACCAGTACCTGACCGTGGTCAAGGCCAACAGCCCGGCCAACTACATCCAGAGCCAGCTGGACGACGCTCGCCGCCAGCTGTCCTCCGCTTCCGCCGCGAACCAACCCGCGCTGCAAGCCCGGGTAGCCACCCTGCAGGGCCAACTGGACACCGAGAACATCACCGGCAACCGGGCCAACATCGTGGTGCCCGCCTACTCGGTGGCCGCACCCGCCTACCCGAACGCGGTACTCGCGGCGGCGACCGGCGCTCTCTGCGGGATCGTGGTTGCCAGCTTGGTCGTGATCGGTCTTTCCCGACGTTGGACGCGGAGTTGATGCGCAGATGACACGCGCCGGAGATGCGGGTCGCGGCGGTTCCAGCTCAGGAAACCCCGGGGGCAACCCGGGAGGGGGCAACCCCGGCGCCGGCTCCCGGCCAGGCGGAGGCCCGCCCGCCGGGCCGCCCAGGGGCCGCCAGCCGCTGCCCGGGCCGCCGCCGGTCATGCGGCCGCCCGGGCCGCCGCCGATGTCGGGGGCGCCCCGTTTCGCCCCGGCGCTGCCGCCGAGGCGCAAGCTCAGCGGCGGCCAGCGCAGCAAGCTGGTGCTGCTCACCCTGGTGCTGATGGCGGTCGGCGCGGTGCTGGGCTACGGGGCCTCGCTGGCGCTGCCAGCGCAGTACGCCGCGCGCACCACGATCCAGTACAACATCGCCGGCGAGAACACCGGCGACTTCCTCAAGACCGACCGCAACCTGACCACCCAGGTGGTCCTGCTCACCAGCCGCAACGTGCTGCAGCCGGTAGCCGACGCGAACGGCCTGCAGGTCGACGACCTCGCCAAGAAGGTCACCGCGACCATCCTGAACAGCAGCGACATCATTCAGCTGCAGGTCAAGGATCCCGAGCCGAACACGGCGATCACGCTGGCCGACGCCATCGCCAAGCAGTACCTGACGGTGGCCAACAGCAGCGGGCCGCGCGGCTACCTGCAGTCCCAGCTGGACGCGGTGAAGAAGCAGCAGGCCACCGGGGGCAACAACGCCGCCGACACCGCCGCGCTGGCCACCCGTGCCGCCACGTTGCAGTCGCAGCTGGACCAGATGAACCTGACCCAGAACCTGTCCTCCGTGCTGGTACCGGCGTACCCGGTGATGGAGGCGGTTTCGCCGAACAGGACGCTGGCCGGCCTCACCGGCGGGGTGTGTGGGCTGATCATCGCCGTGATGACCGCCGTGACCTTGACCCGTCGCTGGACCCGAAACTGAGATCCGGAACTGAACTGATCATGGCTGTGGTGAGACAGAGCAAGGTCGACGCGCCTCGGGTGTCCTGGCGGATGCCCCGGGTGCTGATGTACCACAACTTCGGCGAGGTACCGCCGGGCGGCGACCCGGAGCACCTGTTCGTCACCGAGCAGACCTTCCGCGCCCAGTTGGACCTGCTGCGCCGGCGCGGCTGGCGGGCGCTGAGCCTGGACGAGTTCGTGGCCACCCTGGACGGCACGCCGGCGCCCCGGAAGTCCTACCTGATCACCATCGACGACGGGCACGAGTCGGTGCTGCGCACCGCGGCGCCGATCCTGGCCGAGGCGGGTATCCCCTCGGTGCTGTTCGTACCTCCGGGCGTGCTCGGCGGCCCGGTGAACTGGAACCCGGCGTACCGCGGCGAGAAGTTGTCCAGCAAGGCCGAGATCGCCACTCTGGCCGGCACCGGCATGGAGGTGGGCGTACACGGCTACGACCACACCCGGATGTTCGGCATGGACGACGCCGAGCTGCACCGCAACGTGGTGCGCGCCCGCGACGAGGTGGCCGAGATGTTGGGCGGCACGCCCCGCTCGTTCGCCTACCCGTACGGCACCCACGACCGGGACGCGCGTCAGGCCCTGGCGGACGCCGGGTTCACGGTCAGCTTCGCGGTGGCCAGGGAGCACGGCCGGTTCGCGGTGGACCGGGTGTACGTCAAGGGCGGCGATTCGCTCCGGATGTTCCGGTTCAAGCTCTCCCTGGCCTACCGGTTCGCCTCCCGCGTCGGCGGGCGCACCCCGTGGCTGCGGCATCGGGTTCGGGACCTGCTTGCGCTGGTCAGGGGTGGTCGGCAGCCCAGTGCGGGCGAAGAGGCGTCACGACGGATCGGTGGCTGATCGCCGTGGTTGATCAAGATGGCTGAGCCCACCGCGGCCGGCGTGCCGGTGGACACCTCGGGCCGGGAGGACACCGGGCGCAACTCCGTCACGGTGGTGGTCTGGACGCTGGTCAGCCGGATCGCCGGGTTGGTCCGGGTGCTGGTGATCGGCGCGCTGATGGGCCCGACCTACTTCGCCAACATCTTCCAGGCCGGCTACGTACTGCCCAACACGATCCACTCCACCATCGCCGGCCCGATCCTGGCCATGGTGCTGATCCCCACCATCGTCCGCGCCCTGGACTCCGGCGGGACCGAGCTGGCCAAGGGCAAGCTGGCCAAGATCGGCGGCCGGATCCTGGGCGTCGGGGCGACCGGCGCGCTGTTGCTCATGGTGCTGTCCCCGGTGGTGGCCTGGTCGTTCACCGCCGGCGTACCGGAGCCGTTGCGGCACCGCGCGTGGATCATGACGATCATCCTGATCCTGTTCGTGGCGCCCCAGGTGGTCTTCTACGGGGTGTGCGCGCTCGGCGTGGCCGCGCAGCAGTCCCAGGGCCGGTTCGCCCTGCCGGCCGCCGCGCCGGCCATCGAGAACATCGCCACCATCGTCACGGTGCTGGTCGCGGTCTGGATCTACGGGCCTGGCCTGGAGGTGGATACCGCCCCCTACGGCCTGATGATCATGCTTGGCGTGGGTACCACCCTGGCGGTGGTGCTGCACGCCGCGCTGCAGATGTACGGCGCCTACAAGTGTGGGCTGCTGGTCATGCCGTCCCGGGGCTGGCGGGACGACCCGGAGGCGCGCGACGCGATCCGCCGGGTGCTGCGCTCGATCCCGGTGGCCGGCTGCCCCTCGGTGACCAACTACGTGTTGACCGCGGTGTCCAGCACGGTGCCCGGCGGCGTGCTCGTGGTGCAGCTGTCCTACCAGGTGTTCTGGGCGCTGTCCTTCCTCGGCGCCCGCGCGGTGTCGATGGCCGCGCTGCCCAGGCTGGCGGTGGCCGCCGCGGCCAAGAACGCGCACCGCTTCGCGGTGGCCTGGCGGCAGGGGCTGTACTACGCGGTGATCGCCAGCATTCCGTCGCTGTGTCTGCTGGCCGCGTTCGCCTATCCGACGGCGAACCTGCTGGCCAACGGCGAGCTGCGGAACGGCAACCTGATCAGCGAGCTGGGCGCCTGCCTGGCCGTGGCGGCGTTTGCCCAGATGGCCGGCGGAATCCACGACTACGGCCGCCAGGCGCTGTTCTCCCAGCTGGACGACAAGGGCCCGAGGATCGCCAGCTTCATCGGCCTCGGCGTCGGTGTGGTGGTGGCGTTCAGCACGCTGCTGCTGCCCGCCGACGGCACCCGGCTGGCCGGCCTGGTGGCCAGCGTGCTGGCCGGCGAGCTGGCCTCGGCGATCACCGTGCTGGCCCGGCTGCGCATGGCGATCCGGCCGGAGCCGGTGACCGAACGAATGCACCTGCTGGTGATCGCCCTGGCCACCGCCGCGATGTTCCCGGTGATCATTGCCGGGCGCTGGGTGCTGAACCTGCTGAACCCGGAACGACTGGCCGTGCTGGGCATCCTGCTCGGCGTGGGCGCACTCTCCCTGGGGGCGTTCCTGCTGGTCGTGCGGTTGATCGGGGTCAAGGTCACGGCGGAGGGGTCATGACCCAGACGATGCCACCCCGCGAGTCGGCGCGGCCCCCTGGCTCCCCGGCCGGCGCCACCGGAGGCTCCGGTCCGGGCACCACCCTGATCGTGACCGGCGCCGTGCTGCTCAGCGCGGCGGCCGGTCTGGTGGCCGCCCTATTCGGCTCGGCCGCGGCCTACGGGCTGGTCGGCGTCGCCTTCGCGGCCCTGTTGTTCGCCACAGCGGCGCTGTACCCGATCTTCGCCACCTACTCCTACCTGGCCACTCTGCCGATCATCGCCGGCATCGACCGGGACACCCTGCTCCCGCTGGTGCGGCCGAATGAGGCGCTGCTGGCCCTGGTGGTGGCCGGCGCGGTGTTCGGGGCGTTCCTGCGCTACGTGCGCGGCGACGACATCCGGCCCAAGTTCTACCCCGCGGTGGACGTGCCCCTCGGCGTGTTCCTGCTGATGTCCACGGTCTGGCCACTGACCTCGCTGACCCTGCGCGGGCACATCCCGACCGGCGAGGAATACGCGTCCATCCTGCCCATGGCGAAGCTGGTCGGCATTTACTTTCTGGTGCGCTATACGGTCACAAATGAGCATCAGATTCTGCGCACAATCCGGTTCATCGTCTGGCCGGGCGCGGCGGTAGCGCTCATCGCGGTGCTACAGACACTGCGCTTCCCACCGGTCACCGCGCTGCTGGACACCCTGTGGAACAGCGGCGCGAACGCCGCCAACCCGGACGAACTGGGTGAGCGGGGCAGCGCCACGCTGGGCTCCCCGATCGCCACCGGCGACGTGGTCATCATCTGCCTGATCCTGGTGCTGTGCTGCGGCGCCCGGGGCCTGTTGGGGCGCCGTGAGCGCCTGGTTCTGGCGATGATCCTGGGCACCGGGGTGTTCGCCGCCGGCCAGTTCTCCACCTGGATCGCCGCCCTGGTCGGGTTCGCGTTGATCGCCTGGCGATTCCCCGACCTGCGCAGACAGGCCACCCGGTTCGCCCCGCTGGCCCTGGTCGCGCTGGTCATCGGCGCGCCGGCGTTCTTAGGCCGATTGGAGGGAATCGGCGAGTACGGCCTGCCGGTGCCGGAGAGTTGGCTTGGCCGCTACGACAACCTGCGCTATATGTATCTGCCGCACTTCGATTGGGTGACCACTCTGATCGGCGTGTCGCCGAACACCTCGGTGGAGGCCGTGGAGCGGTGGCGCGAGGTCATCTACCTGGAATCCGGCATTCTGTACTTCCTGTGGATCGGCGGGATCCCACTGCTCGCGGCGTTCCTGTGGCTTTCCTTAAGAGTGTTACGCACCGTACGCCCGGCCATCCGCCATCCGGGTGCCTTCGGGGCATGCGCTTCAAGTTTGGAAATCGTTTGGCTCTTCTTGCTCGTTCTTACTCTCATTGACCCACATCTTCAGCTCCGCGGCACCGGAGACCTGATCTTCACGTTGCTGGCGATCACCGTTGGAGGGATCGATGCCCGACGTCGGACTTGACTCCGCACTGCCTGAGACGGCGACGTGGGAGTCGGTTGCGCGGCGTGCTGTGGATCTGACGGTGGCCCTCATCGCCCTTCTGGTGCTGGCAATTCCGCTGATCGTGATCGGCCTGGTGATCCGGTGGACGAGTGTGGGTCCGGCGCTGTTCCAGCAGCAGCGGGTGGGCTTCGGCGGCAAGACCTTCACCATGTACAAGTTCCGCACCATGCGCACCGGTGTCGGCGACGAGATGCTGCGTGAGCTGATCGCGGCCGAGCTGCGCGGCGAGGACACCTCGGTGGATGGCAGCTACAAGCTGGACAGTGACCCCCGGGTCACCCCGATCGGGGCGTTCCTGCGCAAGACCAGCCTGGACGAGCTGCCGCAGCTGATCAACGTGCTGTTCGGCGACATGTCGCTGGTGGGTCCCCGGCCGTGCCTGGAGTGGGAAGCGCGGATGTTTCCCTCGGAGTTCCAGCCCCGGTTCTCGGTGCGCCCCGGGATCACCGGCCTGTGGCAGGTCAGCGGGCGCTCCACGGTGAGCACCCTGGAGATGCTGCACCTGGACCTGACCTACGTGCGCACCCGCAACCTGATCGGCGACCTGTCCATCCTGGTCCGCACGGTCCCCTCGATGCTCCGGGAGAGCGGCGCCAGATGACCACGCTTTTTGTCGCGACCACCGGTGGTCACCTCGCCCAGCTGGACCAGCTGTCCCGACGCATCCCGGTTGACCCGGACTCGGTGTGGGTCACCCACGCCAACGAGCAGAGCACCTCGCTGCTGGCCGACCGGGACGTGGAGTACGTGCCCTACATCGGTTTCCACGACATACCCGGGGTGCTCAAGGCCGTCCCGCACGCTCACCGCCTGCTGCGCGAACGGAAGATCACCCGGGCAGTGTCCACCGGCTCCGCCATCGCGCTGGCCTACCTGCCCTACCTGGCCGCCCGCGGGGTGGAATGCCACTACATCGAGAGCGCCGCTCGGGTGTCCGCCCCGTCCGCCACCGGCAAGGTCCTGCGCCGGGTGCCGCTGGTGCGCACCTACGCCCAGTACCCGCACTGGCCGGACGACGGCTGGCTCTACGGCGGCAGCAGCTTCGACATCTACCTGCCCGCCGAGCAGCCCCGTGAGCTGGGTGACACAGTGCGGGTGGTGGTCACCGTGGGCACGGCGGCCGAGTTCCCGTTCCGCCGCCTGATCGAGCCGCTGGCCCCCCTGCTGGCCGAGGACGGCCCGCTGAGCAAGGCCACCGAG
>Ga0193742_1002541_pt1 | contig 10480 bp, 13 predicted proteins | sample L2c1metaG_FD_165511 | JGI IMG/M metagenome (GOLD analysis project Ga0193742, IMG submission 165511) | Soil microbial communities from a riparian zone of the East river system, Colorado, United States - L2c1 | ecosystem: Environmental > Terrestrial > Soil > Riparian zone | place: USA: East River... | reverse complement strand
GATTTCTCGGTCAAACATTTCTTTGATGAGCTGTTGTTTCCAGGAGGCAGCATCTCCTTCTTCCATCAAAGATAGCATGAAGGCTATCTTCTTTAGGTTCGTGTTGTATGATTCTGCATTAATCAGAATATACATCTAAAAATCTTGTAAGAACATCTTTAGGTTCTCGTGTCTTCCATTAAAGGGTTTCAGAAGGTTATGTTACAATTTCATCTCCACACATACAATTTACTTGCTCTTTTTCTTTACTTTTACCTTCAGAACAACATGCTACAAACACATGTTCTTCTTATTTTTACCTTTCCTCATGCGTAATGTGCATATTACATGCTAGCGACGCATGACTTTCATACATGCCTTTACTTCCTTGTTAAACACATGTAGAACATGTTTCAACCATGAACTATGCACATGTCTTCAACTTATATAAACTGTAGCTAGATACTGTGTACTCTAGCTAGTCTTTATTAGAGAACTTTCTACTTGAACCTAGCTTGACCTTAAGACAATACCTTGGAATAAAACCCAAGGCATTCTTTTGAGTCTTCAGAACCAAACATCTTTAGCAATTGACTGTCTTTGGTCACGACTGAAAAGTCTGAACCAATCAAAGTTGTAACAAAAGACTAGCTTATCAACATTTCACTTTGTTTCTATACAAGCGAAGAATACTCGAAACAACCAAACAAAACAAATGTCATTAGAAGGTCCTTGACCCAGTGACACCCTCTTGAACAAACAAGATGAATTCCAAACAAAACAGCCGAGCAAGTTCTATTAAAACAAGCTCGCCATCAATACAAGAACCAGAGCATTTAGCTTGAAGTGCTATCTTCTCACCAGGATTCAATTTGTTTAACAGTTTCTTCCCTCCACCACTTGATCTTGAAGTGATAATCCCTTTCACCACTCCTATCCACTCCCCTCCTATTTCACCCCTTGACCTCGAAGAAACTATGAATCTAGGAACAGAAACTGACTCAAAAGGAAAGAAGGTTAAGCTTAACCTTCCAAAACCCTTCAATGGAAATGCAAGAACCTAAAGACATTCTTGCAAGATTCTCAGATGTACATTCTGATCAACGCAGAAACATACAACATGAACCTAAAGAAGATAGCCTTCATGCTATCTTTGATGGAAGAAGGAGATGCTGCCTCCTGGAAACAACAGCTCATCAAAGAAATGTTTGACCGAGAAATCCTTGCAGGAACCGATCCTGACTTCGGAACCCTCGGAAACTTCATTGGCAGTTTGAAAGATGCCTTTGAACCCTACAATTATGAAGGCAACGCGTTGGAAGAAATGAAAGTGTTGAGAATTGGGGACACACTGATTGACAAGCATATTGCCAAATACAAAATGCTTGTTACAAAGGCAAAACTCAAAGATGAGAACCCAATCGTCATCGACTTATTCTGAGAGACTCTATCAACATCTCTGCAACAATGATTCCTGACTCTGGAAAAACCACCAAAGTCATTGAAATAATGGTACAAATGGGCCTCGAGGCTCAACAACAACTACAAAAGGATGCAATGCATTCTTGGACAAATGAACACCGGAAAACTGGAATGAAAGACGACAAGAAGACAGAAGGGAGAAAATGGAATTTCTCCAAGAAAGACCCAAATGTTATGGATGTGGATGTTATGACGGTCAAGAAATGAGAAAGATGCATGAAAAATGGACTATGTTTTAAATGCAAGAAGAAGGGACATCTCGGAAGAGATTGTCCACCCGACGAAGACAAAAAGAAGGCACCAGTTGCCTCCTTTTCACCAAGAAAGATGAAAGGAAAAGACACCCATACCCATATCAAAGCCCTGGTGGCTTTAATGGACAAAGAGGAGAAAGAGGCCTTGTTCAAGGCAGCAGAAGAAGAGGGTTTTTAATGCAGAGAGCCGCCTCGATGTCAGTTTCTCCAAGTCTCGATATTTTCTCTGTTTATACCGCTAGAATAGTCTCTAATTCAATGACTATTCCAATCAAAATTAGTGGGAAAACTGAGAAAGAAAGTGTTGAAACACCTGGACTTCTAGACAGCGGAGCTGGAGGAAAATTCATAGACCAGAATTACACAAGAAAATCTGGTTTTAAAATCCAACAGCTGGAACAACCGCTAAAAGCCTTTTATGTAGATGGAACAGAAAACAAACGCGGAACTATTAAAAGTTTTGTGGATCTTGACCTTACTATCTTTGGAAAAAGAAGAAACACCCAATTATTTGTTACCAGACTCGGAAAACAAAAAATCATCCTCGGATTCCCATGGCTAAATGAACACAATCCCAAATAAATTAGAAAACTGGAGAATTCTCTTGGAGAAACTCCGAAAACGGAAAAACTCAATTGATGAAAATCAATAGAAAACCAATGGATAACTCAACTCGACTTTCTTTACAAAAGAAAGAAGAAACCACGGACAACTCAACTTCAATGTCTAAAAACATTGATGGGAACTTTAAGATTTCTCCCACGCACACCAACCATGAGAAACCTGACCTACAGGCCTTCATCAACAATGAAAACGATGAAGAAGAACTCTTAAACAGACCAATAAATCCTTTATTGGACGAAGAAAATCTTATCATCCAAATGATAGGAAACACAAAACAAGACAAACCAAACATCTGGATAAACGCGAAACTGACAACTTCTCAGCTTCTCCATCAGACACACAATGAGAAAAAGAAAGTTGTTCCTCTGAAAGAACAAATACCGGAAGAATATCACAAATTCCTAGATGTTTTTGACAAAAAGAAAGCAGACCGTTTCCCTGAAGAACGAGTTTGGGACCACAAAATTGAGTTAAAAGACAGATTTGTTCCCAAATCCTTCAAAAACTACAATCTTACACCGATAGAACAAATCAAACTGGACAAATTCCTTAAAGAAAACTTGGAAAAGGGCTATATCCAACCATCACAATCTCCTATGGCATCACATTTCTTCTTTGTCAACAAAAAAGAAGCAGGAAAATTACAACCATGCCAAGATTACCGTTATCTGAATGATTGGACAATCAAGAATGCCTATCCACTGCCACTCATCTCTGAGATTATTTAAACTTAAAGGAGCCAAGTATTTCGCTAAACTTGATGTCCAATGGGGTTACAACAATATCCAAATCAAAGAAGGAGATGAATGGAAAGCCACTTTCAAGACAAATCAAGGACTATTCAAACCAACAGTTATGTTCTTTGGAATGTGTAATTCCCCTGCAACCTTCCAAGGAATGATGGATTCTATTTTTGACGACATGATCACTGGCACTTTGATTATTGTCTATATGGACAATATGTTCATCTTCCACAAAGATCTGAAGATTCTCAAAGAAAACATGAAGATCGCTCTAAAACGTCTAAGAGACAATGACCTTTACCTGAAACCCTCAAAATGTGAATTTCACAAGACAAAGATCAAATATCTGGGAATGGTTATTGAAGAAGGAAAGGTTTCCATGGACACCTCAAAATTGAAAGGAATTCAAGATTGGCTGGTCCCCTCTACTGTCAAACAAGTTAGAGGATTCCTCGGTTTTGGAAATTTCTACCGCTGATTTATTCAAAATTTCTCCAACATCGCACATCCGCTAAATGTCCTTTTGAGAAAAGACAAAAGATTTGACTGGACCCAAGAATGCCAGGATGCATTCGAGAATATGAAAAAGTGATTCACTGAAGAACTGTTCTTGGCTATGCCAGATCACTCAAAGCCCTTTCAAATTGAAAGCGATGCATCGAAATATGCTACAGGAGCGGTCCTCTCACAATTGGACTCAAATGGCGACAGACACCCGGTGGCATTTTATTCTAAAACATTCTCACCTGCAGAACGGAATTATGACATTCATGACAGAGAACTACTGGCAATTATCCGAGCTTTGGAAGCCTGGAGACATTATATTCAAGGATCTGGGCATACGACAATCGTTCTTTCTGATCATCAGAATTTGACCTCTCACAAAGAAGCCAAAAAGTTGAACAGACAACAAGCCCGATGGTTCTTGTTCTTATCTGAATACGACATCAAATTAGTTCATACTCCAGGAAAGAAGATGATTCAATCAGATGCTTTATCTCGACGACCAGACCATTGTCCATAAGAAGACAATGATAATGAAGATATGATTCTCTTACCTGAGAATCTCTTCATCAATCTTATTGACATTGATCTTCAATGACAAATTGCCAAAGTGAATTCTATGGACAAGGACGCCGAGACAGCTCTCTTGCTTCTGCTAAATGGACATACTACTGATGACTGGACATTGGAAATTTTTGAAGACAGAAATATTCTTTTCTATCAAGGACGGAATTATATTCCTCTGGACAAAGAATTACGACGAACTATTCTGAAGACTTTCCACGACCACAAAACCGCTGGACATCCTGGAGAACTGCAAACTTATAATGCAGTACAACAACATTATTGGTGGCCAGGACTTGGACCTTTTGTGAAAAATTACATTCAAGGTTGCGGAATCTGTCTCCAGTTGATATTCATGGGCTCAGCTAGCTCCTTGGACATATGCTTGGGCATTATCAGATACTGACTGGCTCCGGTCATGGCTGTAAAGCCTGAATCGGTCGAAGTCGTAACACCTTGTAACAAAACAATCACGAGTGAACAGACAGGAAATCTTTTACTTGAAAGTCTTTACAAAAGATTTGGACTACCTGACAAAATCATTTCAGACAGAGGACCACAGTTTGCATCGAACTCCTTCAAAGAACTGCTAAAGATCTTAGGCATCAAATCTGCCTTATTGACTGCATATCACCCACAAACCGATGGAATGACAGAACAGACAAATCAAGAGATTGAAGCATACCTGTCAATCTATTGCACTTCTTATCCAGAAGACTGGCCAAAAGCCTTACACCTTATGGAATTCACACACAATAACCGATGACATGCTGACCGAATGAAAACCCCCTTCAAACTTATGTTTGGAGAATCTCTGATATCCCTTCCACTTTCATTCGAAAACACAAAGTACCCTGCTGTAGAAGACAGAATGAAAACCTTGATCAAGAACCAAGAAGAAGCACTAGCAGCACATGAACCTGCTAGAACATGCATGGCTGATCGACGGAAATTGACCTTTATTCCGTTCAAGAAAGGAGACAAAGTATGGCTTGATTCAAGAAACATGAAGACTCAATACAACAAGAAGATGAAACCAAAACGAGAAGGACCATTCATCATCGCAGAAGTTCTTGGACCAGTAACTTATCAACTCCAACTCTCTTCTTCTTGGCAAATCCATAATGTCTTCCACGCCACCCTCCTTCGATCTTACAAAGAAAATGATATCTACAGATCTAATTTCCCTGAACCGCCGACAGAACTTGAAAGTGAAGAAGAAGTCTATGAAGTAGATTCAATCATCAATCATTGAAAATGAGGACGAGGTTATCAATATTATGTGAAATGGAAAGGATATCCTATCTCCGAAGCATCATGGGAACCAGAACAAGCTTTCTCCGACGATGGAGACATGCTTACTCTTTACAAAAACCGACATCAACTCTGAAATTTCTCAAAAGAAATGAAGACAATCCTCAAAAAGACATCTTTAAATCTCATCACTTTCGAAGACATTATCAATGAATAAATCAAACTCTTACAGAACTCCGCCGAAGAATATGACAAATTTCTGAAGCTTCTTGACGACTTGATAACAAGAATAGACCTGACCATGGACTCAACAAGGCCTACTGTTATAAAGAAAACAGTTTGTTTCACAGAACATAACGAAGTCTTCTTGATTCCTCCTTGAGAAATCCCTACCAGAAACAATTTGACTATCCAATTTCTTGATTCTCTCTACTGAAAAATGCCTCCCTCCAGAACCTCTCATTCTTGCCCGACTGCTTTCACTTCTGACAACTTGTTTCATTTTTCTTCCACCACCACTGACATTCAACATGCTTATTTGTTACTTGCTGGCCGAAGACATGCCCGAGACAACTACACAACTTTTGTATTTCTCAGACAAATGGCTGTTCGACAAGAAGAGGAAATGGAAAGACGACAACAACTGGAATTGAATGAAATCAATTTAATCCACAAATTTGCTGAAGCAGCTTTTGAAGAAGCTTGCTTTAATGGACTTGACACCGTTCTCAAAGAATTCATCGTCATCAAAATAGAACAGGTTCTTCTCCACCAATTGTACCATCTGATTCATCTTCTCTTCCTTCCCCTCTTCAATGACCTCAACGACTGCCTATTCCTTCTCCAATCATTTCTCAATCATCTTTTGATTCTGAACATTTGACTCCTTGAGCCCCGGTTGGCTCCTTTCATAATCCAATAGTTGTTGACGATGACGATTCCAACAACGACACTGCACGACCACTTGATAATACTCAATGCTCCCGATGTCAACGATACATCTATAACAGTTTTCATTCTGAAGAATACTGTGACACGATTTTTGTTCCTGGGCCCCTGCTATGGTCTGCTGCCGATTTGGCCTTCACGGTCATCTGATGTTGGATTGTAGGGAGATTGTTTGTACTTGGTGTGACAGATTGGGACACATCATCGACAACTGCCCTAATCTTGACTGAACATTTTCAAATCTGGGATTTTCGAAGATAGCGAGGGTAGTGTTACGATTTCATCTCCACACATACAATTTACTTGCTCTTTTTCTTTACTTTTACCTTCAGAACAACATGCTACAAACACATGTTCTTCTTATTTATACCTTTCCTCATGCATAATGTGCATATTACATGCTAGCGACGCATGACTTTCATACATGCCTTTACTTCCTTGTTAAACACATGTAGAACATGTTTCAACCATGCACTATGCGCATGTCTTCAACTTATATAAACCGTAGCTAGATACTGTGTACTCTAGCTAGTCTTTATTAGATGAACTTTCTACTTGAACCTAGCTCAACCTTAAGACAATACCTTGGAATAAAACCCAAGGCATTATTTTGAATCTTCAGAACTGAACATCTTTAGCAATCGACTGTCTTTGGTCACGACTGAAAAGTCTGAACCAATCGAAGTCGTAACAGGTTAAGCTTAACCTTCTTTCCTTTCGAGTCAGTTTCTGTTCCGAGATTCATTGTTTCTTCAAGGTCTAGGGGTGAAATAGGAGGGGAGTGGGTAGGAGTGGTGAATGGGATGATCGCTTCAAGATCAAGTGGTGGAGGGAAGAAACTGTTAAACAGATTAAATCCTGGTGAGAAGATAGCACTTTGAGCTAAATCCTCTGGTTCTTGTATCAATGGCAAGCTTGTTCTATCAGAACTTGCTCGGCTGTTTTGTTCAGAATTTGTCTTGTCTGTTAAAGAGGGTGTCACTGGGTCAAAGACCTTCTAATGATGCTTGTTTTGTTCAGTTGTTTTGAGTTTTCTTCGCTTGTATAGAAACAAAGCGAAATGTTGATAAGCTAGTCTTTTGTTATGACTTTGATTGGTTCAGACTTTACAGTCGTGACCAAAGACAGTTGATGCTAAAGATGTTTGGTTTCAAAAGACTCAAAAGAATGCCTTGGGTTTTATTCCAAGGTATTGTCTTAGGGTCAAGCTAAGTTTGAGTAGAAAAGTTGTCTAATAAAGACTAGCTAGAGTTACACAGTTTCTAGCTACAGTTTATATAAGATGAGAACATGCGCATAGCGCATGAATGAAACATGTTCTACATGTGTTCGACAACGAGGTAAGAGTCTGAATGAAAAACATGCATTGCTAGCATGTAATATGCACGTTATGCATGAGGAATGATAAAGAAAACAAGAACATGCATTTGTAGCATGTTGTTCTAAAAGTAAAGGTAAAAGTAAAAATAAATCGTACGTGTGGAGATGGAATCGTAACATATGGCAGCTTATTTTTCAAACACCTTTGCTTTTTTTTCAAGAGATTTGTTATTGTTAAGCTTGGAGTTTGGATGGAGATGTCAGGTCCAAAGTCGTGCGAGGCATTGGCTTCAACTTATAGCTTGCGCCGCTCTCTTGATGGTTGCCTTGAATTTTGGAGGTCCGGGCAGAGTAGGAGAGTCCAGAGTTAGGCCAAGAAGAAGCTTAAGGCAGACAAGAGCGAGTTAAGAGAAGTAAGGTTGCTAAGTTGATATTCAAACTGGCGAATTACATACTACAGCTCGAGTATCTATACAGATAAAGACATAAACAAATAAGGAGATATTTAGGAGAGCATATAATTGCAGAATGGAACATATAACAAAAAGACTTGTACTCTGAAGGATGTTGAAGGATGCTGACTCAAATCCTTGCAAGTCCTTGTGGCGACCGAAACCCATGACCTCGAGAACTGGTGTATGCACAATATGATTGGCCTATGACATGGAATGTGTGTGGAGCATGGTGGGCTCTGGTTGTGCTGCGGTAGATAGCGCATGGTGCTGGTTGGTAATGGAAATGATAAGAATAGAGATTTTTTGGTGGTATCGGAGTAGAGGAAAAATTCCGACAGAGGTCCGATATAAGTCCGACGAAGGTGGCTGGTGGTAAGGGTGGCACTGAACAATGATGAGGTGGCCATCATCAGAGACTCCGCCGGAGCTGTCCAATGATTGTTCTTTGGAAAGAATGTGACCAAGCATGGACCATGACAGTTATTTTGACAGTTGCATGACAACAGCGTGCTGTTTGTGTGTCCCCAGACATCCTTTTTTGGTAACAAAGGCAAGTAAGTATGTATGCAGATCAATTGACCATAGCTGGAATTATAGACTTTGGATGGCAAAATAATATTATAACATTATTTGAATGTACTATACTACATAGAAAATTGTTTTTGAAAAAGATCAAGTGAAAAAGTGTAAAAATGAATGTCAGACACTGCGATGCAAACGTCTTAAGTTCATTTGCGGTGTTTGCCAAAAGTCACATGATCCGACAAACTTGTTGGGTCAATAGCATTCACTTTGTTCTCCCTTTGCTCCGATGACTAAATTACAGCACTGCACGCAGTGAAGTGTGGTCAATGACAAAATTCAAAGCCAAAGTCAAAGTCAATTGACGGTCAATATTCTCTCCTGATTTGAAGGTTAAATTTAAGCATTTTATCTTATTCTAGATAGCTGTACTAACCTTACCTATCATATATGGCTCCGCCCCGCAGAAGGACAGTTTGTGGAATCCTTTTTTATAAAAAAAAACAGGGCCACCTTGCGAAAATTTCCAAACAATAAGCAAGAAAATTAGCTGGAGTGATGGTCGTCAAAAGTTCATCTAAGCTAATTACCTGGTAAGCTCTGGTAACTGGTCAAGGTAAGTTTTGGTTGCATTTTGACTGTCATTGTCAATGACTTTGCTGTATTCACATGACCGGCACATCACTCATTGCAGGTATACGGGGTTTCGACTGTGCGACGCCTGGGCAGCCAAGGCACTGACGGGTCACGGCAAACTGATACCGGGTGCACACATACCTCCATTTATAAACCTCAGGTCCAAATATGCCAACTTGTTCATTCAGAAAGCTGCCACTGTTAAGTACCTCAAATAACCGGTTCAGGTTCGGTACAAGCCGCCTTCTTCTGTCAGTGATTGTTTGCTGCGCAAATATATAACATCAGCAAAAGTGCGCGTCGAATATATCCGAATACATTACCATATACAGTAATAGTAACATAAACTTCGAAATCGAGCATACACATATCTGAGAAGCGATCTCTTTGTCATTATGCTACCACCATAAATGTGAACTTTAGCGCCTATTCGGATGTTTATTTAGTGACCCAGCCGTATGAAAAATGTTCCCGATATATCAAAATAATATAGGCTCGAACAGGTTCGAACCCACACCGAACCACCGAACTCATATGAACCTGAGGTTCGGTGCAGGTTCGCCAGATTTTCATGAAACCCGAACTCAGGGTCACTCACCTATGTGTGGTACATGGCTTCTAATCAGCCACTCAGATGATCGCATCCGAGTCGGAACTGCCACAAGAAATGATATGGCAAATACCACTCATACACTAGATTACAACCAATAGCCAAAACCCGCAAAGTAAGACTTCTTACTTAAAATAATGGACACGCAGGGCCATGCGATAAGATTCCCTTGCCACCCCTGATCATGCAGTCTCCAGGTGATGTCGAGGCCCAGAAGCAACATGCCGTCGATACTAGTGTCATTTACTCGCCCACGGACATTCAAGAGTCCAGTCCTCGGCACACAGAGCCTGCGACTCGCCTCCCTGCAGAGTTCCGCACATTAAGTATCCATGTCGAAACGAGGGTGAGCGAGGCTGGAGGAGGAAAGGAGGAGGAAAGACGTAAACGCGCAGTAAAAGGTTAGAATCGATCCGTTAGATTGAAATTCTTTGATAATTCTTAAATTCTGTTAATATCATAGAACTTTCTGCCTTGGATTGGCACAAGATCTCTGCGGAGGAGGCCCTTACTCGTCTGGCCGTCTCCCCGAAAACCGGGTTAGACAAACCTCAAGCCCATCGTCGTCTCCAACAACACGGAAAA
>Ga0193742_1002539_pt1 | contig 10482 bp, 7 predicted proteins | sample L2c1metaG_FD_165511 | JGI IMG/M metagenome (GOLD analysis project Ga0193742, IMG submission 165511) | Soil microbial communities from a riparian zone of the East river system, Colorado, United States - L2c1 | ecosystem: Environmental > Terrestrial > Soil > Riparian zone | place: USA: East River... | reverse complement strand
AAATGGTTCTTCCGCGTGACGCCGGTGGCGGCCGACTTCGCCAGGATCTATTACGATTTCCTCAAAGACATGAAAGCGGCCGGCGCCAAGACCGACAATGTCGCGCTGGTCCACGACAACACCGAGTACGGCACCTCGGTGGCCAGCGTGATCACCAGCGTGTTCAAGGAAAACGGCGCCAGCATCTCCCAGGATATCGCCTACGCGGTCAACGCCACCGACGTGCAGAGCCAGGTGTTGCAGCTCAAGGAGAAGAAGCCCGACGTCGTGATCATGATCGCCTACGCCTCCGACGCGATCCTGTACCAGAAGACCATGCAGGCGCTCGACTACAAGCCGCCGATGATGATCGCCGACGATTCCGGCTATTCCGATCCCTCCTTCATCAAGGCGGTCGGCAAGATTTCGCAAGGCGTCTTCAACCGTTCGTCGTGGAGCGTCGGCCCTGCGGGCTCGCCGAGCGCCGTCATCGCCGACATGTACAAAAAGCGCAGCGGCGACGAGATGGACGATACCGCCGCGCGGCAGATGCAGGGATTCTTCGTGCTCTGCGATGCGATCGATCGCGCCGGTTCGACCGATCCCGCCAAGATCCAGGCGGCGCTGAAGGCGACCGACCTCAAGCCTGATCAACTGATCATGGGCTACAAGGGCGTCAAGTTCGACGACAAGGGCCAGAACATCCTGGCGTCGGGCCTGATGATCCAGTTGCAGGACGGCGAGAATTATGTCGCGGTCTGGCCGAAAACCGGCGCCGAGAAAGCGCCGGAGATGCCCTACAAGGGCTGGTGACCAAACAGAGGCGGGGGACTCGTCCCCGCGCTTTTTCCGCTTGCTGCGACCCCCGTTGGCGTGGACGATCGGCTGAATTCGACCCTCAAGGATGACCCCGGCGGCAACCGCCAATCGAAGAGACGCGCGGCTTCATGTCCTCCATTCTGGTTCAGGTGATCGTCGGCGGACTTCTGCTGGGCGCGGTCTATGCGTTGTTCTCCTCCGGCCTCACCCTGATCTGGGGCATGATGAACATCGTCAATTTCGCCCATGGCGATTTCGTCATGCTCGGCATGTACGTGGCCTATGTGATCTGGGCGTTGTTCGGCGCCGGTCCCGCGCTTGGCGTGCCGGTCGCGGCGCTGCTGCTGGCGACGCTCGGCATCATCGTTTATTTCGCGCTGATCCGCAGCATCATGAAGGGCCCGATGCTGGCGCAGATCCTCGGCACCTTCGGGCTCGCGTTGTTGCTGCGTTACTCGGCGTTCTGGTGGTTCGGCGCCAATTATCTGTCGCTGCCGGAAAATATCGTCGGCGGCACCTTCGATGTATTCGGGATCAGGATCCAGGCCTCGCGGCTGCTGGCCGGCGTGGTCGCGCTCGCGGTGACCGGCGGACTGCATATCCTGCTGACCCGCACGACACTGGGCTCGAAGATGCTGGCGGTCGCCGAAGACTCTTCCGCCGCGCAATTGATGGGGATCCGTCCCGATAGCATGCAGGCGATCGCCTGGGCGATCGCGGCCGGCGTCACCGGCATTGCCGGCGCATTGATCGCGACCTTCTTTTATGTGGTGCCGACGGTCGGCGAGACGCTCGGGATCGTTGCCTTCGTCACGGTGTCGCTGGGCGGATTCGGCAGCGTGCCGGGCGCGCTGGTCGCGGGCCTGCTGATCGGCGTGATCGAGTCGCTGTCGGCGTACTGGATCGGCGCCGTCTACAAGGACATCGTGGTCTATTCGCTGTTCCTGTGCTTCCTCTGGTTCAGGCCGCAAGGTCTGATGGGAAAATCTTGATGGGCAAATCCTGATGGATAAGTCCTTGATGCGGCGCCTGCTGTGGCCGTCGGTGGCGCTTGCGCTGGTGATCGCCTATCCGCTGTTGTTTTCGACGCCGTTCCAGCAACGGCTCGGCGCGCTGGTGCTGCTGTACGCGATCGCCGCGTCCGCCTGGAATATCGTCGGCGGTTACGCCGGCCAGGTATCGGTCGGACATGTGGTTTTCTTTGGCTGCGGCGCCTATGGGGCGATGGGGGCGTATGCGCATTTTGCATTGTCGCCGCTGGTCGGCATTCCCGTCGGTATCGTCGTCAGTGTCGCGATTGCCGCCGTGATTGGCGTGCCGACCTTGCGGTTGTCAGGCCATTATTTCAGCATGGCCACGATCGCGGTCGCCGAACTCGTGCGATTGATCGTCACCAACACCGACTATCTCGGCGCCGGTGTCGGGCTCAGCGGTCCGACCGTGCCGCGCAATGTGTTCGATCTCTCGTTCATCTCGGCGCTGCCTTATTATTATCTGTTCTTGACAGTGCTGCTGGTGACGCTCGGCATCACCTGGTGGATGGCCGACAGCCGGATGGGATTTTATCTGCGCGCCATCCGCGACTCCGAGCGGGCGGCGCGGTCGCTGGGGGCGCCGGCCAGCCGGGTCAAGCTGTATGCGTTCATGCTGAGCGCCGGCCTCACCAGCGTTGCCGGCACGCTCTACGCCACGATGTTCGGCTTCGTCGATCCGGACTCCGGGCTCGGCATCCTGATCTCGGTGAAGATGCTGATCATGGCGGCGCTCGGCGGCGCCGGCCTGTTGTTCGGCCCGCTGGTGGGCGCGGCGATCCTGGTGCCGCTGGAGGAAATCTCCAACAATCTGCTCGGCGGCAAGGGCGCCGGCCTGACCTTCGTGGCGTATGGCGCCATCATCGTGCTGATCGCGCGCTTTCAACCGGGCGGCATCCTGACGTTGATAAAGCGCCTTTCGGGCAAACGCGGCCGATCGATCGAGAACCCGGGCGCGACGGGAGCAACCCATGCTCCTTGAAGCCCGCTCCGTGACAAAAGCCTTCGGCAGTTTCAAGGCCGTCGATAGCGCCTCCGTGACGCTGGAGCAGGGCGATATTCTCGGCCTGATCGGGCCGAACGGCGCCGGCAAATCCACCTTCTTCAACTGCCTGACCGGCGATTTGCAGATCACCTCCGGCAAGGTGCTGTTCGAGGGCCACGACATCACCGACATGACGCCGGAGGGGCGGGCGCAGCTTGGGCTGGCCCGCACGTTCCAGGTGCCGCAGACCTTCGAGGGCATGTCGGTGCTGGAAAACGTGATGATCGGCGCATTCCTTCGCACCTCGCATCGCACGGAGGCCGAAACGAGGGCCCGCGCGGTGCTGGAGCGCACGGGTCTCAGCCGGCTGGCGGATGCACCGGCGCGTTCGCTTGGAACACCCGGCCGCAAACGGCTCGAGATTGCGCGGGCTCTCGCCACCGAGCCCAAGGTCCTGCTGCTCGATGAAGCGATGGCCGGCCTCACCCAGCGCGAGGTGCAGCTTGCGATCAATCTGGTGGGCGACATCCACCGTTCCGGCATCACGCTTGTCATCGTCGAGCACATCATGGAAGTCATCATGTCGCTGGCGACGCGGGTGGTGGTGTTTCATCAGGGCCAGGAGATCGCGCGTGGCAGTCCGCGCGAGGTCACCAGCAATCCGGCCGTGGTCGAGGCTTATCTCGGCAAGCGCGCCGCCAAGGCGGCCGCCGGCCACACGCCGATCGAACTGATGGGCGGGCCCGCAACATGATCGATCCCTTGCTCAAGATCGAGCATCTGGAGGTTCACTACGGCGATCTGATCGGCGTGTCCGACGTCTCGCTCGAGGTGCCCGAAGGCAGCGTGGTGGCGCTGCTCGGCTCCAATGGCGGCGGCAAGACCACGGTTCTCAACGCCATCGCCGGACTGATCCCGCTGCATTCCGGCTCGATCGTGTTTGCGGGGCAGGAGATCGGCGGCCAGCCGGCGTTTTCGATCGTGCGCAAGGGCCTCGCGCTGTCGCCGGAAGGCTGGCGGCTGTTCGTGCAGCAGAGCGTCGAGAACAATCTGCTGCTCGGCGCGACGCCGCTGCGCGACAAAACGCGCACCAAACCTTTGCTCGATCGGGTCTACGAAATCTTTCCGAAACTGGCCGAGCGGCGCAACCAGCGCGCCGGCACCATGTCCGGCGGCGAGCGGCAGATGCTGGCGGTCGGTCGCGCGCTGATGAGCGATCCCAAACTGTTGATGCTGGACGAGCCGTCGCTCGGTCTCGCGCCGGCCGTGGTGGAATCGATGTACGAGACGTTTGCCCGGCTGCACCGTGAAGGGCTGACCATCCTGCTCGCCGAGCAGTCGATCGAACTGGCACTTGAAGTCTCGGATTTTGCCACCGTGTTGCAGGTCGGCAAAAGCGTATTGTCCGGCACCGCCGCCGATCTCGCCAACGATCCGCAGGTGCAGAAGGTCTATCTCGGCACCGGGTGAGACCCACCGTTGTAAGTCGGGTTACGCTTCGCCAGCCGAGGTAACCCTGTTTGGCATGGGCTCTGTCCGATATTGCCCGTGCGCCTGCGAGCGAAGCGCATAATATTCGCACCATGGCCTATGACGCACCAGAATTTCTGACTCGCGATCAGTTCATCTCCCTGCTGATGGTAGGCGACGTGACGCCGAGCGGGCTGGCGCCGATAATCCCGATAGATCACGAGACGCTGCTTATCAGGTTAGGCTACGTTGTGAACTTGCAGGGACGGCTCAGGATCACGACACACGGCAGGCTGCGCCTGGCGAGCATTGAGAATATCCCTGGGCCCGGGAACACCGGGGCAGGGACAACCCAAACCAGGCCGCGGCCAGGATCAGGCGAGGCCAACAAGATTTAGAGCGGACAGCACCGCAATCGGGTGTCGTCCTGATTACGATATTCGTTCTCGCGAATTAGGCCACGCGTATTGAGTATTCAGCCTAATTCATCGGGGTGCCCGATCGCCCCAGCCCCCGCTCCCGATCGGGTGCTTTCAGAACGGCCCCAGTAGCTCGCGCCCTGGGGCCGTTCTGTCTGGGTAAAGAAGAATCCGCCGTCAGCGCCGCATGGTCGATCGGCCATCCGGCCTCGCGCAAATGCGCGCGCCGGATGATAAACTCCGCGTCATCCCTCCGTAACGGCCCTGCCGTTATCGCTGCGCGCCGATATTGGCGCGCCTCGATGGATGTTGTTCAGCTTGATAGTCGCTCATCCTATTGGCGGGAAAGTCGCCAGCAGCTACCCGCAGGCAGGGAAACAACCTGCAAGCGGCTATCCTTCGCGCTGCGGACGCAGACGCAGGGAAGGCAAGTCGGTAGCTGGCGGGAGAGTGCGGCCCGTTGGCAATTTGCCACCGCCCGGGGTAACTCTGTTTAGACTGTGTTCGATACGATATTGCTCGTTCGCTGGAGAACGAAGCGCATATGTTCGCTGCATGGCCTATGACGCATCAGAATTTCTGAATAGCGATCAATTCATCTCCCTGCTGACGGTGGGTGACGTGACACCGACCGGGCGGGCGCCGACAATCCCTATCGATCACGAAACGCTGCTTGTCAGGTTGGGCTACGTTGTGAACTTGCAGGGACGGCTCAGGATCACGACGCATGGCAGATTGCGCTTGGCGAGTATTGAGGCGTCCCCTGGGGCGGGGAAAACTCAAACCGGGCCGCTGCCAAGATCAAATCAGGTGACGAGGGGTTAAAACAGGCCGGCACCCCAATCGAGTGCGGTCTTAATCAGGACATTCGTTCTCACGAATTAGGACACGCGTATTAATCCTAATTCATGGGGGTGCCCGATCTCCCCAGCCTCATCCCTGATCGGGTGCTTTCAGAACGGCCCCAGTTGCTCGCGCCCTGGGGCCGTTTTGACGCCCAGTCTGCCTCGACGGGCAAATCAGTGATTTGCCTGTCCAGCCCCTTTCGCAAAAATATTTTCATTTACGTTTGACCCAAATCACCTGCGTATTATCGCCGTCCCGTGCCCCATGAGAGGGGCGTATCGCGATCGTCACGGACGTTGGGTGCGGGATGCGGTGGACGCGAAGGCGCTATTGACGAACGGCGCTAACGCGGACGGCGAAGTCGTGTGGTCCTGACGCCTCGGTGCTGGCGTCAAGCTTCCGGGAAGCAAACTTCTTAGGGGGTGACGGTGGCAAGAAAGCCGATCACCGGGGAGAGCACGAAGTAAGCCGTAAAACCATTGCGCAGGGAAGGCCGGACTGCTTCCGCTGAACCTGTATGCTCGTGTGCGCTTTTTGCTAGTGCATCTTGGCACATGAGACCGCGGGTGCAGCGCGCACCCGGTCTTCCCTGCGCCCTCGATATTTAGGGCGAACGAATTTGAAAAACTCGGACAAATAATGTCGCGAGATCGCGAAGGCATATCCAGCTGTCATGCCCGCCATCGGGCGCGCATGCACGCGCCCCGGTGGCGGGTATGACGGCGGTGGCTGCAGCAACTATGATATCAACGATGTGGATCGCGGCCTGGCCGCACGACAAGACGAGCCGTAGATCAACCGCTATCGGGCGCCGGCAAATCGGCGCCGGCCTATTTGATCTTGTCGTAGGCTGTAGCAAAATCCGTCAACGGCAGTGGAATGTTGATGGTCTCCTTGTTGAGCGTCTGAAACGACACTTTCATCTGCTTTCCCGCCTTCAGCGCCGCAAGTACATCGGGCGCGATCGGCGAGCTGGCGTAGCAGCCGCGGTTTTCGCAGGTCCGCAGCTCCATCTCGGTGGCCTTGCCGTCGTCGACCTGGAATCGGGCGCCGCCCGGCAGGCTGAACCCGAGCGGCAACTGCACCAGGATCTCCGGCGCATGGGTATCGTTGGGCACGCGGATGTTGACCGAGACCACGGTTTGTCCGGTCTTGCTCAACACGGCGGTCTGTTCCATCGCGCATTCAAGCGGTGCCTCGCGGCTGGCGCTGGCGCATCGGACGGCCCAGCCGGGCGGCGGCGCCGCTGCTGCCGGGGCGGGCGCAGCAGGCTCGGCGGCGGCCGGAGGCGCTGCAGGCGCGGGTGTTGCCGGTACGCTCTGGGCGGTGCGCGGCGCGGCGGCTTTGGCCTTCGCCGGCGCCTGCTGAGCGTGGCCGAGCCCGATCGACCCGCAAGCCATGACAGCCGCGAGCAACATGTTTTTCGCACAAATTTTCACTGATCCGGCTCCAGCACGAATTCGAGGGCAAATATCTTTGAGGATGAATATTATCGGATCCGTTGGTCCGGTCGACGTCAACCTACTCGGCGGCTTCCTTGAGCGAGCCGTGCGCGTCGGCGTGCGTATCCTGGTCGGCATTGGCCGGTCGTCCCCAACCCGCAAACGCGTTCGACAGCTTGTCGAGATAAAGATAGATCACCGGCGTCGTGAACAGCGTCAGCGCCTGACTGACGATCAGGCCGCCGACCATCGCATAGCCGAGCGGCTGGCGGATTTCCGAGCCGGTGCCGGTGCCCAGCATCAGCGGCACGCCGCCGAGCAGCGCCGCCATCGTCGTCATCATGATCGGACGGAAGCGGAGCAGGGCGGCCTTCCGGATCGATTGTTCGGACGTCAGATGCTCGTCGCGCTCGGCCGAGATCGCGAAGTCGACCATCATGATGCCGTTCTTCTTGACGATGCCGATCAAGAGGATGATGCCGATCAGGGCGATCAGGCTGAAGTCGTATCCGAACGCCATCAGGATCGCGAGCGCGCCGACGCCGGCCGAAGGCAGCGTCGACAGAATCGTGATCGGGTGAATGTAGCTCTCGTAAAGAATACCGAGGATCAGGTAGACGACGACGAGGGCCGCCATGATCAGCAGCGGCACCGTGCCGAGCGATTGCTGGAACGCCTGCGCGGTGCCCTGGAAGCTCGAATTGAGCGTCGACGGTGCGCCCAGATCGGTCATCGCCTGCTGCACGGCGTCGGTCGCTTGCCCCAGCGCCACGCCCTGCGCGAGGTTGAAGCTAATCGTAATGGCCGGGAACTGCCCTTGATGGCTGATCGAGAGCGGACGGACCGGCACGCTGGTCCAGGTCGCGAACGTCGCCAACGGCACCTGTTCGCCCGTGGTCGGCGACTTCACATAGAGCTTGTTGAGGATGTCGAAGTTTTCCTGCAACTCGGGCAGAATTTCCAGGATCACATGGTAGCTGTTGAGCTGGGTAAAATACTGCGTGACCTCGCGCTGGCCGAACGCGTCGTACAGCGTATCGTCGACCAGCTGCGGCGTGATGCCGTAGCGCGACGCCGTGTCACGATTGACGTTCAATTGCAGCGTAGTGCCTTCGCTCTGCTGGTCGGTCGCGACGTCGCGCAACTCGGGCAGCGTCTTCATCTTGTCCAGGATCTTCGGCGCCCATTCGTTGAGCTCGCCCAGATCGGCATCCTGAAGCGTGAACTCGAACTGGGTTCGCGTCGGGCGGCCGCCGAGACGCACGTCCTGCGCCGCCTGCATGAACAGCCGCGCGCCCTCGACCTTTTCGAGCTTTGGACGCAGCCGGGCGATGATCTGCTGGGCGTTGGCGGTGCGCTCCTCGCGCGGCTTCAGGGTGATAAAGACGTTGCCGTTGTTGCCGGCCCGGCCGCTGCCGCCGATGTTCATGGCAACCGACGCAACATCAGGATCGGCCTGCACGATCTCGCCAAGCGCTTCCTGTCGCCGCTTCATTTCGATGAACGAAATATCCTGCGCCGCTTCGGAAGTGCCCGAAATCAGGCCGACGTCCTGCTGCGGAAAGAAGCCCTTGGGAATGATGACGAACAGATAAACCGACAACGCCAGCGTTGCGAAGAAGATCACCAGCGTCGTCCGCCGCCAGCTCATGGCGACATCGAGGCCGACCTCGTAGGCGCGGAGCATGGCGTCGAACGCCCGCTCGCTCCAGTCGTAGAACTTGCCGTGTTTGGTCTCGCCATGGGCGCGCAGGAAGCGGGAGGCCATCATCGGCGTCAGCGTCAGCGACACCACCATCGAGACGAAAATCGTCATGGTCAGCGTCACCGCGAATTCGCGGAACAGGCGCCCGATGATGCCGCCCATCAACAGCAGCGGGATCAGCACCGCGACCAGCGAAATGCTGATCGATACGATGGTGAAGCCGATTTCACTGGAGCCCTTGAAGGACGCAGCCAGCGGCTTCTCGCCTTCCTCGATATAGCGGGTGATGTTTTCCAGCATCACGATGGCGTCGTCGACCACGAAACCGACCGCGATGGTCAATGCCATCAGCGACAAATTGTCGAGCGTATAGCCGAATATCCACATCAGCGCGCAGGCGCCGAGCAGCGCCAACGGCACGGTGACCGTTGGAATCACGGTCGCCCAGAAGCTGCGCAGGAATATGAAGATTACCATGACGACAAGCGCAATGGTCAGCAGCAGCGTGAACTGCACGTCCGCAACTGCCGCGCGGATGGTCTGGGTGCGGTCGCTGATCACCTCGATCTTGATCGCTGGCGGAATACCGGCCACCAGTCGCGGCAGCAGCGCCTTGATCTTGTCGACGGTGTCGATGACGTTGGCGCCGGGCTGCTTGTAGACCACCAGGAACACGCCGCGCTTGCCGTTGGCCCAGGCCGCCTGCTTGGCGTCTTCCGGTCCGGTCACGGCCCTGCCGATGTCGCGGATCCGCAGCGGACCGCCGTTGCGGTAGGCGACGATGACGTCGTTCCAGTCCTTGGAATCCAGCAACTGGTCGTTGGAGTAGATTGTATAAGCCTGCTTGAGGCCGTCGATATTGCCCTTGGGGCTGTCGACCGTCGTGTTGGTAATGACGGTTCGGACGTCTTCCAGCGACAGGCCCTTGACCACCAGTTTGGCGGGATCAATCTGGACCCGGATCGACGGCTTTTGCTGGCCGCCGATCGTCACCTGGGCGACGCCGGAAATCTGGCTGATCTGCTGCGCAAGCTGGGCGTCGACCGAGTCGCTGACGGTGGTGATCGGCAGCGAATCCGAGGTCGCCGACAGCAGCAGGATCGGCGAGTCCGCCGGGTTGACCTTGCGATAGGTCGGCGGCGAGGGCAGGGATTTCGGCAATTGGCCGCTGGCAGCATTGATGGCGCCCTGCACGTCATTGGCGGCGCCGTCGATGCTGCGGTTAAGGTCGAACTGGATGGTGACGGCCGCGGTTCCCAGATAGCTGGTCGAGGTCATCTGGGAGATGCCCGGAATCTGCGCGAACTGCCGCTCAAGCGGCTGCGCCACCGAAGAGGCCATGGTTTCCGGACTGCCGCCCGGCAATGTCGCGGTGATCTGGATGGTCGGAAAGTCGACCTGGGGCAGCGGCGCGACCGGCAGCAGCGGGTAGGCCACGAGGCCGACGAACAGAATGCCGGCCATCATCAGCGAAGTGCCGATGGGATAGCGAATAAAGGGTGCCGAAATCCCCTCGCTCATTCCGATTTAACCTTGGGTTGGGCCGGATCCGAACTCGCCACCGCCGAACTGACGAGGGTGCCGGGTGAGACCTTGTACTGGCCCGTGGTGATCACGCGCTGTCCCGGTGACAATCCTTCATCGACCACCGAACGTCCGTCGATCGATTGCGTGACCTTGACCTTGTTCAGTACCGCCTTGTTGTTCTCGTCGACCGTATACGCATATAGGCCGTTGGTGCTGTGCTGAATCGCCCCGTCCGGAACAACCGTGGCACCTTTCAGCG
>Ga0193742_1002538_pt1 | contig 10485 bp, 13 predicted proteins | sample L2c1metaG_FD_165511 | JGI IMG/M metagenome (GOLD analysis project Ga0193742, IMG submission 165511) | Soil microbial communities from a riparian zone of the East river system, Colorado, United States - L2c1 | ecosystem: Environmental > Terrestrial > Soil > Riparian zone | place: USA: East River... | reverse complement strand
TTAAACGCCCCCCATCATAATTGCTTTCCTCTAGTGGCATCAACTGCATCTTTATCTTATCATTGGTCTTCCGCTCTGCTCACACATGTCTTTTTTTCACCCACTAAGTACTACTAGCTTCCCTTTAGTCAACATACTTTTTTTTTCCGCCTTTGTTATAGGATTTGTTCTTTTTTTCTTTCATTTTGTTTACCTGCCAGACAATCAGTTTGGTAATAGATGCGAATTTTGGTCCAATAACTTGTTGCAAAATGAGATCTATGAGCTCATGGAGCCAAATTGTCTTGGTGTCGCACCGATTCATTCTTTCCGACAGAACACCATCTCTAGGTCGGATATTGGGCGCGGAGCGTGCTTTGGCATGCCTACATTTCGCATTGAACATATTTTGGACTTGGGGAAGCACCTTAACTTTTATCGAGTCCATATTTTGTTCTTGTGAGTTTTCGAAATTCTACCTTCAGAACTGTATCCTCATTAAACGCCTAACAATAAATTAGTACTTTTACTCCCTTGATATTCTCAGCCATCTTTCATGCAAGTAATGGCCAAGTCAAGATATCCTACATCGACTCGCTCTTTAACTCTGTCAGCGCCATGACAGTCACTGGATTGTCCACAGTGAACTTGAGTTCTTTGACTCATTGGCAACAGACTATTCTCTTCTTGCAAATGTGTCTGGGCAGCCCAGTGAGTTCGATCCCTACACGTATGATCAAACAGCCGATTGAGATATTTGCAAGGTCCTTGTTTCCTGGGTAATGGTCTTCATTCGCAGGTCAGACTTCGTTCCTTCAACTTGATCACTTCACTGCATTGATTTCAACTCCAGATATTTTTTTGCCAAGAAATTTCAGCACATTCTCGAAGCAGCCGCTGCAAAGAAGACTGCAGGTCTCACCTCTCAACCTGCAGAAAATCACACAAAGTCATGTCTCAAACGTTTAACGGCCTTCGCAACTGGCAAGCCAATGACAACTGTGGACGCAGACGCCATAAACGATTTAAAAGAAGAAAAAAGCAGATCAATACGAAAGCTTACACCAGATATGATTCAACGCATGGACGAACCACCCAAGCCCATCAATCCCAGTGGTAATCCTAGTGGTTGGGTTACTAGTAGTGAATATCTCCGCCCTCCTGACCGTGGACGGTCTTTCACTCCAACGCCAGAATCCTCCGAGGAATTTCCGTCCAATCGTCAGGCCCGCGCTCGTAGTGCCTCACCTGACATCCAATCAAAAAAGTACGTGGCTAGGCTCATCGCCACTCTGTAGAACGCCCTGCCTAAAGTATTTCCAATTTATTAGCAAAGGTCGTAGACGTCTATCAGATCCCGGCCCAACCCTCCGTATGCCTTGTACGATTTTCAGAGAAGTTAATACCATCTTAATGTTGTTGCAGCTCGCACACACAAATCCGAGTCCAGATCAGAAATTGAAACTTCTCCTACAAGTTATCCTTTTCTTCGAGTGCATACGGTGGAGTTCGCCCCTCCACCGAGACGTCATGGATATTTAGCCGAACCAGTTATCATAAAAAACCAGCCTGTCTACGAAGGAATTCGTAGTCGACGACCATCGGTAGCCGCAACGTCTGTACACACACGTGCCAGTGGGCGCACCCGTGGCAGTCATCCCATCATGCACCCTCACCACAAGAGAATGAACCGGGATATGGGAGGATTCCCGATGCCTTGGTCAATCGTTGGATCTCTCTTTACAAAAATATTTCCTGGTCTCAAAGGGAAAATTACGAGGACGGTTACGATACCCGTGACGACGTCCTTGACGCCTGGTCACGAGAATAAGCCTGGGTCGAAACACGCGCCGTACCTCTCGTTCAAAGCTCGTGTGGGCCCGAATTCTACTTTCCATTTCCTGACGGGCGACCAGCTAGACGAAATTGGTGGCGTAGAATATCGAGCTCTAAATGCACTTCTTTGGATTGTCGGTGGAGTAAATCATCTTTCTTTGCTATCATCCACTACTCACTCTATGTTGACCATGTGCAGTACCACATTGGTATTCAACTAGTTGCATTCACTGTTATTGCACCGTATATTTCCACAAATCGATGGAAGCCTATATTTCAGACACCTGTTCATCTTAACTCTACTTGGTGAGGTTATTGAGATACTTTTCTATGAAATCAAGTGAATCTGATTTTGAATGATTAGGTTTTCGCTTTTTCAAGTTGTCTCAGCGTATACAAATACTGGAATGTCCTTGGTTGATCAATCTATGGTTCCGTTCCAGCAAGCATACCCTATGATTATTTTCATGATATTGCTTATTCTGGCTGGAAACACTGCTTTTGTCAGTCTTTCCGCTAATATATCCCGTGTGGATTTTCCTTACGTTTTTTCTTCAGCCGATTTTGTAAGTAATGCAAGCTGCTTTGCTGTTTCTCAGGCTCATCTATTCCTTTGCCACAGCTTGCGTTTCATGATGTGAGTATCTTCACAAATCTCACTGTTTCGCCTTTCTCAAATATTTGTGAGCCTAGTTGGTGTATCAGCAAGGTCATTCGCAAGGCTTCGCGGTTACAGGAAACATTACAGTTCCTACTAGCGCACCCTCGACGATGCTTCATATATCTCTTCCCATCTCATCAAACATGGTTTTTGTTCACGATCGTGCTGGGACTCACGTACGTTCACGATCTTCCTTCTGCCTTCTTATATAAGCTGATTATTTTTTACATAGACTCATCGACTGGTTCTTCTTCTTGGTTCTCGATATCGACAATCCTGCGTTGGATCAAGTTCCGGTGGGAGTTAGGGTTATAAATGGCTTGCTTCAAGCCAGCTGTGTAAGGGCAGCTGGTTTTGCAGTCATCCCATTGTCTGCGCTTGCCCCTGCGGTCAAGTTCGTCCGCAGTCTTTTATGATCTACGGCCTTAATCTTTATTTTTTGTAGGGTTCTTTACGTCGTGACGATGTATATCAGTGTTTGTGCGTCTGTATTTAAATCACAATTCTGGCCTATCTGACTCCAATCTTGTGCAGATCCGATTGCGATGAGGTTTGTTCAAGAACCAATATTGTCGGTATCATTTTTAACCCCTTTTCAAAGCGTGCGCTCTACAAATGTATATGAGGAGCAATCTCTTGGTATATTCTATGACAACGAGGACGAGCCTGAGGAATGGTTCGAGACTTCTGGACCTCGAATGAGTGTTTGGAGTCGATACCTAGCCATGCATGCTCGAAGGCAGCTAGCTTTCGGCAAGTTTTCTGTTGTAAGTGATTGATGACTCTTACACATGATGATAGATATGTGGTGGTTGGCTTTGGCTCTGTTCCTCTCTTGTATCATCGAGGTGAGCGGCTTCTTACTATCGTCCTCAAATGCTGAATCACTTGATACTCGAAATTTTTAGAGGAGTAAACTTGAGAATCCCGATGATTTTGAATGGTTCAATATATTCTCAATCAGTTCGTTCGGGTATATCCTTAACCGAGGTTCTCTACTCATTAAGTACTGTGCTCAGTATTCGAATTAGTATCCGCTTACGGAACTGTTGGACTCAGTTTGGGAATTCCAGATGTTGGTCGTATTCAATCTATCATTATGCGTCCGTTAATCTCTAACCGACATTTTCAGCAAAACTATTCTTTGTCTGGAGAATTTGCAACTCTGACCAAGTTGATCTTCTGTCTTGTCATGATTCGGGGTAGGCATCGTGGGCTGCCTGCTGCGATCGATCGAGCTGTTATGTTCCCAGCCGAACTCCGGGAAACGGACGATTTGATTCGAGAGAATAAAAGACAACCCTTAGCAACTGACGGAGACTCTGGGGATGCGCAGGCCACCACGTATCGAGCGTCAACTCCGCCAAGTCGTCCATTCCGATATTCTGAGACGACGAACGGTAGTCATCACGCACCTCCGGTACATCAGAGAACTCTGAGGCGATTCAGTACGAGTAAAGAGGAACTTTATGATGTTGCAGAGAATGGACAGGCCAGTGAGTGTGACCGAGATGAGATCGTAGGCCCGAGTCGGAGTCGGCCGGACACAGGTGCAGAACTTCATGCAACTTGAATGATCATATGCAGTACATGGGCTAGCGCCCGAGCAGCGAAAACCGTCATGCATGATAGAATGATTAGGCTGGGCATTTTTGATACTTATTAGCGTATTAATTTCTACAATTCTACACACTGGCAGTCACCAGTGTGTTTACTTATGAATTACTTGTCTAATTACATGCACTTATAAAGAGGCCTCGTGGCTTGTCATCGATTCATCTGTCAAATCAAGTCTTCCACCATATCTTTGTTACCCTTTTGGGGGCTTATCATAGGATCTGCTCAGTTTCTATGCCTTGAGGTCCAGTCATGCGTCATCCATGAGGCTATTTGAGTCTTTTTCTGCAGAGTACAAAATGGCTAAAGAAGGGAGAGCAGTTTGTTTCCCCCTCCCTCGATCGAAAAAGTTTGCCATTATGCCATACGCCAGTACCCATGGCTCAGAAACCCACTTGAGTGATTTCATCGGACGCGGACATGAGGTATAACATCTCAAGATCTTTGATTTCGCACTTTCACAACGAATGTTGCTTACAGTAGTAATATTATTTGTTTTTTCAAACAGAAGTATCCGGTTAATGTCGACCTCTGTGATCTCATGCAAACAATGAAGTTGGAAGAGAAAGGAGTGAGATTCTCTGTCATTTTGCCTTTTGTTTCCAATCGACATCTAAATCTCCTTCTTTTCTGGAGGTAGAATACCCCCGAAGATATATTTCTAGCCGTGGCTCCCTCTCCACCAAATGTCCAAGACGATCTTATGTCAGAATATCCGAACCTCAATGTAACCCTGAAATCCAGATTCCTGTCAATGACTTGTGACTTACAATCCTTCTATCAGTCCGATGTGGTGTTGTGCGCCGAGCTTCCACATTCAGACACGAGCCAAGAGCCGTTTTACGGCTGCGCCTATCTGCAATCCATCCGATCTCAACTAGAGGACTACCCCACTACCGGCGGGGAGTATCTCGATGCCATTTTCACCCATCGAGAAATCCTCCATTCCTATCCCGCCGTACATCAAGACTGCGCACGGGGTTTCAGTGACCTAGCTTACTTGCTTGAGAGGAGAGCATGGCGATCAGACCGGGAGGCAGATGTAGAGGCAGTGACGGCGTTCCGATATGAAGCATGGGTCACTGCATCCTTCTTGTACGTTTCTTCTCCACACAATATTTTCTGTGCTGGCCTCACCAAATTGGAAATATCCCATGCTTCTAGTTCCTCTTCCTGAATGCAATGTCATCCAAATCAATGTTTATGTCTGTTATGGCGATGATGTAGATTGCGCTTTTTGCCTGGAGGCTCTAATTTCTTTTTTTTATACCCGGCCAGAGGCGCTCTGATGTATAATGGGTGACTTTCCATAAGGCTAACTTGATTTCTTCAAGTCCAAACCTTATATTTCGGAATTTAAAAGTGTACCTGGCAACGAATATTTAGCTTTTTTTTCTAAACCACAACGACCTTTGAAAAATTATAAACTTGGGATAAGGCGACCTATCGTCCCGGCACCATGGATGAAGAAAATGACTGTGTACTTTTTCATGCAGGAGACTGAGGAGTGTGAGGTGCCGCTGACGAAGTATTTGATGCTCACCTGACCGCAGCAGATTGCTCGATCCCAAAAAAAATGACTGAAATGAACACTGCTTGACCGTCCGAGTTCGAATCCGTCGTTAGCTTTGTGACAGGCTGGACTCTTAAGGGAATGCGTACAGATGAGCTGGCTGCATGGAACAGCGTGGACGATGGAGGAGACTAGCTAGGTTGCGGCTGTCGATGTAAGGAGGAACGAAAGACCCGACGAGCCTTATTTTGGCATTGGAAAAGGGGCTTTTAGTATCTGAGACTGTAAGGGTGTATCCATCCGGCACTTCGGCAGAGGATAGAGTTGAAAGTCACCCAATAACTCAATGTCGACTTGATACGCACTACTCTTTGCAGAGGTGAGATTCTTCAGAATGCTTATAAGGCATAAGTTTAACGAAGACAAACGGAGCAGGCACCCAGGTTTCTAACTTCTATGTAAGGTCTAGTGGCTTTCAAAATTAGGTGGTTCTGTCAGGCCTTGTGACAGCTCCTAAGAGCCGATAGTCTCGACGCCGTTGTGCCCGGATTGAGAATTCTCCATATAAATCAAAAGTTGAACATGAACATGCTCTGTCCACAAGTCCCCTCATGGCAGCACGACCGTCGAGGTCATTGGCTCAACAAGGAGTTTCTAAATTTGGTCCTGCAGGTAACTCTTTCTCTCGAAAATCCTTCGTTTACGACGGAAGAACTTGACTCTCATTGCTCAGGGTCAACGTCAAAGGCTGCAGATGGTCCAAGGAATAGTTTCGTAGTTGGGGGTCCATCACAAACTCGGAGACGTAAGTTTGAATCTGATTTTGAAACAAGAGACTTTGAGGATCACCATCATGCTCAGTGAATCAGCAAGATCAAGATACAGCAGACGAGGAAAACCAACGGGAAGCCGTGCTCACTCTCGTTCAGACATGGTTGGAAAGACTTCGGTTGATTAGTGTCATTGTAAGTTGTCAACGTCCCACAAAAAATATAGACTCAGGAACTATGTTTATGCAGACAACATTCTTTGCCTCGCTTGAATCAGGTTTACTTGGAAGGACAATTCCTTCTTCGAACAAAATTCTATCAGGAGCAGGTCTACTCTCAAATATTTGCTTTATGGGCGCTTTAGTCATTCATACTCATGCAGGTGAGAGCTCCTTTGCCATTTTAACCTTCCAACGACGCTTCATTTCTCTTGCAGCTATTATATCTTTTCTCGGCGCATTTTTTCTCGTCCGGTATAAACTCGCAGTTGCCCAAAAAGAAGAGAAAGAAGCTGAAATAGAGAGGATCAACTCACCGATATCCATCTCCTCGACTGAAAACGCGAGAGGTTCTGCGACCTCCCCTGACGCCGATGACCTGCGGAAAAACCCTGTTTCTGGCCGTGCCAGAGTAAACTCTCTATTCTCAGGAGACCAAATTATCTGGACCACTCATCCTCACTTGGTGCAAGTCGGCCCTTTCCAAAGACAAGCTCCAACTGAACTATTAGCACGATGCCATGCTCTCTGTCTCTTTCTTTCTTTCCTCGGTTTCGTGTTAACTCTCATTGGTCTGATATCTTTTGCGTGGGATCAACTACCGCTGAGCGTTAGTGCTTTTGCATCCGCTTCGATGGGTTTCTGTTGGGTTGCTGTGATCTTGATAATCATCACCCCCTCAACTAAAGCTTCACATATCTATTACGATCGTAAGTCTCGTTAGACCCCTTCGGTTGCTAGCTGCCAAGTCCTTTACCAGTTGAATGTAGTATGTACTTGTTATGCTGACAAAAAGACACCACTATAGAAAGGGTCATATTTTCAATTATGCGTGTTGTTCGGTGGAAGTGCCTAGCACCAGGTAGCTGTGGCTAAAGTTCGTCAGCGATTCAGTCAGCAATGTTATGAATATGAATGACTCTGAGCCAACTACATAGTGTTCCCCAAGTTGCGTGATGAGTGGAGATTCTGCCAAATACAGTTATATTTTGCGCCTCGCCCAACGCCGAAAATTTGTCATCCTGTCATCCGCCTTCGAAGCCTTTGAAGCTGTTGCTGCAGTGATAGAGACTTTTTTTCCATAAAGTTGCTGGTGAGCGATCAAGGAGGAGGAAGAAATTGAATGCCAAATTCAGTATGTGACAACTTGAAGGTCATGAATAACTAGAAGTGTTTTGTTGCTTCGAAAAAGTCGAAAATATTACTTACATGGCTCCCAAAAATCTTAAGGAAGGTCGTGCCAAATTTAACAGAAACAATCAAGACACGCAATAATGAACTCGACGAACATGGAAAGGCGTTTGTGAGGAAGCCGTGACTTAGCAAAAGGATGTGGGAAACAAACGGACATGTAAGTGACAACGCATAATTAGAATTATGACCTTTCTAGTGGTGTTTTTTTGTCAGCATAGAAGTATATACTATATTCAACCTGTAAAGAACTCGGCAGCAAGCAACCGAAGGGGTCTAAGGAGACTTACGATCATGATAGATATGTGAAGTATTGGTTGAGGGGGCGATGAATATCAAGATCACAGCAAGCCAACAGAAACCCATCGAAGCGGATGCAAAAGCACTGGCGCTCAACGGTAGTTGATCCCACGCAAATGATATCATGCCAATGAGGGCTAACACGAAACCGAGGGAAGAAAGAAGGAGACAGAGAGAATGACATCGTGCTAATAGTTCAGTTGGAGCTTGTCTTTGGAAGGGACCGACTTGCACCAAGTGAGGATCAGTGGTCCAGAAAATTAGGTCTCTTTGGGATAGAGATTTCACTCTGACACGCCCGGAAACAGGGTTTGTCTGTAGGTCATCGGTGTCCGGAGAGGTCGCAGAACCTCTCGCTTTCTCAATCGAGGAGATGGATATCGGTGAATTAGCCCTCTCTATTTCAGCTTCTTCCTCTCCTTTTTGGGCAACTGCGAGTTTATACCGGATCAGATAAAATGCGCCAAGAAAAGATATTATAGCTGCGAGAGAAATGAAGCGTCGTCGGAAGGCCAAAATGGCAAAGGAACCCACCTGCATGAGCATGAACGACTAAAGCGCCCATAAGGCAAATATTTGAAAGTAGACCTGTTCTTGATAGAACTCCGCTTGGAGGAGGAATAGTGTTTCCAAGTAAACCTGATTCAGTCGAGGCAAAGAATGTTGTCTGAATAAAAATAGCTCGTGGGCCTGTATATTTTTGGGACGTTGACAACTTACAATGACACTAATTAACTGAAGTCTTTCCAACCATGTCTGAACGAGAGTGAGCACGGCTTCCCGTTGGTTTTCCTCGTCTGCTGTATCTTGATCTTCCTGATTCACTGCGCACAGATGGTGACCTTCATAGTCTCTTAATCTCAAAATCAGATTCAAACTTACCTCTCCGAGTCTGTGATGGACCCACAACTGCGAAATTATTTCTTGGACAACCTCCAGTCTTTGACGTTGACCCTGAGCAATGAAAGTCAAGTTCTTTTGTCGTGGACGAAGAATTCCGAGAGAAAGAGTTTACCTGCCGGTTGAAGAGGAGGACCAAATTTAGAAACTCCTTGTTGAGCCAATGGCCTCGACGGTCGTAGTAGTGCTGCCATGAGGGATTGTAGATAGAGCATGTTCATGTTCAACTTTGATTTATATGAGAATTCTCACCCCGAACACAACGGAAGAGACTGCGTCTTGACCTCCTTGACCCGACCAGAAAGGAAAGGTCGGCTCCTACGCACTGTCATAAGAGGCCTGACAGACGACCTAATTTAGACACCCAGCAGACCAGACCAAACCTTACATAGAAGTTAGAACCTGGTGCCTACTCCAATTACCTTATGCCTTCTAAGGATCTCAGTCACCAGGTAGAGTTTAGATGAACAGGTGTCTGAAATATGGGCTGCAATCGATTTGTGGAGATAGACGGTGCAATAACAGTGAATGCAACTAGCTGAATACCAATGTGGTACTGTACATGGTCAGCGTAGAGTGAGAAAAAGGATGATAGCAAAGAAAGATGATTTAGTACTCCACCAACAATCCAAAGAAGTGCATTTAGAGCTCGCTCGGTATTCTACGCAACCAACTTGGTCTAGCTGGTCGCTCGTCAAGGAATGGAAAGTAGAATTCGGGCCCACACGAGCATTGATGAGAGGTATGGCGCGTGTTTTGACCCGGGCTTATTCTCGTAATCAGACGTCAGGGGCGTCGTCGCGGGCATCGTAGCCGTCCTCGTAGTTTTCCTTTCGAGACAGGGAAAATTTTTGTAAAGAGAGAACCAACAATTGACCAAGGCATCGGGAATCCTGCTTCATTCCCTTGTGGTCAAGGTGCATGATGGAATGACTGCCATGGGTGCGTCCACTGGCATGTGTGTACAGACGTCGCGGCTACCGATGGTCGTCGACTACGAATTCTTTCGTAGACGGGCTGGTCTTTTATAATACTAACGGGCGAGTGAAAAAAGACGACATGTGTGAGCAGAGCGGAAGACCAATGATTCTTAAAATAAAACTAGTAGAGAAAATGTAACCATAGAAATTCGGTCTTGACAACTAGAACAAACTTAAATATACTCAGTGTTTGCGAGTAGCCAAACGACTGAGGGAAGATGAGTCAACGAAACTGTAGAAAAATACAAGTAGAAAATAAGGTAAACTACAAATAGCCGAACAAAAGAATAAGCTCTTTACGAGAGCAGTAAGTGGAAAAGTAAAGGTCCGTGTAGTAGAACAAGCACGGTAATACATATAAGGTCATACCATAGCACAATAGGGTCGCAGGTAGGGAAGATGGAAGCAATGGAAATAAGACAGTTAACTAGCGCGGCGGCCGCTGGCGCGAGTGCATGAGGTCGGGCTCGGGTCTAGCCTTGCAATCCAACAGGAAGGCAATTATGATGGGGGCGTTGAA
>Ga0193742_1002537_pt1 | contig 10487 bp, 9 predicted proteins | sample L2c1metaG_FD_165511 | JGI IMG/M metagenome (GOLD analysis project Ga0193742, IMG submission 165511) | Soil microbial communities from a riparian zone of the East river system, Colorado, United States - L2c1 | ecosystem: Environmental > Terrestrial > Soil > Riparian zone | place: USA: East River... | reverse complement strand
TCGCTACTGCTTTAGGTGGTCTTTCTATTGAGGCGTTACGCTCTTATGAGGAAGATAAGGGCAAGATTGAGCAAAGCGTTTTGAACATCGCTTCTACTATCGATAAGTTAAAAAATCGTAGTGTTGCAGAACGTTCAGGAGACTTTGAGGGAATCCGTACCGCTATTGATGCGAAAATGGATAAAGTTGCAGATGTAATGCGTTCGGGTGAAGGATCAATTGCCATCAATTTCCGTGCTGCTGCAATAATGACTACCACTAACACGGTAGATAATGCAGATGTTCCTGATGATATCTTAGATTCATTTAGCATTGCTGAATTTGTCCCTAAACGTCGTCCAAGAGAATATGTGTTTGATATCGCAGACCGTAGAACGGTTTCGGAATTGGATAAGTATATCACTTGGTTAGAAGAAGGTGGCGAAGAAGGTGCATTTGCAATTGTTGCTGAAGGTGGTTTGAAACCTCTTATTTCGATGGCTCTTGTTCGTAACGTATCAACTGCTCGCAAAGTGGCTGGTAAATATGTTTATACAGAAGAGTTTGCCAAATTCAAGAAAGAGGCTTTCCGTATCGTACAAACACTTATACGTGATAAAATTCTTAGAGATTACGCGGCTATCTTAACAACTGATTTATTAGCTGCAGCAGCTTCTTACGTTGGTTCTGCTTTAGATGGTCAATATGCTAATCCTACTGATTATCATGCAATCGGTGCTGTTGCTGCTCAAATTGAGGCATTGGACTTTGTTCCTGATGTTCTTATCTTGAACCCTCAGGACAAATGGCGTATAGGTTTATCTCAAGATACGGTAGGTCAATTCTATTTGACTATCCCAATGATGAACCCGAACGGCGAAACTACCATGATGGGATTCAGTGTTAGAACCTCTAACCGTGTCCCTGTAGGCACTTTCATTTTAGGAGAGTCTGGATTGTGGAAAATTGTTGATGAGGCGTTAACTATCCGTATGGGTTACGGCTTAACCGTTATTAAAAACGAAGCTGGAACCGCTGTTACTGATGTTGAGGGAGATTTAGACCATAACCGTTTCCGTGTTATTGTTGAGACCTTCTTCCATAACTATATCGCAACTAACAACGCTGGTTCGTTTGTTGTTGCTCAGTTCGATACAGTCAAAGCGGCACTACAGTCAACACCTGAAGCATAAATAGAAAGGGGATTAATTTCCCCTTTTATAAACTAACAAGAATTTTAAATCATAACACCATAAATAAAATGGCTGATAAAAAAGTAAAAATGCGGGATGATAAGAAAATTTACGGATCAGGATCCAGTAAGTTCCTAGCAAAGGGCAAAGAGTATATTGTCCACAGTAATTTAGCTGAAACATTGGTTAACAATGGATCTGCAGTTTACAACAAATCGGATGTAGGCAAAAAAGTTGTTTATAAGGTTGACTCACAAGATGATGACCTTTTGAATGATGACCTTTTGAATGATGACCTTTTGAATGATGAGCCTGTAGACGCAAAAAAGAAATAACATTTAAAGATTTGAACTAATGGCCAATATCGTATCTGTTGCTGATTTTGTAGGAGAAATTTATTTACCTAATACCGATAAAGAGTATGTGAGTGAAAACTTACAGCGCTTTATATCTAAGTACGAAAAGGATTTTATCCTTAAAGTATTTGGTAACGGGTTTTATAATGACCTCGTAGACGGATTAGAAATAGATCCGATACCCGAAAAGTGGACAAACATTATAGACGGTGTTAGCGATCCGGTGGAATTTCATGGGTATGAGGTGTACTTTACCGGAATCAAACAGGCAATTGCTAACTACGTTTATTATTGGGCATGCAGAGATAGAGCTAGTAGCACAATAGATATGGGAGAAGCTACGCCAACGGTTGAGAACGCGATCATTGTAACGAGCGCGCAAAAGACTGTTAGAGCATGGAACGAAATGTCAGATTTGATCTACAACGCTCGCATCTATGTATTGTCCAATCCTGATGTTTACGATTACAAATTTCCTTTTAGAAATCATTGGGGAAATTGGTACATAGGTAGACATGGGTATTGTAGGGGTTCATTGTATGGAAACTATTACGGATCATTTAATTTGGTGGTAGATTATTTTGGTAAGATTAACGTGAACAACATATGAGAGCGATTAAAGTAGTAGATTTATTCAAGACAGTTACGGAAAAGGTTTCATTGAAACTGACTCCTAAATTGTCGGCAATAGATAGCACTATAACAGGCGTTCACTATATGCATGGGCATCCCATTGAGATAATGGAAACATTGGCAGAGATGGACAAAAGCCAATCAGCAAAGTTTAAAAGATATCCGCTTATTGCCTTGTTTCAGGATTTCCCGGAAAGGTATTATGCAGATCCCGAAATACAAGCTGAGGGAACGTTTCACCTTATTATTGCTAGAAGAACAAACAACACGTACAAGGTTCAGGATAGGTACTTGAAAAACTTTGATCCTTTCTTATATCCGATATACGAAGAGTTTTTAACTCAGTTGTTTCGTAGTGGTTTCTTTATGCTGCAATCAGATTCACTTATCCAGCATACCAAATATGATAGGCTGTATTGGGGGCGCGAATCACTTTTCGGAGGAACGGCAAATATGTTCAATGACTACTTAGATGTTATAGAAATAAGAGATTTAAAATTAAAATTTTACGTAAATAATTGCATTAAAAATGTCGAACTTAAATAGAACCATCTGTGTTGCAGGAGGCGCAAATACTGGCTTAGGAGAATGCCCATTAATCCCTAAAAACATTATAGGGATGTTCATTGTTCCTAATAACTTTGAGCTTACACCTGCGCAAATCGCAACGATACAAGTATCATTGCAGACTGCAGCGGCAAACGATAGTCCTGCTAGCAGGATCTATCCGGTACACAACTTTGTTGGCTTAACTGACAACACAGGAGAATTAGTTACCGAAACTTTAGGATATGGAGGCATTGCCCCTATAACTGAAGGGAAATATGATTGGACCTTTAGAATTTCACGCGGTGGCCTATGCTTGCAAAAAGCTTTGCGTAAATTCAACAATAAGCCAGCTCGTGTATTGTTTTATGATGCTTCATATGTTCTTTACGGAGCAATGAGCGGAGCTAATTTAATAGGTATTCCATTAGAAATGTTCTACGCATTGCCGTGGACGCTAAGTGATGGAAGTGGAACAACTGCAGGTTTTAACGTGCGCGTAGTGTTTGATCCTATTTATTTCAATGATAACCTAGGTTATGTTGAAACTGCTGATGATGGATTTTTATTATCAGAAATCCAAGGTATCAAAGAGGTTAATTTGGTTGAAACTGTAGCCTCTGCAAAACCGATCATCGTTGTTCAAGCGTTAGCAGGTTGTGGAGGTGAAAACCTTTATGATCTATATAGCACTGAATTAGCGGATGAAGCGCTTTGGGTTGCTACTAATGCAAACACTGGCGCCGTAATTGCTATTACATCGGTTGCCGCTGCTGCAGCAACTAAGGCATTTACCGTAACAATCGCGGCTACTGTTGATCCTGTTAACCTTAAACTAGCTGCTATCTCTCTTTTAGAGGCTGCAGGAATGGAGGGTTACGAGTCTAAAACTCTTAGAATAGCTTAATTATGAGCTATGATAAGATATCTTTTAACGCTGAAAGTGCTAAGAAGATGGGCAAAGAAAAGTTTATAAAACACTTTAAACTAATCTATGGCCTTTCAGAATCAGAACTTTCAGACAGGTATAACGAGGTTGTGCCGGAAGAAAAGAAAGCGGAAAAATCTGATAACAAGGATTAAAGATGTTGACATAAAACCAAATAGCCTATATAGTTATTGTATAGGCTATTTTTATTTTTAATCGTCATGAAATACATTATCAAAGAAGCATTCCCGGTAATGAAATCTAACAGCAATCAAAGAGGTTCTTTTGAATACTCCGTGGATGGATGGGAATTAAAATACGCACAATGGGATGGTATGTGCATGTGTACAATGGAGCACAAGGCTACCATGTTACCGCTAAAGAATCTTTCTTACACTAAAGGTGAATTGATACAGGAAATAAAAAAAGCAATTTAACGGGCGTTAAATTGCTTATTATCAAAGTAAAATATAACCTAATTATGAGAACCCAAATATATAAAATCTTATTAACTTTACAACATGGGAACAATAAAAAACTTACTCGACAAAGTATCTTCTTTAGATCTTCGTGGACAGGTTCCCGAAATAGTCAAACAAACATCGTTTGAAATAGAAGCACTGAATAAGGAGCAGCTATACAGAGGGGAAGATTCACAAGGTTATGAGCTATCTCCCTTGTATAGGAACAAATATTACTCAAGAAAGAAACGATCAATGAACCCTAAAGCCGGGGCCGGTGTTCCCGATCTGTTTTTAACAGGTGCATTCTATAAAGGTTTCGGCGTATTGGTTGATCCTGATACTTTTGAGGTTGATAGTGTTGATAGTAAATCGGAAAAGCTAAAGACAAAATATGGCCAAAAGATATTTGGACTACAACCTAAAAGCAAAGGCATATATTCATCAGGTGTATTTTTTAATGGCATAAAAGAATACATACAAAACATAACAGGACTAAATTTTAAGTAAATGTTATTCAGAAAAGAACCTATTCATTATAAAAGTTGTAGCGAAATACCGTTATACAACTTCATTAAAGTATTATCCACGAAAGATTTTAAATATCTTGTGATAAGCGGAAAGCCTAAAAAATTAGGTCAGGTTTGGGAAAAAATATTGAATGAATATATTGAGCTTACAGGCAATGAAAAGCAAACTCAAATGTTGGCGGTAATGAAAGAAGTGGCTTTCCTTGGTAATAAAATATTCCTGATTAAAAGCATAGAGTACTCTTTAAGAGTTCAATATAGCGAGGATCTTGTTGGCCAATTAAAGAAAAACGGATTTAACATTAGCTTAGATGTCAAGAACTACGAGCAATATAATAAACAGCTGGATCTTTTATTGACTAGACTAAAGTCTACCATAAGTATTTATGAATCAAAGGCTCAAGAGCTTAAGGATATGCAGGAGATAAAAGAAAGTGACAGAGATTTAGAAAGCCAATACACAGGATGGTTAGCAGATCTATCGAAATTTCAGGGTTATAGGTTAGATCCTAAAGAGATAACCGTTACTGAATTTGCGTCAATATTGGATAGTTTCAAAAAGGCCTCATCTAAAAACAAAACGGAAAATGGCAAATAGTGAAAAAATAAGCGAAATTATAGATCCAGCGGCTTTCAAGCAATTGGAGGATTTATTGAAAGATTTAGGAATCATTCAAAAAACATTTGTTGGTCTGACAGGTGATGTCGCTAATTTCAATAGCGAGATATCCAAGAGCAAGAGCATAGGTGAGTTTTCAAAAGCCACGGAAGCCGCTGCAGCCGCCACGGCTAAAGTTGTTAAGGCACAAGAGGAACAAGTTGTGCAGGCTAAAAAGGTTGTTGAAGTAGAGAAGCAGATAGTAGAAGCTACTAAGCAAAAGATCTTGGTAAATGTACAGGATGATAAAGTACTTAAACAGGTTAACGGAGGATTGGACCAACAGATAAGGAGACAATTGCAGCTCAAACTAGAATTGGCAGCAGTAAAAGAACAACAACAACTATTAAACAATACCACTGCTTCTAGCGCTGAATCGGTAAAATCACTATCTAATAGATTGGCCGGCCTTGTTAAAGATGAAGCTTTATTGAAAAATGCTATCCAACAAAACAATTTAGAAATACGTAGAAGCGTTAGGGAGCAGAATGCAGCAGAAGGTAGTAGTGATGCTTTGGCGGCCCGTTTAGATCAATTACGAGGGGCGTTTAGATCATTGAATGCTGAAGAACGCGAAAACGCCCAAATAGGCGGTGTATTAGAGGCTCAGATTGTTGCTTTGGCTGATGAATTAGCCGCTTTAGATGCTAGGCAAAAGGTTTATAATCGTAATGTAGGTAACTATACGAGCGCATTAGCGGGCATGGGTGGTCCTATCGGAAACATTATAGGCCAATTCGGATCATTAGTAGAAGTATCAGAGAAGATAAATGAAAACATTGAAAATCCTGAAGGATTCAGAATCTTTACGGAGGGATTAAAGTCAATCACCCGTGCAGCATGGGCATTTATTGCCACTCCTATCGGCGCAACAATAGCCGGGATCACTGCTGCATTACTGGCAGCTAAGGGATGGTACGATTACAATAAAGGGTTAGTTGAGGCAACTAGGTTAACAAAGCAATTTACAGGGCTATCCGGTGATGACTTAAAGTCTTTCAGAACTGAAGTGCAAGCCACTGCGACGGTATTTGATAAAGACTTTAAAGAGGTTATTATTGCATCCAACGCGGTAGCAAAACAATTCGGGATAAGCCAAAGTGAATCGATAGATCTAATCCGTAAAGGATTCGTTGCTGGGGCCGATGCTAATAGCGAGTTCTTAGATCAATTAAGAGAATACCCTACGTTGTTAAAAGAGGTAGGATTATCAGCAGAGGAAACAATATCTATTATAACCCAAAACGTAAAGGACGGTATATACAGCGATAAAGGAATAGATGCTATTAAAGAGGCTGGATTGAGCTTAAGAGAAATGACCAAAGCTACTGCCTTAGCTTTAGATGGTATCGGGCTTAGTAGCGTAGGTATTCAGAAAGAATTGACTGAAGGAACAACAACGGTTTTCGAGGTTATACAACGGGTGTCTAATAGATTGGCCGAATTACCTTCTCAATCTACTCAGGTCGGAACTGCTATTGCGGATATATTCAAAGGTGCTGGTGAGGATGCCGGATTAGATTACATAAAAACATTAGGTCAGATAAACACCAATTTAGACGAAACAGTTAAGAAGGCCGGGGCTGTTGCTGAAGCTGAATTGAAACAGTTAGAAGCAACCGAAAAGCTAGATAAAACATTTGCCGCCCTATTTGATGTTACGGGTGGTGGATTCGAATTATTACTGGCGAACACCAAATTGTACGCGACTAATTTTGCGATAGGTGTATTGGAGAACTTAGTAAAAGCAATTAATTATACCGTTGAGTTTTATAACGCTTCCGAAACATTGCGCGGCGTTATTCAAACAATAGGGCTTTCTTTTAAGGCTACGTTTGACATCATTTCCGCGATGTACTCGTTTATATTCGAAAACACTAAATCAATAGCACAACTATTCAAAGCGGCTTTCACTGGTAATTTTGATGAGATAGGAAGCATATTGGTTACTGCAGGAAAGAAGAACGTAAAGATTGCTAGGGATGTGGGTAAAGATCTAGCAAACGGTTTATCTGATGCTTATATAAATACATTGACCGGTCGGTTATCCAAAGTAACACTAGGATTGGATACAACAGGAGCGTCCAACGTTGCCGGAACAAGATCATCAGGGCCGACAGGAGGCGACTTTGTTCCTAAAGGAAATGCAGCTGCAGACAAAAAAGCAGCAGAACAAGAAAAGAAACGCGTACAGGCTGAATTGGCTTTAGCAACATACAGGGCCACAACCATGGCCGAAATAGCCAAACGTGAAGCCGAAAACATCGGCATGTCATATGATGACAGAATAATAGCATCTGAAAGATGGGTAGAAGAACAAGAGAAGGTATTAGCCGCTCAACGTGATCAGGAATTACAAGCCGCTCAATTCCCAGCAGAAAGAGCATTAGCAGAGGAAAAGTACACTAATGAACTATCTAAACTAAAGAAAGAGCAGGGTGCTATTATTGGCAAAGCTTTTGAAGATGAGTTAAATAACATAAAGCTAAGAATAAGCGAAGAAGATAGGTTAAGGCTTGAACAGGCATCAAGAGAAAACGAAGCATTAAAGAACTCTGAAAATGACGCTACATTATTATTAACAAAAAGATTCTTAGACGGAGAAATAACCCAAAAAGAATTCCAACAAAGGCGTTTAGACCTTCAATCATCCTTTTCTCAACAGTACATACAACAGGAGATAGAAGAAGTTCAACGGTTGATAGAAGTAAACAAAATCCGTGGTATAGATGTAGCGCAACAGGAACGTGATTTGGCCGCTTTAAGATTGAAGTTGTCCAAAGATGTTACTGATAAACAAATAAGTGATCAAGAGAAGTTATTAGAACGGGAAAAAGAGATAAATGAAGCTAGGCAAGAGCTAACGCAAGAGTTGGGTAATTTAGCTTTTGGCTTAATAGATGCCCGTTTTGAAAGGCAACAGCAAGAGGTAGAGCAACAGTTAGAAAACCTTGACAAACAAACTCAAGCGGAGATAAATGCAGTAAATCAGTCAACTTTAACAGAGGAACAAAAAACTATAAGGATTGCCCAAATAGAAGCTAAAGCACAGGTACAACGCGAACAACTGGAAGCTAGACAAAGACAGATCCAGTTGAAGCAAGCTAAATTCGATAGGGCGCAACAAGTGGCTGGTATTATTTTAAACACTGCGAGGGCTGTTACAGCTGCATTGCCAAATATACCATTGTCTATTTTAGTAGGAGCAATAGGTGCCGCTCAATTAGGAACAGCATTAGCCGCTCCACTTCCTAGGTTCTTCACAGGAACAGAAAGCAGTCCTGAAGGATTCGCCCACGTAGGGGAAAAGGGTACTGAATTGATGGTGGATCCGAGAGGTAATTTAATGATGACTCCAAATAGAGATACCGTTACTTATCTTGAAAAAGGAACTCAAATATTTGATGCTGCTAAAACTAGAAATATAATGGCTAACGCTTCTATGTCAGGAGCGAAAGAAATGAGTACTTTTGTGAACTACACCGTTGATATTGATAAAATGGTAAAAGCCACCAAAGACAGCACAAGAGAACTAAAGGAGGCATTTAACAAAAGGCCTGAGCATAGAACAATATTAACAAAATCAGGCCTTAGATCTATGGTGACACGAGGTAATAAATGGATAGATTATAAAAATAGAAATATAAGATAATGAGAGAGTTACAGCCAAATGATTTGCGTTTTTCTTTATCTATTGACGGCGAAACATATGAATTGGATCAATCCCCTAACGATTGGGATGAGACGGAAGTATCATATGAAAAGAGCACCAACTATTCGGGGCTAGTAAGGTCATTTTCATTCCCTTTAGCGTTCGTTTTAAGAGGGGCTAAATTAATAAGGAAAAAGCTTTATACTGACGGGATAGACGGGAAAGCAACATTTATAGCCGAACTATTAAATAAATCAACTTGGCAATACGAGTTGTTTTATGAGGGTGATTTAGATCTGTCCACGGCAAAAGATATCCATACAAGTTTAGAGGTAAACATAATGGAGGGGGGATTATCCGCTAATGTTAAAGCTTATGAAAATGTTAAATATGAAATTCCTTTAGACGATCCTGAAGCTATAACTATTCGGTTGCCCGGCATAGATAAAACAGAGAAAGGTAATACTATTGTTTATGGTGCTAGTGCGTTTAATTTAGGGTTCATTCCTAATATGGACATCATAACTAACGGCATGGATATTTCAGGGTTTTTTCAAACAGTATCTATTGTGTTAGCTTCTAATGATCCTCAAATAACAGATGAAAATAGAAATTATTTTTTCTTTAGATCTAAATTAAACGGTACGATATATGGTAATTTATCTTTGGACGGTCAATATTCCCAACAAACAGACTCTAGATGGGTTGTTAGGATATTGAATAGAGATAATGTTGTTAAATGGTCTTTTTATAGCACATTTGGGGATCCACCCGAGGCCATTTTCTCTCTTAGAGATTTAAGTTATAGCTTTACCGTGGCGCCACAGGAGCAGCTTTATTTTGTTGTTTATTCCGATAATTCATCTGTATTAACATCTTTTAGGATAGACTCAGGACAATTGTCTGTTAACTTTGATGTTGTTACGCTACCTTCAACATGTAAGGCTTTAAGACCAAAAACGGTTTTTGATAGGCATTTAGAGAAAATGAACGGATCTGCTATAGAGTCTGTTAGCGACTTATTAGGAACAGAATGGGACAACTTAGTTATTACGTGTGGAGATGGAATAAGGGAGCTAGAAGACGCTAAAATAAAGTCCTCTTTCACTGACTTCTTTACTTCAATAAACGCTATATTGTGTGCCGGATTTGCCATATATAATGATGTCCCACGGATCGAATCAAAAGATTTCTTTTTTAATGAATCCAGTGAAATAACAGATTTGGGAGAAATAAAGGATTTCGAAAACGAACCTGCTGACAACTATTTATATAATAGCATAAAAATTGGTTATCCTGATAAAAACTATGATCAATCGAACGGACGTGAGGAATATAATAGTACACAGATTTACAGCACACCGATAACAAGAGTCAGTAAAGAGCTTAATTTATTATCTGTATACAGAGCAGATCAATACGGTATTGAATCTGTACGGCTGGAAAGAGATGAATTAAATAGCAATAACACGGATAAAAGCGCGGATAATGATCCCTTCTTTATTGTTATAAACAAAGAACCCGGTGAGGATGGCATATATGATGTTTACG
>Ga0193742_1002536_pt1 | contig 10487 bp, 9 predicted proteins | sample L2c1metaG_FD_165511 | JGI IMG/M metagenome (GOLD analysis project Ga0193742, IMG submission 165511) | Soil microbial communities from a riparian zone of the East river system, Colorado, United States - L2c1 | ecosystem: Environmental > Terrestrial > Soil > Riparian zone | place: USA: East River... | reverse complement strand
TGATGGCCTAGCCGATCGGCACGCCGCCGGCAGTGATGGAACCTGAGCGGCGAAACATAGGGCCTACGACACCGGGTCGAGCTGGTCGGCGGTGTCGCGGAGGGTCTGCGCCAGCGACTTGAGCAGCGGCATGGGGTCGACGCCGTGCTCGGCGACGGCCTCGAGCACGGTGCCCCAGCTGTCGACCAGGTCGGTGAGCTGCTGCATCATCATCACCCCGATCGCGTGCCCGTCCCCGAGGTCGCCGTCGCCGTTGCCGTCGTCGCTCATCCCCGGACGCTACGTCAACCGCCCGGGCGCCCCCCGATGGCGTCGCTACCAGGGGACGGGGTCGCGGTCGCGGTCGCGGAAGAAGCCGCCGGTGGGGCCGTCGTCGGGGAGGGTGGCGGCCCAGACGATGCCCGCCACACCCTCGGCCACCGGCCGGCCGCCCCCGCCACCCATGTCGGTGGCCACCCACCCGGGGCAGATGCCGTTCACCAGGATGCGGTCGCGCCGCAGCTCGTCGGCCCACATGCGGGTGAGGGCGTTCAACGAGGCCTTCGACACCGGGTAGGCGGGGATGCCGCCGCCCATCTCGCTCAGGGAGCCGCCACCGCTCGACACGTTGACGAGGCGGCCGTGGTCGCTGCGGCGCAGCAGCGCCTGGGTCACCTGCCAGGCGCCCAGGACGTTGGTCTCGAGCGCCTCCCGCACCACGCCCAGGTCGGCGTCGACCGCCGTCTGCACCACATGTAGCAGCCTCGGCGAAGCCCGAGACCCCTTGGGGCGGCGGCGGGGTGGTCGGAAGGGTCGTAGTGGATGGCGGCGTTGTTGACCAGCACGTCGAGCCGGCCGTGCTCCCGGTCGACCAGGGCGGCGACGGCCTCGGCGCCGGCCGGCAACGTCACGTCGAGCACCACCGGCCGCACGTCGAGCCCGGCGGCCACGAACGGCGAGGCCGCGGCCCGCCCCTTCGCCTCGTCCCGCGACCCCAGGTACACCGTGTCGCCCCGGTCCGCGAGCTGGCGCACGACCTCCAACCCGATTCCCCGGTTGGCGCCCGTCACCACCGCGATCACCCGGCGAACCTACAGATCCGAGGCACGAAATCGCCGCGGGGAGCACACTGACGACGTGGCGCGAGCGGATGCGACCGTGGACCCGGGCGTACCCCTGCTGGAGGTGCGGGGGCTGTCGAAGCGGTTCGGCGCGCTCCAGGTGCTCGACGACGTGAGCCTCACGGTCGCCGACGGGGAGGCCCTGGCGGTGGTGGGCGACAACGGCGCCGGCAAGTCGACGCTGGCCAAGTGCATCGCCCGGGCGGTGCGGCCCGACGCCGGCGAGGTCCTGGTGAAAGGCCGACCCCTCGGCCTCGGCCAGGACGACGCCCTCGCCGCCGGGGTCGGCGTCGTGTGGCAGGACCTGGCCCTGTGCGACAACCTCGACAGCGTCGCCAACCTGTTCCTGGGTCGCGAGCGGGGCCGGCCCATGCTGGCCGAGGCCGACATGCGCAGCGAGGCCGAGCGCCTGCTGGCCCGGGTCGGCATCGACATCCCCGACCTGACCCGGCCGGTGGCGTCGCTGTCGGGCGGCCAGCGTCAGGCCGTGGCCGTCACCCGGGCGCTGACCGGCGACCCGGAGCTGCTGATCCTCGACGAGCCCACCGCCAACCTGGGCCACAACGAGACCCGGGCGGTCCTGGGGCTGGTGCGCGACCTGCGCGCCCGGGGCACGACCGTCGTGCTCATCACCCACCAGCTGGAGCAGGTCTTCAACCTGGTCGACCGCATCCTGGTGCTGCGCCACGGCCGCCTGGTGGCCGACGTGTCACCCCGAGAGGTGCACCCCGACGACGTGGTGGCGATGCAGTCGGGCATCGAGGCCGACTCCACCGCGAGCCGCCAGCTGCGCCGCCTCGGCAGCCTCGTCGAGCAGCTCTCGGCGGTGGAGCCGACGGCGTCGCTGCCGCTGGTCGTCTCGGCCATGAGCGCCGCGATCGGGCAGGAGACCCTGTGCGTCCACCTCCTCGACCAGACCACCGGCACGCCGTTCCTGCGCCGGTCGGCGGCGGTGGCGCTGCCCGACGCGCTGCTGGCGGTCAACGACCGGCTGCCCCTCGGCCACCAGGGCGGGCCGGTCGGGGTGGCGGCGGCGACGGCGTCGGTGGTGGTGACCGAGGACGTGCGGGGCGACCCGGCGTGGGCGGCGTTCCTGCCGGCGGCCGAGCGGGCCGGCGTCCTGAGCTCCTGGGCGGCGCCGATCACCGGGGCGAGCGGCGTCCTGGGCACGATCTCCGGCTACGGCGACACCGTCGGCCGCCTGCGCAACGACCAGCTCGAGCTGATCATGCTGTACGCCAGCCACGCGGCGGCGTCGATCGAGCGGGAGCGCAACTTCGCCGAGTCGCGCCGCCGCAACCGGGTGCTGGAGGCGATCCGGGCGGTGCTCGAGGTGCTCGCCGGCCCCCAGCAGGTCCACACCGGGCTCGACGCCGCGCTCGAAGCCCTGTGCAAGGTGCTCGACGCCGAGGACGCCGTGGTCCGCACCTCCGAACCTGTGGCCGCGGGCGCGGGTGCGGGTGCAGGCGCGGAGGGGGTCACCCGGGCCTCGGCCGGCGAGCCGGGTCTGGAGGCGACGGCCGACAAGGCCCTGACCGACGGCCAGCAGGTGCGCGTGAAGAACCGGGACGGGCTGGTCCTCGCCGTGCCGTTCACCGCCCCCAGCGGCCCGGCCGCGCTGGCGGTGCGCTGGTCCGATGCCCTCGCCGGCGACGAGAGCGCCGAGGTGCTCCAGGACGTCGCCCGGTCGATGAGCCTGGCCCTGGAGCGCGAGGAGCTGGAGGCGTCGCACCGCGAAGCCCAGGCCCTGCGCCGGTCGCAGCGCCTCCAACGGGCCTTCCTGTCGCGCCTCAGCCACGAGCTGCGCACGCCGCTCACCGCCATCCACGGCTACGCCGACTCCCTGCGCCAGCCCGACGTCCACTGGAGCGACGAGGCCCAGCACCGCTTCCTCGGCACGATCGCCACCGAGTCGGAGCGGATGCGGCGCCTGGTGGCCGACCTGCTCGACGTGTCGGCCATCGACGCCGGCATCTTCCGGGTCCACCCCGACTGGTGCGACCTGCGCCTGGTGCTCGACGCCTCGGTGGCCTGCGTGACGTCCGACGCCCAGGCCGAGCCACGGGTCCACGTCCACGTCGATGCCGGCCTCGGCCCGGTGTGGGCCGACCACGACCGCCTCGAGCAGGTCTTCGTCAACCTCCTGGAGAACGCCCTGCGCCACACCCCCACCACCACCCGCATCCGCGTCGACGCCTGCCCCGACCCCGACGGCCGCGAGGTGCACATCCGGGTGAGCGACGACGGCCACACCCTCGGCGCCGACCGGGCCGCCGCCCTGTTCGAGCCCCACGTGAGCGCCGGCCCCACGGGCTCGACGGGCCTCGGCCTGCCCATCGCCCGCGGCATCGCCGTCGCCCACGGCGGCGACGTGACCCTGGAGGCCACCGGCGAGCTGACCACCTTCCTGGTGTCGCTCCCCCTCGGCCCCGACGGTGAGCCCGATGCTTGACCAGGTCACCGACACCGACACCCGGGTGCTGCTGGTGGAGGACGACCAGAACATCGTCGACCTGATCCGCTCGAACCTGCTGGTGCGGGGCTTCCAGGTGGACGTGTCGCGCACCGGCGAGGACGTGATGCGCCTCGCCGAGGACGGCACCCCCGACGTGGTGCTGCTCGACCTCATGCTCCCCCAGGCCGACGGCTTCGAGCTGTGCCGGGTGCTGCGCGAGCAGTCGACCGTCGGCATCATCGTGATCTCGGCCCGGGGCGGCGAGGGCGACAAGGTGCGGGCACTGAACCTGGGCGCCGACGACTACATGACCAAGCCGTTCGGCATCGAGGAGCTGCTGGCCCGCATCACCGCCACGCTGCGCCGCACCCGTCCGGCCGCCGCGGTCATCATGCCCGAGGCGCCGGGCGTGGTCGAGGCCGGCGACGTGGTGGTCGACCTCGACGCCCGCCGGGTGACCAAGGCCGGCGAGCGCGTCCACCTGACGCCGACCGAGCTGGCCCTCCTGCGGGAGCTGGCGCTCAACCCCCGGGTGCTGCTCGGCCATGCCCACCTGCTGCGCCGGGTGTGGGGGCCGGGCTACGAGACCGAGACCGAGTACCTGCGGGTCTACGTCCGGCGCCTGCGCGCCAAGCTCGACTCCCCCGACGCCCCCACGCTGATCGTCACCGAGCCCCGGCTCGGCTACCGCTTCGAGCCGCCACCAGCCGCGCCGCCGACACCCGCCCCGCCGTAGCCCGCCGTTCACAACTCGTTCACGCGCCGAGGCCGATTTCTATACCTCGTTCACGGCCCCGTTCTTACGGTGAGGACGAGCCCGAACACCAGGGGGACAGACTCATGTTCGACATCCGTGCCCGGCGACGCTCGCGCGTGCCGGCTCTGCTACTCGTCCTCGCGCTCGTCGCTGCGGCGGCGTGTGGCGACGACGACGATTCCACCGGCGGGGGTGGCGGCGGCGGCGACGGGGGCGACGGCGCGCTGCAGATCGCCCTGCTGCTGCCCGAGACCAAGACCGCCCGGTACGAGAGCCAGGACCGGCCGCTCTTCGAGGCCAAGGTCGAGGACCTCTGCGCGGACTGCGAGATCCTCTACAGCAACGCCGAGCAGGACGCCAGCGAGCAGCAGTCGCAGGCCGAGGCGGCGCTCACCAACGGCGCCGACGTGCTCGTCCTCGACCCGGTCGACAGCGCCTCCGCCGCGTCGATCGTCGGCCTGGCCGCCCAGCAGGACGTGCCCGTCGTGAGCTACGACCGGCTGATCACCGACGCCGACGTCGCCTACTACATCTCCTACGACAACGCGAAGGTCGGCGAGCTGCAGGCCACGGCGCTCACCGAGAAGCTGGCCACCGACGGTGTGGCGTCCGGTGCGCTGGTGATGATCAACGGCGCCCCGACCGACAACAACGCCACCCTGTTCAAGGAAGGCGCCCACTCGGTCCTCGACACCAGCGACTACGAGATCGGTGTCGAGTACGACACGCCCGAGTGGAGCCCCGACGAGGCGCAGCAGGAGATGGAGCAGGCCATCACCCGGCTCGGCGCCGACGGGTTCGTGGGCGTCTACGCCGCCAACGACGGCACCGCCGGTGGCGCCATCGCCGCCATGAAGGCCGCCGGCATCGACCCGCTGCCGCCCATCACCGGGCAGGACGCCGAGGTCGCGGGCATCCAGCGCATCCTCGCCGGCGAGCAGTACATGACCATCTACAAGGCCATCAAGCCCCAGGCGGAGATCGCTGCCGAGGTCGCGATCGCCCTGGCCCGTGGCGAGGACCCGCCCGAGGACCAGGTCAACGACCAGGTCGACAACGGCTCCCTCGAGGTGCCGTCGATGATCCTCGACCCGGTCGCCGTCACCATCGACAACGTCAACGACACCGTCGTCGCCGACGGCTTCTGGACGGTCGACGAGCTCTGCACCGCCGACTACGCAGCGGCGTGCGAGGCCGCCGGCATCGGCTGAGCGCCGGTCCGGGACTACAGACGCCATGCCTCTGCTCCAGCTCCAGGCCATCAGCAAGCGGTTCGGTGCCGTGCAGGCGCTGTCGGAGGTCGACTTCGAGTGCGACGGCGGGGAGGTCGTCGCACTCGTAGGAGACAACGGCGCCGGCAAGTCGACACTGGTCAAGGTGATCGCCGGGACCCACCCGCCCGACGAGGGCCGCATCGTCTTCGACGGGCAGGAGGTGCACCTCGGCAACCCGCAGGCCGCCACCGACCTCGGGATCGCCACCGTGTACCAGGACCTGGCGCTGTGCGACAACCTCGATGCCGTCGCCAACCTCTTCGTCGGCCAGGAGCGAGGGCGTGGCTTCGGCCGCAACCTGCGCTGGCTCGACGAGGCGGTCATGGAGCACGAGGCCGGCACGCTGCTCGACCGGCTGTCGGTGGGGATTCCCAGTCTCCGACAGCCGGTCGCAGCGCTGTCCGGGGGGCAGCGGCAGTCGATCGCCGTCGCCCGGGCCACGTTGGGGCACCCGAAGGTCGTCATGCTCGACGAGCCGACGGCCGCCCTGGGGGTCGCGCAGACGCGGGAGGTCCTCGACCTCGTGCGGCGTCTGCGGGACGAGGGCCTGGCGGTCGTGATGATCAGCCACAACCTGGTCGATGTGTTCGCCGTAGCCGACCGGATGATCGTGCTGCGCCTCGGCCGCCGGGTCGCCTCGTTCGACACCCCCACCACCACCGCCGAGGAGGTGGTGGCCGCCATCACCGGCGCCCAGGCCGAAGACGTCCACTCCACCTACGTCACGGAGGCATCGGCATGAGCTCGTCGGCCCCACCCTCGACCGATGAGCAGACGAACATACGGGCCACAGCCCCGGTGAACAGCCCCGTCGGCATCGCCGTCTACGTGTGGCAGCGGGCCCGTCAGGGCGAGCTGGGGCCGCTGCCGGTCATCTTCGGCCTCGTGGCCGTGTGGACCTACTTCCAGGTCGCCAACGACAACTTCCTGTCCAGCGGCAACCTCACCAACCTCATGATGCAGATCGCCGCCATGGGCACGATCGCGGTCGGGGTGGTGCTGGTGCTCCTGCTCGGCGAGATCGACCTGTCGGTCGCCTACGTCAGCGGCCTGGCGGCGGCCACGATGGCGGTGCTCAACGTGAAGAGCGAGTGGCCGGCGGTGCCGTCGATCCTGGCCGGGCTGGCCGTGGGCGCTGGGATCGGGCTGCTGCAGGGCCTGTGGGTCACGAAGCTGAAGGTGCCGTCGTTCGTGGTGACGCTGGCCGGGTTCCTGGCCTGGCAGGGCGCGCTCCTGCGCGTCCTGGGCGGCACCGGCACCGTCAACCTCAACGACGACACCATCACCGGCCTCATGGGCACCTACTTCTCCGACACCGTCGGCTGGACCCTGGTCACGGTGGTCATCGCGGTGGTGGCGGGGCTGACCGTCCTGCGGCGGCGGCGCAGCGTCGCCGCCGGGCTGACAGCCCCGTCGCTGGCCGGCGACGTGCTGCGGGTGGCGATCGTGGCCTGCGGCTCGATCGCCGCCGTCGCGGTCTTCAACGACGACCGCGGCGTGCCGCTCGGCGTGTGCATCTTCGTGGGGTTCGTCGTGATCTTCGACGTGCTGACCCGGCGCACGGTCTTCGGCCGGCACATCTTCGCGATCGGCGGCAACGCCGAGGCGGCCCGGCGGGCGGGCATCCGGGTCGACCGGGTGCGCACGATGGTGTTCGTGCTGGCGTCGACGATGGCGGCGTCGGGCGGCATCCTCGGGGCGTCCCGACTACTGGCGGTCAACAAGTCGTCGGGTGGGGGGACGCTGCTGCTCAACACGATCGCCGCCGCGGTCATCGGGGGCACGTCGCTGTTCGGCGGCCGGGGCACCGCCTGGTCGGCCCTGCTCGGCGCCCTGGTCATCGGTTCGATCGCCAACGGCATGGACCTCCTGGGCCAGACGTCGAGCGTGAAGTACATGGTGACCGGCGGCGTCCTGCTCGTCGCCGCCAGCATCGACGCGGTCTCCCGCCGCGGCCGCCACGCCGCCGGCCGCGCCTGACCCTCGCCCCCTCCACCGCTCCGCCCCCGGATGCCACGGACCGGGATGGCCGTCTGCCAGCCATCCCGGTCCGGGCGCGGAGCTCCTCGTCAGGGGCGGTGGCCGGAGAGGGCGTCGACCTCGGTGGCCCGGGCCAGGAGGAAGTGGACGGCCGGGGCCCAGGAGGCGAGGGCATCGGCGATCGGGCGGCCGTTGAGTTGCTCCTGGTCCTCGGAGGTGGCGCCGAGGATCGCGGGGGCGATCCACGAGTACTTGGCGACCATGGTCGTCGACATGGCCAGGCGCACCTCGTCGGGGGTCACGTCGGCGCCGGCGTCCTGTAGCCCGGCCTGGTAGCCCTCGGCGACGGCGGCGTAGAGGTCGTCCAGCCGCTCGGGCGGGACGTGGAAGTCGAAGACGGCGTCGGGCACCAGGTTGCCGACGTCCTCCCCCAGGGCGCCGCGGCCCACGAACGCCCAGTCGATCGCCGCGGTCCCACCGCCGGCGTCGAACAGGTTGCCCGGGTGGAGGTCGAGGTGCGACAGGGTCGGCGGCAGGGCGTCGAGTAGGTCGAGGTAGCGGTCCTGGTGGTGGCGCAGCGCCCGCAGCTCGTCGACCGGCGGGTCCGGGAACCAGGCGGCCACGAGGGGGTGGCGCCACGCCGCCGGGTCGTCGAGCCGCTCGAGGTGGCGGTCGCGCTGCGCCAGGTAGGCGCGCAGCCAGCCCCGGCTGAGCCACGGGTCCGTCGGCAGCGGCCGGCCCGCCACGAACTCGCCCTGCGCCCGCCCCAGGTGCCGGGCGGCGTCGCGGTAGCGCCCCACCGGCCAGGTCGAGCCCGGCGCGCCCGTCAGGTCCTCCAGCCACAGCGCCACCGACCCGTCGTCCCGTTCGGCGATCAGGTGGCACTCGGGCGGCCGCAACCCGCCGGTCAGCGACGTGAGCAGCCCCGACTCGTAGGCCCGGGCCTCGCGGCGCCAGTAGTACCAGTGGTCCTCCGCCTCGCCCGACCGCCAGTTCTCGTGCCCTCCCGTCGCCCGGTGGGCCAGCACCTTCACCACCGCCGACCGCTCCCCCACCCGCACCCGCCACATCCCGGCCGTCGCCGACGCCACCGCAGCGTGGGCCAGCGGCTCGACCTGGGCCTGAGCGGCGGCAGCGGCGGCGCTCGTCGTGCCGAAGACCGCCGCGACCTCGTCGTCCATGTCGCTCACCGTAGGGCGGGGCTACGCGGCGACCTTGCCGGCGAAGAGCGCCACGCAGCCGACGACGTCCACCGTGTGGCTGTCGAATGCTGCGTCGAGGGCGGTGGTGAGGCCGTCGAGGCTGTCGCCCCGGTTGTGGAGGATCCCCCGGCGGTTGTAGGCGGCCATCAGCACCCGGGCGGGCGGGGTGCGGCGGACGCCGCCGCGAAGGATGGTGGCGCCGAACACCACGCCGCCGGGCTCGACGTAGGGGGTGACGTGGGCGAACACCTGCGTGGCCTTGTCGGGCAAGGCGCCGGGGATGCAGTGGAGCAGGAAGTTGACGCCCACCGAGTCGAACGGCGCGTGCGGGAGCTCGGGGAGCGGCTGGAGGATGTCGGCCTCGGTGGCGGCGGGCGCGAAGCGGCGGGTGCGGTGGCTGGCGGCGGCGAGCGAGTTGGCGTTGAGGTCGACCAGGCTGAGGGTCGGGTCGGTGGGCCACGAGGCCTTGTCGAGGAAGTAGCCCGTGCCGACGCCGACGTCGAGGTGCCGGGCGCCGATGTGCCGGTCGTAGTGGGCCAGCATCTGCGCCTTGGGGCACCGCCACACGAGCCGGCAGGAGAAGCCGAGGACGAACACGTCGTAGGCCTTCAGGAACAACGGCGTGTAGACCGACTGCCCCTTGTGCACCTCCGCCTCGGCCCCCGCCATGGCCTCACCGTAGCGGCCGAACGCCGACGGGTAGCGGCGGGATCAGTGGCCGTAGGCGGCGAGGCAGCCGCCGTCGTTGACGTAGCCGCCGATCTCCACCTCGACGGTGCCGCTGTGGACGGTGCCGAACACGCAACCGCCGTCGACCCCGATGCCGAACGCCGTACCGGCCGTGCGGACGGCGTTGTCGATCACCGACACGTCGGCGCTCACCGGGGCCAGGGCCTCCCGCACCTGCTCGACCGACGGCTGAGGGAGCACCCCGGCGATCGGCGCCAGCGCCGTGCGGGCCTGATCGGCGACGGCGTTCGCGGCGTCGAGGTCGCCGGTGAACTCGAGCCGGTCGGCGTAGGCGAGGTTCATCTCCCGGAGCTCCTCGGGGCTGAGGCCGCAGAGGCCCGTCTCGAAGTCGGCGTCGGACGTGCACTCGATGGCGGACGTCGACGTCGTCATCGCTCCGGATCGCGGCTGGGCGCCCTCCAACAGGACGTCCGTGGCGTCGTCGCCGGTCCGGCCCACCAGCACCACCGCCCCCACACCGACCACCAGGACCACCGCGGTCACGGCGCCGACGACCACCGGCGTGCGTGAGCCCCCGCCGCTCCCGCTGCCGTCGCTGCCCTCGCGGCCCTCGCCTCCGGCCCCGGCCCGGCGGCGCCGGCCGACGACGATGGCGCCGACGAAGCAACCCGCCACGACCGCCGCCGCCACCAGGAGCGCGGGGCCGAGCCCGTAGAGCGGAGCGCCGGGGATGTGCCGGCCGAAGGCGAGCTGCCCGTAGTCGCCGTCGACCTGGACGACGTACAGGCCGGCCTGGGTGGCGTCGAACGAGCCGATGGCCTCCGCCTGCCTCGATCCCCAGCCGTAGCGCACGTCCGACGGCCGCACGGGAACCTCGGCGCCGTCGGGCCCGACCACCGTGAGCACGAACCCGTCGGCGTCGGCGGTGCTCCGCACGCCCCGGGTGATCTCCTCGTGGTACACGGCGTACTCGCCGGGCTCCACGACCGACACCGGCGCGCTCCCCGGCCCGTCGAGCCGCTGGAAGGC